>Ga0272441_10000593_pt1 | contig 82051 bp, 64 predicted proteins | sample SSMProp6N_FD_193582 | JGI IMG/M metagenome (GOLD analysis project Ga0272441, IMG submission 193582) | Marine sediment archaeal communities from Little Sippewissett salt marsh, Falmouth, MA, United States - SSM-Prop-6N | ecosystem: Environmental > Aquatic > Marine > Wetlands > Sediment ...
GCCATTTCCAGTTCAAGCGAACGACCTCGCACTTTATGTTTCAGACCGATGTTGTTCGCGCGTTCACGTATGTCGAGAAGCCTGTTAACGGCATCCTCAAGAACCTCGCCGGTCCTGAATATACCCACCTGCTCGGTCATCAGTACCGCCATCTCCTCGTGAAGCGCGTACGAGTTCTCGACCGGGTCGGTCGATATCAGGTCTTCAATTCTGCCGTCCTGTTTCTTTAATTCGGCATGGATCGCGGGCATGTCACCCGATTTCGGCGACCTGTCGAGCGCGTCCTTCGCTGCTGTCATTCCGGAGTAAAAACCCGACACAACCGTCTCAAGAACCGAGTTGCCGCCGAGACGGTTAAATCCGTGCATGTCCCAGCATCCCGTCTCACCCGCGGCGTAAAGCCCTTCGACTCCCTTCGCGCGGCAGTCGATATCCGTTCTCACGCCGCCCATCGTGTAATGCTGCACAGGCTTAACAGGCGCCATCTCGGTGATTACATCGATCCCCGCGAAATCGCGCGCGATGTCATGTACGTCCCTCAGCCTCGTCATTATCTTTTCGGCGCCGAGATGCGTGAGGTCGAGCCAGATGTGCGGTCCGAACGGTCCCTCCATCCCGCGACCCGCGCGTATCTCGCTCATCATCGCGCGACTCACCACGTCGCGGCTCGCGAGGTTTCCCTTCTTCGCCGCGTAATCCCACATGAATTCATGGTTTTCGCTGTTACGAAGAACGCCGCCATCGCCCCTGCACCCTTCTGTCAGAAGTATCCAGACCGGGTACATTCCCGTCGGATGGAACTGGACCGCCTCCATGTTCCCAAGCGGTACCAGTCCGGTGTTATACGCCAGCGAACAGCCATCTCCACGACAGATAATCGCGTTCGTGCTCTCGCTGTATACCTTGCCGCCTCCACCCGTTGCAAGGACTGTGCTCCGGGCGTTGAATGCGAGAAGTTCCCCGGTCCTGAGGTCCATCGCGACGCATCCGATTACCCTGTTCTCGTTCAGTATCAGCGACAACACCTGCACACGCCAGTAAATATCTATCTCTCGCCTCATTACTTCCTGGTCGATTGCGTACAACAGCGCATGCCCGGTGAAATCAGCCGCGAACGCCGCCCGCCATACCGACGTGCCACCAAAGTTCCTCTGCTCGATTTTTCCTTCATCAGTCCTGTTGAACGGGCATCCGAAGTACTCCATCTCCCGTACAAGCTTCGGGGCTGCCTTTGTAACCCTTTCGACGACATCCTGGTCGGCTCCCCAGTCGCTTCCGCGAACCGTATCGTCGAAGTGAAGCTTCCAGTCGTCACCGGCCGAGTGCTCTCCCATGTTGTCGAGCGAACACTGGATTCCGCCCTGTGCCGCGTTCGAGTGACTCTGCCTCGGCTGTACCAGCGACAGAAGCGCAACATTCGCGCCGCCGCGATGCGCCTCGACTGCCGCCCTTTCTCCGGCAAGTCCCGCGCCCACTACTATTACGTCATAATCGAATATTTTCATAGCGCCGTACCTTTATTCCCCTTCCCCTGTGCCGGATTCGTTACTGCCCGCGTTCTCACTCGCCCTGCTTCCCCGACCGGAAAGCATCTCGCCCATCTCGTCGGATACCATCGATGCGGTATCCGACTCCCCGACAACTCCACTCTCCATTCCTCCACCACCATCATTTACTGTCTCGCCCGATATGTCGGCCGTTCCGTTCACGGTAATACCTGATGATACATCCGGTGATGGTATGAACTTCGCCATGCTGAATACTCCGAGGAAGAAAAATATCGCGAAGAACAACGCCATGACGCTTATCAGCACCGCTTCCTTCGACTTGTCCGTCATGAATCCCAGCTTGATGATTATCGCCCTTACACCGTTGAACGAGTGAAACATCACCGCCGCGAGGAACAGCACGTACATCGCGTAGACTATCGGTGTTACCCGCATCGAACTCTGCCATGCGAACTCCGTCGGATCCGCGCCATGCTGAACGATCAGGTGCCAGATGCCGAACATCGCGATGAAACTGCCGGTGATAACCTGCGTGTACCACAGGAATGTCCCGGTGTGCTTCATCTTCACGTTGTGCGTCCATGAGACGTCTATATCTTTATAAGGCTTGCTCGCAATACGTATCCCGTTAGCGGCATGTACCAGAAAAACTCCGACCAGCCCGATTACCATCACGACGTAAAACCAGCTCCAGAGTGTATGGTGCCAGAACGCGAGCATTTTTTCGTATTCGGCCACCCCAATCAGAACCATCGCGTTGTCGAGCGTGTGGATTACAATGTAAATAACCAGCAGAAGCCCCGTGACCGCCTGAAGCGTCCAGAGCCATACAGGTATTTTCAGTCTGAAATTCATTTCATCCCCTGGTCAGCAACCGTGTGAAGTTACTACGTTGTTAGACAATCAGGCAAACTTTGTGAATAATATCACAAGCTCCCGCATATAACAATTCAAGCGGCGTCAAATAACCTTTCCAGCCTGATTTTTTTACCGCACTACCTCGTCCCCCGTAAACTGGAGACTGATTATTCTCCATCTGTCCCTCATCTTCATAAATGTAAATATGTCCACCCCCACACCCGTTTTTGTGTCATCCCGGTACGTGTAATCGCACACCGCGTACGCAATGTTGCGGAAAACAACTATCTCCCGGTTATCAAGTTCATCCGAAATGCTCTCGTTAGTGTCGAACGTGTGTTCCTGGGTTCCCTGGAGCCAGTCCTCAAGGCAGTGAATCCTCTGTGTGTCCCCGCCGTCGAAATCGTACGCAATCACCGCATCGGCAAAGAACAGGTTCCTTAGATCGTTCTGTCTTTCGTTCGAATAAGCGTCTTCGAACTCGTCGAGAAGCGTGTTCAGTTCGTCTATTTCATCATCGGTTGTATTCAGGTCATCTGTCCCGGGGGCCATAAGAAATACCATGCCCGCGAACAGAAAAAGCGGTATCGCGATCCATAAACCGTGCCTGAATTTTTCGATATTTCGCAACATTTCATCACCATCCTAAAACAATAGTAAACCCCATACCATGGAACGGACCATGGTAACCGGTTCAACAGGTTACTGTGGAGCGTCCCGACCCTCGATCCCCTGCATTGCCGCAAGCTCCGGGAACAGGTCGTTAAGATCATCCCTGAGTAGTTCAATCTCCGCCATATTCCTGTACCTTGCGGCGTTCTGCTGGGCATCCTCAAGGTATTCCGGATCCATGCCGTGCGCTATAAGCAGATGCCTTGCATGCGTTGTTCTTGGAAACAGGCTGTCGTCACGGTCGATCACCTGCGATAAATGCCATCCGAATATCGTCGGGAACGGTTCGCTTACCTCACCGGGTTCGTCGTTAAATACATGCAGTTCAAATATCGGAAGAAGGTCGCCCTGAGTTGTAACACCAAGATCGCCGCCTCCCTGATCGGCGCCCGGCTCCATGCTGTTCTCGACTACCATGTTAACGAAATTCGCACCTTCCTCAACCTGCAGCCTTATGCCATCGAGCATGCCGATTATCGCCCGATTCATTTCCGGTGGAAACTGGCTCGCCGCAGCCATCGAGTTGATCCATTCGTCCGCGGCAAATCGTTCCAGAATCTCATGATCCGTCTCGAGGAAGTCGTATAGCTCATACCTTCCCCTGACCTGGCCCATGAGTATGGGATCTTCCATGAACGTCACAAGGTATACGTACAGGTCCCGGACATCCCTTGCCTCGATTTCCAGCCCGTTAACGGAAATTATCGCACCATCGACTCCCTCCAGGAATGGCTCGGGTACGATCTCCTCGACAACCTCATCCTCGAATTCAAGATCCACAGACGGGTAGTATGTATCCACAAGGTCCTCGAGCTCGGCCTCCGGCAGATTGCTGTCCGCGACATATTCCGGGATAACCTCCTGGAGCTCCTCTTCACTCATCGCGCTCCGTGTCTTGTACTCCGAGGTTACACCGCATCCCGTTATCAACATTATAAGAACGGGAACCAGAATGTAGTGGTTTCTTTTCAAGAGCATGCTTAAAAATCTCTCCTTGGTTCAAGGGGACTCCCGATGATGATATTCATACCACAGGCATGATGCAAGTAAATAAAGGGGGTTACTTCCCGAATCCCGGCTTCCTCGATATGCTCGTCGCCACCTTCAGCCTCAGCCCCAGCAGTTTGAACATCACACCGATCTTTTTGAAAATCGGTGTCCGGCGACGCTCCTTCGACGCAAACGCGCTCAGAATCTTCTGCGCCATGAACCTGTCCTCCGCAAGCCTTACAAATACCTCCCTGTTCTGCGGAGTCGCATACGTGATTCGTTCTATCTTCTCGAAATACCTGAACACCGGGCTGAACTCGTGATTTACCATGTCGGTGTACTTCGAAACGATTATGTCCGACCGGGTCATCCCGAGCTTTTTTAAATTCTCCGCCGCTATCTCACCCGACCGCATCGCGAAATAAATTCCCTCACCGCAGGCGGGCAGCACGAATCCCGCAGCGTCTCCCACAAGAAGAGCCCGCCTCGAGCCATGCTGATGGTACTGCTCGCACGGGATCATCGCGCCGTTCCTCGTAACTATTTCCCCACCCTCCAGAAGATCCGAATGCAGCTCCTTCATCCTCTCTAAATATCCCGGAAGTTGATCTCTGTTACTCATTCTTGTGCCGACACCGATCGATACACTCTCGTCCCTCGGAAAGATCCAGCCGTAAAAATCACGTCCGACAGCGGGTGAAAAATTGAACACGCAGTTCGGGCCAAGCTCCTCCAGCCTCGACTTCTCAGGCCTGATCTGCTCCTGCATCGCCACAACCATATCGAGCCTTCGACCCATCGTCTGCTTCGCGATCCTGCTCCAGGCACCGTCCGCTCCCACTATGTAATCCGCTTCCGTAGTGCGCGAATTTCCATCCTCCCCCTTGTACCTCACAAGAAGCTTGTTCCCCTTCTCCTCGTAACCGAGTACGCGGCCCGTCACCATGATCGCCCCCGCGTCCTCCGCAAGCCACCTCAGGTGACGATCGAATTCACGCCTGATCACTGTCGCGATGCACTGGTCTTCGGGAAATTCCGTATTGACACGATGCCCGCTCGGTGCCTGGAAAATTACACCCGTGGCTTTTTTCTTTATTATCAGTTCCGGAATCTGGTAACGCTCGAGGAGCATGGACGGCAGACCGCCCGCGCATGGTTTGTCGGCAAGCGGTGACGCTTCGATCAATATCGCCCTTACCCCGGCCCTCGCGAGCGTGCGCGCGCACGTCGCCCCGGCCGGTCCTCCTCCTGCTACGACTATCTGCATATTCGCGGTCTCTCGTCCACGCGCCACCCTCCAGCGGCACGATTGAGGAATTTATGGCAACGTAGTATAGCACGATGCCGGATTGTCTTTGATCCCTGCATGTAAGTTTATTGAAGCGGTGGAAACGCCTGTCCCCTGAGAAGTTTCAACGGGCTTTCCGGCCCAAGTAAATAATTCAGCATCTTCCTTCCGTACTCGCCCGCCTCGATAAGCGCGTCCTGGTCCTGCTTCTCGGCAAGCTTCAGAAGAAAATACGACAACACTCCCACCGCCACACCAATAAGCAATATTATGAAAGCGTGAAGCCACGCCGACGGTACGCTCGAACTCATCAGGCCGAAAATCGGTGAAAGAATGCTCAGAAGCCCCACTACCGGCGCCGTGTACGCCACCAGCCTCAGCGGGTTCTGACGGACCTTGCTCCGACGTTTCTGCGTCTCCATCGTTACCTTGTACGCCACCCTCAGCTTTGGCGTGAACTTCGTCGCCTCGGTGAGAATACTCGACAGAAGTGTCGGAAGCGTGCCCGGCTCACCCTCGAGCAGCAGGATCGATCGAGGAAGGTCGCCGGCACGGACCGCGCCCATGACCTGCTCGAATATGTTCTGCATCTCCTCTTCGCGACGGGTGCGTCCCTTGAGCGCGACAAGCGCCGATGCCGTCATGAACGTCGACAGGATAAAGATCGCCCAGAATGTGATACCGAGCCAAAGGTCCATGAGATGGATTCTACATGATTTTCACCACAATGAAAATTACACAATTGAAAAAATGATGCTTATGACTTCATCTCTGAATGCTCAAGAAAACTGCGTGCGAGGTCGACGAGTGCACGCCTGTCGCCACGGTCGCCGAGCATACGGCCTATCTCGTTCACTCTGTCCTCGCCATCCACCATCCTCGCGACCGCACTCGCCCCCTTTGCCTCCCGTGATTTTTCGATCACCCAGTGCCCGACCGCCTGGCTCGCTATCTGCGGAAGGTGACTCACGATTATCAACTGGTGACTTCCCGCAAGCTCCGTAAGCTTCTCCGCAACCCTGAATCCGGTCTCCCCGCCAATTCCCGCTTCCGCCTCGTCAAATACAAGAACCGGAACACGGTCACGGTTCGCGAGTACCGTCTTGATAGCGATAAGCAGCCTCGACAGTTCCCCGCCACTCGCGACCTTCTTAAGTGGTGCCGGATTCTGCGCGGGATTCGTAGCGATCATCAGCTCCGCCCTGTCGACGCCGTCAGGACGCCACGCGTCCTCGTTCTCCGTGTCCGTTTCAATCTCCGCTGAGAACTTCGCGTGCGGAAGATCGAGGTCGGCAAGGTGCCCCTTTACTTCCTTCGATATCCTCTTGCCGAGCGATTTCCTCGCACCCGACAGCTTCACCGCGCTTTCGAGATATCTCTTCCTGCACGATTCCACCGTTCCCTTCAGCTTTTTCAGGTTCCCCTCGGCAGAATCGACTATCTCAAGCTCCGCCGCGAGCCTGTCCCTGAGTTCGATAAGTCCGGCTTCGTCAAGTTTATATTTCCGCTTAAGACGATGGATCAGAAGAAGCCGTTCCTCAACGATCGCACGTCTCTCCGGATCATCAACCACATCCTCTCCATATCGTCTTAATGTGTCCGCGAGCTCATCGATAAAAAATACCGTCTCCTTAAGCCGCATCGCGTCTGGTTTCAGTTCCGCGTCGATTCCCGCAAGTTTCTCTGTCTCGTCCAGCGCTTCCTGTAGAATATCCCGTGCGGTTTGTGTCTCGTCCTCCGAACCTGACAGCATCACCCCGGCTCTCATCGCGGATTCTATCCTCTCCCGCGCGTTCTCCAGCAGCTCCGATTCCCTCGTAAGCTCCTCCTCCTCGCCCTGCCGCAGTTCCGCCTTGTGTAATTCATCATGCTGGAACTCGACAAGCTCCCGTCTCTCCCTCGCACTCTCTATTTCCTTCAATACTCGGTTATACTCCTTCTGCGCGCCCCTCCATTCAGCGTAAAGTTCCCTTACTTCATCCACTATCGATCTGTGCTTATCGTCTCCGAGTGAATCGAGGATCTCGAGCGCGGGACGTGTCAGGATATCCGCCCTCGCGTTCTGTCCGAGTAAATCTACAAGCATATTCCCGACACTCTGCAGCGTTCCGATCGGCACCCTTCTCCCGTTCAGTCGTCCCCTGCTCGGACCGTTACGTTCGATCGTCCGCTCGACAATCACCTCTGTCTCGTCATCATCCAGCCAGCCTTCATTTCTCAGAACCGACAGAACATCCGGACGGTCCGAGAGATCGAACTCCGCCGTGACGATCGCCTTCTCGGAATCCTTCGATATCGCATCGTCCCCGAGCCTCGCTCCCACGGCAGCCTTCAGCGCTTCGAGGCATTGCGTCTTGCCCGCTCCGGTTTCGCCGGTAAGCACGTTAAGGCCGCGACCGAATGTCAGGCCCGCGTCCCTCAGGAGCTTGAAATCACGTATGCAAAGCTCCTTCAACATTTTTATATTCAGGTTTCCTCTGCCTGCCGGACGCGAAGTGGTGGTGTGCTGTCCGCCCACCCGAGCTTGTCCCTCAACACATCGGAAAATATTACATCCTCGAACCTGATCAGCCCAGCCGGACTCGATGCGCGATCGACCTTCACCATGCAGTCACCGCTTGCTTCCGCACGTTCCCTTAACGGGCAGTTTCTAAGCTCCGCGACCTCCTGACCGTCCGCCGTCGCGAACGCCACCTCTCCCGGAAACTTCAGCATCGGCTTTATTACAAGCATGCTCGAATCATCTACGACAAGGCTTCTCGCGCTGAACGAGTGCGCGCAGATAGGCGTAAGTATGAACGCCTTCAATGTCGGGGAGAGGATCGATCCTCCAGCCGACATGTTGTACCCGGTTGAGCCTGTCGGTGTCGAGATTATCAGCCCGTCGCTTTCGTATGTAGCGAGAAATCTACCGTCAAGTTCGACATCAAGCTCCATAAGACCGCCGCTTGGTACCCGCCTGTGCACTACAATGTCATTCAGAGCCACGAGGTCCTTAATGGCCTTACCTTCCTCAATAATCTTCGCCTCGATCATCGTGCGCTCTTCGATGTGATAATCGCCCTTCCTGAGCCTTTCCACTCCCTCACCTATTTCATCCATCACGGATGTTGTCAGGTACCCGAGATCCCCGACGTTTATTCCCCAGACCGGAAGGTTCGATGGGTACGCGTACCGAACGGCCGACAGAAGAGTGCCGTCGCCACCAATCGAGACAATAACGCCGCACTCGTCCCAGCCCGAATTTCCCGGTTCGTCAGGAAGCTCAATTATCTTCAGTCCCGAAAGCTCGCACGCCGTGCGGAACATCCCGACCGCTTCGTCAGCCGTCGTTCCGTACGGGTGGACCTTCAGCCCGACCGTGTCCACTGGTTTTCGTTCGAAACTTCCCATAACAGCCCACGCGAATTTAGCATTTTTTTCGATGTAACTGAAACTTCATTCCCCGTCATTCTCAATAAGCTTATTTATCTGCCTTCTTAACTCGTCCTCATCCGTCGATACCGATCCCATCCGCCAGTATCCGAAAAATTCACGGTTGCCACCCTTCCCCGTGATCGGACTTGCCGTGAACCCCACAAGTCCCGGCGGATCATCGACTCCGAAAATCTCATCATCCATGAAAGTTTCAAGTACATCCCTCCATGTATCCGGGTCGCTCACTATCCCGCCCGGCGCCATGCCCTTCCCAGCCTCGAACTGTGGCTTGATAAGCGACAACAAATGCCCGTCCGGTTTAAGCCTCTTTACAAGGTTCGGAAGTATCAGCCTGATTGAAATAAAACTCACGTCCATCACGATGAGATCGTACGGTCCCGGTGCGATGTCATCTCCCATGTTCCGCGCGTTCACACCCTCGATTAAATCCACACGATCATCCGTCCTCAATGACCACGCGATAATCCCCTTCCCGACATCGAGCGAAGTCACCCTCTTCGCATCCCTCTTAAGAGCACAATCCGTGAATCCACCGGTCGACGAACCGACATCGAGAACATCCAGTCCGCTTACTTCCAGACCGAAATGATCGAGAGCTCCCTCAAGTTTAGTTCCGCCACGCGAAACATACGCGCAGTCGGGTTCGGTTACCCTAATCTCGCAATCGACCGACACCCTCTCACCCGCCTTCACACCCGGTTTGCCATCGACGAGGACCTTCCCGGCCATTATCGATGCCTGCGCGCGGGTTCTCGACTCGAACAGTCCGCGTTCCACAAGAACCTGGTCGAGCCTTTTCTTTTCGCTCTTCGCCATCAGATTCAAATTATAACCGATAGGGGAAATTTTTTATTTCATCGGAGCATCAGATGAATGTACTGCGAGTGAACGATTATCGCTATGAGTATCCCGAGAACTACTCCCGCGAAAACTTCCACCGGGTTGTGTCCGAGGAGGGTTTTCAGCTTGTTGATATCCCATCGCCTGAAGAAATCCTGGATGTTCTGCCCCTTGAACGGCCCGAAAGTCGTAAGGTCCTCTATCAGGCTGTTTATCGCACGGGCCTGCTCGCCCGCGTGACGTCTCACTCCCGCGGCGTCATACGCCACCACTATCGTGATAACAAGTGCGAGCGCGAACAGCGGAGTGTTCACTCCCGCCACAAGCCCTATACTCGTCGTGCAAGCCACAATCGGTGTAGTGTGAGTCGACGGCATCCCACCGGGTCCAAGAAGCCTTTCCCAGTCAAGCCTTCTCGATGTGATCAGTATTATGAAAAATTTTAAAAGCGCGGCGACAAGCCACCCGATCAACGCCGAAACAAGGGCTTCATTACTCAGTAATGCGAAAACTGTTTCTCTCATCGGATCCTGTCCGAAATCATTCTTCCTCGTCCAGGGACGTGAGCTCCATCACGCCCTCCGACTCTATTAGTATCCTTACACGCTCCTCGGCTTCATCCAGAAGATTTGCACAGTGCCTTGCGAGATTCGACGCTCTCGCGTATGCCTCGAGCGTCTCGTCAAGGTTCACTTCCTCGCCCTCGAGCCGCTCCGTCGCGTCCTTCAGCGCATTGTACGCCTCTTCGAACGACATCTTAACTATTTCCACCGGAATATCCCTGCTACTTTTATCGACAGCCATTATCTATTTCTCCTCTTCTGCAACGGTCTTTATTTTTCCGTCAGTAACCTGCAGATCGATTACATCCCCGGAACTTACCTGACCGGTTCTTGTCACAAGTTCCCCGCTATCCCTTTTAAACGCGAGTGAATAACCCCTCGACAGTATCGCTTCCGGGTCGAGCGCCCTTAGACGGTCAGCGATCGATTCCACGCTCTGCCTTAGCATACCTACCTTCGACCTGACCGCACGCTGCACCCGTGCATTGTACATGTCGATATTCTGCCTGAGATTCAGTATACGGTCCGCTGGCCTTACGTACACCGGTCGCGAAAGGATATTATCAAGCCCAGTACGGTACATCCCGATTTTCATATGCGCGGCCTGACGGAATTCACCAAGGTACGAATTTACCTCATCAAGGATTTCATCCGATGACGGCGCCGCTATCTGAGCCGCCTGCGTTGGTGTCGCCGCTCTTACGTCGCTCGCGAAATCGATTATCGTGAAATCCACCTCGTGACCGACCGCGCTTATCACCGGTACCCTCGTCTCGCGAATCCGCCTGACAAGCCGTTCGTCATTGAAACACGCGAGGTCCTCGAAACTCCCGCCACCCCGTCCGATTATTATGATGTCCAGCCCGTCTCCACCCGCGTCCATCTCGATCGAGTCCCACATTTCGAGAAGGTCGAGCGCTGCGATCAGGCTCTCCGGCGCGGTTTCTCCCTGCACAAGTGACGGAGACACGATCAGCTTCAGGTACGGAGCACGGTCGTTGAAGATACGTATCATGTCGCGAAGCGCTGCGCCGTCGCGACTTGTCACGATCCCGATTGTTCTCGGGAACCTCGGAAGCGACCGCTTGATGTCCTCGTCGAAAAGTCCCTCCTCCGCGAGTTTCTTTCTCGTCTTCTCGAATTCGACCCACAGCGCGCCAAGTCCGACATCCATAAGCTCATCGACAATTAACTGGTACGACCCTCCCGCTTCCCATACGTTGAGACGTCCGGTCGCGACCACCTCTCTGCCCTCGGTCGGCTTCACGCTGAGCCTCGACGCCGACCCTTTGAACGCGACACACTTCAGGTAGCTCGTCTCGTCCTTCAGCCCGAAATAGATGTGCCCCGCGCGCGATGTGGACAGGTTCGTGACCTCGCCCCTCACCGACAGCCCGCGGAAAGCGTCGTCTCCCTCGATGACCATCTTCACGCGATGCGTGACCTGCGATACGGTCCATACGCGTTCGCGTGCGTGGTTCATCGGATCGGATTCATTTTCAAACTCGTCGTCGAACATCGGGACAATAGTATCACATTAACCGATCCAGTCAGCACGTTTATGAATTATGTTTTGAAGTAAGGAAGTTACAATTGCATGGAATTTATTTACTGCCTCTTTACCTTCATTACCGCGGCATCGTACAGGTTCGCGTACAGGCACGCGGCGGTCACTGGGCCCACGCCGCCCGGAACCGGAGTGTACGCCGCCGCGATCGATATCACCTTCGACGTGTCCACATCCCCGCAAAGCTGTCCGGCCTCGTCCACGTTGATTCCAATGTCGATAACCGTCGCACCCGGTTTCACAAACCTGTCATCGACGAATTTTCCCCTCCCCATTGCGACGAATAACACATCGGCGCGTTTCGCGACCGCAGGAAGCGACCGCGTCTTCGAGTGGCACCACGTGACCGTCGCGTTACGTCCTAGCGCGAGAAGTCCGGCGGGTTTTCCCGCTATGAGACTTCGCCCGATAATTACAACCTCCGATCCCTCCAGCCCGATCTTGTAATAATCGAGCATCTCCATCGCCGCGCGTGCGGTCGACGGAACCAGCGCACGTCGTGAATTCCTGAAAAGAAGCCCCGCCTGGTGCGGAGTGATCCCGTCTATATCCTTCGACGCATCGAGCACATTCCCCGCGAACCCGGACGATATCCCCTCCGGAAACGGCGTCTGAAGAAGAATTCCATCTACAAAATCGTCACCGTTAAGTCCTCTCACAAGCTCGCCGTACTCGTCCTTCGATATCCCCGGACTCGCCTGATGCTCCTCAACGTCGCACCCGACCTTACCAGCAGTCCTTCTAATCGTCCTCAGATAACTTTCACCGGCGGGATCATCGACCGTCACAACCGCAAGCCTCGGTTTTCTGCCGTACTTGACGGCGAACGCATCCGCCCTCTCAAGCGTCTGCTCGTTTAATGCCCTCGCCACGGGTTTACCAAGTAAAGCTCGTCCTTCTGCCATTGTTCTTCTTCCTTCGTTTATCGTTTCCCTGCGCCCGCTCCCGGAGTGTCGCATGTTATCACAAAAAAGGATTTTTCGGCACACCGTGTTAAAATATACTCTCCTGACGGTATGCCATGCGCCGAAATTTCAGAAATCTGATCTCCATTCTCGTACTGATTATCTCCGTTTCGGTAATCTCCTGCGCCGATGAAGAGGAGATAGTCGAGACTGTCGAATCCTCGATCATCGACACCCCCGCCCTCTACCTTCTCTACACCGTCAACGATCCTCTTACCGGCACTATCGGCGTTTCCCCTGTAGCACGGGTCCTCATCGCAACCATCGATGGAACCAGCCGTGAGATTCTGTTCGAGTATCCCGGACACATTTTCCATATCGCCCCGTCCCCGTCCGGCACCCACGTCGCGTTTGTCGCGACCGCACGCGGAGATGACGGTCACCAGGAGCGGCATTTTTTCCTTTACGATATCAGCGAAAAAACAACCTTCGACAGCTCCGAATCGGGTTTCTACTCACGATGGGTCGAGACCGGCCCCTTGTTCTCCCCGGACGGTGCCTTCGCGCTGTTCCTCTCCAAGCCATCAAGCTCGTCCGAAGACCTCAACATCTTCAGGTGCGACGTGGCATCAGGCGAGATACAGGGAATCTATACCGAACCGGTCGAGGATATCCCGCTTGAACTCACCCCCGACGGGCAGAGCGTGATCGCCGTCAGGCGCGATCCGGATTCACCCGACGCGTACGAGTACATCGCCGTTAACATTGAAACCGCCGAAACAACCCTCATTCACAGGATCGAGGGCATGACGCGGGTCGGGCCGGGGATCATCGATGACCGCGGCGAGTATCTCTACTGCGACGTGAAAATATTCGAGGAAACCGCCGGCACGTTCGGCGGATCGAGATCGCGCCAGGTTTACTCGATCAACCTGTCGAACGGCGAGGAAATTCGCATCCTCGAAATCGATACCGTCTCCTACGTCTACCAGTATTACCGCGATCGGGATGGCAACGGGCGGCTCCTTTTGAGACGGCAGGAGGTTGTCGAGGGCGAGGAAACGCCGATGAGCAGGATCGCGACCTGCCTTACAGACGGCACCGACTTTCAGTACCTGACAGACACCGACGCGCGATCCTACCTTGTTGGTCCGCCACCAAAAAATGTCAGGCATATCTCGCCGGATGGCACGCTCCTGTTCTTCTACCGACAGGACCCGGTTTTCGAGAACGAGGACATATGGATCATGAACATCGATGGTACAGATGCCCACAACATCAGCAATACCGCTGGATATGCGGAAGGCTCCGCCGGCTGGCTTGTGATAAATTCTGATTGAATTGAAATTAATTGGGTTTTCTAATCCCCACCCGCAAGCAGCCTGCACAGTTCCCGCGACGCTTCACCGATCGGGTCCTCCTTCATCGTCTTCTTTCTGAGGTCCACCAGTTCCGAGCGCATATGCCCCGCAACCGCATCATCATCAAGTAGTTCCGTACATGCTACATAAATGTTAGGAAGCGTGAACCTCGACTGTATCAATTCCGGCACTACCTCACGTCCCGCGAGCAGGTTCGGGAATGTGTAAAAAGGCAGCTCCTGGAAGAATTTTCGCCCGATATTCACCATGAACTCACTCGCGATCTTATAGAAACTCACCGCGGGTACGCACAATAAAAGCGCAAGCTGCACGCTTGTCCCCGACTTCACCACCATCAGATCGCTCTCCGCCATGAGATCGTAGCAGTCGTCCGGCACGAACGTTATCTCCCCAGCGACCTCCCCGAATCCGTCCTGTATGAGCCGCCCGATCGACGGGTTCGGTATCGGGCAGTAGAACCAGAGGTCATCGTAACGGTGCTTAAGCTTCAGGATCAATTCCTTCAGGATCGGGATGTGATATTTCAGTTCGTGAAGACGGCTTCCCGGCGCGATGCATACGAGCCTTTTTCCCTCAATCTGTTCACGGAACCTCGATATGTACTTTTCCTTCTTCGCTTCCTCAACCGCGATCTGTCCCATCGGGTGCCCGATGTATTTGTAATTCACACCCGCGCGTTCGTACGCATCGAGGCTGAACGGGTACGCCACGAGCGCGAGATCGACAAGTTCCGATAACGCCTCGAACCTGTCGCGAATCCCCTTCTTCGCGGCACCCGGCACCTTCCTCAGGACATCGACCGCGCGTCCCATCGCCTTACGCTCGTTCGTCTCCGACGGCGTCCACCACAATACCGGCGACACATAATATGCAGTCTTCTGTCTCGTTCCATCCGGTAAATACCGGATGTCCTTCAGAAGCGACATATTGAATGACCGGTAATCGACGCATATCACAAGGTCCGGTCTTTCATCTCTGATGCGCTTAATCACCCTGCGTTTCGCGGCAAGGAGCCTTGGAAGGATCTTTATTCCCTCGAAAATCCCCATCGCGCCCCAGTATGTAGTGTCCTCCCACAATTCCACGCCGACCGATTCAAGGTGCGACGATCCCGCCGCGACGAATTTTATCTCCGGATTGTCCGGGTGATTTATCTTCCATTCCCCGCGCATGCGCTCGACAAGGTGCGACGCGTGCATGTCTCCGGAGAGATCGCCGGTCGATATAAATACAAGCGGATTTTTATCGGGGGATTTTCCGGTCATGAGATTTCCCTTCTCATGACCCTGCCGGGCGTATTACGTCTATTCTTGCCGCGTCGCAGCATCCGAGGAATAATTTTCCATCGGACCAGACAATCGAGTGCCACGGGTACGGTGACGGGTCCTTCACGTCATTTGCATCACGATGCAGGCTGGAGATGTCATGCACCACCACTTCCATCCCGTCCAGATTCACCTCGAACAAATACGGCCCCGCCTCGTCAAGCACCCAGAGTTTTCCCGCGTCATCAAAACAAGCCCCCATCGGCATGTTACAGCCAATTGCGCGGTAATTAACCACAAGGTCCGGCTGATCGACCGGATGTGGCTGCATAAGTCCGACATCCCAGCGGTGGAGATATACCGTCCCGTCCGGCCCCTCGATGAAGAAATCTGTCTGCGTGATCCTGCTGACATCTCCCGTAAGCTCGGTCATGCGATCGTACCGCGATGCGACAAGCGAATGACCCCTTCCGTCGCGCGGGTACCATATGGCCTTTTCCGTAATCATGTGAGGTGGATTCGGCGAGGGATGGCTGAAATGCTTCATTATCACGTCGCCAACCGTTACATGCCCGGTAGCCGGATCGATCTCACACCTGACAATCGAATTCTGCCTCTCGAAAAAAATTGTCAGCTCGGGCCCGTCTCCGCCCGACGCCGCTACGTTCCACGCCCACGCGGGGTAATCAACCCTTACCGGCTCCAGGTTTTCAGTATCAACGAGGAACGCACACCACGTCTGTAGTGTGATTACATGTCTGGCGCCGCAACGATTCAGAAAAATCGATGTGAAGTCCGGGTCCTTGAGGTAGATCGTCTTTACATGTTCAAATGTATTTTCTTCCATCGGAAGTTCTCTGCTATAGACTAACCGGTGCTAATTCATCGACTTACCGCTGTCCGATCCGTTCAGTACAAGCTCGGGAGTGAAATCCATCGCTCCCTGCCCGTATATTCTGACCGGAAGCCTCTTGTCGGCCGATTCAAGCGCCGCGAGCGCTACTCCGATCGCGTGTATGCTCGCCTCGCCGCCTATATGCGGTTCTTTGCCATTTCCTATGCAGTCCAGAAATTCCTCTATTTCCTTCCTCAGTGGCTCGGCACGCTCGACCACAATTTCGTGCGCCTTGTCATCATCATAGACAATCAGGCTCTGGTCGATGAAATCAACCAGCACGAATCCCGCCGTGAACGTCGCGAACAGCTTCCTCGCCTTTATCTTCGATAACCATGAAGTCTCGATATGTCCGATCGCGTCATTCTGGAACGTCAGTGAGATACTGGCAGTGTCCTCTAGATGATGTACTGTCGACGATGCGTTGCAGAAAACCTCCCTAATCCTGCTTCCGGCGAGGTACGACATTATGTCGATATCATGCGATCCGAGATCGACAACTATCCCGGTATCCACGATGCGTTTAGGGTACGGCGCAACCCTCAGCGTGCTTACCGATATCAGCTCTCCGAGCCTTCCGATATCGATCAGCTCCTTCAGCTTCTGTATCGCGGGATTGAACCTCTCGATATGCCCGACCATCAGCGTGACATCGTGTTCGGCTGCAAGCGCGAAAATCTCCTGTGCATGCCCCACCGTGTCCGCTATCGGTTTCTCGATCAGCACGTGCGATCCGCTTTTAATCGCCATCGATGCTATCTCGTGATGGATGAACGTTGGTACTACCACATGTACCGCGTCCAGTCCCTCACCGATCAGGTCCTTTGGCTTATAGTAAGCATCGGTTCCGTACATCCCGGCGATCATGTCCGCCGTTGGACGGTCTGTGTCACAGACACCAACAAGGTCGATTTGATCCAGTTCGCTCAGGATCCTCGCATGGTGCCTTCCCATTACCCCCACACCTATAACGCCGACTCGCATCGTTTTTCCCCTTCTGCCATCATGGCCTGTTGCACCAGTCACGGCAGTTAGTTCATTAAGTTTTGCCCTCGCTCTTTGTTTCTATCTCACTCATGGCCGGTACTAAGCCAGCCGTACCGAATTCATTCCCTCGTAATCCATTTCTCCCTGGTCTGAATCAGGGCTCTTCGTCCCCTTCGACACTCCACGCTTGCTGTTCCGGAAAAACTCCACAAGGTAATTTATCTCTGCCACCTGCTCGATCTCGCTCTCAACCTTCGCGAGTGCATCGGCGAAATTCAAATCCGACCTGTAGAGAATTTTGAACGCTTCCTTTATCAGCTTCCTCGATTCGGGACTCACACCATTGCGCCTTAAACCTATCGAGTTCACACCGTACACACGTGCGGGAGGGTGTCCGGCTGTGATCATGAACGGTGGCGCGTCCTGCCTCAGTCCCGACATTCCACCCACCATCGCTAACTTCCCAACCCTTATAAACTGGTGAAAAGCCGCCCCGCCACCGATTATCGCGCGGTCGTGCACAACGCAGTGACCGCCCATCATCACACCACTCGCGGTGATTACGTGATTGCCTATCCGGCAGTCGTGCGCGATATGTGTGTACGACATAAGCATGCAGTCCGAACCTACGAATGTCGCACCGCTCGCATGTGTCCCCCTGTTTATCGTGCAGTACTCCCTTACCACGGTACGCTCACCGATCTCGCACTTCGTCGGTGATCCGTCAAACTTCAAATCCTGCGGCTCGGTTCCTATCACCGCGCCGGGATATATACGCGCGTTGGCTTTTATCGTCGTCCCCGGTCCGATTATTACATTCGGTCCGAGTTCCACACCCGGCTCTATTACAGAATCCAGGCCGATTACAACACCCGGACCTATCTCGCATTCATCTGCGATCCGTGCCGTTGCGTCTATTTCGCTTCGCGGGTGTATTGCCATCTCTCATTCACTCTTTATTCCAAGCTGCTTTTCTATCTGCTCGATCCGGTCTATCAGCTCGGGAAGTCGGCCCTGCGCGGCAAGGATCTGAAGCGCCTGCCTGTGATCCCGCGCCGGGTATCCCGATATGCTGCTCCCCGGCCTGACATGACGGGTTACGCCCGCCTGCCCGCCAACTCTGCTTTTGTCGCCCACGTGTATTCCGTTCTGGAATCCCGCCTGTCCGCCGATTATTACTTTCTCCCCTATCTCCACACGACCCGACAGCCCCGCCTGCGCCGCTATCCTCGTGTGTGGCCCTATCTTTACGTTGTGCGCGATCTGTACAAGGTTGTCTATCTTGACGTCATTCCCGACAACCGTTACATCAAGAGTCGCGCGGTCTATCGTTGAATTTGCCCCTATCTCGACATCATTGCCGATCTCGACACGTCCCACCTGCGGTACCTTGAGATTTCCATGTTCACTCGGGGTGAAACCGAATCCGTCGCCGCCTATTACGACTCCAGGATGTATTATGCAGCGCTTCCCGATCACCACATCGTGAAGCACCGTCACGTTCGGATATAATTTCGTCCCCTCCCCGATCACCGTGCGCCTTCCCACGTAACAGCCTTCGCCTATGTACGATCCCGCGCATATCTCCACTCCCGACTCGATCACCGCGAACTGTCTCACGCACGCTGTCGAGTGTACCTGCGCATCGAGTGATACAAACGAGTTGGGGTCGATTCCGGGTTTGTACGTCTCTTCGCCATGAAAGCTTATCAGCGCCAGGGTTAACGCCAGCCTCGGATTCTTGTGAATGATCTGAGGTATCCCCTCGACATCCGCCGGCTCCGATACTATCAGCGCTCCCGGTTTTTCTTTCATCTCCGCCCAGTCAACCTTCGACGGATCAAGCGCCATCGCTATGTGCCCTGCCAGGGGATTATCTAATGAGCACACACCGAGAATTATCGCCCCGGGATCGCCCTCAATCCTGCCACTGACATGTTCGGCAAGCTTCGATAACTCGATTTTCCTTCTCTTCTCGTACAATTACTGTTCCTCTCTCCCTGAACTATGTCTTCCGCGGATTTCTTCGGTTTCCCCGCGTTCCTGCTCGGCCCACTCCACCATGCTCGTTAGCCCCGGATTCTCCGGAAGTTCAACCACCATCGACGGAATCCGTCCGCCGTAAAATCCATCGATGCGTCTCAGAATATTTTCAACCGCTTCATGCATCGACTCCCCGTCGCCCCCGGATGTCCCGGTCTCCTCCCAGTTATCTATCACCCTGTCGATAAGTCCCCCGACCTCGTTGTCATATACGCCATCTATCGCACCCGTTACGTCTTCAACGTCTGTGAGAGCCGCAGACCTCATTCCGTCAAGACGCTCTCTCAGCGTCCCGCCTTCATTTCCATATATCGTTGACTTGATCTCCTGGAACGGGAGAGCCTCGAGTGTCCGGTACTTGATTATGTCCCTCTGCAATGTCGCGGAAAGCACACGCGACCCGATCCACCTTATGTAATCCGCCGACTCCGCAAGCATTGATTCTCTCAGTATTATTTCCGCCGCGGATGTTCTCTCCCGGTTTCTCTCGGCATACAGCCTGTCCGCCTCGTCTAGCGATTCGTCGAGTACCGGTGATTCCGGAAAATCATCGACCGTAGTCGGGGGACCGGTTCTTCCGACCTCCATCAAAAGAGTCCTCGTAAGGTCCGTAACACGTCCGTTGTAATCGTATCCTGTTACCCTGCGTTCCCCGGCTCGCCCTATGGTGCCTTCCATTCCGACACCTGTAAGTTCGTCAACTCCCGAGTCCCTTGCCGCAAGAATAACTTCCGATAACGAGTCTACCGATGCCGCGAAAGAGTCCAGCCCTCCCGATGGAACTTCCGGTGATGGCAGGTTAATAGCGGTCACCGCCACCCACGCGGCCACAATCGCCGCGGCAAGTACCGTGTAAAGAATTATCCTTGCTGTCAGCCTGATTCTTTTCATTTTCCTTACGACGTCGCCAGCCTTGCTACCACCAGTGGTGTCATGTTAAGCCCGCCCCACATTACCGATCCGGCTTCGAGTATTACCTCTATCCCTGATTCCTCGCCGATCTCCGCGGTCACGTCCAGAACGTCCTGTATAAGTGGCTCTGTGAGCCGCTGCTTCTCGTTGTCTATCTCCGACTGCACCTGGTACAGGTCATTCATGAGCTGCTGACGATCGGTATCGGAAATTGACGACATGTCACCGTACTGATCCGCAAGCTCCGCGAACTTCGCGTCCTCGAACGCCTGTATCGCGGTCATTACATTCTGAAGGTCCGGATGCGACTCGATCGCCTGTTCCACGTCTACGTAACCGATCGACGCGTATGTGCTCTGCGCCATCGTCGGCGCAATTATCATCCCCGTCATTACCCCGAGACTCACTATGAAAGCTATCAGTCCCAGCGATACTACAGGTTTCATATTCAGTATCTTTTTCATATCCGTTTCCTTTTCATCTCTAAAAACAAACCGATCAGAGCTCGAAAATCGCCCTGATCCAGTACTCGTTGTTTCCGTTTGTGAACAATCCCCCCGACAGGTACTGCTGGAAATGGTACGTCACCCCGAACTCGTTCAGGGAGTCTTCCTCGAATATCTCTCCCCTTAATAACAGCCCTGTCGCAAGCTCCTGTTCGAAGAAGTACTTGGTCGCTTCACGATCCAGGTCGTAACCGATTGCCGCAAATGTGCGTCTCGTCGGCCTCAGGCCTATCGCGAGGTCGGTTTCGAGCGTGCTGTCGTTCGTGAATAAGTTTAGATTCACGAAAAACTCTATCCCACGCGCGAACAACAGCCCGAACCTCGCCTGTATCTCGGCCGAATCCCTCGCCTCGTTCCCGAAATCAACCATCGTCTCGAGCTGAAGGTCGTAGGTCTCCGATTCGACAACGCAGTCGATCCTCGCAACCGGCTCGTCCGGAAGCACGACAACCGTAACCGATGCGTTCGCGTTGAGCCTGCGTGCGAGTATGTCGCCCTCTATCGCCTGACCGATCCTCTCGGCAACCTTCTCCGCTTCTTTCTCAACCTCGGCTTTGGGAATTCCCTCAAGGAACCTCGCTTCAGCTACAACGCGCTCCGACAGACGCTCAAGGATCACATTGTATAACGTCAGCGAGTACATCCTCGGACGTATAAGCTCCACAACTTCGTCTACGGGAGCCATGTGAATCGTAACAACCGTCACGCTGCCGAGTTCGATTGTGCGGGTAACATCGTACGAGGGGAAAATTTCGTGAAGCGGATCGGCCTCATCAAGCTCGTCTGTCACAAGATCTAGGGTAAGTGATGTATCCCACGTTCCCAGCGGGAGGCCTTTCAGGAATTCAGTGTACGTTCCGTAGACAGCCTCTCGTTCGGGTTCCATGCGCTCGCTGTAGCTCTGAACCCAGAACTGCGGTATCGATTCATCGAAACTTATCTCCACTTCCTCCACCGATCGTGAATCATCCTCAGTCCACCCGGCTGAATGAACAACGATAGCGACATTGATCTCGTCACCATCTGTTATGAATTCAAGCCCCGATACCGTGTATCCCTTCGATTCCAGGATAATGTTCAGGCCCCCCATAATCGCGTTCGCGTACTCCGCGGACGATTCCATTAGTTCCCCGGAAGTAAGTTCATCTCCCAGTACCCGGTGTATTGTCGTGTACAGGATGTTGTGAAGTTCCGCTTCGACGGGTGCGGGGTATCCCGGCACGAACTCGATCTCCACGTTGTCCATACTGAGTTCGGCATGGGCCGCCGAAGGAACCGCGAAAATCACTATTACGAGAACCAGCAGTAACCGGAACCTGATACCTACGGCCCATCCCGCTGTCCTCATTCTGTCTCTACAATGCGACATTCGCGATTCTCATCTTCCGTGTTATGTCAGAACAGGTGACCGAATCCGAAAACGATCCTGCCTTCCTGTTCGTCAAGGTCATATCCGTAATCAAGCCTAAGCGGCGCGATTCCAAAGAACGCTATCCTGTAGCGGATACCAATTCCCACCGTCGATACAAGGTTTCCGAAATCGAGCGATGTGCCCGGTTCCGCGGCGGTTCCGGTATCGAAGAACACCGCTCCTCCGAGATTTCCGCCAAGCGGGAACCTGTATTCGGTGTTCACAAGGAACGCCTCATCTCCGGCCTGTGCCGTCTCGCTCGTTCCCCTGACCGAGTTCTGACCGCCTATGCTGAACCGCTCGATCAGCGGAAGGTCACCGCTCGCGGTCCCATATAAAACACGCCACGCGAGCACATGCTGCTTCCTGTGGCGGGTAGGTGACAGTTCCGTGATGTCTTCCTCGATCGGGTTCAGCGGGATGAACTGCCTGTACTCGAACTGGTACTTGAAAGCGTCAAAATCTCCACCAAGAACATGTCCGATCATTCCAAGCTGCGCGCTTGCAAGCATTCCCCGCGACGGGTCCAGCGTGAAGTCACGCGTGTCGTACGCGATTGTCGATGTGAGCGAGTTGCTCGTGCCGTCAATAAGCCCTCGCTCGATCCACGCGTTTTCCTCAAGTTCCGGTTCGTCTATCGCGTTACCCTCTTCGTCGAGCCATGTCACATCTCCATCGAGGAATTTGAGATCAAGGCTCAGCGTTACATTCTCACTCATCGGACGCACAACACCGACCGACCCTCCGCGACGCTCCAGCTCGAACCTTGTCACGACTTCCGGATCGTCAGGATCGCGTATGCGGTCCGACTCGTTCAGAAGAAATGCCTCGATTGAAAAACTCGAGCGCTGGTTGTCGATTACCGGATTGAAGAAACTTACGCTGAAGTCCGGGTTCGGTCCGCCGAACTGCGCGAGCGCGTTCAGCCTCTGGCCCAGGCCCCTGAAGTTCCTCTCACCGTAACTGAGCGATGCAAGGAACCCGTCGTTAGACGAGTACCCGCCGCCGAAACCGAACTGCCCGGTCTTCGCCTCAACCACGTTGATGTGAAGGACCACCTCGCGGTTTTCGTCAAGCTCGAAAGCGGGTTGTATGTCCTCGAATAACTGAAGGTTGTATATTCTTTCAAGGTCGCGACGGAACGTCACCGCGTTGAATACATCGCCAACCTCGGTGTTCAGCTCCCTCGTAATTATATGTTCCCGGGTCTTGGTGTTTCCCTCCACGACAATCTGGGAGATGACACCCTCGTTTACCGTGACTGTCACAATCCCGTCGTCACCGATGTCTATATCGGTGATAGTCGCGGCCGTGTAGCCGTCCTCGCGATACTTCCGCTCGATCGCCTGGAGTCCGTCGCCTACCCCGTTGTTGTTGATCAGGCTGCCCGGTTCCATCTGGAACAGGAGCGCAAGTTCACTCGACGGGTAGATTCCGGGTCCCACCTGGCTGATCTGGACCCCCACGTATTCGGGATTCTCAACAAGTACGATGATTACCTTCACGCCGGTATCGAACGGCTCCAGGATATGTTCCGGTTCCGCCGCGAACCATCCAAGGTTCTCAATCGCGGCAAGGTCGTTCGATAACGTGTTCAGGCTGAATACATCACCCGCACGACCTTCCATTACCGAGAGAATGTCCTGGTCAGGTATCACTTCGTTACCACGAATCTCGATCGCCATGATCATCAGCTGATCATCGTCCTGCGCGTTCGCGCTCATCGGGAATACCATCCCGATACCAATTAACATTGTTAATAGTGCTGGAATTATTAAGCTTCTTTTCATCCCTTCAACCCCATGGTTCTGCCTGCCTTCCGGGCAGGGAAAATTACCGGCCCTTGTGTGCCGCCGGTTGCACGAATTCGGCGGGAAAGCCTACCATTTTTCGCGCGTATCGTTCCACCCGTAAGTCCCATGGCTCCTTATTCAGCGTCTCCACTAATCAAAAGATCGGTAAGTGTTCGAACCGTGTTCAGCGTAACTTCGGCGGGATTTATAAGTCCCGACGGGCTTTCATCTATAGAACTGATTCCGTCGTCCGGACCAGTTTCACCGGTTAGAACGACCTCCGGTTCTACAGGAACGTCGGAAACATCCACCGGCTCCGGAACCGGTTCACTCACACGCACCGGGGTGCGCGGACGATTTACGACCGGGGGTGTGTACACCGGCTCCTCCGGATCGGAAACCGTTACCGTTTCATCTTCCGCCGGTGATTCACTCTCCGTAGGCGCCTCTGCTACAAGCACAGGCGTTTCATCTTCCGGAAGCTGGTCCGCAACAGCCTGCTCGCCGGTATCGGATATATCCTGGCCATCCGCTATCTGGATCACCGGCGACTGCTGCATTATCGGCGACTGCCCTGGGTCCGTCACCCCGATATTTCCCATCCGGCCTATCACAATTCCCAGTACAAGGCATGCGGCAAGCGCCGCTACTCCAAGCGACGTTCGCAGCACCGGGAAAATCCTGACCCTCTTTTTCGGTTCGGTGTGATCCGCTGCCGCGTCACCCGACATGACTCCCTCAACCACAAGCCTCAGTTCCGCCTGGGCAAGCATAAGTGTCGCGGACGCGAGCATATCCTGCCCTGATTCGAACTGATCCTCAGCACGATCAAGCCAGTTTCTCACGGCCTGAAAATGCGTGTACCGATTCCCTTTCGGGGATGAAGTTGTACCAACCATTACCATATACCTCTGCGCTCTGGGCCGGAATTCGCAATGTCCCGTTGCTTATTATTCCGGTCCGTTCTTCGGTCCAGGCCGGGAAAAAATCTAAAATGGTCCCGACCTGTCCCTGGCATCAAAATAACATCGGGTTGTGTGAACCCTTTTTGAACCTTTTTTTCCTTTTTTTTCATATTTTTTTTAAATTTTTTTTTGCCGGAATACTGTTACGGGTTTCCACTATATGAGACCTCAGGCATTACGATTCACCCAGTCAACCATCACGGCTTTTATAAACTCTCCCGATGATTCCTTATTTATCTGTCTCCGAAGGAGGGGATTTTCGCCTGGATGAACGTGTTCGAACGGTAAAATGCCTTATTGCGAAGTTGCATATATAATGAATCCATTATTTTTTTTGCAATTCCCCACACAAAACCACTGGTTCAATCGACTAACCATACTGGCTATAATACTAATACTTGGTTATTTAAAGAGATTAGGCGCGAACGACCCTGCCACTTCACCGTTTCAGCCATGCTCAATTCCAGGCGGGAAATTCACTTCATCTTGCAATAAAACCTAATACGTTATTTTATTTTCTGTGATTTTGACCGAATTTTTAGCAAAACAAAGTGATTGTTAAAATAAATAACTGTAAAATAGTTATAATTGTCGCACTGAAACAAAATCGATTTTGAGTTGTCGCGGCTTGTTCCGGGAGCGTCATTCCCTGATTATCTTCGCCATCAGTATCAGATCCTGGTATGCACTACCCAGCTTTATCTGCCTTTTCAGCCTGCCCTCGATTTCAAAACCCGCCCTCTCATAAAGTTTAATCGCTGCAATGTTCTCAGAAAAAACGTTCAGACAGACTTTTTCGATTGTGCCACTCCTCATTGCCCATTCAAGTGAATGCCCGATAAGCGCGGACCCGACTCCATGCCCTCGCCAGTCTTCCCTGACACTCATCCCAAGTTCCACGACATGCCCGATCTTACGCCTTCGACCCGGTTCGAGTGTCAGGTACCCGATAATCATCGAAACATCTCCGTATTCATCTCTCTCTTTACTGGTTGTCTCGGCAATTAATGCAAGCCCGTTGGGATTCACCTCGAGCCTTCTCAGATGCTCGCGCTCCCTGTGGCCATCGAGAAGCATTTCATCCGCGTCCGCTATCGACGAGGACGGATCATTTAGAATCTCCGTGAGATAATCCACAAGCGCGTAAGCGTCACCGGTTACCGCGAATCTAATCCTGAAGGGAAGGGGGGATTCCGCGAGATCATGGCTTTCAACAGTCTTTGTCATTCGCGATTGATTATATCACTCATGGACCAGTTTCGGGAACATCATAATTGTCGTGCTGCGGGGATTCCGTTTCCCCGTTATCGCCGTTTATTTCCTCGAATACTTCCGGATCGGTTGCCATAGTTCCCGGCACCGGTTGAAGCATGAATATCTCGTATGGCCCGTATTTAAACGCAAGTGTGAAGTAATACAGAAAATCCGGATCGTCGAACGGAAGAAGATAATCGTCCGTGAACCACATTTCGTCCACTGTGTCATTGACCCAGATATGGGTTCTTCCAAGCTCGTTCTTAAGCCAGCTGTAAAGATCCTGCGCGCTTTCGTTGTGGTGACGGTAGCGCGTACCCTCAACGCGCACGTACTTGTCGTCGATCATGTCGAAATCCGCGAAGAACCTGTACTCCTTGAATCCCACCGCGTACAGCCTTATATCCTGGTGATTCTCGTTGAATTCCTGGAACAGCTCGACCGCCTCACGGTTCTCCTTCAGGTATATCTGCCTCCCAAGATCATCGTAGATCACCTTATCCTGGGCGTACTTCACCGTTATGTCCGTTACGAAAATATAGAGCAGGATCAGAAGAACCGGTACAAAGTACTTTTTATATTTTCCGAACGCGATCGAAAGACCATATGCCGCGAGCAGCCCATGAACGGCCGAGACGTACACAAGGTACCTCGGGCTGAAAGTTTTTTCGATAAACAGCCAGTATGCGTACGCTACCAGCACGAATACCCCGGTGTAGATCGCGGTCCGGGTCCATTTTTTTATCGGGATAAATATCAGTGGAATCGTGAACGCGAGCATGAAGGGTCCGATTTTCGATGGCTCGCCTTCCTTCGCCCATGGCGCGTTAAACTGGAACGTCTGCGTCCACGGATCCGACCAAGGGTAAAATCCGCCCGGAAGCGCCTTCGTTTCGGCGGTGGTCTCCGTGGCGGATTCCATGGTTCCAAATTTAAGGAATCCGAGTAAGTTATCGAAATGAGGAAATACCGGGTTGCCGAAATGTATCACGTTGAAGATATACCACGGAAACGCGGAAGCGATTGTAAAAATAAGTGTCCGCCAGAAGTGCTTTCCTGAAAGGATTATCAGAAGCAGGGCAGGGACAAGGCCGGTGATCTTCGATGCCGATGCGAGTCCGCCCATAAGCCCCGCAAGCATGAGCCACCTGTGGTCGTACCTTTCCTCACCGTTCTCCTCTGACTTCCGCCCGGATTCGTGCCACCTAAGAACCCCGTATAGCCCCAGCACGGTGTAAAGCACAACAAAATGCGCCGTGTACCACTCCATCGAGCAGATGTACACCATCGGCTGCGCGAAAAACGCTAGCACCCCGATCAGCGCGGCGGTTCGCCCGAAGTACCTTATCCCGATGTGATAAATCGCTCCGCCCGCGAGAAGCATCGCCACGTACTGAAGCGTCGAGCCCGGATCGGCTACACCCATCGCCATCTGGAACGATGTCAGCATGTGCGCCAGCGCAATAAAACTGAAAAGTGGCGAGTATCTTAATACATGGTCCGCGAGGTAGGATTTAGCCTGGAAAAGATGCGTGGCTGTCGCGTCCATTCCAATTGACGGATTCGCGGCAAGGAACGCTGTTCTGAAAATGAAAAGCAGAATCCCGACAAAAAGGGCTATGTCCCACCACTGCCAGCCCTTCCACGGAACGCGGAAATCCATAATCAGGTCCCGGACTATCTTCCATCCGGCCGCAATCGATCCAAGCACGATGATTATCAGTACCGGGGAGTAGAGAAGATGAATCCAGCCGAGTAACCATCCGAGTGCCGACAGTATCCCGAATCCCAGCCCGACCGAGAAGAAAAATCCAATCCCGTTCTGTTTAAGTTTGAATATCCTGGAGAGAGAAAAATATCCGATCACGTACGCCGAGATGGTGATCAGCACGGTAATGAACCACGGCCACAGGATGTTCTTCAGGTAACCCGTGACCCAGAGCCATAGCGGAACATCGCCAACGTCCTCAATATAATTACGATATGTGTGAGTGTGCCATGTATAGATGAACAGCGCGATAATCGCCAGAGATGCAACTGCCGCGACCGTTCTTATGGCGGTCATCGGTTTGTTCTTCATAAGTCCATCCGTACTGCTTACGGGACCCTATGTGCTTCGCACAATGCAGACTGGCACCCGCCTGTCCCTGTATAACGAATGGGCCACAACTGCCGGTCAGAAATTAGTTGATAAGAAACTGATTATAACCAAATCAGGTAAAAAAATGAAAGCCCTGAACGCCATCGTTCGGACTACCACTCACCGTCCTTGTCAAACTTGCTTAAAAATACATCCCTCTGTCCGTTCGAGGTATGCTCGTCGATTCCGGTTCCCGGATCGAAATCCACCGTGTCGTAGAACCACCCGGTTACAAAGACATCATCGTAACCATTCACAGCGACATGATACCCGACATCCTCGTATAATCCGCCCCATCCGCGTACCCACTGGTAATTTCCGTTAAAATTCAGTTTCAATAAGTATGCATCCACCCCGCCATCTGCATCCAGCCATGACGTACCGGTTCCCGGATCAAAATCTACTGATGCTCCAAACTGCCCGCTTACGTAGACAAAGTTCCCACTAACACAAACACCCTGCGCACGATCCCATTCACCCATTCCGCCGCTGCCACCCCACGTCACCGTGAACGTGTAATCATGATCGCCCGTGTATCGCGACATAAAAGCATCCTCTGAACCGAGAGAAGTATGGTTGTCGGTAAATATATCAGGATTAAAATCAACCGTGTCATGGAATCTCCCCACGATGAACTTCCAGTCATTCCAGATCGCAATATCCTCAGCCCTGTCCAGGCCTGTGCCACCCCACGTCACCGCCCAGAGATAATTTCCGTCCGGATCGTGCGCGCTCATGAAACAGTCGAGCCCGCCTTTCGATGTTTTGTTTTCCGTGCCACTCCCGGTATCGAAATCGACAGTCCCGTCAAAACATCCCACAACAATCGGGTTGTTATTATCGTCAATATCTACACCTAGTCCGTAATCACCGCCCGCATTACCGAACGTCCGGCCCCATGCGTACGCGCCACCATGATGAATCCGTACAACTTGCACAAATCCGGCACGGGTGCCGGTTACATAAATGTAATCCTCATCGTTGATCACGACATCTCCCCACCAGTCAGATTCGGTACTTCCCATCGATAATCCCCACCAGTACTCTCCCTCATCGTCGAACATGCATATGAAGGGATCGGTTCCCCCAACCGAAACATAAATATCCTCCTCGGGCCCGGGATCAAGATCGACCGTTCCCGAAAATCCGCCCACCACGTATACCTCGTCTCCACTCTGATTCACCGCCACTCCCATTGCAAAGTCATAATCGGTACCTCCAAACGTCCGCACCCATACCAGGTCTCCGTTTGTGTCGTACTTGGCAAGGTACGGGTCACGATCACCGATCGATGTGCGTTCTTCGACTCCCGGTCCGGGATCGAAATCCACAACATCACTGAATTCGCCCACTACGTATGCGTTACCATTAGGACCGGCGGCAACCTTGTACCCTCCGCCATCCCATCCTGAGCCACCCCACGTTTTCGCCCATCCTGAGCTTTCATACTCAGTTATCTCGACAGTCGATATACTGTACGCTGTAAGGTCTAACCATGACGGCGCAGTTGCCGCTTCGTTATCTACGACCCAGGCAATTACTTTGTACACTCCCGCCGCCTCACCATAGTTTTCAATCGTCATCGAGTACCTTGTGTATCCCGCTCCCGATCCCGTCTGCGGCACCGGCTCCGCAAAGCACATGAGAGCCGGGAAGTGGAACATGCAGTCGCCGTGACTCGACTCTCCCTGGTAATCGTAAACATCAATTACAACCTCCGCACTCCCGCCCGCATCCGTAAGTCCGAGTCCGATCGGATTTACCTGGATGTCGATTCTCCATGGTTCGAAACAGTTCGCCTCAGCCGGAAAATCCGTCTCCGGATCGGTCACCGGGATATTGTCGGCTGGCACCCAAGACGCGTCCACGGCGTAACCGAAAATAAAGTCTGAGTCCGGCATGTCTATATCGAAAGTCTCGGTGACCTGTGTCCCTGCCAGAAACATGTTCCGCGAATTGGACGGTATCGTCGATGAAAGGCGTTTGAAACCGTTAAGCTGCGCGCCCGGTACCGTGTCGGACGCGAATTTTCCCTCGTAGTAGCCCTGGAATCCGCCCGGACCCGAGCCCGCCGTCGCGCCGTGATAAAGAGTCGTGTAACCATCCGCGTTCACAAGCTCCCCGTCTCCCTGCGTACGATCAGGCGAGTACAAACCGAGATCGACCCACTCGTAACTCCCGTCGAACATCGCAATCCCGCGAACATCGAATCCCGTAAGATTGGCCGTCGGAAACGGGTGCGTTACCCTGACATCGAACAGCTTGGTTCCGTACCCGGAATTCGAGACACCCGTAACCGTGACGCATGTCGTGCACGGTCCCGAATCCAGCCACTTCAATGTGTTCCAGTGATCGGTCGCTACCCTCATCGGGACAACCTCGACTTCATTCTCCACAGGATCGTACCTGAATTCGTAATATCCCCAGAGGTAGCGTGCAAGCTGGTCTGCCGTTGCCTGTTTAACGTAAGGATCGCCGGGTGTAATCGGATTCGTTTCCGTGCCGCTGCACGAGATCACCATACACGCTAAAAGCAAAACAAGTACCATCCCGATTAAATTCCGGATTACCATTTCAAAGTCCTCCCGGTTTTCGGTAAATCTTATTAATCCGCGTCGAATGTATTCAGCTTCAGTGAATTCAGTACCACGCTTATCGAGCTTAAGCTCATCGCCGCTGCCGCAATCATGGGGTTAAGCAGGCCCGCATGCCCCATAGACGGTATAAGAACTCCCGCCGCAAGCGGTATTGCTATTATATTATAAATGAAAGCGAGGAAAAGGTTGGCCTTAATTGTCGACATTGTCGCTCTTGACAGCATTATCGCTTTCGCGACACTTCTAAGGTCTCCCTTCACAAGAACGAAATCACCCGCCTGAAGCGCTACGTCGCTCCCGGTTCCCATCGCCATCCCGATATCAGCCTCCGTGAGAGCAACCGCGTCGTTAATACCATCCCCGACCATCGCGACGTAGGTCCGCCCGTACTTACCCTCCCGCTTGAGCCTCGAAATTATCCCTGCCTTGTCCTGTGGACCAACCTCGCTCCGGATTATTTTTATTCCGACAGATGCTGCGACCGCCCTCGCCACCTTCTCCTGGTCCCCGGTCGCGAGTATCGGTTTCAGCCCCAGTGACTGTATCCCTGTAATCGATGTCTCCGCGTCGTCCCTTACCTTGTCGGCTATCCCGATCATCCCGATCAGAAAACTTCCCCTCGTGACAAAAAGCGGTGTTTTCGCCTCGGTCGCCATAAGGTCGGCACGGGCGGAAATTTCATCGTCTATCTCGATTCCATTTAGCTCGAGCATCGTCTCGGATCCGATCCTCACCCAGCTTCCGCCAACCTTCGCCTTAACACCCATACCGACTTCCGCGGTGAATTCCTCCGCTGATCCCGGCTTTATCTTATATTTTTTAACCTCGTCCATAATCGCGAGTGCCGCTGGATGCTCCGAGAACTGCTCCACGCTCGCCGCGTATCTGAGTACATCCTCGATCGTGTGGTCGCCCGCCGGAACTACGCTCAGGACCGCGGGCCGTCCCTCGGTTATCGTCCCGGTCTTGTCCAGTACAATCGTCTCCAACCATCCCGCTATCTCCAGCGCCGCCCCATCCTTGATCAGAATTCCGTTGCGTGCGCCAACCCCGCTCGCGACAAGAATCGCGGTCGGAGTCGCGAGTCCGAGCGCGCACGGGCACGCGATCACCAGTACCGATATGAACGTAATGAGCGGTACATTAACATTGCTCATGTTCTCCGGCCAGTAGATCCACCAGATAATCGCCGTCAGGATCGCGATCCCGATTACTATTGGGACAAATATCCTCGCTACCCTGTCAACCGTCCTCGCAATCGGGGGTTTAAGCGCCTGAGCCTCGCGTGTCGCCTCGATTATCTGCCCGAGCACCGTCTCGGCCCCGGCCTGTTCCACCCGAAAATCGAACGTCCCCGTCGCGTTGATCGTTCCCGCGCTTACCTTGCTGCCTTTCTTTTTATCAATCGGCTCGCTTTCACCTGTCAGAAGACTTTCATCGATCGTTGACTCTCCGCTGATCACTTCGCCGTCGGCCGGAATCTGTGCGCCGGGTTTTACGCGTACTACATCCCCGGGAACCAGTTCTGCCGCCGTAACTTCCGTAACTTCCTCACCCTCGATCCTGAAAGCGGTCTTTGGCCTCAGGTCGAGAAGAGCGCGCACGGCGTCACCCGCCCGATGCTTCGCGCGTCCCTCGAAATACCGTCCGAGGAGTATCAGACCGATTATCGTCGCTGCGGAATCGAAATAGACATGCACCGGATGAGCCACCGGGTCATCCGTGAAAACTCCCGGTACCACGGTCGCGATAAATGAATACACGAACGCCGCGAGTGTTCCCACCGCGACAAGCGTGTTCATCTCCGCGACACCCTTCAATAGCGACTTCCACGCGATAACATAGAACTGCCTTCCCGCCCAGATCATCGAGAACCCGGTTAGAAGAAGCGCGATCCAGTTACGTACCACCTCGGGTATCGCCGCGATCGGTGGTACGCTCTCGACGATCATTCCCATCGTGAGAATCATCACCACCGCCGCTATCACAAGCGCGACTGTCGCGCGCTTTTTCATCATCTCAAGTTCTAATTCGCGTTTCTCCTTCGACTCTTCCGCTTCCACATCCTCCGACACCTTCGCTCCGTATCCCGCATCCATTACGGCTTTCACGAGGTCGTCCGTGATCGTCTCCGGCGCGATCTGAACGATCGCCCTGTTGGTTGCAAGGTTCACGCTTGCCGACTTCACGCCTTCGATCTTACCAAGCGCGCCTTCCACGCGGGATACACAGCTCGCGCAGTGCATGCCTTCAACATCAAGTGTAACTATGTCTTTTTTCTTCGCCATTTCACTCCATCATACTCTCGATAGTGTTTGTCTTCCCATTTCGGAATTCTACCATGAATAAACTGTCCCATGTTTCCACCCGATCACTGAAACCGGAGTGCGTATCCCTATGATAATTCCCCGCCGCGTCGGTTGCATCATGACTCGATATCTTTTTGGTACAATACATCCTGTCCATTCAAGCTGATATATCAAGAGGGCTAGAGAGATGACGCAGTTAAGTCCCAGAATTCCCGAATCCGGGGAAAGTGCCGTTCTTGTTTCAGGACATCGACTTGCGACCGAAGCAGGAATGAAAATTATCGAAAAGGGCGGTAACGCGGTGGATGCCGCTGCCGCGATGTGCTTCTGCCTGAACCTCGTTCAGCCACACCAGAACGGCATCGGAGGCGAAGTCCCGATTATTCTGAGATCGGCCCGCGACGGAAAAACTGTCGCGATCTCGGGGCAGGGGACATCCCCCCTCGCGCTTACGATCGACTGGTGCAGAGATAACGGCATCGACCTCATACCCGGCGACGGCTACATTCCCGCGACCGTACCCGCGGTCGTCGGTACATGGGCGCTTGCGCTGAAGGAATACGGAACGATGTCGTTCGGCGAAATCCTCGAACCGACTATAGAGGTCGCCGGTAACGGCTACGAGATGTTCGCCGCCCTCCAGTTCTTCCTCAGAAACAACTCCGGACGCATTGCGGAACATTATCCTCACACGGCTGATATTTATCTTCCGGATGGAAATGTCCCGAAAGTCGGCGACATAATCACGAATCCTGATTTCGCCGCGATGCTTAAAATCATGGTGAAGGCCGAGGATGCGGAAAAACACAAGGGCAGGGAGGCCGGAATCGATGCGGCATGCGATGCGTTCTACAGGGGCGAAATAGCCGAACGGATAGTCAGCTTCATCACGCAGAATCCGGTTATCGATGCTTCAGGAAAAACCCACACAGGTCTTCTTTCGGTCGACGACTTCGCGAAGTGGAAACCGAAAATCGAAGAGCCTGTTACTTATAACTACAAAGGATACGACGTCTGGAAATGCTCGTCGTGGACGCAGGGCCCGGTATTCCTCCAGCAGCTTGGAATTCTCGAAGGCTTTGATATCGAACAGACGGGCCACCAGTCCGTCGAATACCTTCACAACTGGATTGAGTGCGCGAAGCTCGCATTCGCAGACCGCGAGGCCTACTACGGCGACCCGGAGATCGACATCATTCCCATCGACGTTCTTCTCGCACGAGGTTACGCGGGTTCGCGTCGCAAGATGATCGGTCCCGAGGCTTCCATGGAGATTCGCCCCGGCGGTGCGGTCGAGGAGGTCCCCGACTACAACCTCGAGGATGTGCTCGCCGACAATCGCGAATCGCTTGGTTTCAACTCCGGATTCGACCACTACGGATCAACCGGCGGAAAGCCATCCGACACGATGCAGCTTGCCGCAGCCGATAAACATGGTAACCTTCTGAGTGCTACGCCAAGCGGCGGATGGATTAAATCATCCCCGGTTATTTCAGGTCTCGGATTCTGTCTCGGTACACGCGGACAGATGTTTTACCTGAATCCCAAACGTCCGAACGCGCTCGCGCCACGAAAACGTCCGCGAACCACGCTCACCCCTACAGTAGTTACAAAAGATGAAAAACCGTTCCTCGCATTCGGAACTCCCGGCGGCGACCAGCAGGACCAGTGGACCCTCCAGTTTTTCCTCAACACCGTGGATTTCGGTATGGACCTTCAGTCCGCACTCGATTCTCCGCACTTCCACATCAACCACGTTCCCGCATCGTTCTACCCGCGAAAAGCACTTCCCGGAAAAGTCGTTCTCGATTCTAATTTCCCGGATGACGTGGCCGAAGAACTTCGTGGTAAAGGTCACAGGATCTCAAAAGAATCTCTTGTTATCAGGATGATGGCTGTTCACTTCGACGACGACGGAAAAATATCCGGAAGCTGCTGTTCGACAAGCCCCGAGGGTTACGCGATGGGCGTCTGAGCCGGGGAACCAGAAATATTTCAATATTACACGGTCTAAAATGATCCGGGGGAGAGTAATTCTCCCCCGGGTTTTCATAGATGTGAAGGCTACTATGCTGTTTTATATCCTGCGTCCACTACCGCCTGCTTCATTTTCTCAACGGTACTCTTATCACCTGAATACGTTACTATCGCGTTACCGGTTTCAAAATCCACGTCGGCATTCTTTACACCATCGACGCCTTCGAGTGCATTTGTTACTGCATTTACGCAGTGCATGCAGCTCATTCCCTCAACCTTCAGCGCAACCACGTGACTTGTCGGTGCACCGTTGATATTGCATTCCATGTTCCATCTCCCTGGCAGGCTTTTTACTTAACTGAAGTAAAATTACCGCACAACGGATTTTACCACAATCTCTTCTTAGTGCAAGTGTGCATTTTCTTAACGCGTTTACGCATGTATACTTGCCACCCGTACTCAGTCAGTTTGAAGGGAGAACATCATGAATAATCTGAAAATAATGAAAGCCGGAAGCCTGCTCGTGCTTGCAATGCTTGTGCTGCTAGTAGCGGCATGCACTCCCGCATCGAGCGGGAACAGCGACACTCCGTCAAACGGCGATAATCCAACTGTCCAGGAAGACGACGGAAACAAGGCGCCATCCGAGTCGACATCGGCGTCCGGTATGGACTCAGAGACAATCGCGACCGAAGTCGAGGCTTACCTTGACGGTATTGTCGAAAAGCTTCGGAACGATGAGAACCTGTGGCCGTATGAATGCCTTTACGTCGCCTATCGATATCCGGATGACGAGGAGCTTATGGGACTTCTCCTCGAACGCGCGGAAATGTGGTACCAGGAAGCTGACGCCGCGGGATACCTTTCAGGAATGTTCCCGTACGACGCGTTCATGGACGGCGCGGGCATGACTTACAATCCGCACATGTCCATGGAAGCCGTCGCCGCTGCCGTTGCGGCAAATCCGGATGATTACACTTACATGATAAAAACAATCGCGGGACTTGAAGAGTTCAGGCCCGACAGCGGGCATGAGTACGCATACGCGTTCATCCCTGGCCCGGTCGACGGACTGGACTCCGTTGATTCAGGCGAGTCATCGATCGCGACAGACACCATGTGGACAGTCGCACGGATGAATTCCTGGCTGTTACGCCTTGCAAAAATGACTCCCGAAGCTGGAGACCTTGAAGTTGCGGAGGGAAGAACGTTCAGAGACGTCCTGTTGCACTCCTTTACAGTTATCGACGGCCTTGCCTCTGAAACACCCGCAACGCTTGCAGACAAGGCGTGGTACATCGATGCGATGAACGAGATGTACCAGTTCACGGCGGAGACAGGCTACCTCGAATCGGCGGGTGCTGTTGCCGAGACACTTCTCCCGGATGAAATCGATGACTGGTACGACCCGATGATGGTCGGCGTTATGCCCGATCTCGCAATCTCGCTCTATCGCTACGGATGGCTTTCGGAGAACGAGGAGGCGAGGGAATCAGCATCGCTTATCGTTAATAAAACATGGCCGCTCGTTCAGGATCTGCCGCAGCACTACATCAGCCATACGGCGATCGCGTTCGACATAATTAACACAAAGTGCATACACATTGCGGTTATCGGTCCGATCCAGGACCAGACATCTCAGGAGCTTCTTGCGGAGTGCCTTCGCGGATGGGACCCGAGACTTGTCGCGCAGATACTCGATCCATCGCGTGACGAGGAGTTAATCGAGGCTAAGGGATACGTTATCATGGACGAAATCAGAGCGTTCGTCTGTGTCGATGATATGTGTTACTCGCCACCTGCGGCAACCACCGAGGAGATAATCGAGAAGAAGGGCTGGGCGCTTGAGGATCTCTGGCTGTAATAAGTTATGATATGGATTTTACAGACATCGACACCGGATTTCAGACGTAAAAATTTGAAAATTCATGTGTCGTATGATAACCTCGGTTAAGTTTTCTTTGTGGAATGGGTTGGTTTCCATTGACCTCGCTCCCATGAGGTCGTAAAATATATTGGGCCCTGGGTCCTGTAGTTATATTAAATAAAATATCCAGTTCTGAAAGAAATTCGGGACGCGCTGTGGTGCGTACCCACATATACACAAGAAAATCAGAATAACCCTGGAGGTTACAAGTAATGACAAGGTTTATCCTCCCAGCAATCCTCCTGATTGGAGCGATGTTAGGGCTTGCCTGCTCGGGTGGAAGCACTCCGACGCAGCCGGCAACTGACGGCCCGTCTCATGAGGTCACCAGCGACAGCCACGTCTCATGGGGCATCTTCGACGTTCAGTTCGACCTTGAAGAGGGTACAGCGGAGATAGTGTGGAATCGACAGGCGGAAATACACGCAAACGTAACGAGCGTAGTGACACCGCCGAAATGCTACGACTGTATGCTCATCACCGGCGCATACTACGACATGAACGCCCTTATATTCTACCTGGAAATTTACATGTCCAATCCGACTAATCTTAACGGGTATGATGTCCGCGGCGTTATCTCAAGTCCCGGTGGCGACAAGTACATCCTGAATCCCGACGGCGTTACATCCGTCTGGGGTGCACCGATGCAGTTCAAGGCCATCAACACTGATCCCGACCGCTCGTTCGGTCCTTACGAGGGACACGGCACCACCTTTAACTTCTATTTCCCGCCCGGCGAGAGCTTCGCGACGATGACCTACATCGTTGACGTCAGCTTCCCCGGCCCGGTGGAAGAACCTCTGATCGAGGGAGGCATTGCCGATCCCGTCATCAACAACAACTTCACGACCACATCGGTTCGCGCGACTGTCTGGGACCACCAGTGGGACGTTAATCCCGCCACGGTTATGGTCGACCTTCTCGCCCTCGGCGGAAGCCCCCAGACAATGATGTATGACGATGGGATGCACAACGACGGCGTCGCGGGAGACAATATTTACGGAACCGCCGCCTTCACTACAGGTGCCCCTCTCGGCGTATACATGGTCAACATCTACGCGATCGACTACGCCGGTCACATGGGATGGGGCCAGGCCTCAGTCCCCGTGCAGCAGTCGACAGGCGGTCCGAACGAGGACCCGATCATCAACGATGTAATGACCGATCGCACCACTGCCAACGGTGGCGCTAACGAAAAGATCAAGATCACTGTCGACGCGGTCGATCCTGACAGCTCGATGATGGGCTTCGAGTACGAGGCATCATCCGGTTCGTTCCAGGGTCAGAACGAGAACTACGTATGGTGGAAACCCGCCACAAGCAACACAGGCCCCCAGAACATTACTATTACCGTAATGGACATGGACGGCGGTATGGACGAGACACAGATCACTCTCTGGAGCACAAACCTCTCCGTTGTCAACGGAAGCACGAACGGGGCAATCCCGGGCGGTACGCTCCAGTCGGTACAGCCTCCGGCAACTCTTACCATGGACGAGGATTTCATGGGCGAAGTTTGCTACATGAACTTCTGGGCGACATGGTGCGGCTACTGCGTACAGGAGATGCCCGATCTTACCGCTGTTTACAACCAGTACAAGAGCAACGAGGACTACAATCACTGCTACATTAACCTGAAGCAAACCCAGAGTGAGATCCAGAACTTCATCAACGGTAACAACTACGCCTGCTCCTACTGGCTGATGGATTCAGACGGTGCGTACTTTAACAAGTGCAACGACTTCAACAACAATTCAACCGGTATTCCTCAGCACGTTCTCTTTGACAGGGATGGAATTTGCAGATGGTCAAAGATCGGAAAATTGTCATCGACAGCGCCCCTCGAGGACGCAATCGACCAGTTGCTGTAAACCTCCAGTTTTTAATTTGAATTTCAGGGACACCTTCCGGGGTGTCCCTTTTAATTATCATATTCGTCTTAATTCCTTTTCTTATTAAAGGTAGCATGCAGCCATCCCTGTTTGATTCCTCAATCCGGTCATTCCTTTATACGCATCTCCATTTCTGCTATAATCCGCGTTCGTATTTTTCATTATCAGTTAATCCCGCGCATTTTCACGGGATCAGTCGAACTGTGAGGAATGTAAATGGAAAAGAAACCCCTGATGAACAGGTGGCTCGTTGTTTTCGGAGCCATCCTTATCCAGCTCTGTCTCGGAGCAATATACGCATGGTCGGCATATACTGACACACTTACAAAGGCGCTCGACCAGGGCGGGGAGTTCGGTTTCACGAAATCCGCATCCCAGTGGCCCTTCTCTATCGGCCTTGCAACTTTCGCTATCGTTATGGTGCTTGCCGGTAACTGGCAGAAGAAGGTCGGCCCGAAAATGGTCGCAATGACAGGTGGTATTGTCCTCGGAATCGGCTACATTCTTGCGGGCCTTTTCGGTAAAACCCTCCCGGCCCAGATTATCTTCCTCGGCCTTATCGGCGGCGCGGGAATCGGTCTCGCGTACGTCTGCCCGATCGCTGTCGGGGTAAAATGGTTCCCCGATAAAAAGGGCATGATCACCGGACTCGCGGTAGCGGGATTCGGATTCGGCGCACTTATCTGGGTCAAGCTTGCAGGTTCGTGGGGAGGAATGATCGAAAACATGGGCCTCCTGACCACATGGCTCGTTTTCGGAATCGTCTACCTTGTTGCGGTACTTATCGGGTCGATCTGGATGGTCAACCCCCCAGACGATTACAAGCCCGAGGGTTGGGAGCCACCCGCGGCAACCGACGCGAAGTCGACAGGTGGTGTTAATTTCGACCAGTTCCAGATGCTTAAAACCCCACAGTTCTACATGACGTGGTTCTGTTTCATCGCAGGTGCGATGGCAGGGCTCATGGTTATCGGCGTTATTAAGCTGTTTGGTATCGACGCGCTTCAGGTCAAGGGTATGGATCCTGTCGCCGCCGCCGCTACCGCCGGAACCGCGATGGCTGTCTTCTACGCACTGGCGAACGGTATCGGCCGGATCGCATGGGGCATGATCTCCGACAAGATCGGAAGGAAAATGTCTATTTTCCTCATGTGCCTGATCCAGGGAATCGCGATGCTCCTTCTATTCTATGTGGGCAACGTAACAATCGGCCTTTTTATTATGGCCACGATTATCGGTTTTAACTTCGGAGGTAACTTCGCCCTCTATCCGGCAGCCACTGCGGACTTCTTCGGAAACAAGACTGTGGGCGTTAATTATGGATGGATGTTCACCGCGTATGGTGTCGGCGGGCTTGTAGGTCCCCAGATCGCCGGAATCTTCCGTGACATCGCTGACAAAACTTCGTCCGGACTTATGGAACAGCTCGAATCGATTGCAGCAAGCCTTCAGATGACAATGGATGAACTGAAAGCGGCTCCGACAGAGGAAGCTGCTGACCTGTTCAGGCAGGTCGCGGAGCTGAGGTACGAAGCGTGGATGTCGCCCTTCGTTATCGCGGGTATCGTCAGCATTGTAGCCGCTGTCGTTATCCTTATAACAAAGAAACCAACCCCGCCCGAGAAACTGGCGGAATAAATAAATCAACTAAGCATATGATCCGGGAGAACACTCCCCGCTTACAGCCCATCCCTCACCGGATGGGTTTTTTGTTTCCTTTCCCCTTTACCCAAGCGGTTGCATATTTATCAAGGAGGCACGTCATGCGTACGACTTCATTTATATTCGTGCTTGCCACAATCTCACTGTTGATCTCATCTCCGGCGTTCGCCGACACCCGCAGCGATTACATCGAGGACAGGCTCGACGAGTGGATAGATTACGCGGATGATCTCGGGTACCGGATCATCGAGACCCGAATCGACTCGATTTCCTCGACCGACAGGCTTTACTTCGACCTCGATCCGGGAACCTACCACGCGTTCGCGGAGGGCGGCCGCCGTATCGACGACCTCGACATGGCTGTCTACGACGAGGATGGCTATGAGCTTGCGAGCGACTACATGAGCGACAATTTCCCGATCTCGGAGTTCACGATCAACTACCGTCAGGATGTCGAGTTCGAGCTGGAGGTCTGGAGCTTCTCCGGTTATGAGGATTCGGGCTACTACTGCTTCGTTCTCGCCGAGGAGGACTCATGGCGTGACCGCGACGACCGATGGGATCGCGATGACCGATGGGACCGTGACGACAGGTGGTACCGCGATGATCGATGGGATCGAGGGAACGATCGGGACTGGAACCTTGGCAATCGCGACGACCGCGGATGGCGCGATGACAGGGGATGGAGAAACGACCGTAACGACAGGCGGTACGATCATTACTGGGAGGACCGCGACTGGCGCTGCGAGGATCGCGACAGGTGGCACAACGACTACTGGGGCGATTCGTACTGGGAGGACTGGGACGACGATTACTGGTACGAATGGAGCGAAAACGATCACGGATGGCGACGTCCATGGGATGACGATTACTGGAATGGCTACCATGACGACTGGGATGAATGGTGGTATGACTGGGACACAGAATGGGATAATTCGTATGAATGGCGTTCGGACCGGTGGGGAAGTCGCGACAGTCGCTCCTACGTCGAGGATCGACTCTACGGCTATATGGACTTCGCGCACTACAGGCGCCTTTACCCGATCTACGACGACATCGGCACGATAGACAGCTCAAGAACTTACAGTCTTTCCCTCAACGCCGGCTACTACGTCGTGTTCGCGTCAGGCGGAACCGACACCGATGACCTCGACCTTCACGTATATGATTCGCACGGCTGGAACATCGCGGAGGACATAAACACCGATGCGGAACCATCAGTCTGGTTCTACCTTCCCTACAGCTCAAACGTGGAAATCGAAGTGGATGTCTGGAGCTTCGAGCATGGCGCGTACGACGATTACTACTGCATTCTCGTCTGCGCCGGATAGGAAAAAATAGTCCATCGAATAATTTCACATAATCGGGTAGCGTGGAAAGGAAAAATCCGACTGTTGTACAGCCGGATTTTTTCTATTGTCCGGTTTTCAATATCAGTAGACCACTACCGCGATCTCATCCATCTCGCACCACTCGACATGGTATATCCAGTACTGCGAGCGTCCCCACCCGACCGCAGCGCGTGTGATTCCGGCAAGCGTAAGGAAATGCGGCTTGTCGATCCTCGTAATCTGCGCCACACCATGCGGCCCGCTGTTGAATTTCCATCCTCGCTCCCAGCCATCGCCCGATGCCCTGAACGGACCCAGCGCAATGAGTCCTATGTACGGCTCGGGATTGTCGTACTGGAACGTGCCGTCCATAACCGAGTTCGGGTCCTGGTTGTCGAGATCACCATAGCTCATTGTCCCGATCGGCGGAGCGGAACCGTTCTTAGTGTGTCCGCCCATGTAAGCCTTGTACGCTGCCTCGGTACCGTTATTGCTCGCGATGTGCGCGAACTCGAGGATTCCCTGGTCACTGTCCGGGATCGACGGGATAACCTGCGATGCGTACGCCGACCACTGGTCAGCCGGGCAGTAAGGGTTATGCCGGATGCTTGTCGATCCGTCTATCATTCCACCCGACTGAAGCTCCCACTTGTAGTTCGAATCCCGATACCCGAGCACCCATTCACCCGGGTTTTCTCCACCGTCGAAATCCTCCATCTCGACAAACGCGTACTCGCTGAAATTCGGAGAATCACTCGCTGCCATTCCGCTTACAGTTCTTCCCTTTACAGCGAACACATATCCGCCATTTGTCGAGAAATCCGGCCAGAGCACATCATCTACCACTGCGACATCGGTGTCCACTTCCGCGACGTATGTGTCGATTGTGATCCCGTCGTACGGGTCGGTGTCCGCATAGATAGCATAGTAAGGTGACGGGTTTGTGTTCTCCGTCCAGTCAAGCTCTACTCCGGTGATTGTCTGATTTGTATTTCTTTCGATCGCTAGCACAAGGTCCCCCGTTACGTCAAGCGCAGGCTCATACGGCTGCTCGTTGATTACATTCACCGATGAGAACTTATAAGCCGCAAGCGGAGCGTCCGGGTAGATGAACATCTCGCCACCTTCAAGCTGTGGCTGATAGGTATTCGGATCTGCGGAGTGTACCGTTATGAGTAATTCGTATTCCCCCGGCGCGTCGATAATAAAATTCGCGCTGTCGATATCGGTTTCGAACACCGACGATGTCGTCGCGCAGCCCTCATATGATGACGCTGAAGGATAAACATCTATCGGGGATTCGAGAATTATCGACTCAACTATTATCGATTCAACCTCTCCGGGAACTCCATCCGGATTGGTGAGTCCCTGCCAGTCGAAAACCTCCACCTCGATGTGCATTTCGCCACCGGATGTGCCGGTGTCGTACCAGAGGGTCGATTCATCGGTGTTGACGCTCAGGTGATACGCCTCCTGGCACTGCGCGCTTTTCGAGAACGCCTCTATCGGGAAATCAGGCTCCGCATCCGGATCGGGTTCATCCCATGACGCGTCCACAGCGTAGTTGAACAGGAACTGCGGACCACCATCCACGGGAAACTGAATTTTGTAGAGGCGTTTATGAGTCAGGGCGTTGGGACTGAACACGCCCCTTTGCGACGTGTCCATATCCGCGACATCCATGTCGTAATCGATATCGTCCGAGTAGTACTTGTAGGGGTTCAGAGTCGCGGACGGCATCATGTTGCCGCCAAGCTTCCCGGGATGGAACGAGAACAGCGGGAAATTATCGTGGAACTCTGGAGCGTTCCACCAGCGCGTGTACCCGTCCGCGTTGAGCATGTAAGGTTCCTCGAAATCCCCGTCGCTCCATCTCAGTGTCGGGTCGAAGTCGCCCTCGTGCGTTCCGTCCGCGAGGAAGATACCGCGCACGTCGAACCCGCGATACTGGTTGAGTCCCGGGAACGGATGGTTGAACGTCACATCGACCTCGACATACCCGTTCGGAAGATCGCTCTCGGGATTGATCGCGATGATCATCTGGTTGATCGGCGCGAACGGCGGGTGAAGGAACTGCGTGACGTTGCAGTTGAAAGCCGCCGACCGTAACGGCATGACTTCTGCCTGTCCGGTTTCGCTGTCTATCGCAACATGCCACAGACCCCATAATACACGTCCGCTGCTGTCGGACGATCGCACCGAATCCATTTCTGCCAGGGATGGCGACGCCGGGTCAGGCGCGCCGGAGCATCCGGCAAGCACGGCAAAAGTAGCCAGCACAGCGAGCGTGGTGAAGAATCTCCAGTTCATTATTGAGTACCTCCAAATTGTTCGCGAAAAAAAAGCCTTATCTGTCCGTGGAAAACAGTTCGATTAAAATTATAGCATATTACATTATTTGCATTAAAGAAAATCCAGGCAAATTTCACCTGGATTGAAATAGACTGTTTTTAAAAATTCGCCGATCAGAGTGATGTACCCGTCTCGATCATCAGTACCCCGGTCGCGTCCTCCTCCGGGACGATGTCCATCATCTGGAGCTGAAGGTTCTCGTTCTCCCACTCGGGCCAGTAAAGCGATATCTCGTTGTCGCCCTGATGAAGCAGCGTCGAGAGGTTGTAGTACGCGAACGGATCTTCCGTCCAGTACTCGCCCCACCCGATCGCGCCGGTCGCATCGATCGACGGCTGCACGAGAGTGCCGTTGATCTCTATCTGGAGGTTCAGGTACGACGTGTTCTCGCGCACGAGGTACGGGAGCACCCTCAGGTAATAATAGGCGTACGGATCGTCCATGTTGAACGTCCCCTGCCAGTACCCGCCGGGCGGGATGATCCAGAGCCCGTCATCGATCCATGAGTCGTTAGCGTAATCCCAGAAATTGCTCGTAAGCGACTGCGTTCCCGGAATCACGTACCATGTGTTCGAAAACGGTCCCATCTGGCTGTAATAAACCTGCGAGTTCAGTCTGGGGTACGGGTAGAGATACATGTACGGCCATGGGTTGTAGGGATAGCTGTTCAGGGGGTAATCGAGGTAAATCGCGAACTCGTCGAGATCGATAAACTGCCCCCCGGGGATATCGCCGGTAAGGCCCCGACCCCAGTTGACAACCGTGTCGGGATCGCGTCCGGGCGAGTTAACGTAAAAATCACTCACCCCGACCATCATTACCTTTTCGCCGATTTCAATTTCGTTCGGAGCAAGTGCTATCGCCTCAAGCTCCTCGTCGGTGAACGGGAGGTCCGACACGAGCATCAGGATGTATTCATGTCCCAGTGAATCCCCGATCGTGCCGTAATATTCCCTCTGAAGTCCCGTGTTGAGGAGTGTCAGGTGCTCGTTCATGACAAGCGGTTTAACGACCCTGTCCGGTGAGTAGTCAAGGACCGTCACGTAATGGTCGTTCAGCCCCCGGTAGTTAATGCAAACTTCATTACCGGGAACGAAATATGTGCCGCGTGTCATGTTGATCGAAAGGCCGTTCGGAAGATACATCTGCGCGGCATCTTCTATAACCGTCAGGTCCATGATCTCGAGATACCCGAACTCGTCATCGTTCAGAATCTCGGCGTTGGCAGGACCACCGAAGGCAGGTATAAGCAGACTGGCCAGGACCAGCGCAAGCATCGTTTTTTCTAAAATAGACATATTTATGCCTCCACTGGATGTACAGACGAGAGAAACATCTTTCGCATCCGCTAAGATAATGATACCACGTCAGCGGTTCACGCGTGATGAATCACACCAGGATATTTTCGAAACCCCATCTGTCTGCCAGAGTATATTTCTAACCGAATTGCTGCCTCCCCCCCCGTACTGATGGCTTCAAGCCATCAGCGGATTGATGGCATCATGCCATCATCTCATTGAAGCAGCCCCGATACTGCCTCGCCCTCGAGCCTCGAAGATGACACAAGCCCCCTAAGACCATCGACCACCACCCCGTCATCACGCGCCTCCTCAAGCCACCTCGTCTCTTCACCCACACCCATTTTTTCACTCGATATTAGTCCACCAAAAGCATCTTTTAAATTCCCCAGCGAACTCTCCATTACCGACTCGATATAACCAAGTTTCTCCTCGACAACCGCTTCATACTCCTCCAGAACATAATCCGCTACTGACAGAAGAGTCAGATTGTCATCCGCGGAGTAATTCACGACATCCATGTAATCAAGCCCAAGCTCCGATATCCCCAGCTCATCAAGATCTACCGTGAAACCCTTCAGCGTGACTGCATCCGTCGTGATCCTGAAACTCTCACCGGAAAACAGGCTCTCACCCGCGAAACTCGCACCGGAAAGAACCTCGTTTATTCGCTCGATCCTTAGCGAAATAATATTTCGGGCATCCTTACGCTGCGATGCCGAAAAATCGCCCGATTCTATTTCGCGAACAAGGCTTTCTATCTCCTCGATGTCCCCCCGTACCGTGCTCAACGATGCAACCGCTGCCTGGTACACGGACCTCTCGGTCTGTATCGCAAGCATGTCGTAATGTGAATCCCGCAGACGGTTATGCGCTGTGCGGAGACTCTGGCTTCGGAACGCGTATGAATCCGCATCCTCGTTAACGTACGTCCGAAGTTCCTCGACCGCGTCGAGAAGAATCGATCCTGGCTGCCCGGGTTTCTGGTTCCGGTTTATACCCGCCAGTAAATTCGACGCAACCTGTGTGACTTCGCTGATCTGCATTGCTCTCACCGGGTCTTAATCATTCTTAAAATATTATCTTTATTCCCGGCCTCATTGATTCCACGATATCGCAGTATCGAATCGATTGCGGGTCAAAATGTCCCCGTTTACGAAAATATGATGTTATTCATACCGATAATATTGTGCTAATCCACATTAGTACAAGGGAGATTAATGGCACTGTCAGTTTTAATAGTGGATGACGAGGAGCTCATCCGGTACGGTCTCAGAGAATGGCTTCAGGAGGAGGGTTTCACGGTTCACGAGGCCCCCGACGGAGCGACAGCTCTCGATCTTGCATCCGAGGAACCGGACATTATCCTTCTCGACTACAAGCTTCCGGACATGGACGGTCTTTCCGTCCTGAAGGAATTCAACAACCGCCCCGGAAGCCCGGTTATCATCATGATGACCGGCTACGCGACCATCGACCTCGCCGTCGAGGCCATGCGCCAGGGAGCATATCACTTCCTCACCAAGCCATGGGACCAGGATGACCTGACCAACCGTCTTCAGAGCGCAAGCGAGCTTATCAACCTCAGGATAACAAGCGAGGAGATTCTCTCGTCTGCAGCCGAGAATTACTCTCTCACATCCGTCATAGGCGAATCGCCCGCGATGAGGCGTGTGAAGTCGCAGGCCAAAAAAGTCGGTGCCACTCAGGCAACGGTGCTTCTGACAGGCGAGACCGGTACCGGAAAGGAAGTGTTCGCGCGGGCGATACATCTTTCAAGCGCCAGGGCCGGTAATGAATTCATCGCCGTAAACTGCGCGAACATCCCCGACACCCTTCTCGAAAGTGAGCTGTTCGGATACGAGCAGGGCGCTTTTACGGACGCCAAGAAGCGCAAGATGGGTCGTATCGAGCGAGCCGACAAGGGTACGCTGTTCCTCGACGAGATCGGCGACATGCCCCTTCATCTCCAGGCAAAAATTTTAAGGGTTCTTGAAAACCGCGAGATCGAACGCCTTGGCGCTGAGAAAACTATCGGGGTCGATGTTCGTGTCATGGCCGCCACCCATCAGGACCTGAAGAAACTGATAAGCGAGGGAAAATTCAGGGAGGATCTTTATTACCGCCTTAACGTTGTCCCGATACAGATACCCCCGGTGAGGGATCGCGGTGACGACGTTATTCTCCTTGCCAAGCATTTCATTAACATACACAACCGGATGCTCGGACGTACCGTTACCCAGATCTCACCCCAGGCGAGCCTTCTCATGAAAGCATACGACTGGCCCGGAAACGTGCGCGAGATCGATAACGTCATCGAGCGGATCCTGATCCTCGAGGACATCGACTCTATCGAGGTCAAGCACCTTCCCGAGGAAATCCGCGCCGGGATGGGCACAGAAGGAAAAACGCATGGCCGTAACGGTGGATTCAGGCCGATCCCCCTTGAGCTGATCGAGAAGGAACACATTCTGGCCACCCTGAAATTCACCAACATGCATCGGAAGAACGCTGCGGACCTTCTCGGTATCAGCAGGAAAACGCTCAAGCGCAAGCTCGACGCATGGGGCAAGATGAACGGCTTCCAGGAATAAACCGGAGTTCAATTCTATATATTAGACGGTTTTCAGCGGGGAAAGAATGTCTCGATACAGACATGTTGACCGTTACGTTCCGTCCGTTTTTCGCAGCACTCACAAAGATCCACATGCAACCAGAAAAATAGATGCATGGGGCCTCACGCATCGCGCATTGCGAGCAGTTTGCGAAACACTTACTTACCGCTCTTAATCAGATTTTAAAAATCCCCGTTTGCCGGAAAATGGAACCCTCGTTGCATTAATAAACCCGAGCCGGTTGAGCCTTAGAACTGGAATGGGTGACAATGCCAAGGATCTTCCTGATACAACACGATCCGGATTTCGCGTCGGTTCTCAAAAGAATTTTCGAGGCCGAGGGATTCGATGTCGGTCATTCGGTTTCCGTTAATGACGCCATAGACCAAATCGAATCTTTTTCTCCCAACCTGACTCTCGTCGATCTTAATGACGGGTTTTCGATAGGCCCGGATGACATAACAAGGCTCGCATCTCTCGAAAACGGACAGCCCATTCTTGTTACAGCCGACTACAACTCGCCGGACATTGCATGCAGGGCGATCGGCGCGGGAGCTTCCGATTACATTCTTAAACCGTTCGGTACACGTGAAATTATCGACATGGTTCACACCGTTGCCGGCACCCGTAACGTCAATGGTTCCCCATCTGACATTGACAGGATCGCTGATACGATAGGGGTACTATCATCAGTCGAAGACATCGCGGTTTTTACGATCGACCAGCTTTCGAGATCACTCAGCCTGAGCGACTGTCTGATGGCTCTGGATACCGGAAAATCATTCACCGTCGTGGCTTCTAAAGGTTACTCGCCCGACCCGACAGGCCGCACTGTTATGATCTCCGATGAGTCACTGTCGATTCTGGGGGGCGGCCTGGACGATAACATCGAAACCGCGACGTCGGCACTCCTTGAAGTCTGCGGCAGGCTCGGTATTAAAGGCCACAGGCCATTTCCGACCCTGATGCCCCTCTCACAAACCGACGACGTTAATCGTCCTCTCCCCGGTTTCGTCCTCGGACATGGTGCGCTTGTCCATGAAGAAAACGACATCCGAAAAATGGAGAACTTCCTCCATCGTATCACTGGCGAGATCGATCACCTGATAAATTGCGGTCTTGAGATCATTCCCGAAACCCGCTACGAGCATGCGGGCGAAATTAAAATACCCGAAACCGATCGAAACACGGCCATCGAAAAAATCATCGGCATCGTCGCGAAGTACCTTCCAGCGGAATCCGACCAGATATATATACGGCTTGTTCTCGACGAGGCGGTCAACAACGGGATCATCCACGGTCACCTTGAACCACTCGGCAGCCCGACGAAAAACCTCAAAGTCACCTACCATATCGGGCCTGAGAGAATCGTACTAACAATTGAAGACCAGGGAGAGGGTTTCGATCACGATAACCTTCCCGATCCCACCGCCGAGGAGAACCTCCTGAACATTAACGGTCGCGGGATTTTCATCATGAAGAAAATTATGGACGAGGTCATTTTTAACAGGGCCGGAAACCGGATATCCCTGGTGAAAACGCTGGATGGGAAATCCCTGGCTCCAAAAGAATAAATAAATGCCAACCATTCAAATACCTATACGCGCACGCTCTTACGAGAGCCTTTCCCTGGCTCATTAAGGCTCTCACCTAAGTATCATTTAATTCCCCACAAAAAAAGGAGGCCGATTCATAAAAACAGGAATCGGCCTCCTCCTCTTATTACCGAAATATATAAGTACAAAATCCGATTTCTTGCCTGTTAAGTCCCGAATTGTTATATTTTTCGGGGGAAATGGGTTAATAAGATTGAATCCTCGAGACGATAGTAATAATGAAGACAGGGATCGCTGGGATATGTCCGAGTGGGATATTCACGCGATCGACGGTCCCGATGATTTCGAGGAAATCGACGAGGAAGAACCCGACCCGCACCTCGATGTCATCGAAGGTTACCCCGAGGACGAGGGATTCGAGCGTCCGACGTGGCTCAGGACCGTAATACGCGTAACCGCATCACTCGCACTTATCGCATTCCTCACCGTCTTCGCGCTGCCATCGGCGATCAACGCGGTTCGCGCGATTGCAGACAAACCAGATGAACCGGACTACTACAGGCAGATTTACCCGTACGGCGGCCCGCTCCGGTTCGACAAGGAAGAGGTTCGTTACTCGGTGGTAATGCCCGATTCATACACTGAAGACACTCGCCAGATGCTCCTCGCACCGCTTGAGAGGGCCTTCGAAAGCTGGAGCGACGTTCTGGGCGACCGCCTGAACTTCGTGCCGGTGACCGCCGGGCAGTCCGACGACCTTCTTGTCAGGTTTGTGACCGACCTTTCATCCGCCGGACTGGCTCGACTGAGATCGGGAACCCGATACCGTCCCGAGATAATTGTCAGGACCAACGTGCGCATGGGCCTTCCGTCCTCCACAGTGATCGAGACGATCGCCTGCCATGAACTGGGGCACGCGCTCGGGATATGGGGCCATTCGTCATACGATGCCGACTGCATGTACCCTATAGCCGGACGGCGGGACCCGTCATCAAGAGATGCGCGTACAATGCGAATAATTTACGGACTGGAGGACGAGCCCGAATGAAGCGGGATCGATCTGCAGCTATGAAACATTCCGGAAAGAAAAAACCCCGATTCAGTTTCGGAGCGTTCCTCTACGGGGCCCTCAGATGGGGAGTGGCCGGGCTGCTGGTTTCACTCATCGTCGGCAGTTATGTTACAAGCCAGAACGCAAGGCTCGAGGCTGGTTCTCTTAACGACCAGGTTACTACGCTTGAACACGAGAAGACCGGGCTGCAGGAGGAGATAGCGCGATTCACCGATCCGGAGTGGCGCGAAAATTACTGGAAGTGGCGAACGATGAGACATGAACCGGGAGAATATTACATAGACTTTACTGAACCCGGCGTACTATGATCCATGAAATGTGGTATATACTACTTTTGCACGAAAAATAAATCCGGAATTTTAATTCAATCCGGGTTTAATCATTATCAATATAGATTGCGTTCAACCAGAAGTTATATTATAATATAAACTGACAGACATGACATCAGATTTACTCCATTCGTACCGGAGGTTCGATATGAGATTCAGGGCACATTATATCCTCCTCGTGGCAGCTATTTTCATGCTGCTTGGAGCATGTTCCCAGACGACGGAGGTGCCCACATCCCCGTCATCCACAGATAACCAGGCTGAACGGTTATTCAGTTCCGAAATGCAGTCCGGTCACAACCTTCTAGGCTACTGGACTATTACTCCCGACCTCGAAAGCATGGAGTGTGAGGTTACACCTCTCAGATACACTCAGCTTCACCTCAACGTTCTCAACTGGCTTGAAAATGGGCCGTGCACAAACTGCCTCAAGATCACCAAGTTTGAAGAACTGCCCAACCACGACTTATCTATCGAGGTTACGCTCTCGCATCCCTTCCCCACCGAGAACCTGTCAGGGTTCGACGTCCGTGGAATCGCGGTACTTAACGGCGACATGGAATTCGAGGATTTTGGAATTTTCGCGCCGAGTATCCTTGAGGATAACCCGGTGTTGATCAACGCCGATGGGCATACTACTCTTTATAATCCGGGAACCGCGGGAAACGGATTCCAGGGTTACATCAAGGGAAAAATTGCTCCCCCGATAACTCCATCCGGAGACCTGAACGGCTACAAGAATTACTACACTGACGAGAACAGGCATTATTTCCTTGCCGGTGATGAAATCACCGCAGAGTTCGTAATCACCGCTCCCGACGGCCTGGGTCCGTTCGGTTACGCGGTCGACGCATCGTGGGATTTTCCCACCCAGCCGGTCAGCGTTCCTGACAGTTTCCCCCTTACAGCCAACTGCCCGGAAGCCTACCTCATCGAGGTTGATCTGAGTGCCTCTCTTGCAACGACCGAAAACGCGACAACCAACATGACCATCGACGTTTACGACTGGCAGGGGGGCTCGTCCATCCAGTCGGTCCATGTCGAGGGTCCGTACTTCTGGGATGGCCTTCTCGAGGCATCCGAAGGAACAGGTGGTCCGGGAACCAAGAGATTCAACGTCGAGATTATCAACGAGTTCAATGTCGTCGGTCCCGGTGAATACCCGGTCCTGATTCGAGTCCAGGACACAGAAAGCGCTCCCGGAGCCATAATCGATAAAATCGGCTGGAAAATGTTTAATGTCACCGTCATCAACAACCACCCGCCGGAATGCTCCGCCGAAGTATCAAATCCCGAACCCGATGTCGGTGAGGAAATCACTTTCACCGACACGTCAACCGATCCCGAGGGCCCGGGCGATCTCGCCCAGAGCCTCTGGGACTTTGACGAGGACCCCGATTTCGAGGTCGAGGGATTCGTCGTGCAGTACACGTTCAATGACCCCGGCATCTACACAGTCAACCACAAGGTTATCGACCAGAGTGGTGCTTCGGATGAACTCGAAGAGGAGATAGAGATCGATGCCGGCCTGTTTGTCACACTCCAGGAAGACCTCGACATGAAACCAATCGACCGCGGTTACCATTTCCAGTCTCTCGATTCCTCTTACACCTCGGGGGGCATTGTCGACGTAGATGACCTTGACGGCCCCTGGGACTTCACTACTATCGGGCTGACCGCAGGCAACAACTGGTACAGGATCGTGGATGACTCCGATTCGGAGGTTAACTCCTTCGTCGGTGATTTCAACAACGCCACGACACATTTCATAAAATACGAAAATATGTTCGACCCGTTCTTCCCGCTTCTCTACCAGGCCGAATACCACTACTTCGCATCTGATGAACTCTACCTTTACGGCTTCCACGATCCCTACGTCATCGGTTCTTCACCGTTCGGCCCGCCCGATACCGAGGAGAGCCTTGCTATCCCATACCCGCTGGGCCTTACGACCGACTACAAGTACGAAATTGTCGAAACAGGATTCAACCTGGAATACGATGTCAAGGCGCTGGGTGAGGGCGATGTGACGGTCCCATACGATGGCGGAACGACCTATCACTGCCTCCTGGTCAGGTACAGGTTCACGGTTTCAGCCCCTGAACCCGTAAATGGCGGAACTCTTAATTTCGCATTCATTACTGACGACGGCATGACCGTTGCGAACGTTATTGCGGTTAACGATCCACCTGCCTACAACTGGAATACATCTACAAACAAGATCAACTCCGGGGGCATGACACTCTTCCAGGCACTGGATGAGATCGTCGATGAATAATCGTTCAGTTAATCCTGAATTAATTAATCCCCGGCAGCACCGGGGATTTTTTTCTAATCCTGTACGCCTGTTGTGATTATCATATCACCGTATCTGGCTTTTCCTTTTTTACATCCTGCCCCTTTGAATAAATCCTGAAATATGTTACTATTCGTGCAGATTAAATAGTATTAAGAGCCTGAAACAATCGGGCTCCGGAATGATCTTAAGGAGGATCGCATCCAATGAAAAGACTATTGATGGCCATCCTAGTCGTCGGACTCCTTTTATTCAACCTCGCCTGCGGACCGGGCGGCGGTGGAGAAGAAGGCGGCGGTGGCGAGGAAACTCCCCCTGCCGAGACTACTGAATAGTCCGATTGACTAAGTATCAGAATTTACGAGTATGTATTTACGGCGGACCTCAGGGTCCGTCTTTTTGCATGTCATATACTTAACCGGTTATGGAATTCGCAATGCCGCGGTTAATTCCATTCCCGATCTCCTGACACCAACCGACCATGGAGCATGGTATTTCGATGTCATCCTGCAACCCGCTTCGAGCGCAATTCTCTTCTCCTCTTCGTTAATACCGGGGGAATGCCAGAGGATAACATCCTGTATACCCTCAGGTATCAGCTCATCGATTACCGGATCGTCTGCGCCCGTGCAGTATGGATCCCGCATGTCTATGAACGCCCTGCCCGTGCGCGCTTCGCCCGTTCCACTCAGCGGATTCGTATGATGGCATGCGATGTGATCGATTATCCTGAACATGCTCCCTTTTATATCGGGACCGATTACCTGGCCTTCCGCGATAAGTACTACCCTCTTAACTCCATTCATTACAAGCGTTTCCGGCACTGAAATGTACAGGTTTTGCGTAATTTCCCCATACACATAAAGGTTTAAAATGCTTTCGTGCTCAGGATTTTCGGCCGCCGTTATCCCCGGGCCTGCCTTATCGGTGGAATCGCTGTGGATTATCAGGCACCGGTCTATATCCGATCCGGAGCATAATTTTCTAATCTCTTCTTTAATCATGTTAATAACCCGGTTTTCACGCTCGCGGATGGAAATTTTTAAATACCTTCCTCTTCCGCTCCTCCACAATATGTGTATATATCTCCGTAGTCGAAATGTCCGAATGCCCGAGAAGTGTCTGGACCGTTATCAGATCACATCCGTTCTCGATAAGATGCGTCGCGCATGTATGCCTGAGAAGATGAGGATGCAGCTCCTTTTCGATTCCTGCTTCCTCACCAAGCTTTTTAAGGTTTCGCCACGCAGTCTGCCTGTCGACTGCTTTTCCAGTCCCTGACGGGAACACATACTGCGACCAGCCACCTTCAAGAATTAACGGACGAACTTCCCTGATATACTGCCGGAGCCTTTCCGACGTCGTCCCCGGCATTAAAACTATTCTCGATTTCGATCCCTTCCCCGATTCAACATGTATTATATTTTCCCTCTCTATAACGTGTTCCATTCGCAGCCCGACCGCCTCCGAGACACGAAGCCCCGTCGCGTACATCAGTTCGAGGAGCATACCTGCCCGCCTTGTATATTTCGTCCCTTTCCTTCCGGTCTCAAGAATCAGGTTGACTTCATCCTCGGTCAGAACATCCGGAAGTTTTTTCGGGATACGCGTTGTCCTGAGGCCTGTCGCAGGAGAATTTTCAATTCTCCCGTGCCGCTTTAACCATGCGAAAAATCCCCTTATTGCAGAAAGCCTTCTCGCCCTCGTCCCCGGGGCCTCTTCATTCGCCTCGCAATGCGCGATGTAAGCAAGCACGTCGTTACGGCTGCAGCCGGAAACCTTTACTTTTCTTATTACCTGGAGGAACTCGAGAAATTTTCGAAGGTCTGATCTGTAAGCGGCAACCGTTTTACTTCCGGCACGCTTTCTATACGCAAGGTCATTAAGATAATCATCGAGAAGGCGTCCGTCCGCGAGAACGTCACCCAGCTTGTCACTTACTCCATTTTTCATTAATTTACCGGATTACTGGTTTATCGATGTTGTTGCGACACCCATTATCTGGAATATACCCCAGATCACAACCACACCGACCGCCGCAAGGAAGAACCATTCTATGCCTTTCCACATTCCTTCCATAAATCCTCTACCACTTATCCCCCCGCTCGTCTGCGTTATTATCCCCCCAACAACCGCGAATACCGCGGCCCACACTCCTGCGAATTTCAGCCACTCTACAAAACCCCATTCAGACATACGTATGCATCACTCCTCTCTGACGCTCCGGGCCGATGAACACTGTGAACTGCCTGCCAGATGCCCCGGCATAAAAGCGTTACAGGTTAATTGGGGATCCTCTATTTAACATGATTATACTCACATTTTTACTAACTTCGCCATGTGAAACAATCTAATTTCCGTAAAAGTCGCAATTTCCAGACTCACACCGGACATATTTCACGTGCTTTTCCACAGCATCAGCTACCCCCTGTATCCCTTGAAATCACACTTTTTCTTTTTTTTCCACTTCCTGACAGTCCTTATTATTATTAATAAGTCTTTATTATTGACATTTCTAATAATAAGAGCTGTGGAATCTGGCTTTAATGGAAATAACCTGTGCTTAATGATCGTGCCGAAGAAATCGGGGATTACCGGAAAAAAGATAATCCGGGGATTTCTTAATAATTTCATTATAAAGATTATCTAAATTGTGTAGGATGCTACACGAAGGACGTGGACTTTGCTGAAATGTTTTAATATACTTGGTTATTCAAGGACCCACGTTTCTGTCATCTGATTATGTAATAATCAATGAGCCAGCATATGGCTTATAAACGAATAGGAGTGCAAATAAATGCGCAGATTTTCTGTCCCGGTGATTTTGTTTATCCTCCTGGCAATCGGCGTGAGCTGTTCGGGAGGCGGCACAAACCCGGCAATGCCGGACTTCAACGGAGATCCATCCATTACCGAAAGTGATCAGAATCCCGGTACGATGAATTCGTTGATTCCCGACGGATCAGACAGGCAGGCTGAAGAAGGCACGGAAGGCCTGATTGATCCGGAGCTTACCGACAGCAACGAGCATCCGCTGCAGGGGCAGCCCATCCAGGGGTCCCATGCTCTTTGGGGACTTTACCAGTTCTCGATAGATCCGGATGCGAACGATCTCGAAATTGTCCCGCTTCGCGCCGCGACTCTTCATCTCAACGCGCTGAAGTTCCTTGAGCCAAACGGACAGTATGGCCTTGTTCAGCTTGACGGGGGCCTTGCATGGAATCCCGACAAGACCGTGCTGGACCTCGATCTCAAGGTCATCCACCCGTTCTCCGGTCTTGATAAGTTCTCGGGATTTGATGTCCGCGGAATTGTAATTCCGAAGGCAACTCTCTCAGGATTCTCTGATCCCGATCTCATCACAAGTTCAATGACCGATATGAGGCTTCTCAATCCCGACGGTTACACCCGATGGTGGAATCCGACGGAGTTCCCGGGGAACACGATCTTTTCATACGTGGACGGCGCTCTTGGCCAGGACGATGCCGTCTGGGATTTTGAATCTACGCTGAATGGTTATAAATATTTTTCGAACGCGCTTGGACTCAATGACGAGGTTTATCTCCAGGATCAGCTCGACCGCGGAGTTTTTCGCGCCGGTACAGAGGTTACAAGGCATTACACGCTTGCAATACCCACCTTCCCGTCGAGCCTGATCTTTAATTACGCGATCGACGCGAGCTGGGAGAAACCGGCTAACGATCCGCCGATGATTCCGGATGATTTCCCGATCACCGCGAACATGCCGGAACCATACGCGGTTATTTCCAACGAACTTTTCAACTCGATATATTACGACGAAAATATTCCCGAGCAGGGCGGTATGCTCCAGCTCGAAATACACGTTTATGACTGGCAGGGCGCAACACCATCACCGACCGGCACGGTCGCCGGAGTTTTCGGAGAATGGCCGGGCCTGTTCGACCTCACCGAAGCTGACTTTATCGGTGACCAGGGCCCGTACGCCGCGTACAGCATGACGCTCACCCCTCTCGACGGGGTGCTCTCATCCACCGACGATATCGAATACCTTATCTGGGTTGAGAGTACTGACGGTGCCGGTTACGGTGGGATCCTCGATCCGTCGGAACCGCTGATCGTCGGTAACAGGTTCTCCACGGCGGTACTCCCCGAAGAACCGAACCTGCCTCCGGTAATTATCGACGGGGTAACAGGTAACGCGGGCCCGGGCCTCGTCACCGAGACATACACGGTCAACGCTATGGACCCGAACAGCGATCCACTGACATATTCATGGACGGTGGCGCCGCTGATCTCCGGCGATCCGGGTAACGGTGACGGTACGATCGACATCGACTGGTCTCTCTTCGGGCTGGGCACCCACACTGTAGAGTGTCTTGTCAGCGATTCGGTCAATCCCGATGTTCCCGCAACGCCTCTCGAAGTTCTCGTCGGAAACACCCCGCCAGTGGTCGGCGCGATTGTCGGTCCGCTCGATGTTTCGGCTGCTGACACCGCTGCGAACTATACCGTTCTTGCGAGCGACCCCGATGTCGGCCAGACCCTCTCCTACATGTGGAGCTTCGTGCCCGATGGCGACCCCGAGGATTTCAGTATTCCGGGCGACGCGGGCGATGGCTCCCTGACGATCGATTACTCCACGGTCGCCCCCGGACTGTATTCGATCAACGTTGAAGTATCGGACGGATTCGATCCCGTGACCGGCTCACCCGTTTCCGTAACCCACAACAATACTCCCCCGACTGTCGGGGGTGTGGAGGGTAAAACCCCCGTATACGACTCCGATACCGATGAACTTTACCAGGCCGCATGGTCTGATCCCGATACAACACAGACCCTTAGCTTCCTCTGGAGCATTGTCCCCGAGGGAGATCCCGAAGATTTCCTGCTCCCCTCCAATCCCGACGGCTCGATAAATATCGACTGGTCGACATATTCCGAAGGCATGTGGGATGTCAACGTCCTTGCGGACGATGGCATCGATTCAACTGCCGGAACGAAACTCACCGTCGAGAAAATCGATAACCTGCCTCCGGTGGTCGGTGAAGTGTCCGGTCCCGAGACCGTCTATCACACGAACGTCGATGCGGAATACACATGCCCGATCAGCGACCCGGACCTTGATACACTCACGGTCAACTGGAGCGTTGTTCCTCACGGCGACCCGGCCGATTACACCATTCCGGGTACGGAGTCCGATCCCCTAACGGTTGACTGGTCAGCGTACGTCGATCTTGGTGAGTACGATGTTAACGTCCAGGCCGATGATGGCGTCAATGCTCCGGTCGAAGGAACCCTCCTTGTCGTTACCATCGATAATACATGTCCGGATGCCGGCGACGTCACGGGCGAAACGCCTGTCGACGGTTACGATACCGCCGCCTCATACAGCGGGGCCTTTACCGAACCCGACACTACACAGATTCTGGGAATTCTGTGGAGTGTTGTCCCGACAGGTGACCCCGCGAACTTCGTGATCCCCGATCTCGGTGGCGGTACGGTAGAGATAGACTGGTCCGGTTACACACTTGGACTCTACGATGTCAATTTCCAGGTTGATGACGGGCTGTGCAGCGACGAGGGTAACCCTCTGATAGTGAACCGTGAGAACAGCGTACCGACAATCGGCGACATCACCGGTCCCGATCCGGTCGACTGCACGGATGTCGCAAGCGTTTACTCCGCGCCCATTGCGGACCCCGATACATTCCAGACGCTGACGATTCTCTGGTCGATCGTTCCCGAAGGCAGCATGCCGAGTTACGTGAAACCCGATAACGGCGACGGATCGGTTACGGTCGACTGGTCGACAAACCAGGTAGGCAATTACGAGATCAACGTCCAGGTAGACGATGGCGTTACCGTAGTTACCGGGACACCGATCGTTGTCACCAGGATTAACACTCCTCCTGTTATGGGAGATGTATCCGGCCCGACTACCGTTACTACTGCCGATACGGAAAACTACTTCGTCGATCCGGCCACCACTGACTGCGATCTTAGCCAGTCTCTGATTTTCAACTGGTCGATTGTCCCGCAGGGTGATCCCGCGAACTACAACATCCCGACGGGAACGGATTCGATTGACATCGACTGGTCTGTCTACGGTCCGGGAGTATGGACTGTCGGATGCGAGGCGTACGACGGCTACGATTACGCCATTGCAACCACTCTCGATGTAACAGTAACTCTCGAACCATGCTCGGGTTCCGCGCATACATACTTCGGAACGGTCCTGCCAAATGATTACTCGATGGCCGCGCTCAGCGTGATCGCTCGCGCCGATGTATCGTTCATGGAAAGCGGTATCGGCGGAATCAACGGCACTGCTGTGGCGCAGGTCGGTCCGAGTACACTTGGTTTGTTTGACGCGGATACAACCGGTACACCAGGCGTTCCCTTCACATATGCACTTGGAATGACTGACTCGGTGATCAGTATCGATACCGACCAGATCGAGGGACGAATTTTCGCGGTTACCGGGAATCACCCGAACCTGATCAAGGTCATCGATTCGAGCATCATCCTCGGTAACTCGATCATCGCTATTCTTGACAGCGGCGATCCCCTGATCACGTGGGTTGCCGTCGATGTCGAGGCCGATGGCGATATCTGGGCGGTGCGACGTGACGCGACTTCCGGCGTGACGTACGAACTCGTTAGATGGCTCTATGATGACGTCGATCCCGGGAATCCTCCGTATTACACGATCGATCCGGTCAGCGTTCTCGATATAACCACCTACACCGGAACCGAGTCGGATATATTCGACATCGCGATCAACCATTCCGAGAATATGCTCTACCTCCTCGAGGCAGGCCCGTTGGGTCAGGGCCGTATGAGTACTTACCTCGTCCAGGATGGTTTCGCGGCTGCGTTCATGGGTATCATCGGTGATGTGATCTTCTCACAGCCGCTTGATTACGACGAGAGTTCGTTTACCGGATTTGCCGGGTACGCGGATATCGACGTCGATCATGTGGACAGTTCGGACGAGCGATGCAGGATCCTCATTTACGGACGTCTCGAGGACCTTACCAGCGAGTTGATTCGTATGGATTCCGGGTACAACGTGCTTGATACCCAGACCTACACGTCAGCATGGCCCGCATTCGCGATAAATCCCGATGCGGATGTGAACACGCGTAACCTGATCATGCCTGACGCTGGCAACCTTGCGTTCTGGGATACCCCTGTCGACTGGTAAGTATGATTAAATAAACAAAAAAATCACCCCCCGGTTTCGGCCGGGGGTTTTTCTTGCATCGTTTGATATGTGTTCAGGCTTCTTCAAGCGACATTTTCGTAATCGTGTCCGGCTCGATGCCATCGATGGGACCGTTGCTGTCGTACGTGACATTCAGCTTCGTGTTGACAGGATGTCCGTCCACTATTCGCCCGAACACGCTGTAGTGTCCGTCGAGATGCGCGCAGCCTTCATCGTTATGGCAGATGTAGAACTGGCTTCCAGATGATTTTCTCTCCGGATTTACCTGGTCCCCGAGACGTGCCGCGGCGAGCGCTCCCGCCCGATGTCCCGCGCTTATCTCCGCCGGAAGCTGGTAGCCCGGACCACCCGTGCCATCACCGTCCGGATCTCCTCCCTGGCTCATGAATCCCGGTATGATCCTGTGGAACGTCAGCCCGTCGTAGAATCCATCCTGCACGAGCTTCACGAAATTCGCCGAGTGGATCGGGGCATGGTCCGGGTACAGCTCGAACTTCATCGTCCCCTTCGTAGTTTCCATGACAACACGGATCTTCTTGAGAGCCTCAAGTTCTTCGTCCGTGATTTTTTCCGGCGGCCATTCCTCGTAGTGACCGAATACATTTTCTGATATAGCCATGTGTATAATTCCTTTCTTCCCTTTTTGTGCCGTGACAGTATAACACGTCCGGGATTTTTGGCCAGCAGGGATGCCGTGATTAGTTCCTGGATTCTCCCACAAGAAAAAAGGGTGCCTGTTTGTGTTAAAACTTGACACATTTGTAATTCTATGGTACTATTGTATTATAGTCTTAATACACTACTGGAGAGAGTCACACGCTGACGCTAAAGGAGAGAACCAGACGTGGCCATTAAATCAAACAGGGACCGGAGGGATTTCGGGCGGAGTCTGAAGATGATGAAGGATGAGGAGCTGGTCGAGATTGTAAAGAAGGGGATACCGGAAGCATACCAGGTACTGGCGGACCGCTATGACCTGCTTGTGAGATCGGTTGTTGGAAAATACCTGAGGCGTGACCCGATGGCAGCCGAGGATGCATGTCAGGAAGCTTTCCTGAAAGCGCTTGTACGCATAAAGGCCCTGAGGGATCCGTCGAGATTCAAAAGCTGGCTGTGTGCAATTGCCCACAACCAGGCCCTTGATACCATCAGGAAGCGAAAGAGAGTTGTTTCCGTAGCGCTCTCGGGTGCAGCCGCAGCGTCGAACACCGGTGATCCGGATGATGTCAACCAGCTCATGTGGCAGATCCCGGACAAGCGTTCGAATCCGTACGAGGCACATGCGCGAACCGAGGTAATCGGGATAATGAAGGACATCCTGGAGGAAATTCCGGACCTTTACCGCGATCCTATCAGCCTTCGCTACAACGAGGGACTTGATTACCAGGAGATAGCTGACGTTCTCGAAAAGCCGCTCGGAACGATCAAGAGCCTCATTCACAGGGGCAAAGCATTGATTCGCGACGAGGTCGCACGTCGTTCGGGGGGTGTTGAAGGTGCTCTTGTGTTTGCCGCCGGATGATACCCGGAAATTACAGACAGGTCTATCTAAAGAAGATGACTCCGGGCTGCCTGAACCCGAATCAAGTGGTACAGGCAGCTCTTTATTTTACGATGAAAAATTGGAACTGAACGCCGTGAGAAAGGTCGTATCAGGAAAGGGGAGAGTCCGGGATTGAGCCGGGCAATCAAGTTATGGAGAATCACAGTTATGTAGTACAATATAAGCCTGATGTTACGGGATACAGCAGTACCCCTGTATATGGAAGCGGTGGTTTAAGATGAGCAATATTGATCTCGACCTTAAGAGCAAGGTACCTATCTACATACAGATACGCGATCAGCTGCGCCTTTTGATCGCGACGGGCGAGTTGAAGCAGGGCGACCAGATGCCGCCGGTACGCGATCTTGCGGGCGATCTTCTAATCAATCCGAACACCGTATCGAAGGCGTACCAGGATCTTGAAAGAGAAGGATACATACACACACGGAGGGGCATGGGTACCTTTGTCACCGAACGTACAGCGGATGAAGGTGAGCCTGTCGACCAGGCGCATGCGGAACAGATGACAAGGGAGTTTGTGACAAGGATGTCGGCGCTTGGTATGAACTCGGCCGAGATCAGAAAAATTCTGGATGATGTTCTGAAGACCTGAATTACGTAACAGGCTTTCAATAAAATTTTTTAATGACCGTAACCCCGATTATCGGGGGTTGCTTTTTTTTCCATCGCGTCTGCATTATTATTACACACCATGCGAGTTGCATATGTCCAGACATCGCCACGAATCGGTGATCTTCGGGGAAACCTCGAGGAAGCGTGGACGCTCATTGAAAAAGTCCGTGAGGCCGATCTCGTTGTGCTCCCCGAACTTTTTCATTCGGGGTACGCCGTGAGGTCGAGGGACGAGTCCCTGTCGCTGTCTGTATCGCGGGATGATGGCGGTCAGCCCCTGTTGATGTGCGTTGACGCATGCCAGTCGTTCGCAATGAATATTGTTGGCGGGTTCCTTGAAAGGGACGACAGAAACCGTCTCTGGAATTCCGCATGGTTAATCGGTCCGGAGGGAATATTCTCCGTCTACAGGAAGATTAACCTGTTCGACAGCGAGAAAGAGATTTTTGAAAGAGGAAATGAGCTGTCACCGATCACTAGAATTGGGCCGATGAAGGGTGGAAGATCGGAAGCGGCGCGTGTCGCTATGGCGGTATGCTTCGACTGGATATTCCCCGACCTGTGGGGACGTCTCGCGTGGGGTAACGGTGACTACGAGCGTCCCACTGGCGCACAGGTGATATGCCATCCCGCCAACCTTGTTATCCCGGACAAGTGTCCGCACACGATAAGATCGAGGGCGATGGAGAACAGGATATTTATTGTTACCGCCGGGCGTGTCGGGGTAGAGGATGGGCCGTCCGGAGATCTTGTCTTCAGGGCCGGAAGCCGTATAGTTTCTCCCGACGGCACAATTCTCTCGGCGGGACCTGAAAATTCTCCCGGATATGATATGATTACCATTGATCCCGTTGAAGCCGACAACAAGTATGTGACCCCGAGGAACCATGTGCTTCGCGAGCGATACGGGACAGACGACGGCGAGGAACCGTCCTAGAAAGTTCTTACTGCATGACTGAAAATTCAATCCCCCCCGACAAGAATTCGTCCGAAGAGGAGGTCGTCAGGATTCCGCCTGACTTCAATCGCTTTGTCGCGGTTGATATCGAGACAACCGGGCTGAATCCGTCCGAGGGCGAGATCATCGAACTCGGCGCGGTACGCTTCATAGATGGTGTCGAGGAGGAAGTTTTCCATGCGCTCATCAGGCCCGAGAAGGGTTATCCGGAGCGTAACCGACGGCTGACCGGTATCAAACCGGAACAGCTTGAAGCGGGTGAACGCGCACATGATGTGCTGGAGAATTTCTCAAAATTTCTTAAGGACGACCTGATAGTCTCGCATAACGCGCCTTTCGACACCGGGTTCCTTGCATATCACACGAAAAAATGCGGACTTGAACCGATCGACAATGAATCGCTCTGTACGCTTCACCTTGCGGCGCTTGTAAATCCAGAGGCCCCCACTCTTCAGCTCGCGATCCTTGCCGAGGGATGGGGCGTGACCGTCAAGGCCCCGCATCGGGCGCTTCAGGACGCGCGAATGGCGGGTCACCTCGCGCTGAAGCTTATGGCGGAGATGCGTACATGGCCACGGGAGTTTTCAGGCCACCTGGCTTCGTACCGCGGCAAGTCGGTCGATGTTATTTTCGATTTCCTCGATCACATTGCGGGCGATGTCGATATCTCCGGCTGGAGGCTTGACGAAAATGTGTTCAGTGAGCTTGCTGACGGCAGCGATGAACCATCACTTCCGAGAATAACAGATTTAAACATCCCCGGACCGGAGTACGGAAGGGAAGACATCGCGTTAAGGGATGAAGTAAGCGATGCCCTGAGAGCAGGACGGGTAACAATTCTCGAAGATATGCGACCGGGAGCCGGTCCCGCCTCCTGTGTGCTGGAGGATTCGATTCCGCAGGATATGGGGCAGGTTGTAATAGCAATACCCGACGAGACCACTATCGGGAATTATGTCAGGATGGCGGATGGCACCGACGGAAGATGCAACGGAAGCGGCCCGTTTTACCTCGGAAAGAGAAGCGAGTACATTTGTCTTTCGAGGGCTTTTGATACGGACGGCAACCCGTCGGGATGGCTGGAATTAAGCCCGTTCGAGCGTATCGTGTTCGCGCGCTGGCTCGCCGGTACGTGCACCGGACGGGTCGCGCGTGTCAACTGGTGGCTGTTAAATAATTTTTCGGGCCTGAAGGGCCACATGAATTCGCTTTGTTCAAGCGGACTTGAATGCATCGGCGCTTCGCTCAATTTCGATGCGCCTGATTTCGCCGACATTGCCGCCGACAGGGCCGCGAAATCTTCCAGGGTGGTCGTTACCCAGGAACATCTTTGCCTGAAGGAGTCCACCGTACCGGACAGTGAACGTTTGCTGGGCAATGCCGGGACGGTCATCGTCGAGGGTGCGACGTCGCTTGTAAATGCCGCAAGGGTGTCGGAGAGCAGCGCTATCGAGCTGGATTCTCTCAGACGTGGTTTCTCAGTGCTGTACGATCAGGTCAGCGACAGCAATCCCGAATTCGCGAAACTGATTACCCATTCCCTGGGTTTGATAAAGGAACTGCTCGAAACCTGCAGGCGTGTGATCAAGGCGCATCGTGAATCGAAACCGCGCGAATCAAGCGGACCGATCCCGATCAGCGAGGAATCATGGAACAATGAAATTTTCGATGAGCTTGCTGTCGCCCTTGAGGCTACCGGTGAGAATCTCAGGAAAATTGTAACCGAGCTCGTTAACTCGTTCGAGATGTCACCGGAGATCGCGGTTGCGATGAACACCCTTTCGCTTATGGCGGACACGGTTGTCGATTTCAGGCGATGCTCGCGCGACCGTGCAACATCCATCGAGGGAGCACCCGCGAGAAACCCGAAACGTGTTACCCTTCGCATATCTCCCGTCGATGTGAGCGGTGTGATTCAGAGAGTCATAGATGAATCGTCGAACGGTTTTCTTGCCATCGACAGAAACCTCAGATACCTGGGATCGTTCGGAAACCTCAGAAGCTCATGGGGCATCCAGCCGGATGTGGACCTCCGCGAAAGGGTTCTGGAGGATCCCGAAGCCGCCCTGCCGGTCCTGTTTATTCCCGAGGATGTGACCACCCCGACTATTAGGAGCGGACGGAAATATCACTGGGAAAAGTACATGCAGAGGACCGCAAACCTCCTCAGGATGCTCGCGGATACCCTGAACGGCCGTACCGTTGCGGCTTTCAGCGCACACCATGAGCTTAGAAGGGTTCGCGAGATACTCGGCGAGAATCCCCCCTCCGACAGCATAGTCCTTGCCCAGTACATGGACGGTACGAAAAGTTCGCTCATAAGGGAGTACCTGACCAACCAGCAGACACTTTTACTCGGCGGTAGGAATTTCCTCGATGGCGTTGACCTCAGGCCCGCCGGATTCACCGCGCTTGTCCTTGTAAAACTGCCGTTTGTTTCACCAGAGGAACCGGTGCATAACACCACGCTCAAGATGCTTGAGGCGCAGGGAGTCGACGGAATGAGAAATTACCTCGTTCCGATCGCGGTTGACGCGTCGAACAAGTGGATCGATTCACTTAACTCGGGGCCGATTCCCGACAACTCGGATCCAAAGACTCCTCCCGGTGCGGTAATAATTCTCGATCCAAGGGCCGCTATTCACGACTGGGGTGAGGATTTCATTTCCGGTCTTAACGCCATGCCGGTCAGCAGGCTCTCGTTCAGGGAGATGATCTCGAAACTCGGCGAGATGCAGTAGGGCTGGTAACCAGACCATTTAAATATTTATTTTTCAGGGAATAAGGATCGCCAGGTCCTCATCCTCGTATGCCACTGTGTAACCAAGCTCGTCGCGAATGAAACCGATAACATCTTCCGGCATCTCGACAAACTCACGCACCGCGTCATCAACCATTTCATGGTGATAAAAGATAACATCCGCACCATCTTCAATGACTGCCTGCCTGTCCCAGTTGTAGTACATCATTCGGTAATATGCGTCTGCGGGCGGTACCGCAAGGCTCCCGTCGATTGTGGGGAGTTCGTGAAGCGTCTGGTGGTAGAGGTAGACAGTGTAGGGGGGAAACGACGGGAAGTTGATCGCGAGCTGTGGCGGTTCGGATGACCCCGTGGCCTGCATGTATATTTCGTCAACCCTGGTCAGGGCGTCATGACGGTACTCGCTTCCGGATATCGGGATCGGTATTACAAGCGTCTCAAGTATTATTACTGCGGGAATGATCCACAGGAGAAATATCCTCTTATTTCCCTTCAGCCATCGGGGATTGAGGCCCGCGATAAATCCGGCGGCTGACATCGCCAGCGCAAGGAGAAACGGTTCCATGAATCGCGACGGAATCCTGACCATGTTCAGAAACGGGATCTTCTGCCAGATGGCGTAAGGTCCGGGTATGCCGGTATCCCATCCGAATATTGTAAGTTCGTTTCCATATGCAAACAGGATGCTTATCAGCCCGATCCAGCACCACATCCGGGTCGTGGGATTACGCCTGAACCATGAAAGGAGTCCCAGGATGATCGCGGTGATCCCGATGCAGACTACACCCTCAGTCTTTGCACCCTCGACACTTTCAGTTGATATTTCTCCCTGAGATATCTGCACCGGAACCGCCTCGAAGTGCGGAAGCGAGTCGGTCATTCCCTCTGATATTTTTCCGAGGACCGGATGATCGGGCGGCGGAAGCATAAGCCACGCGGGATCGAGTTTGTAGAACGATCCGATGCTTACGCGATCGAACATCGGTATGCGTGATATATCGCCGATTGTCGGAACTATAAGAGGTGTGAGGACAGCCAGTGCAGCAAGCCAGGGGAGTATCACCCGGAACCATCGTTTCCGAACGATGGATTTTTTAACATCCGAGCCTTCGGCCCTGAGCACGCGCGATCCGAAAATGAGGACCAGCAGGAAGATAAACGCCGCGAACACGATGTGATACCAGTGCGACCACGCGCACGCGAGCAGCATGAGAATCGCGAGTAGTCCATCCCGCCATCCGCCATCCCTGACATACTTCACAAGGTAGTAAATCGCGAGTGGAAGCCATCCGAGCGACACTGTGCCAAGCTGCGACAGATGCATCGCGTGGAAAGTGCTGAAACCGTAGATGAATCCTGCAACAACGCTTGCGGAGCGGTTTCCGGTCATGTAGAACGCGAGGATGTAGGCTCCCCACGCGGCGAGTACGTAATGGAACAGAACTATAATATTGTACGATCCGAAATCGCCAAGGAACCCAACGACCTTCGCTATAAGGAACGCGTTCAGCACGCTGAAATCGTGGAGATAAAGCGACCCGCCATACGGAAAGTACTGAAACGGCGTTGAATAAAGGGACAGGGACGGATCACCTGTCGCCCTGTCGAACCACCACGCGTTCCATATGAACTGGAATGCGTCACCGCCGTACGGAACGCCGTCGAAAAGGTGCAATACAAGCGGGAACGTAACGACTAATGAAGTTACGATGAAGGCGAGAAGCACTCCGAGATGTGAGCGTGCCTGTCGGCTCATGCGATGGGCGAATTATAGCACCACAATTGGTTATCAGAAGACCGCTGCCTCATGCACCGGGTCGTTTTCGGCGTAACGCTCGAAACGGTACGCGCTTATGTCGAGCGTCGATGTCCTCCCGTCGAGGATCATCTCCGCCATCGAGCATCCCACACCCGGCGCGTGCATCATCCCGTGCCCCGAGAAACCGGTCGCGACGAACCATCCGGGCTTTCCGGGAACCACTCCGAGTATCGCCGAATGATCCGGCGTCATCGCGTACAGCCCGCCCCACGCGTCCATTACCTCCGCGTCTCCGAGACGCGGCATCACGTGGAAAAGGTCGGGCACCACGTGTTCGAGCCAGTCCCAGTCGGGATCCTCGTTAAATCCCGCGACCTCGTCGGGATTGATCTTCAGGAACATGATCCCGCCCGATTCCGGACGGAAATGAGTCCCGGTGACAACATCGAACGAAAACGGCGCTTTTTTCGGGAACCACGGAAGGGGTTTCGTTATGTAGAGGCTTCGCCTGAACGGTTCGACCGGTATATCGACACCGCAGCGTTTCATTAATTCGCCCGACCATGCGCCTGTCGCGAACAGCACCTTTGAACATGAAACCGTCCCCTGCCCTGTAACGATGCGGTGTCCGGACTCTCCATGCTCCACTACCTCGACTTCAAGGTCGGTGAAAATTTGGATCCCGGCCTGCCGAAGTTTTGTGTCAAGACCGTTAATGATATCTCCCGGATCGACGAAACCGTCCTCGGGTGAATAGTTGCCACCAAGGACTTCATCTATCATTAGGTCCGGAAGAATCTCGAGAATCTGTTCGGGTGTAAGCTGCCTGACCGCCTCTACCCCGACCTGTTTCTGTAGCTCGTATGAATTACCAAGAGCGTGAAGTTTTTCTTCCGATCGCGCGAAGAAAAGGTAGCCGTTTTCGCTGTATTCGAAATCCGGGAAAATCTCGGGCGCGAACTTCCGTCGATAGAAATCCTGGGAGTACATCGACATCGCGACGTTCGCGCGGTTGGTGAACTGTGCACGCACACCACCCGCCGCCTTCTGGGTGGAACCTGATCCGAGGAACGATCGTTTTTCGATGACGATTAAATCGTTCTCGCCGCGTTTCACGCATTCCCACGCGGTGAAGAGACCCATCACGCCGCCGCCGATTACGACAATCTCCGCAGATGAAGGGAGTCCTGGCATAATATGAAAGCCCGCCTTTCAGAATCCTTTTATCCTGACATTATAAACCGGAACCGGATAAAACAAAGATACCCCATCAAAGGCGCATGGAAAGAGGGATACAGAGAATCAGCTAGAAAAATCCGGATAAAAATATTTTAAGAAGAAAAATGGGTATCAGATTTTTCGGTGTAGTGCCGATATACCATTGTACGGGCGGGAGTGGAGGCGGACATAAATTCCCTTGCAAAACGCGGGAATAAGTGATACAATTTACATTAGATATAATAATATAAGATAACATAAGGACAATCGGGACATTTTTACATGGTTGAAGGAAAAAAGGTCCTGATCAGATAAGAGGAAGGCAATCAAACGCATCTGAGTAGTAGGAACAGCCTGAAAAGGGCGGTTCCGGAGGTTTTCAGAATGTTTATAGTCACTGAAGGAGCCGTTGAAAAAGTATCCGAGGAGCTTGTAAAGAGCAAGTACAACCTGAAGGAACTTTTCAACAGGATCAAAGTCGAGAATCCGAAGGTCGCCGAGTACATCAAGTCTCAGGCTGACAAGTCCAAGCATCCCATGGAGGTCTACGGAACTGGTATAGTTGTGTACCTTCTTCTCAGGATGCAGGTAGAGCTTGACGAGGAAAGCATTATCGAACCAAGCGAAGAGGAGATCGACGACTTCAGGGATTTTCTTGAAAGCACTGATTTAAGCGACTTATTTGAAGGAAACTGATTTGCACCTCGCATTAGGAAAAGACACAAGGGACCACCTGAGACGGTGGTTCCTTGTGATTTAGAACCCGCGGATGTTTCACGTGAAACATCGCGCGCGCGTGCCATATGGTTCCTGATTCAGGAAATGTCAACTTCGATACGGCTATGGCCGAAATTTCCGGCCTGTCGCTCCCCTTCTCCCTCGACCGGGATGAGATCGCGAAGCTTGCACGATTTATCGAGATCTTTGTCTCCTGGAACGAACGATTCCGATTTTCAAAGTTCCGAGGGATTCCCGACCTTGTCCGCAGTCTCGTTGTACCATCTCTCCTAATTACCACTGCGTTTAAGAATTCAGGACCAATAATTGACCTGGGATCCGGACCTGGTATCCCCGGAGTTCCAATATCGATTCATTTCCCGGACAGGCATGTTACCCTCGTCGAATCATCCGGGAAAGCGGTCGAATTCGTGCGGGAATGCAAAAACAGGCTGGATTTTCAAAATCTGGTAATTGTCCAGGAACGTGCCGAGAATATCGCCCGGGATCTAAAATATCGAGAAAAGTTCTCTACATTGACCGCACGGGCGTTCGCTCCTTTACCAATCCTTCTCGAAATCGCCTCCGCATTTGTTAAACACGGTGGCGAGATTGTGTATCAATGCTCTGAAGATTCCGAACGTAAATATAGTGAAAAATTGTGTAATGCCGGTTTACTCGGCCTGGAACCCGTAGGTTTTGAAACCATTGGAGATGGTACCTCTCCGGTTTATTACGGTAGATTTGTAAAGACTGGATTATTGCCGGATATTTACCCACGATCGTGGAAAAAGATGAAAAATCAACCATTATTTTAGTCTCCCAACTTAATATAATTGAATCATCGAAATTCCCTTGGTATACTCCTCGCGATGCAGGTAATTTCGATTACCAACCAGAAGGGTGGGGTCGGCAAGACAACCACCGCGATTAACCTTGCCGCTGCGCTTGCCGAGAGCGGCAGAAAAGTCCTGCTCATAGACCTTGATCCCCAGGGTAACGCCACAACAAGCCTCGGATTCAACAGGCGTGAGGTTTTTATCTCCGTATACGAGGTCCTGATCGAGGGGATGAGCGTGAAGTCCGCCATTTTTCCCACGATTGCGCCAAACCTTCTTCTTCTACCTGCCAACGAGAATCTTCCCGGCGCCGAGGTGGAGCTTACGGATCGCCCGAATCGTGCAGAGATTCTGAAGATAATATTAAATAATATCGATACTGACTTAGATTATATTTTAATAGATTGCCCGCCGTCGCTCGGAATCCTCACCCTCAACGCGCTTGTGGCATCGGACGGAATTCTCATCCCGATGCAGGCTGAGTTCCTTGCGCTGGAGGGGCTTACACAGCTTCTCAAGACGATCAACCTGGTAAGGGAACAGCTTAATCCCAGGCTTGAATTATTTGGCGTGCTGTTCACAATGTATGACGGGCGGACACGTCTAACAAGAGAAGTCGAAACGGAAGTAAGGAATTACTTTTCTGAGTCGAAGGCTGTTTTCGACACGGTGATACCGCGAACGGTACGTCTGGCCGAAGCGCCATCGCATGGCCTGCCGATCACCATGTACGCGTCCGGTTCGAATGCTGCCGAAGCTTACAGGAATCTTTCAACGGAGGTTTTAAATGCCACGGAAGCCCGCATTAGGAAAGGGCTTGAAAGCGCTCATACCGGAATCGACAGAGCAGTCCGGGACGGAGGAAGCGACGAAGTCGCTCCAGCCGCAGCCGGGGAAATGGGTTCGGGACATAAGGGTAACGAGTATTCGCCCGAATCCCGACCAGCCGCGCCGGACGTTTCCGGAGGATGAGTTAAAGGAACTTGCCGAAAGCATTGGCGCCCATGGAGTTCTTCAACCCCTTTTATTGAGGGCTGTTGCGGACGGGTACGAGCTTGTGAGCGGCGAGAGGCGTCTTCGCGCGTCGAAACTTGCCGGACTCGAATCCGTGCCGGCGATCCTTGTCGATCCCGAGGATTCGATCGGTTCACTCACTATCGCGCTTGTCGAGAACGTCCAGAGATCGGACCTTGGGGCGATAGAGCTCGCGAAGGCATACAAGCGGCTTAACGAAGAATTCGGAAGGACGCAGGACGAGATAGCGGGGACGGTCGGGAAGTCAAGGCCGCACGTGGCGAACACGATTCGTCTTCTGGAGCTGGGCGTACCGATGCAGGAGGCGATAGAGAGCGGGAAAATCACACCTGGCCACGCGAGAGCGCTTCTGATGGCGCCGCCGGAAGTGCGGACGACGCTGTTCGAGAGAATGGTAAGGGAAGGGATAAGCGTACGTCAGGCAGAGAATGCGGCGAGGGCCGCGACGAAATCGAAGGGTAACGGTGAGGATAAATCGGGTACCCGGAAAATTTCCGCCGAGACTGATCCGGCTGTCAGCAGGATGGTCCTCGAGATGGAGAAGGCGCTGGAGACCGCTCTGGGACGGCGATGCGTTATAACAAGGGGAAATGAAGGGAAGGGGAAGATGGTTATCGAGTTCTATTCCGACCGCGATCTTGAAGCTCTGGTTCAGAAACTGCGGGGGAATTGACGATATATAATAAACACAGGCTTTATAAACCTTGAATAAAAAACAAGGGAGATCATTCAGTGAACGAGATTATGGTAGTTTTGATTGTTTTTGTTTACATTGCCATTGGAATCGGAGTGATGTTCTGGATTCAGAAGGATAACGAGTTCAGGCACAGCGAAGCCGCACAGCTTCTTGCGTACGGTTCGATCGTGCTGTGGCCGATATTCGGTATCGTCTGGCTCGCCACACGTCCTCCGGAACAGGTGACGGATCTCGCCGCGAAGAAGTCATACCAGGACTTCAAGAATTTCATGAGGTCAAGGCGGAACCTCGACACATCGCTTCTCAGCAAACTCGACAAGGCCACCACACCCGAGGATCCTCTTCATATAAAACAGGAAGAGGAATTCAGGGACTATCATCTTGAGGAGCTTATCGAGGCCAAGCAGTGGCAGGAAGCCACACGCACAGCGAATGATATGCTGAGGTTTGCGCGTGAGCAGATGGAATTCCAGAGGGTGGAAGCATACGAGAGATACGTCAAGAGAATTAAGGAGCTTCACCTTGAGGAGATTGGCAGAAACCTGTAAAAAAATGGCTGAAAATGAATTAATACATTTTTAATCAATTCAGCAAACAAGGCAGGATAAAAGTTACAGGTTAAAACTTGTACATGGATTTTTAAATAAACTACAAGCATTTAGCCCGAAAAACTATTCAATAAAGGGCTGATTTACATGAAAATCGAAATAAGTTAAACTCTGGCATTTTTCACCTGTGAAAAATGCCATGTTTCATTTTTTGATATTTTCAGACCAGATGCAGGCAAAGAAAGAAAATAAAGGAAATACCCGACGCGATGTACCATGGACCATTCGTGCAAGATGGCGTATCGAGCGCGTGCTGGGATATTTCATCTTCTGGCTTGCGGGTAGGCTTTCACGGAAGTCGGCGCTGAAGCTGGCAAATTTCCTTGGCTGGGTGCTGTTTAAATTATTCAGAAAGTACAGACAAGTCTGCATCGACGGTCTTAAGATTGCGTTTAAAGACGAATACACGGATGAGGAAATTTACGAGTTAGCGCGTCAGAGCCAGTACAACCTGGTAAGGACCGTGATGGACTTCCTCAAGTTCAGGCAGTATTCGAAGGAGGAGTTACTAGCACTCGCACCGGTCGTAGAGGGACGTGAATACCTGGAGGCGGCTTCTGCGAGAAGCGATGGTGGGGTCATTGGATTCACCGGTCACTTCGGATCGTGGGAGTACTGTGGCGCGTGGCTTGTGGCATCGGGATGGCAGCTATACGCTGTCGGCAAGGAGCAGAGGGACCCGGGTGTAACAAAGCTGATGCTCGATGCGAGAACCGCGGTCGGGATCAAGCATATATCCAAGGGAGGGCAGGGGAACCGCGAGCTTATTCGATCAATAAAGGAAAAGAATGCGATACTTGGGCTTCTCAGCGACCAGAATGGCGGAAAGGACGGCATATTCGTCGATTTCTTCGGTCACCAGGCATCGAGCGTGCGCGGACCCGCAGCGATAGCACGAAGGTATGGAATTCCGGTGGTACCGCTGTTCGCGTTCTGGGATGGAGACAAATACAGGATCGAAATTTACCCGGAAGTGGAATTGAGCGTTACCGACGACGAGGATGCGGACGAGGTAGTGAACACGCAGTCGTTCATGAAGGTTTTAGAGGGAATGGTGAGGAAGTACCCCGGCCAGTGGCTCTGGGCTCATCGAAGGTGGAAGACGCGTCCACCGGGCGAACCGCCCCTTCATTTCAACTGAGTAAAACCAGTTTATTAAATACTCAATATTCGGGTGGACCGAAGTAATTCTCCTTGTAAAAGTTACCCTGTAGCCAGTCGAAACTGTCGGTTCCGACAACATCCTCCGGATTATCCCAGATCCAGTTGCCTTCCATTACAACATTTGTGGTTGTGAGGTGCTCGTTGTACTCGTCGCACCAGTCCGCGACATTGATTGCCCCGAACGTGCACCCGTGGATCATGTTGTAATAAAGGTATATCGAATCGCAGCAGTTGAACTCGATTCCGTAGCTTCCGCTTCCCTCGATATCGCAGTTCGTTATCGTGATGTCGGTAGCGTCAAACATATATATGCACTGACCCGCGCATGCAATTTCAGTCGGGACTTCATGGTACATGTGAAACCCGTTAATTGTGATTCCTGTCGCACCGTAGATATAAATGAGGTTATCCCACTCGTTCTCGGCTACAATCCTTGCGTCGTAACCTTCTATGGTTATATCACTGACGCCTTCGTACATATAGAACGGCGCGTACCGTCCGGGCGTCACGATAATCGTGTCGTACATATCGCAGTTTTCTATTGCCGACTGGATGTCGGGGTACACACCCTTGAAATCGTACATCCACGCTTCCTCGCGAGTGTCGGGATTTTTCGTAACGCAGATCATATCCTCGGGATAATAATCACCCTCTATTGTGCTGAGATCGAAATATTCCGGTGCTGTGAGTTCGGGATTGTAGAAATTGTTCATCTCGAAAAAATACGCTAGCGACTGGCCGTAATACATGCTGTCGTCGAGGTCCATGAAGTTCGAATAGAAGAAGTTATCCTCGACAATTATGTTTTCGCTGTAGCCCGGTTTATTATCGCATTCTCCCCATGCGTCGACGAGAACACCGGCCCATGTGCAGTCGTGGATGATGTTGTATGTAATTTCTATTTCCGAGCAGTAGTCGACACTCACCCCGAAAGAGCCGGACCCGTGAATGTCGCAGTCGGTAATTTTGATGTTATCTGATCCGCAGAGCTTGATGCAACCCTCCATGCATGTGAACTCGACGTCGTGATAGATCTCGAAGTTCTTAATAAGAATGTTCGAGCAGTCGTAAATTTCGATCACATTGAGGTACTCGTCGAAAGTGACGATTGTCGCGTCCTGTCCGATTATAGAGATATCCCGAGTACCCGCCGGGACAATGAACCGTTCGTATGCGCCGGGGCATACGGCGATCGTTTCACCCGGACGTGCTGAGTCGATAGCCGCGTAGACCTCCGGAAGCGCGTCTGCGTAACCGTTAATGAGGGCTTCACGTCTCACCTCGCGGTCACCGCTGATAATGATTGTCGATTCCGGTGGCGAATCTATCGTAAGGTCATCGAGGGTGAAATCCGTCGCGTGCGACGGTACGGTTAACAGGGACTGCAATACAAATGCTGTGAATAAAAATACCAGGCAGTGTAAAGGGATAAGTTTGAATTTCATCTGAGCCCCTCCGGTGCAGGTTTCGGGTAATTATAGCAGATAGTTTAAGGGCCGGATGATGATCATCCGACCCTGTGTCTTCAAAGTTTTAATAAATTTATCCCCGCGATCACTCCACCTCCACCACAGCGTCGTCAGGTGGAGGTTCAGTGATCACACCTGCGATCAGGTCCTCAATTTCCTTGATCAGGTCGTTGTAATCTCCGAGGAACGCCGTAAGCGCGGCGGCCTCCGCTTCCAGTACCGCTTCCTGGTCGCGCCTGTTACGGACGCCGTCCTCTATCTGCCCGAGCGCGTCGATAAAATTCTGTTCGTACGCGGAGTAGAGATTCCATAGAGAGGATGAAGCCTTCAGTTCGTCGTACGGTTCGTTGAGATCTGTGATTACGAGATCGTTGAAATCCGCGAGTGTCAGCGGAGTGAAGATCTCCATGTCGAACGTGTCCCAGACGGCAAGGCCTGCGAGGAACGCCTCACGTTTCGCGACGTAGCGATGTTCGGCGTTGACGATCGTGTCCTCGGTGACGTTGGTGTCATTGTAAAGAACAACAAGGTCGATAGTCTCCGAGCCAAGGTCCGTTGCGAGTGCGCCGATATCGACTGCAAGCTGGTCGGCGATCTCCTCCAGGCGCATCTCCGCGTAGTCGCTCAGTTCGCCCGGAGGAGTTCCCTCGGGCTGTAATTCCGAAGGTGTCGGTTCGTCCGGAACATCTTCGATCGGCTCTGTGGGTGTTTCCAATTCACCGGGTTCCTCGACCGGTTCGGTGATCGAAGTTTCGTCAGGGACCGGCTCGGTCGGTGGCTCTGTTACCGACTCGTCGGGAACCGGTTCTTCCTGCGGCTCATCTTCGGATGAAGTACCGTCAATCAGTGCTCCCTGGATGCGATCGGTGAGATCATCTATGAGTTCTTCTATTTCGTCCGAGTCCTCCGAAACAGGTTCGTCGGGAACCTGGAACAGTTCGCTCGCGTTTGTAACGTCGGTTTCGCTGACAGTTTCGGTTGCGGTAGAAGTTGTCGGGGTGTCGGCGAAAGGACCCGTGGCCGTCACCTGTCCTACCTCGCCGGTACTTTCGACAGCCTCGGCGGGAGTCTCGAACGGGTGATGGCTTTCGATCAGGTCGGACCAGAATCCGCGACCGAGTTCCTGGCGTGCTGCATAATCATGCGCGTCGTGGATAATCTGCCCGACGTGACGGACAACGGCACGCTCATATTCTTCGGGGAAATACCTGTCCCACTCGACACCGTAATAGTTGGCGCGCTGGACATACACGGTCAGGCCCGCGCAGAGGTCCCACAGGAACAGGTACGGATCATCTTCGGAGACCGCACGGTCCGCGACGAAACCGTAGTCGGAAAGGTGGTTGAGAATCCATGCGGTCGTCGTTTCGTCATCGAGCCTGCTCGCGCGGCCCATGGTGTCGTCACGGAATTCCTGGTAATCGTCACGATACTGCGGGTTCGGAAGCCAGTAGTCCTCGTAGAAGTTGAAAATATTCTCTCTCGCGTCCTCGTACTCGTACCACGGGTCGAGAATCTCCGGTACCAGCAGATCCTCATGCATCGTTGTGAGGAACGGGAATGCCCGTGCGATGGTTGAAGGAAGCATGTCGAAAACAAGGAGCGCTTCCTCGTAGTTGCCGTCGAGTGCTTCGACCGATGCCGTAACGAGAAGGCGGACAGTCTCGCTCTCATCGATCCATGTAAGCCCCTCCGGACGGTACCCAAGCTCCGTGTAGAAATCATCGAGGAACTGCGTCTCATAGATTTCGCCACGCGGGAGTGGTTCGAAGTCCCTCAGCCCCTGCGCCATAACCGGGGCGGTGATGAGCATGAACATGATAAGCACCAGGGGAAACATGCATGTGTGTCTGGTACCCGATGATGAGTGAAATGTCCGTTTCAGCATGGTCGGTCCGCCTTACAGGTATGCAAAATTACAACAGTTAAAAAGGGACTGTCGAATTCCGTTATTCGTTATTATATACGAAAAGTCACGCAATTGGCTCATTTAGAGACGTGAAAGAATAACATTGAGTTCGGTTAAGCCGGCACAGTGATTAAATATCGCCTTTACTCTTTATCGGCAGGCACAGGCCATCAGCGATGTAGTTCACGATTTTTTCGGCAACTTCAGGTGTTTCGGCGGGTGAATCGGTCAGGTCGTTAAGCCTTACGACCGGTTTGTCCATTATCCCGCAGGGCACTATGAGGTTGAAGTGATCTAGGTTGGTTGAAACATTGAACGCGAGACCGTGCTTGGTGATACCCCCCGCCTTGACGGCGGTTCCGATCGCGCCGATCTTGCCCCTGTCGGTCCAGCATCCGGGGAACCCGACCCGACGGTACGCGTTTACACCGTAATCCGAGCAGGTTCTGATCATCGCTTCCTCTAAAAGGGCCACGTACTCTCCGGCCCTTAGCTTATGCTGCCTGAGTGCGATAATAGGATAGATAACAGCCTGACCGGGACCGTGGTAGGTCACATCGCCGCCGCGATCGATAACGCGGACATCTATCCCGTGTTCCCTGTAGCCATCCTCCGTAAGAAGTAGGTTCGAAGTTTCTGTCGATCGTCCGCACGTGATAACGGGATTGTGCTCGAGGGAGAAGATCACCGGAAGTCCGGTACTTTTTTCACGGTATTCCTCGATCGCGCGCTCCTGTAGTTCAAGGGCGCCATCGAAGGAGATTTGACCGAGATCATGATGGAGAATAAACGAAACGGCCTGTTTGGCAGGCCCGGAATTTATACTTTCGGTACCGTTCAAGATTTTATCAGTCCTTGCGGGCGGCCCCTTCGACCTCGTAGACTCCCTTGTCTCTCCTGACAAGTTTTGAAAATCCTTTTTCCTTGAGACTAGTGTGGGCGAGATGGTCGATGGTGAAGTTAGCCGTTGTAATTATTCTCCGGACTTTGCGCTTGCATTTGGGGCACTTCTCAAGATGCTCGCTTTTGAATTCCTGGTAAATCTCGAATTCCTTCTCGCAGCCCTCGCCGGGCTCGTCTATGTGTTCGTAAACGTATACTGGCATTGCACGTTAATTCTACAACCATTGATGAATACTGGCAAGGCGCAAAGGACTGATTATTTCTTACCAGCAGCCGTCCTGAAGGTGTTTCGAGAGGAATACGTCACAGGCACCGTTCGACTGGTGGACGTCCGATTCATCGAAGCATGGTGATTCGGTCGGGGCGAAATCGAAAGTTAAACGGAATCGTCCGGCTGTATAGATGTTACCCTCTGAATCGGTCGAGAGGCCGAGACCCATGTCGAGGTTCGTGCCGCCCCATGTGCGAGTCCACCTGTATGAACCATCCGGTGAGAATCCGGTTAGGAAGACGTCGTACTGCCCGACCGATGTATGGTTATCCGTCCCGGGACCGGGATCGAAGTCAATAGTCGAATAGAACCCCCCCGTGACGAATACATTTCCATCGGAATCGGTTGCGACCGAGGTCGATTCATCGGTTTCGGGGCCTCCGATAATGTGTGTCCACGCGAAATTCCCGGATTCGTTAAATTTCGTGACGTACCCGTCGCTTGATCCGTTCGATGCGTGATCGTCGGTACCCGGTCCGGGGTCGAAATCGAGTGAATCGAAGAAATATCCGGCCACGTAGACGTTCCCCGCCTGGTCGCAGCCAATATCGGAGCCCTGCACCTTACCGGGCCCTCCCCATGTTACAACAGAGCTGAAAATTCCGGATGTGCTGAATGCGCTCAAGTAAGCGTCGTTACCGGCGGATGCGGTTACCTCGCTGCCGCCATCCGGATTGAAATCAGCCGTGCCCGAGAACTTTCCGGTTACATGGATATTATCCGAGTTATCGACACACAGGGCGAGTGCCATGTCGATATCATCTCCACCCCACCTGACGGTCCAGAGGTATCCCTCGGATTCATCGACCGCGGTAATGTACGCGTCGTTCATACCTGCGGTGTCGATTAAATCGCCGGAGCCTTCCGCATCGAAATCGACCGGGGAGTTGAAGTACCCGCAGACGTAGATATTATCAGATGAATCGACAGCGATCCCCTCCGCGGCATCGTAACCCGTTCCACCCCATGTCTTAGCCCAGATGAAATTGCCATGCGGGTCGAATTTAGTGATAAAACAGTCGTCGACACCGACAGAAGTGTGCTCGTCGACGCCTGCGGACGGATCGAAATCGGCTACGTCCTGAAATACGCCGGTCACGTAGATATTCCCCATGCTGTCGATCGCCACTTCATTCCCGCGATCACCGGATGGAGAGCCGAAGGTTACTTCCCACATCATATCCCCGGTATTATTATGACGTGAAAGAAAAATGTCCTGTCCGCTTGCGGTGGACCGATATCCGGTTGTGTATGAATTCCCACTGTCATCGGTCGCGAGGCCGTAGCCGCGATCGCTCGATGACCCGCCCCACGTTTCTGTCCAGCCCGAGGGTACATAAATATTGTGGGAGTGCCGGAAATATCCGGCCAGGGGTCCGGATGCGGTATTCGGAACACCGAGAGGATTCGAGTAGTCGGTACCGGGGTATTCGACTATCACCCAGTATTCGGGATCTTCCAGCGTGATCGGCATGTCGGGTGTAATTTCGACATGGTATGTGTAAAACGGCATCGATCCGGATACGGGTGTCATCTCCGATTGCGAGAAAGTGTATGGAGATGACAGGAATTTGGTTTCAAGTGTGATGGTGTAGTCGTCCATGACGTCACCATCGGGCGATGCGTTCCAGTCGAAGACCGAGATGTCGAGAATTATGTCACCGCCTGTGTCAGATGGCCCGTTCCAGTAAAGGTCGCTTTTATCATCGACGTAAATTGCAGGTGTTTCGATTGAATGTGACGGGTGATCGTCGGGATCGACGCCGGACCAGTTCGCGACGATCGCGTATCCGTACCTGATTCCCGGCGACGGCATCGGGAAGCTGATCACATAATTACGGGTGTTCGAGCTTTCGGGGTAGAAATATCCCGCACTCTTGTTCCCGGAGATCAGGAAATCATAAGCGCCCTCGTCTGAAAGACATCCCTCACTGAAGTATTTATAGGGATTAAGAGTAGCGGTACCGAGGTATCCGGGTTTGGCGAGTGCGCCCTCGACATACCCGAACAGGCCGGGGACGGTGAATTCGGTCGGGTTGTACCATCGCGTGTAACCATCGGCGTTAGTTAATATCTGTTGGGTCCCGTGATTGGCGTATGTAAGCCCGCTGTATCCAAGGGATTTCGAGCCGTTTCCTATAAATATCCCGCGTACGTCGTAACCGGTGAAGTCCGTACTTGCGATTGGGTGTGTGATAGTGATGTCACAGTCGATATCGACGTAGCTGGCGCCGATGGGAGTGCTGTTGATGGTGAGGGAAAGCGACGCGGGATTCTGGTTCAGCATCTGTACGATATTCGATGTGAACGTGACGTTTCTGTCCGGAACAGCGCTGAAATCAGTGTTCTCGATATCGAAATACAGGTCGTAGTATCCCCAGAGCACAGGTCCGGATGCGCCCTGCGCGTTATTATTCGCAGGTGTCGAAGTCCCGGGAACCACCGGGTCTGAATTTCCCGAGCATGACAGCATAAACGCCGCCAGCACTATTACGAGCAAGCTGAACAATCTCATTTAGTAGTCACCATCCGTACCGCGTCTTTCGTTTTGAGAGTAAATCTGTCACTTCCCCCTGTTTCCATTATAACAGCATGATAAAACCCTCTCCACCCTGTCCATGTTGACGCGCTTCAGGTGGTATACTGGTCATGATATCAATGTTGTGGAGGGCTACATGAGTTCGCGACGTTACAGACCAATTATCTATATCGCTATCTGGCTCGTTCTTTTCATGCTCCCGGCGGTGGCGCATGCCGAAACCGAGCTTGTGATACTGCTCGATGCGTCCAGCTCGATGTCATCACCCGGAACACCGGGAACGTCGGGCTCCAAATTTTCGGAGGTTCGTGCGGCGATTAACAATTTTCTTAACACCCTGCCGGTCGATATTGCCGTCGGGGTCAGGCTGATGGGCGGTTCGCCATCCGTAGACTGCTATTCATCCTACCTGCTCTACACCCC
>Ga0272441_10000594_pt1 | contig 81979 bp, 45 predicted proteins | sample SSMProp6N_FD_193582 | JGI IMG/M metagenome (GOLD analysis project Ga0272441, IMG submission 193582) | Marine sediment archaeal communities from Little Sippewissett salt marsh, Falmouth, MA, United States - SSM-Prop-6N | ecosystem: Environmental > Aquatic > Marine > Wetlands > Sediment ...
ACACCGACTTCACCGCGATCTGGTATGCAGGCGGAGGGAAGAAGGCGTACCTGATGCCGCTCGTGGACCATGCAACGAAGTGGGTTGCCGGTTGGGCTCTCGGCTACCGCCCGAACACAGAACTGGCACTGGAATGCTTGTCGATGGCTCACACAACCCTGGGCCATGTGGGGCTGACCCTGGAAGACCGGATCATTCATCATGTTCGCGACGGTTGGGAAATGAGCCGTTCGATGTTGCTGTCCAGTGAGAATGTCAGGGTTGGCTGTTCAGTGAGGATGTCAGTACCTCCTCTTGGGTGGGGCGCAGCCGACGGCCGTGATGAACTGGCGGCTTTGACGCCATGGAGTACTTGCGGACAGTATTGCGACTGATCCCCAGCTCCCGGGCGATCGCGCGACCTGAGAGTCCTCGGCGCTTCGCAGCCTGAATCGCCTCCCAGTATGCGATCATCCGAGGCGTCGGGGCCCAACGGCAGTTGGCCGGAACAGCCGCAAACTCGTGAGGTTCCGGCAAAACCCTCATCAAATAGCTTGCCAGCTGGTCCCAGTTGCCTGCTGTGCCAATGTTGGCGGTCGCCTCTCTCTCAACACGCTTCTGCGCTGCGGAGCTTCCTGAGTAGGGATCGTGCGGCCTTGGGAGACCACAGTGAGGCTACCATCGAGGTGTTCGCGCACCTCTACATGACTTCCTGCATGGCTGCGCCGATCGGCATTGGGGAGAAGCTGCAACGTGCGCCAGTTGTACTTCACCGTGTTGTCCTTGGCGACCTTCCGCCGGTGCTTGAAGCAGAGGATCCCCTTCAGTTGCATGCCCGATGGTACAGCTCGGTACGCGATCTGCGATTGCGCTGCCGGTACAGCGAATCGCTCATTGAAGCGTGGTAGGTATGCCCGCAACACATGGTTCGCCTCTTCCAGCGTGCTCGCTCCGGCCATGCGAAGTTCACTGACCAGGCGATCCTGGAGCGTATTCGCCATCCGCTCGACACGCCCCTTTCCCTCGGGGCTGAACGCGACAGCATGGAAGATGCCCAACTCGCTCATCGCCCGACCAAACTGAGTGACCTCACCCTTGGCGGTGGGTAGACGACTTTCACCTCCCCGGGAACGCCGCACTGGGCGGAAGACACTGTGGCGATCGGTGTAGAGCGACAGCGGGATTCCATAGCGCTCGATGATTCCCTGAACCAGGAGGAAGTACCCCAGGCTGTCTTCTTCGGGATGGAACAGGCCCCACGGAACCTTGCCCGTTGCGTCATCCACCGCAAACAAGAGGACCAATTGCGGCCCTCGCCGTTCCAGCCAGTCGTGATCGCTGCCATCCATCTGTAGGAGCATCCCCTCCATGGGGAATCGCTCCCGACGAAGACGGGTGCGTTTCGCTCGGCGATGGCGAGGGCTCGGCATCCCGGCGGTGATCAGGATCCTGCGTACTGTAGATCTGGACAGGAGAAGGCCTTCTCGTTCTGCCAGTAACTCGGTCAGATGTGTGTGGTTGACCCCAGCGTACGCAGTCCTGGCAAGTCTAATCATTCGGTCTCTCGTCTCTCTCGGGACAGCATGGTGTGGCGTACGACCGCGCCCTTTGTGCGAAAGCCCACGTGCTCCTTCCTGCCGCTATGCAGCGAGCAAGCGCCACGCGTGTCGCTCGGTCACACCAAGTAGACAGGCGGCGTCCTTCACGCAGAGTTCCTTCTGTAGCACTCGATTCAACGTCTCCAACCTCGACTGCTCCTTCTGGTTCAACGTCAGTCCTTTCATTGGACTGACATTTTCACTGACCAGTTAGTGACTGACAGAATCCTAGATCAACAACATCGAATTGCTCACTAACCGATCGTCGTCAACAACCATGATCCAGCGATACGGCCCGAATGGCGAACAGCCAGACCACGGACCATGGACCCCCGGACCGATTTTCCCTATGAACCCACCGAACCCTATGAACTCGTTCCTCTCGTCCCTACGAACCGCTTCTTCCCTCCCAACGAACTCATCTTCCCGTCCCTGCGAGCCTTACGAACTCGTATCTCGCAACTCACAACTCGTTCTCTCGTTTCTCTCAACTTGCAACGCGCTCCCAACGAACACCAACCGATCGACCAGCTCTCCCCAGTTGACCAGCGACACGTGCACGCCTATTCTGTCTAGAATATATCGCTTCGTAAGATGCTCAGGGAGGTCTGATGCTTCGACGATTTCCTTACAGGACGATGTTCTGTGTGGGCTTGATGATTCTTGTCGGCTGGTGCGCAGCGGCTTCCGATGCCACGATGTACTTCTCGTCGGACAAGAACGGCCAGCACCGCGTGACGAACGTGCAGGAGGGAGACGAGATCTGGATTGTCGTCATCGACAGTGATGAGAACACCGACTGCGACGTTCGCGACAAGTTTTGGACCGACGTGAAACTCATGGATCCCAAGACCGGTGCATACATCGTCTGGAAGAGCTACGAATCGGAAGATGGAAGCCCGCATGGAGAGCCCAACAACGACTACGACGAAGCGGGCTACATCCCATACAAGGGGCATTCGCCCGGCCCGACGGCCGGCTGGCTCGGCGGCGACTACCTGGAGGAGACGGGGCCCGATACCAGCGTCTTTGTCTCCAAGCGGTCGTTCCAGATCGGGACGCGCGAGTCGTTCTCTGCGTCGGAGCCGTGGGAACAGACCCACGTCGTCGATCAAGTCGCGGATGGGCAGACGGATGACTTCCGCTGGGGTCACTACCTGTACGCAGACTTCGACGGGGATGGGCATGCCGACAACCGCGGCTGGTTCGGCGCCGGAGGCATCTGGGGGCCTCCGCAGTTCAATCTCCAGATGATGCTCGACGCGCTTTCGCCTTCCGCACCATCGCAGTACCAGAGCCTCGTTCAGTATCTGCTCGGACGATTCGAGAACATGGACACGCTGATCGGGATGGTCCAAGATCCCAACGACGCCGGCGACGTAGCGATCGCGATGATGAAGATCATCGATACGGAGGCGGCGATCCGCTGGGATCGAGACGTGTACGCAGACGGTAACGAAACGGCAACGGTCACGGTGGTCGATGCCGATGAGAATCTGAACTGCAATGAGGTCGAGGCCGTACCGGTGTTCATCCTGGTCAATCCGGGATCGTGGAATCCGGTTGACGATGATGCCCGCGTCAGTCCTACGAATTTCTGCACGCTCAAGAGGACCGGCGGCGTCAATCCGGCCAAGACCATCGCCGCGGCCGCGGTCTACGACATCCCGATTCGGTGGTACAACATCTACAACAACCTGAGCACGGGGGATCATCGCTATCACATTCAGTATCCGACGAAGCTCGTGGATCCGGACAACGTCGTCTTGTTTGACACCGCGCGGCCTGACGGGATTGCCGCCGTGCTGTTCTACGCTTGGGAGACGGGCACGGACACCGGCGTCTTCCAGCTCAATCTGAACTCCCTTCTTCTCGATCTTGGCTTCAACTCCCTGAACATCCGTGACGTGCTGGTCGCCTACTACCTCGATCCGAACGACTTCGACGACTTCAAGCTCGCCACGGCGTACATCGAGGAGCATCAGCACTCAGCGACGTCGTTCACCGATGCGGGCCGGACGGACAAGGATCTCTACTGGATCGGCCGGGATTCGGTGTATGTCCAGGTGATCGATGCCAATGCCAATGTCGATCCATGCTGTCCGGAGAAGGTGGCCGTCCACGTGTGCGATCCGCATGGCGAAGACGATGCGGAGTGGCTGCTTCTCGATGAAACCTCATCGAATAGCGCGATCTTCCTAACGAATGCAGGAGCACAACTCCAGCCGGTCTGGGACGCGCTCGGCGTTGGCCTGTCCGATTCCATCGGCGGCTTCGCGCTGCAACTGGACAACTGGATAATCGAGGCGTTCAACGAGGACGATCTGTACGTGCGGTACAACGATGTGATCTATGGAGACGGCCCGCCGCTGCTTCCCGATCCGGATCCAAACGGCGGCAAGCCCTTCATCATCATCGACATCTCCCGTATCGTCAAGCCCGAGCGCGCGCTCTCGCCGGCGGGGATCAACCTTGTGACCAGCGGCTTGACCGGTCTCGGCGACCTCGATCCGCAGACCAGCTTCCCTCCGTGGATCGCAAGGACACGCGTTGCGAACGACGTGAGCTTCGATCTCCTGTCGGTGGCCGATACCCAGGTCTACGACGGCTCGACCACACAGATGGGGTTCCTCGATCGTCAGGGCAACCCGGTCAGTGGGTACGTGAACTCCGATTGCGTATTCATCGAGATCTACGATCCCGATCAAGATGAAGATCAATATCGCCGAGAACGGATCGACGGCTTCTGGGACGGCGGCCAGCATATTCCGTTCGGCCCCAAGCCGCTCAACGTATTCGACTGCAGCTGGACGCGCGACAAGACCCATCCGGTGAACGCGCTCCTTGGCGATACGAACATCTTCAATAACTCGCCCGACCCCAATGCGCTCATCGTCCCCTGCGACGGAGAGCCGAAGATCTACGTCTTGAATCCCCGCAGCGGCCGCTGGGCGGCGGTCGATCTCCTGGAAACCGGCGCCGCAACAGGGCACTTCGTCAGTGTCACCTGTATCGATCTGGCGGATGTCCACACGTGTGTCCCTACACTCGATGTGCTGCCCGGCGACACGATCGTCGCCTTCTACCAGGACCCATCGAACCACTCCGACGCAGCGATGATCTCGATCAAGGTCGGAATCGGCGGAGGCGGCACGCCGCCGGGGCAGCAGTCCACAACAACGTTTGTGGATGCCGACGGCAACGAGGTCGCTTCCTATGCGGACGCCGATCTCGTGTACGTGAAGGTGGTCGATCCTTCCCATGCCGGGGCCGCGCTCCTTGCCGATGCGGTCGAGATCGCCGGCGTCACCTACGATCTCGAGCTGTGGTACGACGTTCAGACGTTCGCACCCGGCGACACCTTCCGGACCGAGGGTCTCGATCTCGGTCTGTCCGCTGGAGACAGCGTGACGGCAACGTACACCGATACGAACGATCCCGCAGACACCTCGAGTGATACGGTCGCGATCGTATCGAGCGCCTTGTCGGTCGACCGTTTCTATGCCGGGCCGAGTCCGTTTGCGTTCGAGTGCACGTTCGGCTATGTGGGCCAGGGCACCGCAAGCGTCTTGACCGTCGAGGTACGTGACCTGTGCGGCAGTCTGCTGTGGAGTTCGCAGAAGACGGATGCCCGAGAGATTGTGTGGGACGGCGCGGCCGGTGCACCGTGCCGCCCGGTCGCCAATGGTGCGTACCTGTACACGATCACCACAACGGATGGAACGAACACCTTCGCCGGTCGCGGCCTCATCTTCGTGAATCGCTAGCGTTCGATCCGCTTGCCGATCCGTTACCATCTGCCCACGGAGGTTTGCCGGTGGATCTGATCGCAGTCTTGCTTGCCGTTGGTGCCACGCTGATCTGGGGCATCATGTTGCTGACGATGAAGCTCGGCGTCGACGAGATGAGTTGGGTCGGCTTCGGGTTCTTGCGTCCGTGGATGGGGCTTCCGTTCATCGCGCTGTATGCGTGGATCACGAACGGATTTGTGTTCGAATCGCCTACGTTGGTGCTGGTTGCGCTCGGCGGCGGCGTGCTCAACGCGTTCCTCGGTACCGGGCTGTTCTACTACGCGTTGGCCCACGGCTCGATGCACGAATCGAACATCCTCGCCAACACTGGGCCGTTCTGGGGTGTGGTCAGCGCGATTCTGGTGCTCGGCGAACCGGCCAAGCCGGTCACGTTTACGGCGGGTATGCTCGTGGTCGCGGGCGCCTACTTCCTCATCCGCAGATCGAAGGGCGACACGCGCACACACAACGTGCCCGCGCTGCTAGCTGCCGTGGGGGCGGGAATCCTTTGGGGTTTCAGCGCAGCCGTGCCCACCAAATTCTGCATGAACGGTGGGATGAGTCCGATTGCGTACGAGCTGCTGTTTGCAGGCGGTGCCAGCGTCGCTTGGACGCTGGCCGCATGGCCCGCTTTGCGCCGCGGAAGAATGAAGTTCACCCGCAAGGGCCTGTGGATCGCCTTCATCTCGTCGTTTCTTGGGCTGTTCGTCGGCTGGGTTCTCTGGCTGTCGGCGATACAGCGAGTTCATGCAAGCGCTCTGGCTCCCATGAACGGCCTGACACCCCTGTTCGCCGTACTGCTCGGCGTGATCTTTCTCCGCGAGCCGATCAACCGCCGGATCCTCGTCGGCGGAACGCTCACTGTGGCCGGCGTCACGCTGGTTTCCGTCCTGGTGAGATAGGCGGCCAAAGCGACACAGAGACGAGCTCATTGGGGAGAAAGGCGGAAGGTGCTCATTCCTGGCATTCTAAGCAAGCCGTCCTCCTTGTGACACGGCGGATCCGCTCACCCTCCGCCCCACCAAGCAACTTGTCGAAGACCGTACATGTGCCTACATTGTCCGCTTAAGCACAGAGGCAAAGGAGGCGTCATGAGTCAAGGAGGCAGTCTTGGCAGGCTGGCCCAGCGTTGGGGAGTTGTTGGGTGGTTCGCGTTGACGCTTGCAATTGTCTTCGTTTCGGGCAGTGGTGCCTTGGCGGCAACATATATGAGTTTGGTGAAGGTGGACGGAGTGAGCACGCCGCCGTGCGAAGTCATCGCAAGTCTTGCAATGCAAATCGATTTCTTGGCTACGGCAACCAACGGCGATACGATCAGTTCGCTTCTGCTCCAGATCAAGAACAGCGGGGGAAGTGTGGTCAAGCAGCAAGTCTACAACTTCCCTAATCCGCTGATGTCCTCGGGTGGGATTGTCTCAAGAACGGATTGGACTTGTATGACGGCGCCGAATTCAACGGGCTCCTACACCCTGGTAGTCACGCCGTGCTCCGGCATCGACGGTGGCGGCACACAAGGAACGCCGACGAGCAATGCTCTCGACGTGATTCGCGGCATAACTTCAACGGCTGTTTCCGGGTCGGGGCCAATCTTGAGCGGTGGGCCGTATACGATCACCGCCGAAGTGACGTCGTGCGTCTCGAATGCCTGTATATGCGCGGGGGATTCGCACTACAGCTGCACGTGCCCCAATCAGATCATTGGTTCGGTCGTGTTCACCGACATGACCACAGGGCAGTTGCTTGGAACGGTCAGCGTCTACGAGGACTTCGTTGGAGACAATCCTGCTGCTACCGGCGATGAGATCGTATCACTCACAACGACGAGCATCATTCTGCCCACGGGAATCCACACGATCAAGGCCGAATACCTCCCCGGGAGCAGCAACTACTACCATGCTTCGAGCAGCGGGACGGTGATGGTTTCGGTCACTGGAGACACAACGCGCCCGACCATCACGTGTCCCGGGCCGATCTCGGCCGGAGCGGACGCGGGGGGGTGCGTGGCAAGCGTGCCGTTCGAAGCCACGGCGAGCGACAACGTCTCGGCGGTCGTCACCTATGCCATCGGCGCGACGCCGATCTCTTCGCCCCACGACTTCCCCGTCGGCGTCACAACGGTCACAGCTACAGCCACCGATCCAAGCAGCAACACCGCGACTTGCACGTTCACGGTCACCGTTGCTGAGACGGAGCCGCCGGCGATCACCGTGCTCGGGGCCAATCCGCAGACGGTCGAGTGCGGCGCGACGTACTCTGATCCCGGCGTGTCCGTCGCGGACAACTGCCCGGACTGCGTGGATGTGGGAGATGTCATCGTTTCCGGATCGGTTGATACATCGACGACCAGCTCGTATACGTTGACGTACAACGTGACGGACTGCAATGGCAACCCCGCCGCGGCGGTGACCCGGACGGTGAATGTCGTGGACACGACGCCACCAACCATCAATCTGACTGGATCGAATCCGATGACGGTGGAGTGTCACACAGCGTACGTCGAGCCGGGAGCGACGGTGACGGACACGTGCTGCATCGATTCAGGGAATCTGATGATCGACGCGAGCTCGGTGAACGTGAATGTTGTAGGAGCGTACTCTGTGACCTACAACATCGACGATTGCTCCGGGAATCCGGCAACGGAGGCCGTTCGAACGGTCAACGTGGTAGACACAACACCTCCCATCATCACGTGTCCGGGCGACTTCACGGTCGAATGCTTGGGCGACGTGCCACCGCCGGATCCCTCGTCAGTGTCGGCAGGCGACGGTTGCGACTCGGATCCCACGGTCACGCATCAGGGTGATGAGACCCTGGCCGACGATAGCGGGACGTATCAAGTGCTTCGCACGTACCGCGCCACGGATGATGAAGGCCTGTGGGTCGAGTGCACTCAGGTCATCTCGGTCATCGATACAACACCACCTTCGATCTCGCTTCACGGCGATAACCCGTACAGCGTTGAGTGCGGAAGCTCCTACGTCGATCCTGGTGCCACGGCGAACGACAACTGCTGTCTGCCGCCTGCAGGCTTGGTCATTGATGCGTCCGGCGTGGATACAACCACGCTCGGAACTTATCAAGTGACGTACAACATCGACGACTGTGCCGGGAACCCGGCGGATCAAGTGTCACGCGTGGTTCAGGTAGTGGATACGACGTCGCCGGTCATCACGCTCTCGGGCAGCAATCCCACGATCGTCGAGTGCCACAGCCCCTATGCAGAACCTGGCGCGACGGCATGGGACAACTGTTGCGTGAACCAGGGTGATTTGGTGATCGACTCCAGCGCTGTGGACACGGCGACCCCTGGAACCTACACGGTGACGTACGACATCGACGATTGCGAAGGGAACTCGGCCATCCGCGTCGAGCGCCTGGTGACTGTCATTGACACCGTGCCGCCGGCGATCCTCCTGAACAGCGCGAATCCGCAGATTCTCGAGCTGGGGAGCGCGTACTACGAGCTCGGAGCAACTGTGACGGACGGGTGTTGCGTCGACGCCGGGACTCTGGCGATCGACCCGAGCGGCGTCGATACGGACGTCGTCGGATCCTACGTCGTGACCTACAACATCGATGACTGCTCGGGGAACCCCGCACCTGAGCGTCTCCGAACGGTGCACGTCGTCGACACGGTCCCGCCGGACATCACGATCCGCGTGCCCGCGGATCTGGCGACGTATCTCCTGAACGAGTGGATCCTCGCCGACTGGAGCGTGACGGACCTCTCCGGCGATCTGGCGATCACGGCCACCGCGGCGGTCGGCGCCCCCGTTCCCACCTCAACCGGCGGATGGCACGAGTTCACCGTGGCGGCGCGGGATCCCTCGGGGAATGAGTCATCCAAGACGGTGAGCTACGCAGTGCACTACCGACTTGTGATCGACCCGGAAACGGGCGCTCTGGCTTTCGTGCTGGTAAGCCAAGGCGATGAACCTCCGGCTCCTCCCGAAGATCCGATTCGTGTCCCATATGGTGAATCGATCCACATCGGATGCTCCATCCTAGACGCATTGGGCATTGCGATCACTGACCTCCAGTTGACGCTCTCGGTCGTTCGCGTGACTCCTGGAGGCCCGGAAGAGACCTACGAGATTCTCTATCTTGTGGGGATTGACTACGACGACGAGACCCTTTGCTACGCAGCTGAGCTTTGCAGGGACGAAGGCTTCGTACTCGAGCCCGGGCTGTACGACCTGTGGCTCGGGCTGGGCGATGGACGAAACCTAAACCAAAGGATCCGGGTGGAGGAATGAAGGGTTCGTAGGGTTCGTAGGGTTCGTAGAGGAACTGCAGAAAGGCGTCCGGGATCCACAGTCCGTGGTCTGGCTGTTCGACTCGGTGTGGTCGGACGTCGAACAGCTGGGGTTTCGCACTCCGCTTATGGGTTGTGCGAAACGCCCGTCCGATGCGAGACCTGAATCCCGCGGAGACTTCGATCTGAGATCGTGGGTTTCCCCACACGCTACATGCTACGAGCAACCGCGAGCAGAAAGGTTCGTTGGGAAAGCGCAGAAAGGCGTCCGGGGTCCATGGTCCGTGGTCTGGCTGTTCGCCATTCGAGGATGGGTTCGTTAATTGCGGGTACATGTCCCCGCCACATTTCGGTTACTCACTTGAGAAAAACGCAACTGCGGCCTTCTTCAAGGAACCGGAAGTCGTCCAATCCATTCGGTTCCCCTTGTCCCCCGAATCACCACGAAGCAATCGTTCGGGACGTTTCGGTGCCCCGCCACACTGGCACCGAAACTCCAGCAGTTCGCCCGAAGGGCGAACTGCCAGACCACGGACCATGGACCGCTTTCCTCCCTACGAACCCTACGAACTCTACCAACCCTATGAACTCGAATCAGTCGAACTGTCCATCACCGGCACGCTGTTCTATCGGTACACCTCGATGGTGATCCTGTTGTCGTTGCTCGGGATGATGTCCGCCTGCGAGTTGACCCACTCGATGGGGTTGTTGATGTTGTATCCCTCGCTCTCCCGTGCCCATGCCTTGTAGACCAGATGACTGATCGGGATGTGCGCGTCTGTCCCTTGCACCTCATAGATGCGCGGATTGTCCGTTTCGTGGTTCAGGTTGAGGATGTGGATTCCGCTGATCTCATTCACGAAGGTCCAAGCCCCCCAGACGTTCGACTGGGTCTGGCGCAGGATGTAGGATTCCACGTACTCCTCGGTATCGTTAAGCTGAATCTCTAAATACGTGTTGGAATAGTTGCCCACCTGGTTGTTCCAGGTTGCCTTGAACGTTTTCGTCTCCGGGTAGTAGGTTCCAGACTTGGGCGCGACCACCGTCACGATCGTACCTGGCCCAGTGGTGACCGGATACGTGGGCATGACCTTCTCCGACATCGTCACGTCCAAGTGATACGTAATCGCCACGCTGGTGATCCCTCCTGGAACGGTCGTCCCGCCGCCACCGGGATCGGTGATCCCCGTGATCGCATCGACGATCTGCTCCCACAGCTCACAGCCGCTAAGCATGGCCACACCCAACATCAACAAGCCCACCAGTACGAGTCTCTTGCGCACCACGTCCCCTTTCCTCCCTCGATCCGAGCGAACCAACTCGCTCGCAACCACGATACTTGACAGTGGTCACATTTCCCAAAAGCTCCTATTCCGGTTCGTTCAGCTGCATAGGCCGGAAGAATGGTCGCTACCTGTTCCCAAAGGCAGAGAAGCCGGTTCGATTACCGGTTCCCGAAGCCGTCGATTCCCTAACGTTCCGCGGGAATACGTACGAACGACTGAAAGCACTCAGGGAGCGGCGGGTACGCTGCTTGTCTCTGCCAGCCAGTCCTCCACAAGCAGGCGGAGGAGCGGGAGGGGCACGCTCCCGTTTCGCAACAGCACGTCGTGGAACTCTGCCAGATCGAATGCCTCGCCGAGTGCTGCTTCGGCCCTCGCACGAAGATCGAGGACTTCGAGCATGCCCAGCATGTACGCTGTAGCCTGGCCCGGCAACACGGCGTACCGAAGCACGGCTTGCGCGGCATCGAATTCTCCGACGCCGTGGTTCACCATCACGTACTGCACGGCTGTCGCGAATGTCCACCCTTTGTCGTGGATCCCGGTATCGACGACCAGCCGAACGGCTCGCAACAACTCGTCTTGGAGACGCCCGAGGTTGCCGTAGCGATTCTCCTTGTAGGCACCGAGTTCGCTCATCAGCCGCTCGGCATAGAGCGCCCAGCCCTCCGCAAACGCGGTGAAGCTCACATCGCGCCGCAACAGCGGAAGATCGAGCTCCTGGGCGAGACCGATCTGAAGGTGGTGACCGGGATAGGTCTCGTGGTACGCGACGGTCGGCAGCTTGTACACCGCTCTTTCACGTGAGGTCGTCACGTAGTACACGCCCGGAAACGAACCGTCGATGGCGGGAGGCGTGTAGTATTCCCCGTGCTCGGCGCCTACCACCACCACAGAAGCCTCAGGCAGCCGCCGAAACACGTTGCTTGCGACAATCCGCTCCTTGGCCTGATCGATCAAATCCTGGGTCTCGGTCACTACTCTCGAGCCTTGTTCCGTTCCCTGCTGGGCACTTGCTACGTTGAAGATCCCGGTCATCGTTGTGGTACGGGTGATGCCGAGCGCGGCAGCGGCGGCGCGAATCTCGCCCTGAAGCCGCGCCACTTCCCGCAATCCGATGGTGTGAATCTCGTTCGGCGTGAGATCGGTCTGGGTGTAATGCCGGAGGAGAGCGGCATAGGCAGCGTCGCCGCCTCGGTACTGGCCAATCGAGATCTTGTCGGGGGCATCGGGAAGCAGCCGAACCACGGCATCGTACAGCCTGCGGTAGGCAGGTTTCACCACCGATTCGATCGCTTCTGCAGCAAATTGGAGGTATTGGTCGAACACCACCGGAGGAAGATCCGGAACCAGGGCTCCCTTGGTCGCCAAGGTGGTGTAGAACAGGTGCTTCTCCACCGGTGTCGACATCATCTTCTGAATGTCCGGTATGGACCACTCCAGGACCAGTCTCGGCGCGACGATCCCCAGCTCTTTCGCCTGTTCGAGCCGCTTGATGATCTGATCGAACTGGGGACCGACACCTTCGAGCCGGGTCAGGTAATCGACGATATCGTCCTCGGAAGCAAACGGATGCCAATCGGACAGGGTGCTCTTCGTCAAGCCATGTGGACTGGCTGAGCCGAGGAAATTGACCGGGTAGTCGACGTTGATGTAAGGATGCCAGCGCACGGCATCGTCCCAGTACCAAGCGCAGACCCTCCAGGTAGTCTGCTGTTGATCGGTCAGCGCGTTGAGATCGAAGCACCAGAATCGCTCGAGAATCTCTGCCTCGATGGCCAGCGTTTCTTGGATGTACCCCGCGGAGTAATTGTTGAGCCCGTCGTTTCGGATACCCAATTCATCCGCCAGTCCCATGGCCGCAACAGATTCCGGATAGCGCAACAGGTACAGCCGATACGATTCCTCAACGAAGTCATCGAACCCCAGGCCGTCGAGTGCAGCGGCAACCTCGGCCTCCGTGGGAGGCACCCACGGCGGGGCCCCGAGAGCAGCCACGCCAAACCCGATGATCAAAAGGACCACCGGCAGGATCCGCGCGATTCGATTCATGTCTACCTCCCGTACGTCGAACCTTTGCTCGGAGGATCGAGCTGGTTGGGTTCATTGGGTTCGTTGGGTTCGTAGAGTTCGTTGGGTGAAGGCGGTCCACAGTCCATGGTCTGGCCGTTCGGCTTGTTGTGATCGGGCGCCGAACAGCTGGACTCCGGACCATGGATCACGGACGCCTTTCTGCAGTTCCTCTACGAACCCTACGAACCCAACGAACCGTTTCTGCTCGCGGTTGCTCGTAGCATGTAGCGTGTGGGGAAACCCACGATCTTAGATCGAAGTTTCTGTGGGATTCAGGTCTCGCATCGGACGAGGCGTTTCGCACAAGCTACAAGCGGAGTGCGAAACCCCAGCTGTTCGACGTCCGACCACACCGAGTCGAACAGCCAGACTCCGGACCATGGACCACGGACCATGTTCACCGCTAGATCAACAACAGAATCCCAAACCCCGCCTCGAAGGCGAAGCTGATCCAATTGGATCGAGTGGATGCACGGTCGAAGGCGATCGATCCGGCACGCACCGCCGCGATGGTCAAGTAACCGATTCCAACGGTCCCGTACGAGGCGGGCGAGTGATAGATCAGAGCCGCCGCGCCGAGCCCGACAAACAGTCCGCCAAGAACCGCCCGGATCTCCGAGATTCCGCGCGGGCCTTCGGCCTTGATCCCGGTGAACCGCTCAGCGGATTCGGGCGAGAGAATGGAAACCAGACCGAAGGCCATCGTCGCGATCGCAATCAGGATTTTCAGTGCCCCAAGAAACGCCATGCCTTCCTCCCTTCCTCTTCGAGCACCTCAGTCTAGGCCGAATTCCGGGGCAAGAGAAGTGGCACGACCCGAAGGGCGCGCCGTCTTCTGCTGTGCTGTGTCGGATTTGCTATGGGAGAACCGAATCCAGCGCTTTGTCACCCGGAGAGACCCTTCTCCTCCGCTCTCCAGACGCCAGCGCCCACCATGGTTTCCGGTTCCGTCTTCCAGTACTCGCACGCTCCCATACGCTTTGCAGGCTTCCTGCACGCTCGCGCGGCAATCGAGGGACCCGGTGCGATGCTTCGGCAAACTGCGGAAACCAGGATGATCCTCTCGAATCGAAACCTCAGAACCTTCGTGCCATGAGGCCGATAGCGATATGGGCAAGGTGCATCTCCGAAAGCGTTCTATGATGCCACAGCCCGTGTGCACGGGAGGACTTCACCGCCACGGTGTAAGATCACACCTTGATGAGTTCGTTACGAAGCTACGGGTCACAGATACGGAAGTTCAAGTCCAATGCTCGGCTGTACCTTCTGTACACCTTCTCAAGCGGTTTTGCCTTCGGGATCCTCCAGTTGCTGTTCAACTTCTACGTCCTTTCCCTCGGGCACGACCGCGCGTTCCTGGGAGTCCTGGTTGCCCTGCCGCCGATTGTGATCACCATCGCAGCCATCCCATCAGGAATCCTCGGACACCGGATCGGCTATCGCGCAACCCTAATCAGCGGTGCTGTACTGATGGTCGGTTCCCTGGTAGGCATCACGTTCTCCATCGGCGTTGGAGGATTGCTTCTGTTCTCACTCATGCGGGGGATGAGCCGCACGCTCCTCACGGTAAGCAGCGCCCCGTTCATGGCGGAGAACAGTGGACAGTCCGAACGGACACACCTATTCAGCGTACAGTTCGCTACGCGGATGCTCGCGAGCTTCTTCGGTTTTCTCCTGGCCGGGGTCCTTCCGTCCGTGCTCGCGCACATCCTCTCGATCGGTGCGGAGGATCCGCTTGCCTATCGCGCATCCCTCTGGGTCGGCGCAGCCGTCTTCGCAGGATCGATCCTTCCGCTCCTCCGCATGTCACGGCTGCCCGCCGAAGCCACGCCGTCGCGCCGCCCCAGCCTGCGAGAGATGTTCACCCCGCCGGGTCAGCTAATCCGCCTGTTCCTGCCACAGTTGATCATCGGCTTCGGCGCGGGCGCGCTCGTCCCGTTCTTGAACATCTTCCTGAAAGCCAGGTTCGATCTCTCGGACAGCGTGATCGGGCTGCTGTTCGCATTCCAATCGGTTCTGATGGCGTTTGCCACCCTCGCCGGGCCAATCCTTGCCGAGCGGTTGCGCCGTGTACGCGCCGTGGTGTTCGTTCAACTCCTGTCCATCCCGTTTCTCATTCTCCTGGGATACGCACCGTTTCTGTCCCTGTCCGCGATTGGGTTTCTCGCGCGTGCGAGTTTGATGAACATGGCGAATCCGCTGTACACAGCGTTTGCCATGGAAGCGGTTCAACCGGAGCGGCGCTCAGCAGCAAGCGCACTGATGCAGATGAGCTGGCAAGGCACCCGTGGCATCAGCGCTTTGATGAGTGGACAACTTCAAGAAGGTCCGGGATTCTCGGCCATCTTCCCAATCACCATCGGCTGCTATCTGCTCGCGTCAATGATGATCTACGGATTCTTCGGCCGGGGGCCAAGACAACGGGATCGTCACGCCTGAAAATCGTCAATGACGAGTCGATGGCCGTGCCGATTTGCCTGTCTCCGCCTGGTCAAGTGCGCAGGAAACCCATTGCGGCGGGCTACTTCTCCTCGCGATCGAGGTACTGCAAGATGGCCTCAACCACCAAATAGTTCACCGACCGATCTCGCTTCTCGCCCAAGGCAATCAACCGTTCAACGGGCTTGTCGTCGATCTTCTTCTGCGGAATGTAGATAGATAGCTTGTCCAACGTCTCTTCGTGAGGCATCGATTCCCCCTCTTTCCTTTCCCTTCGGACATGCACCCGGCATGGTCCGCTTGTCACTAGATTCTGACCTCTTCCACGCCTTTCTATCTTCCTCTAGCGAGGATACACGCATCTGATGCGCCTTGCAAGCGACTCGACGATCCTAGGGTGTCAGATGACATCCGCCGATCGATCGTAATGTGGGCCAGCGGTTGTGTCCATTCCAGACTCGGGTGTCGATCAACCCTCTCCACGATTCCGCTACGTCACAAGATCTAGAAGGAGGGGCACCTGCGGCGCCCCTCCGACAATCCGTGCGTTCTGTCGCTCTCAGTACAACTCGAGCTCCGTTGCCTGTCGATACACCGCGCGCAGCTGGAGACCGTCCTCGAGGGTCACATCGAGCACGTTGGCCGGTGGGCCGCCGAACAGCCTGAAGATCATCAGATCTTCCCACTGCTCCGCCTCGGTGTTGTACCGCTGCCACTTCCAGAACTCGAGGCGCCGCTCGGTTCTCGTCCAGTGCTCGTCTTCCGCTTCGATCGTCCGGCGTTCCGAAGCGCTTCCGCACAGTTCGAACGGCGCGTTCCGGTATTCCTCTTCGTCGATCGTGAACTGCGGGTAGATCGGCTCCGTCACGAACGACGGCGCCGTCGTCGGTGCGTAGTCCAGCGCGATTCGCTGATACATGTAGACTGCGGAGATGGAGACGCAGACTCTGGATGGTCTCGGAACCGGAGTGATGGTGATTCCCGCCTGACTGTACACCGCGCGGTACTTCGCACCGCCGACGATCGGCAGGTTCACACTCGGCTCCGTGGAGATGGTTTCCCACCCATCTTCCGACGGAACGTACCGCTCCCATCGCCCGAAGGCCGTAGACTCCTGATCCTGACCATACGTCTGTGGTGGTGCCACAACGTACGCCATTCCAGTGCCGCAGAATTGGAACGGTGTAACGCGTTCCTGTGACCGGTTGACCACCATCGAAACGGGAATCTCGCTCGTTGTAGCAGGAATGAACAGGAAGGCCGTCGTCTGCCGGACTGCCGACACCGTAATGCAACCCAGAGGTGTCACTTCGGGCTGCCGTGCTGGCTCCGGCTCGGGTTCCGGCTCCGGCAAGATGCCGCCCTCTGTCCGCAGGAAGATCGTGAACAGGAACGCAGGGCATTCCACGGGATCGAGCAGCTCGTACGTGATGTAGTAACCGCTCTGTGGTGCGAAGGTCCCGCTCACAATGCAGATCCGCTCTTCCAGATTCAGCTCAACCTGTGCATTCGGCGGCAGGTTGTCCGCTACCGGAATCGTTCCGATGATCCGGACTGTCCCAAGCTGTTGCTGAATGTTGCTGGGAACGGACTTGCTGCCCCGGAAGTTGACCCCACTGGGGATCACACCGAAGTTCCACTCGATCTCTTCCGGATCGTCACAGCCGACAGGCGTTGGTGTGACCGTGGGACCGGGCGTCTCCCCGTCTTCGCACGGCGGACACGGGATGTACTCGGCTTCCCGGCAGACCGGCGCCAGACACTCAGGATCGATGAACGATTCGACCGAGGTCTGGATATCGGGAACCACTTGCACCGAGGTCCTCGCGGTGGCCTCGGCATTGGCCGCAGCACTCGCCATGGCAAACGCCTGCGACAGTGCTTCCGCGGTTGCCTCCGCAGCCACCGAGGCGCGTGCCGTTGCTTCGGCTGCAGCACGTGCGGACGCGACCGCATCGGCCATCGCCAGAGCAAGCGCCTGTGCCGACGCATACGCATCGGCTTCGGCTGCGGCAAACGCACGCGCTGCGGCATATGCTCGCACCTGCGCACTCGCTTCGGCACCGGCTGCGGCATACGCATAGGCCGCAGCATCGGCCAGAGCACTGGCTGCAGCTTCTACCGCAACAGCCACCTCGGCCTCAGCTGCCGCAGCGGCCATCGCCGCTGCATATGCAGAGGCTTCCGCGTCGGCTTGCGCCATTGCGATTGCCTCCACACCGACGGCCACACTGGCTTCAGCTTCCGCTTCGGCCAATGCCGCGGCGTGTGCCTCGGCGTCTGCATCCGCTTGTGCGGACGCCAACGCATTCACGCCAACCGCCGCCGAAGCTTGCGCTTCGGCCTCAGCCGCCGCGGCGGCGAGCGCTGCCGTCTGCGCATTGGATACGGCCGATGCAAGCGCCTCAACGTGGGCGAGCGCATTTGCCTGGGCTTCGGCGTGTGCACTGGCCGCTGCTGTAGCACTCGCTTGTGCCGTGGCTGTCGAACTACACACGCTTTGTATTCCGCTTGCTGCGGCGGCGTAGGCATTGGCGAACGCAGCAGCCGCTGCTTGGGCTGCAGCTTGAGCCCTCGCCGCCGCGTTGGTTGCCGCCTCGGCATACGCAAAGGCATCCGCCGACGACGATGCTACGGCGGCCGCAAACGCTTGAGCATACGCTTCGCCATCTCCCACAGCGGTAGCGGTGGCTTCAGCACTGGCTGAGGCCGAGGCAGCCGCTTGGGCGCATGCGGTGGCCGCAGCTTGAGCATCCGCCGCCGCAGCAGCCGCGGCACTGGCTTGAGCCTGTGCTTGCGCTACAGCGGATGAAACAGCACTCGACATCATTGCCGCTGCAGTCTTTGCGCTGGCTGAAGCCGAGGCAGCGGCAGCGGCACTCGCGCTCGCTTCCGCCGATGCTTCCGCATAGGCGGAAGCCAAGGCACTTGCAGATGCTTGTGCCTGTGCACACGCCGTTGCAGCAGCCGTTGCGCTCGCACGGGCGCTCGCACGGGCGCCGGCTATCGCCGACGCCATCGCTTCAGCAGCAGCTGACGCTTCTGCGCACGACTGGCTGATCGCCTGTGCATGAGAGACTGCGGTGGCACGCGAACTGGCGATGGCAGTCGCCATCGCATCCGCGTGCGAAGCGGCAAGGGCACACGCTTGAGCTATCGCGGTGGCGCCGGCCGTGGCTTCGCCGCGTGCTGCAGCGATCGCGATCGCAGCGGCTTGCGCTGCGGCACGTGCTTCAGCAGCGGCAATTGCGATGGCCCCGGCCTGAGCTTCGGCTGTGGCCTGAGCTTCGGCAATCGCGTCCGCCGCGGAAATCGCTTCGGCTGCCGCCACTGCACGAGCACGAGCAATCGCTTGTGCCTCTGCTTGGGCTTGGGCATACGATACAGCGGCAGCTTCCGCTTGGGCTTCGGCTCTGGCCCACGCCGAGGCCGCTGCTTCCGCTTGTGCGCTGGCTGAGGCGACCGACAATGCGGCGGCTTGTGCTGCGGCTTGCGCTGCGGCATCGGCCTGAGCTACAGCCGTTGCGATCGCTCGAACGACCCCATCCACTTTCGCGACCACCACGCCACACGGGACCTTCTGCGTAATCGTTTCCGTCACCAGCTCAACTGCGCTCTGTGCCTGTGAATAGGCGGAAGCCGTTGCATCCGCATAGGCTCTCGCCTGAGCGGAGGCTTGGGCCACGGCCTGCGCGCGAGCGCTCGCTGTAGCCGCAACCTCGGCGCAGGCCTGGGCCTCGGCTTCGGCGCTGGCGTACGCAGCCGCAGCGGCAGTCACTTGGGCTTGTGCCACGGCGACAGCCTCGGCCATGGCCTCGGCCACAGCCGCAGCATAGCTCTCCACGCTGGCATGCGCAGCAGCACACGCTTGTGCGCTTGCCTCAGCCTGCGCTGCAGCAACGGCAATCGCACGTTCGATCTCAGCAACCTCCGCGGATGCCGCTGCAGCGGCCAGGGCACAAGCTTCAGCCGAAGCATCGGCCCGCGCTGCGGCACTGGCACACGAAACCGCAAAGGCATCGGCAGACGCGGCAGCACGTGCCATCGCACTGGCACACGCGGCTGCACTCGCGTCGGCCTTGGCCTTTGCCTCGGCGCACGCTGTCGCAAAGGCAGCAGCCCGCGCTTCGGCCCACGCGGAGACCGAAGCGATCGCTGTGGAGCTGGCCTCGGCAGCTGCGCTGGCCTCGGCACAAGCGGACACATAGGTCTGTGCCTTGGCGCTGGCATCGGCCTGCGCACTGGATAGAGCAGCGGCTGCAGCCTGCGCGGCTGCACTCGCGGATTCGGCCATGGTGACCATGGCCTGCACGTCGAACTGATTGAGCAATCCCTGCGCTTCCGCGGAGATGGCAGCCGCCCGGGCACTCGCCACGGACGCGGCCTCCGCTGAAGCTTGAGCCATGGCTACGATGTCAGACAGGACCAGGGTCTCACCAAGCGTGGGCGTCTGCGTTTGCGCGACGCCCAGTAGAGATCCGATGATCAGCAGCCCGACAAGAAGGAGTTTCCTCTTCCCTATCACATCAACCTCCTTGATTCCTTCCCCGCTGGAACGGGTGTCGGTCCTCACGGTAGCGAAGGAGAAGAGTCACGCCATGTGCGGCGAGATGTCGGTGTACGCCTGCCTGCGCTTGCAGGGGGCTTGGGCAGGATCGAAGCAGTTGTCGAACGGCTCTTCTTCGCTCAGCCACCTTTGCCACTACATGCACTATACACCGGAAAATGGTGGAAGTGACATTCCGTACGCAGAGCACGGCTGAAGCAAGGAGAATGAAAGACCCGCCGCTTCTTCCAATGACCCTCATACTCGATTTCCGAAGGAGATACCTCCGTGGATCGGCGAGCGTGGCCTGGATGCGTGCGAAATGCAACGGAAGCATGGAGATCCGGATCGCCACACGATCCTCCGACCTCTCCCAACGCATGAACGCCCCCGAATCGGAGGCGCTCACGCTCCTTTCGCGGCTATGGTCTGGTCAGCCAGTTCCTATTACTTCTTCCCCTTTCCTGGGCTGGAACCCTCTTCATCGTTCGGAAGGGGGTTCCCCCCCGGCTGCAGATCCAATCCGTTTACGATTCCGTTGCTTCCCTTCGGCCCCCCGTTGCTCTCAGACTCCGGTTCCGGCTCCGACACGGGGGATGCTTTCGACCCGAAAACTTGTCCGCTCTTTCGCAAGCAATTCGATGTGTGGAGTCCCTGCGAGACATCGGGTAAACGTTGTGGACGATGTGGTGCGTGCCTGTTTGCAGCACGGTTTGCCAGCGACGATCTGGCCAGACATTGCGCCTTGACACCTTCCGCATGTCACGCTACGCTTCAAGCATCTACCGACGAAGAGGTGGTTGCCATGACAGCCTACGTATACCTTGCACTGCAGTCTGCGGAGTCTTGCTCCGTTCGCAACCGGAATTCCCTCTTCTCTGCAAATCCGAACGCCCGCTAGTTCGCACCAAGGAACTGGCTTGGGCGCCCCTCTGATTCGAACGCACCCGGTCTGATCAACGGTTTCCCTACCACCGGGTCATGCCGCCGTCCCACTGGACAACGCCTGTACGCAACCCTCGTTGTCCGAGCACAGCCACAATGCGCAATCTTGCAGAGGAGAATTATCATGTATGATCCAACCCGAACAGAGCACCGGCTCTCGGTGCTCACCATCAAGAGCAGAATCGTCCACGCCGCAGCCGACTTCCTTCGGAAGGAAGGATTTCTCGAGATCCTGCCAGTTCTGCTGTCCCCGATGACCGATCCACTCCACCACGAAACCTACGACGGTGAGGTGGACTTCTATGGGACTCCCTACCAATTGATGAAGAGCATGATCTTCCACAAGCAGGCCGCACTTCGTACGGCCCCCAGGATCTTCTGCTTCGCCCCAAACGTTCGGATGGAACCGCCCGAACGCGCCGCCGCCGGGCGCTACCTGGCGGAATTCGTCCAGCTGGACCTCGAAGTCCGCGACGCATCCCGCAGCGATGTTATGTCGCTGGGAGAGGGCCTGCTGGTGGCGGTGATCGAAGCCGTTGCCCGGGAGTGTGCAGACGAACTCGCGGGCCTCGGACGCGACCTTCGGGTGCCCGCCATCCCCTTCCCGCGGATCACGTACGCCGATGCCGCGGCCCAGTTCGGCGACCCGTTCGATGATGCACTATCCAGTGATCTGACAACGCCGGCCTGGGTGATCGATTTCCCGCGCCACGTGCGCGAGTTCTACGACCGGGAGGATCCCGCCCGCCCCGAGACTCTCCTCGACATGGACCTCGTGTATCCGGAAGGATACGGCGAAGCGTTGTCCGGCGGTGAACGGGAACACACCCTGGCCCGGGTCACGGATCGCATAACCCGTGATGCGATTCCGATGGAACGGTATGCAGCGTACATGCCGTTGGTTCGGGAGGGCCTTCCACCATCCGCGGGCTTCGGCATCGGCATCGAGCGGCTCACCCGCTACATCGCCGGCCTTGAACGCATCGAAGACGCCCGGCTGTTTCCTAAGGTTCCCGGGGATACGCAGGCGATTTAGCATGCCTGGCTACGCGCCATTCGCCGCAACATCGGTCTGCTGATTCCATGAATGGCGCAATGCTGGGCAAAGGAAGAGGGGCCGCTCCACGAAGCGGCCCCTCGTACATTTTTTTGCGTTGCGATGTTCTACGGGAAGGGCGTCCCCAACAACACATCGTCTGCGAGCACCAAGCCCGCTCCGGTGGCATCGGCGCCCCAGGTGTAGGTCACGCCAGCAACGTCAGCGGATCCCGGCGGAATCGTCAAGGCATTGGCCTCGAGGAGTATCTCCACCTCCGACGCATCCAGCGTGGGGTTCTTCTCCAACATCAACGCAACGACGCCCGCCACATGCGGTGCCGCCATGCTCGTACCGCCGAGGTAGTAGTACTCGCCGGGCTTGCCGTTCGCCCAGATCGGCGGGTGTGCCGCGCCAAAGGCCAAGTATGGCCCAACGATCCAGCTTCCCGGAGCCAGGACATCGAGGTCCTGTCCGGCGAGTTCCCGGCTACTGAAATCGGAGACGTACACGATGTCCGCCGTGGTCGGGTCCGGGACGTTGGCCGTCCACCAACCGCCAGACGACCACTCGCCGATCCAGCCGGCCGACCCGACGCTGACCACCGGGGCATACGCGCCGGGGTAACCCATGCCGGCGGTGCCCTCGTTGCCGGCCGAGGCCACGATGACGACGCCTTTTTCGATCGCGTAGTCGATCGCTGCCTGTTCAATGCCCGACAAGACCGGGCCGCCGAGACTCATGTTGATTACCATCGGCACACCGAGGGTTTCCTTGAGGTCGGCGATGTACACGATTCCCTCGGCGATGCCGGGGGACCAGCCACCGCCGTTGTTGCCAAGGACCTTCACCGGAATGACCGTGGCCAGGGTCGCCGCACCGCTAATCGGCGTACCGTAGAGGTTGTAGCCCAGGATCGTGCTGGTAACATGCGTTCCGTGCGAGTGCGTGTCACGCTCCCACAGATTGGGAACATCCGCCACGTTGCTGTTCGGGCTCGCCCCGCTGTTGAACGCCTTGGCATACTCCACCGCGACCTGGCCCTCGGGCAGGTAGTCACGCCAATTCTTGACCAGACCCGTATCGAGGACCGCGACATACACGCCGGTCCCATCGTAGTCCACGACCCGCGGGCCGCTGAGATCGGTGACGTTGATGATGTCGAGATCCCACGTACTCACTCCACCGCTGCAGTCGTGCGCGAACCGCTCCGCCGTACGGCCGACGGCTTTGACCCCGGCGATCGCCGACAGCGCCGGGAACGCGCTCTCACGCGCCTTCACGACCACACCGCCGATCTTGTCCAGTCGAACCACAACCTTTCCGTACGTCTCCAGTTCCGCAACCAACTCATCGGTCAACGCACCGTTCGCAACGATCTCGAAGTGCCTCCATGGATCCGACTTCATCGGATCCAACGCCTGCGGGCCAAACCACGTACAGCTGCTCACGAGCAGTCCCGCGAGCAAGACAAGCATCCCCAACCCATCGCGTTCTCATCAGACTCCTCCTTGTTCGTTTCGCCTGCAATGGCACCATCACTACGATAGGAGTTCGAGAAGCCTCTTGTCAAGTCTTTCTGCTGTGTTGCGTTCCTTAGAACTCGCAATTGTCCACTTTAATGGCAGGCAATTCGCATTGCACTTGAGCTTTGCGTATCCTACCCTATCTGTTATGAATAATAAGGAGCAGATATACGACCCCGCATCCCTGCGATGGAATCCATCCGCCACCGGCAGGATTCACCAACTGCCGGAGATCGATCGGCCGCGCGAGAAGCTCGCGGCAAAAGGAGCCGGAGCACTCTCCGATGTGGAGTTGCTCGCAGTCCTTCTGGGAAGCGGCACACGCAAGTCGACTGTCCTCGATCTCTCGACCAGGATTCTTCGGGCCGTCGAAGGGCATCTCGAACGAGCTGACCTTTCCATCCTTCGAACGCTTCCCGGGGTGGGTGAGGCCAAGGCATGTCAGATCATTGCCTCCTTGGAACTCGCAAGGCGACATCTCACACGCAATCGCACCACGTTGCGCGAAGCCGTCGACGCGCTTCCGTTCCTGCAAGAGTTCCGAAACAAGAAGCAGGAGCACTTCGTCTGCCTCTCGTTGTCGGGAGCGCGCGAGGTGATCGAACGGCGTGTGGTCACCGTTGGACTTCTCGACACCAACCAAGTCCACCCCCGGGAGGTCTTTGCCGACCCGATTGTCGATCGCGCCGCGGCGATCCTGGTAGCACACAATCACCCTTCGGGCACCCTGGCCGCAAGTCCGGAAGACATCGCGCTCACCCGTCGTCTTGCCCAAGCCGGGCAGCTTCTGGGCATTCGTCTCCTAGACCACATCATTGTCTGCCGAGAAGGTCACCTCTCCATGAAGAGCGAGGGCCTGATGTCGTGAAACCCGCTTCTTGGGCAAGGACCTCATGCCGCCAAACTTGCAGTTCGGCAGCCGGATCTGCGATAGTGTGCGTGCAGTGAAGGGATGAGGAGGGAATCATGAGAATCGCGGCTGTCCTTGGTCTAATGGTGCTCCTGGCGAGCGGAAGCGCAGTGTCTCTTGAGGTCGCCGAATTGAGATTCAGCACAACCCTCTGGCCCGCACTGGAACAGATCGAGGAGACAAGGCCGTGGCACGTCGGCTTCTCTACGTCTCTGGCTCTCAATGTAAGCCCTGAGGACCAAGTGGTGATCGTGCTATCCAGCGATGTGCATCTTGCCTCGCCGAGCATTACTGCGCGGTACTGTCGAACGATCGCCGGCCAATTCACCGCCGGTGGAGGGCTCACGGTCACGCTGTTCCCACAGAGCGACGGTGTTGGCCCCCGCATCGACCTGTTCGCCAGCGGATCCGCCTTCCACGCAGCCACCCGGCTTCGCACCGAGGCCGAGGCGATCCTACCGATTCTGTTCATTTGGCATGATGCCGCTGGATGGACCACCCAAGCGGCCCTTGCTCTTCCGTCGCTAACCCTCTCGGGCGCAGCCCGTCTCGCGGATCAGGCTTGGGTAGGCGGCCGATTGTCTCTTCGCCCGATGCTCATGGACACCACGGTGCTGGAGAACCCCGTCGGCCGCATCACGAGCAACCTGCTCCTCCTGCCGGGCTTCTCCGGTTTCCTGATCTATGACTTCTAATCGTTCGAACCAAAGAAGGTTCGCCACGGCGTCTGCAGATCCTTTCGTCAAGACCGCACGGCACCTCATACGTTTTTTTTCTTGCGTTTGTCGCAGAACCTGTCCACAAGTAGTCGAAAATAGCGTATAGACATCTAGCGCGTTTGCCGCTATAGTGCAGATAGGAGCAAAGGTCGCTGTAGCAAGGGCAAAGCAGGAGCGATCCTGTGACGCAAAGCCACGGGCCTGTCAGCAGGTAGCCGGGCTGCCAGCGAGGGGAGATGCTGGTGTAGTGGCGATTGCTTGGGTCTATGACCCCATCGTACCACCGATCGGTCCTACGGGATCTCTGTCTTTTTGCACACGAGGCATCCATCGATCGACGTGTCCTTTCGAATTTCTCACGAAGAAGAACAGGCAGTGCCACGCATCGTTTCAAGTAGATCGCAGAGCAAGGGAGGCGTAGGAGAGAAGATTTGAGAGGCGAAAGCAAAAGGAGGGGCGTAACACCCTGATGCTTGCCGTTCCCGCAGCCAGCTCTTTGGAGTGTTCCGATCCCCTCTGTCTTGGATGTTAACTAGCTCTCGACGGATCATCCAGGACGGATGGCTCTCATGTCATAGGACAGTCGTGGTGGCAGAATGTCCGGCAACGCAGTCGCGGGAGCGAAGCGGAGCAAGGAGGAGGCAGGCATGAGAAGAAGGGCAGGCCCAAGGGGGGGGACTGACCACGGAAGAATCGGCCGCATCTGGATCCGACAGGCCGTCGCAGCGGCATCTCTGATCACCGGCGTCGTGCTGTTGTCCATCGTAGCGCACGCGCAGCTGCTCGATGTCTCGGGCAGGTTCTCGCTGGACACGGTGATGATGCCCATTCCCGTCACACTGATCGACGAAATCAAGTTGGATACACCCGCAGAGCTGACCCTGCTGAAGTTCGGCGCAGAGGCAACGCTCGATTTCACCGCTTCGTACAACAATCTCTCGATGCACTTCAACTCTGCGATCAACTTCGCCGGTCTCGAGCGGGCGATCTTCGAGTTCGACATCCCATTCGGACCACTGACCGTGTCGCCTGAGCTGTGGTTTGCTGTTCCATTCGAGACGGTGACCGACGTAAATCACTTCTCCAATTGCGTGGTCATTCCGCCGGGTGACCTTCTGTTTGTCAAGACACGTTGGACGTTTACGACGAGCTACGGCGGACTCGACTTCAAGCTCCTCTTCCTGCTGGAAGATGTCGAGTTTCCCGTTCCCAGCATGGACTTCGAGCCGCTGTTCTATTCCGTACAGAGCCAGTCGTTCCGCTACGGCGCCATTTTGACAATCACCGCCGAGCCGTACCCCGGTGTTTCGCTGACCAGCGTAACCAACATCAACGCCGATGGGGGCGCCAACATGGTGAAGGGGCACTCGGCGCCGGGACGCGCGTACCGGGACTGCGATCCCCCAAACGAATCATGGTTCAATGAAACGATCACGGTGACGGGACTGCAGTACTGCAACATCCCGTTCTGGGTAAGCATGAGGGTCGATCCATGCGCGATCCCGTTGGTTTCGTTCCGGGGAGGCGGCTCGTTCAGCACCTTTGCCGGGATGGACCTCTCGGGCTCGATTTCACTGTTCCCGATCAGTATCTCCGGCTTCTCTTTCTCCGCGGAGTGGTGCGACTGCGTTCGGGCGAGCATCAACATCTCGGAGACGTTCAATTTCGAGAAAGCGTCGCTTCACTGCAGCGCGGACATCCCATTCGGCTTGATGCGAGGCACGATCTCCTGGAACGGCACCCTCGTGGCCGGCAAAGGACTGACCGGCTTCTCCGTCGGAACAAGCGTCAACCAAGGGACCTTCACCGGTTCGCTCAATGTATCCATTAGCGATCAACAGGGAATGTATCGACTGTCGTCCGTTACAACACGTCTCACGGTGAACCAAGCGCCGCTGGCCTTGACCACGTCGATTACTTTCGGGAAGACGGGTCTACGGCGCGCTGTGATTGGCGTTGGGGTGGTGTTCTAGACATGCAAACGACTAACAGAACCATCGTCCATCGCATGGAGGCGGTCGAACGATCAAGAGGGGAGGGCGGCACTGTGCGAGAGGGTGCGAGGCGAGTGAGAGAGAGATTCGCGCTGGGGCGGCGCGATGCGCTGGACAGATTTCTAAGTTCCGCCCGGAGGAAACCGGGACGCGGGCTGCGCCGGATCCGAACGGCGGCGCTCGCCGTCATGTTGTGCGCAGCGGCCGCCGTGGCAGGGATCGCGGCAGACGTCACAACGGCAACATCATTGGTGTCATCAGTCAATCCCAGCGTTCTCGGCCAGTCCGTCACCTTCACCGCAACCGTGAGCCCCGCACCAGGCGGTGGGACAGTGACGTTCTACGATGGCGCGACGGATATCTCCGGTGCGGTGGCGGTTGGTGGGGGCGGCGTCGCGGCGTACTCGACGAGCAGCTTGTCAGTCGGGACACACGCGATCAAGGCGGTCTTCAGCGGCTACGACGACGGCACGGACAACTACCTGACCAGCACATCGAACACGGTGAATCAGGTGGTCAAGAAGGCAACGGCCGTGGCGGTGTTCGTGTCCGACACACCGCTGATCGTGAATGACACGGCCACGGGAGTTGTCACGGTCACCGATGTCTCCTCCGACCCTTCGATCCCCACGGGGACGATTAACATGTCCCATACAGGAACCGGAACGTTTGCGTGGGTTGCCGGAAACACACTTACTGTCAGCAACGGTGCCCGGCTCGAATTCACCTACACGCCGACGGACGGCGACACCTCTCCGCACGTGTTCACGGCGACGTACAAGCCGAGCAGCCAACACGAGGAGAGATCGGACACGTTCGATCAAGTGGTGATCAAGCGATCGGCGGAACTCGAGTTCGACATCTCGCCCGCAGCGACCATCATCAATCAACCGATTGACATCCTGGTCCACATCGAGGACGACACCACCGCGGGAACGTCTTCCGTTCCAACCGGCAAGGTGTTGCTCGACGACGGTGGCGCAAACGGCGACTTCAGCCCGGCCCAACCGGCACTCGGCTACACCATCGATATCTTGGGCGGAGGACTCACGGCAGCGCCGGTCACCTATACCCCTGCTGCCGGCGATGACGGCACCATTACCCTCACCGCCACGTACACAGGCTCTCCTGTCCACGGAGTCGTCGGCAAGAGCGAGGCGCTCGTGGTGAATCTGCGTCCGACGGAAACACTGGTCTCCTGCTCCTTCGATACGATCGCCGTCAGCGAGCCGTGCGAGTGCATCGTAACGGTGGAGGACGTCGGCGGCGCCGGCGCGACCGGCCCTGAGGGCGAGGCAGACATCACGATTCCCTCTCCAATCGGCGGATACACGCTCAGTGACACAACCCTGACATTCGATACGCCGGGCTCGAATCCCTCGAGCGAAACACTCGATTACACGTGCACCTTCATCGGCGGAACCAATCCCGCGGGATTCGAGACGATCATGGCCAGCTTCGATCCGGTCGACGGCGACGATGCGATCCATGCACCGAGCGCCGGAGCCTTTGCCCAACCGGTACAGCGGCGGGCCACGAAGATCGACCTTTCCTGCGCAGCACATCCCGATGGCGCGGAGTGCGAGGCAACGGTTTCCGAAGATCCGGACGCACCGGATCCGAAGCCGGATCCGGCCTACGCGACCGATCTGAACGGCTACCTCGTCCTCATGCCCGACGAAACCGTCATCTCCGACTGCAACCCGCTCTCGGGCGCCACGCCGAGCTGCACGTTCATCGTCGACATGGATCCGCCAGCGCCGGGCGATCCGGAACCGCTGGTGATGCTCGTTCCGGTGAAGTACGTCTCCAACAACGGCGTGCACTTGGAATCCACGGCCATGGAGACGGTCAACCGACAGGACTACATCGTGCCCGAGACCGGAGATGGCTCTACAGGGGCCGATTGTCATGACGGTTGCGGCTCGGGCGGGATGCCGATCGAAATTCTCTCGATGGCGATCAATGTGTTGGCGGATACGGTCCTCTACGGTGTTCAATCCGGCTTGGACGCCGCCTCGATCATCGTAAGTGTCGTTCCGAACCCGTTTGTCGGCGGCGGCGTGGTGGTGGTCTCGGGATCTGAGATCCCGGTGAAAGACATCATCGCGGCGGTCATCGACGGAATCTCCTTGGGCATTGATATCGCGAGAACCCAAATGACCCTGGATACCGACGGCGACGGCGTCTACAACATCCTCGAGCCATTGGCCGTGACGAATCCGCTGCTCACAGATACCGACGGCGACGGGATGAGCGACGGTGACGAGATCAGCGCCGCCGGCGGCTTCGCCGGAGGCCTGCTCCGAAGCCCGCGACCGAACCCGTTCTACCCCGACAGCGACGAGGACGGCATCCTCGACGGCTACGAAGCAGATGACGCACAGACCAACTACTGCATCGCGGACACCGATTGCGATGACCTGTACGACGGTCTCGAAGTCGCGACGCGGAACTACACGGCCGACGGCTTCCACAACTTCGCTTCCGTCCCCGGCGTATCGGACTTCGGCGGGGTTGCGGCATTCGAGTCCGGCATCGACATCAAGGATCAGCTCAACGCGATCGAGCAAGACACCGATGGTGACGGGCTGAGCGATACACTGGAGTGGCGGCCGGGGATGGGCTACGACGTGACCGACGGATACGCCAATGTCTCCGATTCCGATGGTGACGGCCTGATTGACGGACTGGACACGGCATCCGATGTCCCGTATGCCAGCGGAAATGACGGAGAACTTGGAGCCGATGACAACCCCGGTGATCCGGGATACGATTATCGGCACAGCATCTCAGATCCCGATTCCGACGGCGATGGGCTGTCGGACGGCGAAGAGACCCACATCGGAACGGATCCGCTGGACTGGGACACGGACGATGACGGCCTCAGCGATTACGAAGAGCTGATGATCTACTTCACCGATCCGAACGATCCCGACACGGACAACGACGATGCCGGCGGGATCCTTCCGAAGCGGCCGACCACGATGCCGCTCGCAGGCTACGATCCAACGGACACCACGACCATTACCGTTGAAGGCGTTTCGATCACGGTCTACAACATCGATCTAGCTTCCGACGGTGAAGAGGCGCTCAGCCGCGCGGGCGTCTTCCCGTTTGCGTTATTGGGCGACCAGTCGGATCCGTTGCAGAAGGACACCGACGGAGACGGGATCCAGGACGACATCGAGTTCAAGCCCGGCTGCAATTGTGCCCCGAACGGAGGCGCTTCGGAGGACGGCTTCGTCAACGACGATGATTCCGACAACGACGGGCTGCAGGACGGCGACGACGTCGAGGCCGACGTGGATACCGCGGCGGGAAACGACGGTGAGCTGAACGATGATGGCGTTTGCTCGCTCTGCGATTTCGACTCCGATGGCGACGGCCTCTCCGACGGCGAGGAGGTGTTCATCGGAACGAGCAGGTTCGATTGGGATTCCGACAACGACGGCCTCTCCGACCGTGAGGAACTGGAGACCTACTTCACCGATCCAAACGACGCGGATACCGACGGGGACAACGCCAGCGGCGTTCTTCCAAAACGGCCGCTGACGGTTCCTCTGGCCGGGTACGATCTCACCGACGTAACGACGATCTCCGTGGAGGGAGTCCCCACCGACGTGTACAACGTCTCACTCGGGTCCGACGGGGAGGAGGCAATCAGCCGGCTTGGCGTCTTCCCATTTGAGTACTTGGGGGATCAATCCGACCCGCTTCAGAAAGATACGGACGGAGATGCCATTCAGGACGACATCGAGTTCAAGCCGGGATGCAATTGCGTCTTGGTGGGCGGCCCATCGGAAGACGGGTACGTGAACGACGATGACTCCGACAATGATGGCCTCCAGGACGGGGAAGATACCTGGGCCGATGTCGATGCTGCGGAAGGAAACGATGGAGAGCTAGACGACGACGCAATCTGCTCGATCTGCGATTTCGACTCCGATGGCGATGGCCTCTCCGATGGTGAAGAGAGGTTCATCGGCACGGCGATCCTCGATTGGGATTCCGACGATGACGGCCTCTCCGACCGGGAAGAACTCGAGACCTACTTCACCGACCCGAACGATTTCGACACCGACGATGACCTCGCTGACGGCAACATCCCGTTCCGCGAGGTCAACAAGCTCCCGGTGCTCGAAGGGTATGCCGGCACGGCGGATGCCGTTGGCTGTGCCTCGGACTGTGAGGAAGCGCTGAGCTGGTCTTGGCAGGGTACGTTCGTCGGAAACCCGAAGGACGAGACCGACCCGCTGCAGGTCGATACGGACGGCGACGGTTTGACCGATGCCACAGAGTTCGTCCCCGGCTGCGGTACGACGTCGAACGACGGGTACGCCAACAGCTTCGATTCCGATGGCGACGGCTTGCACGACGGCCTGGAGATCGAGAACAGCCTGGCCGGAGACGATGTACCGGAAGCCGGCATCGGTGCCGTGCTCGGCAACGATGGCGAGCTTTCGCTGACCGGTGTCCAAGACACCATCTGTTCGATGTGCGATCCGGATTCCGACGACGACGGCCTCCGCGACGGTGAGGAGGACTGGGCCGTTGAGCAACACCTCGATTGGGACTTCGATGATGATGGATTGTCCGATCGCGAGGAACTCGAGGTCTTCTTCACCGATGCGTTCGTGGAGGATACCGACGGCGACGGCGCGATCGGCAACATCGCCTGCCGCGCCGCGGGCGAAGCCCCGAGCCTACCCGCCTACACCGGAACGGCGTGCATCGATTGCCGTTCCGACTGCGAAGAGGCGCTAAGCGGCTCGTCCCAGGGTCTGTTCACTGGCGACCCGCGGGATCAGACCGATCCGCTCGTCGGAGACACCGACGGAGACGGGTTGACCGACGACAGGGAGTTCCCGCCCGGCTGCGGCTGCCGGTTGGCGCACGAGCACGTGCCGGATCGAATCGAGGAGTTCCGCGAAGTCGGCAGCAACATCTGTGACGGCTACGCCAACAGCTTCGATTCCGATGCCGATGGCCTTCCGGACGGCGAAGACGTATACGAAGACCTTCCGCTCGCGTGGGTCCCGTATCCCGGGGAGGTCCGTACGACGGTGATCGCCGGAACCGGCGACTTCGAGGAGCAGGAGAAAGACTTCTATACGCTGCCGGAAGACGGAGGCCCGAGCCCGCTGGACAACAGCCTCACGCCGTGCAGCATCTGCGATCCCGATTCCGACGGCGATGGGCTGTCGGACGGCGAGGAGTTCGACATCGGCACCAAGTGGCTCGACTGGGACACTGACGACGAAGGACGCAACGACGGTCACGAGATGACCGGCGGTGGCCCGATTCCGACCGATCCGTTCGATCCGGACACCGATGACGACGGGCTGCTCGATTCCGCCGAGGTGTTCGGCACGAATCCGACCAACCCGGTGAACGCAGACACCGACGGGGATGGACTGTGCGATGGCGGTGGACCGGCATTCACGCCGGCGGGCACCGGAACGAATCCGTTGTGTTCGTGTACCACGCCTCCATGCGAATCCGTCGGCGGGATCGTCGATCACCCGAACCCGAACGGGCTCGGGGAAGATCAGAGCGGCGACGGAACGTGGGATCCCTGCGAAACCGATCCCAACCAGTTCGATACCGACGGTGACGCGGTCGGGGACGGCGTCGAGAAGCTCGGCTTCTCCACGTCGCGGCAGAGCTGGATCCCGGCGGCAGATCACTTCGGTCGTGCGATCCTCGTGACGTACCCGAGCTGTGGCTGCATGGATCCGCTCAATCCGGACACCGATGGGGACGGATTGGAGGACGGTGTCGAAGATCTGAATCACGACGGGAACTTCGATTTCCTGGCAAGCGACTTCGACTACGAGGACCCGCTGCCGGGTCCGACCCGCCCGGAACCGGAAGAGACGAACCCGTGCGATCCGGACACCGATGGCGACGGATTGATCGACTACGACGAGCGGTATCAGCCAAATCCGCCCACGTTCTACCCATTCAATCCGACCAATCCGTTGGATCACGACACCGACAACGACTGGCTCACCGATGGCGAGGAGGTCTTCTGGGTCTGTGTCGACCCTGGCTACAACCTCGATCCGGATGCCGATGGCATCGACGACTACTTCGTCATGACGGTGATCGACGATGTCCTCGATCCGACCAACCGCGACTCCGACTCGGACTCCTTCATCGACGGGCTGGATGACAATCCGTGCTACTCGTTCCTCATCCCGATCGTCGGCGTCCCGGTGGCGCCGCCGGAGGATTCCGATGGCGACGGTTTCTCGGATGATGACGAGCTTGCCGACGGCACCGATCCATACGATGCCGACAGCTACCCGGCGGCATTCACCGCAGATCTGGATCGCGACGGCCGGGAGAACGACCGGCTGTGGCTCGGCACACCAACGTGCGGGGAGTGTGTGGCGGAGGTCGTGGTGTTCGACCTGGGGAGCGATGTGCTCGCGGATGCGCGCGTTCAGCTGGTCGCCGACCGGGACATCGCGATCGGCGATTTCGATGGCGATGGGATCATCGATGACACAAGAATTACGGTGACGTACGCGTTCTCCAATGGGCGACGGATGCACCCGCGGATCACGATGTGGATCGATGATTTCGACAGCGATCTCGTGATCGATGCGGTGTATTTCGAAGCACCGTAGCCTGTGCGATGTAGGCACGCCTGCTCTCCTTGAAGCGCAGGCGTGCCTGAAGGAACAAGGAGGGTTGTGGATGACCGCCCAAACAAAACGGTTCCTCGCGGTGCTTCTGGCAGGAGGATTCCTCCTGCTTGGCATCTCGTTTGCTTCCTTGGCAAGCATCACCGCGGATGCCGGAGGACCGTACGCGATTGCTGAAGGGGATGCGGTGAGCTTGAATGCGACACAGTGCACGAGCACCTCGCCGATCGTCTCCTACGAGTGGGATCTGGATGGAGCGCCGGGAGCGGAGGTCACCCGAGTCGCCCCGCTGGTTCCGTGGAGCGCCCTGGCTGCTGCCGGGATTGACGACAATGGCGCGTACATCATCACATTGTCGATCGAGAACGAAGATGCGGAGACCGATTCCACCACGGCGACGATCAACGTTTCGAATACCGCGCCCGTGGTGGATGCAGGACACACGTATGACATCGACGAGGGCGACTCGCTTGCGCTCGATGGATCCGGCACCTTCGACTACGGCGACGACGCACTCGGGCCGTACGACTGGGATCTCGATGGCGACAAAGACTACTCGGACGGCGTGACCGGCGCGACCCCAAACGTCAGTTGGGCTCAGCTGGAAGGGCTGTCGGTCAATGATGATGGCGAGTACACGATCTGGCTGCGCGTTGCCGACGAGGATGGCGCCACCGGCGAATCCTCGGCACGCCTGACGATCCACAATACGCCGCCTGTCGCACAGGACACCGGAGGGCCGTACGAGATCTCCGAAGGGGACGATCTCCACCTCACCGGCACGGCATCTGACATCTCCTCGGCCGACACGTTCAGCTACGTGTGGGATATCGACGGGGCACCGATCGGCGATCCGGACTTCGACGATGGCGTTGCTGTGGCCAACAAGGTCGTGCCGTGGCATGTCCTCGTGCAGTTCGGCCTCGGCGACGGACCTTCCGGTCACACCGTCCGGCTCACCGTGATGGACGATGATGGATCCATCTCGAGCGATTCCGCACCACTGACAATCCTCAATACCGATCCGGTGATCACCGTCTGTCCGGCCGCCCTGACGACCTACTACGACGATCCGGTCGAAGATCTCACAGGCGCCTTCTTCGATCCCGGCACCGATACGTGGACGGGAACCGTCGATTGGAAGGACGGAAACGTCAATCCGCTGACGATCAACAGCACGGCCCAAACATTCAAGCTCCCCGATCACACGTATCTAACCGCGCCTCCCGGGGAGACCGACTACGATGTCGAGATCTCGGTAATCGATGATGACGCAGGCGAGGGAACGTGTACGTTTACCATCACCGTGATCCACGACATCACGCCTCCGGTCGTGACCCTTACCTCGGTTCCCGATCCGATCAGCAACGTGGTGTCTCCCACATTGAAGTGGGAAGGCACCGACGACTTCACCCCAACGAACGAGATCGTCTACAGCTGGCGGCTCGACGGGGGCGCATGGTCGGCCTGGTCGACCGACACGCAGGTGCAGTTCATTCAGATCACACAGGGAGCGCACGTGTTCGAGGTCAAGGCAAAGGACCTTGCCGGAAATGTGTCGGATCCGGTGGAAACCGAGTGGCGTACCGATGTCTCGGAGCCGGTGATCGAGATCTACGTTCCGGAGTTCCTCGGCGGCTACATCTTGGCAAGCACCGTACTCGCGGATTGGCGTGCGTCTGACGCCGTTGCAAGTGTGGTCAGTACCACCGCAACGGTTCCCAGCGGAGATCCGCTGGATACGTCAACAGTCGGCGTCTTCCCGTTCATGGTGCAGGCAACCGACCTGGCGGGCAACGTCGGAATGAAGACGGTTCCGTACCGAATCGTTCCCGCGGTTGTGCCAACGCCACCTGAGGGAACGGAAGGGATTGACCTTCGTATGGTGCCCAGCTTCGGTCCGCCCGAGGCGCCAATGGTTCTGTGGAGTTTTCTCAACAAGCCGCTAGAAGGTGCCTACAACGAGGACGGCGAACTCATCATCGAGCCATTGCGTTATGTACGCGACGAACCGATCGGTGTCTCATTCCAGTTGGCCAATGCACTCGGCAACCTCCTTGTGTACGACACCGGGAACGTCTGGATCGATGTCTCACGGATTGTCCCTTCGGGCTTCATCGAGGAATACGAGCTGGTTGCATTCTACGAGGTTCCCTACGATCCGGTGCTCGAGGTGTACGCGACCGAGATCCCCTACGGCGATACGGAGAACGACTGGTGGGCGCTGACGCCGGGGGTATACAAGCTCAGCTTGACCCTCCGCGCCGTGTGGCTGGAATCGCTCGAGATCCAGACCGTCTGGATCGAGATTCTCGAATAGCAAGTCTGGAAAACGAAGCGATGGCTTCATCTCCTACACAGAAAGAGGGGGCGGCCGAAAGAAACGGCCGTCCCCTCTTCATTCTTCTTCGATTCGACCGGGCTACAGAAGGTCCATCGCCGCAGACACCGACACGTCAATCGACCAGCCGGGGTCGCCAGGTTCGCGCGTCAAGGCGACCTGAAGGCCAACATCCGCCCCACCAACATCGAACCCAACGGACAATGCAGCCGCGTGGCTGGTATTGGACGGAAGTCCGAGCGGTTGCACGCGCTGGAACGCGTAATCGATCATCAGTTCACTGGTATCGCTCAACTCGTACTCATACGTGATGGTCATCGACAGCGTGTTCTCACTCAGGAAGTCAAACGGACCTGAGAAACTGGAGTGGAAAAGGAACTGATCGTCGGGACCGGTCGCAAACGCAGCGTCGATCGAGGCAGCCAGTACGAAGTTCTGTGCCCCGCCGAACGGATCGATCAACTCATACCCAATCCCCGCCTGCACGGCCCAGCCACATTTCCGTTGCTCATCCGTCAAGAGGATGATTTCTTCAAGGGTCAGGAGGGCACGCGCGTCAAGTTCGACCCGTGCGATCGCTTCGACCAACCCCTCGATATCAGCGACCATCTCCTTCATCGTTGCATACTCCACCTCGCGCCCGATGACTGCAGCAATGGCCAGAAGGACATCATCGGACAGCGAATCGAAGATGGCTCCCTGCTCGAGAAGCTCCTCTTCCATGATCATCGCCTTGGCGAGGGGAGTCACATCGGTGAAGCGGCCCAGGCCGAGACCGATACGAACATCGACACCCGGCCGCGGCTGCCCCGTGGCCATGGACGCTTCAAGACCGCCGTATGCGAACAGGAGCGCTTCCTCAAACGGATAGAAGCGGAACGTCGCTGATCCCTGTCCCAGCCACCCGGAGGGAGCAAACGCATCCAGGGTCAGCTCGGCTGACCCCACCAGGGTGAAGCCGAAATTTGGCGTATCGAACAACTGATCGTAGTCGGCGCCGATTCGCCCCGAGTTGACGTCGATCACCGGCGTTGCTGCATCATTGAAGTAGCGATAGGCAAACGACAGCCTTGCATCGGTCAGCGCGGTAACCGGCGACCGGTAGTTGCATAACGGTATTGCTGCCACCGCCCAACCGATCCCAACCACGAGCGCCACGGAGAACATCCATACCGCGATTCTCTTCATTCCCATCCACCTCCTGTGGGTTCGTTCCACACTCATACCCGAGTCTATGCGCTCGCACGATCCACACCAATGCACGCGGGGCGGACATCTCGGACGATTGACCGGGATGCCGGAGAGACGTGGCCACCGCACCAGGGTCGCAGTTCTCCAGGACAATTGGCGCGGAGACATATGCCCGGTAGAATGAATCCCACGCAAACAGCTGTCGATTGGGTCGAATCGGGCCGTTCGCTGTGGCGTGGAGGGGGGAAGGCATGGCGCTCCTACCGAGCCCGTTGGCGTGGACCAAGAAGATCCTCAGTATTCTCAAATCCAATCTATCGCCGAATCAGATTGCCCTAGCGTTCGTGCTCGGCATCTTCGCCGGACTTCCCCCGATGGGACTCCACATCCTGATCCCTTGTTCCCTGGCCCTCCTTGTTCGCTGTTCGTTCCGCTCATTTCTCATCTCGATGGGACTGTTCAAGTTGCTCTCTCTCGCTGTGGCTCCGCTTGCGTTTGCCACAGGGAAGTGGCTGCTCGACACCAGCCGTGGGATGGACACATTCTGGCGTTGGCTCACGCATCTTCCCGTGCTTGCTCCGATGGGATACACCCGGTATCTCCTGTTGGGAACCGTGGTCCTGTCTTTCATAGCGGCCGTACCCACATTCTTCCTCGTACGGCTGCTCGTGGCGCGCTACCGATCTTCCTTCACAGCATGGGTCTCCGGCTGGAGGATCTCTCGTTGGTTGGAGGGACGACGTGGCATCGGCCTGGCGAAACGCTTCCTCGCCGGCGGAGAGCTGAAGTACATCACCACGACACCGCCCCGTGGGCTGTTTCGCGTCGTTCGCAAGGAAATGCTGATCGGCCTGCCGATCCTATACGGGCTCTCTTACCTCCTTGCCGCCGCCGTGGTCCCGCTGTTCGCGGGCACACTGATGACGTCCACCGCATCGTGGATCGTGGGCAGCAACGTCGCAGTCGAATCCAGCTCGTTCAGCCTGTTCACCGGCAACCTAGATCTCACCGATTTCTCGGTGCAGGATCCGAAGAAGCCAGATGAGAATCTGGTCGAGATTCCCTCGGTCACCCTCGATGCGGCGATGTTGGCGCTCCTGTCGAAGCGTGTGGTCTTCGACAACGTTGTAATCTCCGATGTCTCGCTTCACGTGATCCGGGAAGAGGACGGAACGCTCAACCTAGACAATGCGGAGTCGGGATGGAATGTCGACGGCTACCTGGAATGGGCAGCGCGCCATGCCAAGGACATCGATTGGCTCGGCCTGATTCGCCGCTTCATTCAGTATCTCCAGGAGACGCGCCCATTGGCTCCCCGTGAAGATCCCTACGCCTCGTATGCCGGCGGCCGCGCCTTCCCCGCGTTCCGAGCACCCTTCGCGGTCAAGCGTCTCGAGGTCGGCCGCGTGTTGGTCACCTTGGAGGATCGCTTGGAATCGGGCGGTCCGCTGCCCGATCTCACCCTGTTGGAGGTCCAAGTCGAGAACCTGGCATTCCCGAGAGAGCTCCGGGAAGAGCCGATCACGCTCGGGTTGCGCGGCGTATTTGCCGACGATCCGCAATCCGGGTTCACGATTCTGGCACGCTTCGAGGAGGGGGAGCAACCGACCCGTTCGTTCGAGATCTCGCTGACGCGAATCGACCTTCCCCGACTGGCTCGCTTCTACCGCACAACCCTGCCCGTAGATCTCGAATCCGGCGTGGCAACCCTGACTGCACACCTGGAGTTGGCAAAAGGCGAAGCGATCGGAAACGCGTCGCTCGTACTCGAGGAGCTGGAGATTGCTTCCCGTCCGGAGCACCCGTTGTTCGGCCTTCCGCCGGAGACATCGGAGCACGTGGTCATCGGTCTCAACCAGTATGCGAAAGGGTTGCCCCTTGTCATCGGCTTCCCGATCGGGGGTTCGTCCGATGCCCCTACGCTCGCGTGGGAAGCCCCGCTGCTCGCCATCGCCCGCGACGGTCTGTTGATGCTGGGGCAAAGGCAACTCGAGTCGACCATCGGAGATCTCGGGTTGAAAATCGAACAGCTGGGCGGTGTCGATCCCGCTGCGCTTTCGCCGGACTATGCAGCGCTCAAGGAACAGGCTCAAGGCGCTGCCCTCGAACTCATCGCCCAAGCCGGCACGGACATGCTCTTGGACGTTCTCCCCCAAGAGCAGCAAAGCGAAGCCCGGGAAGACGACGCAGGTCCTGCCTCGCCCGAACCGCTCCTTCGTCTCCTACAGCAACTGGTAGACTCACAGAACCCTGAAGAGTAGCAGCGTCTTGTACACGATACTGCGCGTTTTTGCGCCATCGGTAGGAAACCCTTGCATTCCTCGGGGAAGAGGGTATACTTCTTCCCCTTGGAGAAGGCCCCGGCCCATCGGCCGCCCTTCACAACCATCAAACAGAGACGTCAAAAGGAGGAGTACGATGGATAGATTCGAACGAAGCGATTCTGTGGTATGCCTCCGAGGTTTCTTCTCGCAGGTCAACACCAGCCTCTAACAGGCCGGAACCCACTCAACCTATCAGGTATCAGGGACTACAGGAGCCACACGACGGGCATGCGTTCGTTGTAGCCGGCCAATCTTCCCAGAGCCGATTGTCGGAGCGTCGCGGAGCATTCTGTCTCGTGCAAGACCGGGGAAGCCGTTCAGGAGAAGCGAACCTTTTCGGCGTGGTGTGCAACATACCAATGCAGCATGGTCAAGCAACAAGCAAAGGAGGTCCACATGAGCAAGGCGGACGTGTCTAGCGAAGTCGGCGGTGTCATGACGACCACCGCCTTGGGCGTGGTAGGCAGGACCAGAATCAAGGAGGAGCATCATGCTTAGCCATTTCGGGCTGCATGACGCGGCACAGCAGATTGTCGACGATCGGATTGCTCGCGCCCAACGCCAGCGAGAGATCCACCGCGCGCTGCGAGAGCGGCGGGCGCGTGAACGCTTCCAGCGTTCGGTTGGGCAAGGTCTCCGAGACGGACTCGGACCAAGCGAGCTTTCGGCACAGATGTGGCGCGTGATACGGAAACAACAGGAAGCATAACGCTTCGATTGTAGCAGCAAGCAAGCGTCACTTCAGTCCATCGAGCGCCCGGCCAAACGGCCGGGCGCTCTCCCTTTCGGGACATCCTCTCCCCTCTCGGATCCGAGTACGCCCGTTCTGTATTGCCTGCTTCCATTCTGGTATGATTCCCCCAACGGGTGCGCGAGGGGACGGAACCCACCGGGTTTTCTCATGAGATACCTATCCAATCAGCCTCGCCAGCCGTGGGAGTCGATCAATGAACGTACTTGTCACAGGTCTTTTCGAGCCGGCCGCGCTTCACGCGGTCCGTCGCTTTGGGGAGTTGGGGTACCGAGTTACTGGCGCAGAAGGGCACCGGCTGGCATACGCCGGCTTCTCGAAGCATGTCCGCAAGCGGGTTCGACTGCCAAACATGCGCCGTGATCCCGTGGGCTATGCCAAGCGCCTCTTGCAGGAAATCGAAACCGGCTCCTACGACTACTACTTCCCGTCGTTCGAAGAAATCATCCTCATGAGTCACTTCCGCGAACGGATCATGGCAGCGACCAAGACCACGCTTCCGGATCATCAAACCCTTATGCGCCTGCACGACAAGGCGGAACTCGCGACGCTGGCAGCAAGTGTCGGCGTCCATACGCCGGAGATCTTCGTTCCCGCTTCCCTCGACGAAGCTCGGGAGTACATCGCCACCATCGATCATCCGGTGGTCGTCAAGATGAGACAAGCCTCGGGCGCAGCCGGATTCCGCAAGTTCTACACCCCTGAGGACATCGAGAAGCACTACCTCGATGTGATCCGTATTAATGATCTACCCGAGAGTGACCTTCCGATCATTCAGCAACTCGTCGAAGGACCGACAACGTGCACGCTCGAACTGTGCAATCGTGGAGAAGTCATCGGCGACGTGATGTATCAGGGCATTCGGACCATGCCGAGGACGGGTGGAACAACGGTCTTCCGGGAAAGCATGTCGGATGGGGCCTGTCAGGATGCCGCGGCAAAGGTCGTACACGCGCTGAACTTCAGCGGACTGTGCGGCTTCGACTTCATCATGGACCGCGAAACCGGGAACCCGTATCTCGTAGACGGCAACTGCCGAATCACCCCGGCCGTGAGCATGGCATACCACGGCGGATGCGACATGATCGAAGCGTGGATCCATGTCGCGAATGGAGAGAGCACCCCTCATCTTCCGGTAACCAAGACCGGTGTGCGCACCAAGATGCAGTTCGGCGACTTCGTATGGTTGCTCGAGAGCTACGCGGCCACGTTCAAGGACTGGTCGAAGGAACGGAAACTGCAGAAGGCATGGTGGGCAGACAAGGATTTCCACTATGACATCTCGAGCATGCGCGATCCCATGCCGATCATCATGGTGTGGATATACATCATCACCAATTGCTACAAGCTAATCTTCACGGACTTCGATTCGGCCCAGCTGTTCATCTACCACAATCAGTACGTCGAGCGGAACATCGACCTCGACAAGATGGGGTAGGAAGCCGCTACGGCTCGCCCTCGGGGCGCCAACGCACGGTTGCCCCTCGTGCCGACAGCTCGGCGATGATGTCGCGCGCCGGGCTGTCGTCGGAAAGGTCGAGCTGCGCATTGTAAAGATCGACCGTGTCTCCCTCACCTAGGCCTGGATTCGCCGTCAGCGGCGCAATGTCTGTCACATTGGTCTCGGACAGGCCGAGCACCGCCAGGTCGCGCATCGCCGCAAGAGGGCCGATCTCAGCGATCGGATTGCCATCGATCCACAGCTTCACCAGCGCTGTCAGACCGCCGAGCGGCTCGATGCTCGGGATCCGATTTCCCCACAGGCTCAGGCGTTGCAGGTGTGTAAGACCGGCGAGCGGCCGGATATCGACAATTCGGTTCAGACTGAGTCCGAGTCCTTCAAGCGAGGTCAGTTCGGCAAGGGGAGAAAGGTCCTCGATCGCGTTTCCTCCAAGGCTTAGCTTCTTCAGCCGGGTCATTCGCGCAATGAAGGAGATGTCCTCGATGCCGGTATTTGGCAGTCCCAGCCACTCGAGGTTTACCAATCCGGACAACATAGCGGGGTTCTCAACCGGGTTCCCGCCCAGCCCAAGCTCAGTGAGCTTGGTCATTCCGGCCAGTGGCGACACATCGTGGATCCGCCCGTTCCACAACCCCAGCCATTCGAGATTCGCCAACCCCGACAAGGCAGTCACTTCCGCCACGGGATTGAAATCCAGATTGAGTGTACGAAGCAGGCTCAATCCGGCAAGCGAGGAGACGTCTTCAACCAAATTGCTGCGCAAGATGAGGACTTCCAACGACGTGATGCCTTGAAGCGGACGCAGATCGGAGATCCTGTTCTCGCTCAGATCGAGCGATACAAGCGCGGTACAAGCTTCCAGTCCATCGAGATGCGCAATGTCCTGCGCCGGTGCGCTGAGCTCGGTGAGATGAAGAAGATCGGAATGGCGCAACGCCCTGTCATGAATCCCAAGGGTCGACTTCACTGCAACCTCAAGCCGCGGATCTCGAAACGTCGCGATCGGATCATCCTGCCACAATCCGCCGAAGAGGATTCCCACCAAGACCAGCCCGATCACGACTTTACTCACCGCAACACCCTCCACTGTGAAGTTTAGCAATCCCAAACGAGTGGATGATACGTCCTCTGGGCGTGGTCACAAGCGAAGAGCGAACGGTTGCCCAGCATCGCCTTACGGAGCTTCGGTTCGCAACCCACAGTCCGCTTCACGAATCCATGTTCTCCATCCACAGAACAACCGTGTTGGGTCACCGCCCCACCGCACCCTCCATGACCGCCCCCCCCCGTCAAAGAGACCGGCAGGTACCCGGAGAACGGACTCCAAAAGGAGAGGAGGAAGGAGAACGGCTCTCGTTCGTTCCCCTCCCTCCAGAGTCAAGGAGGCGTTGTGGCATTCATCTACATCGCTACACTACCGCGTTGCGCGCCCCGATGTGAGGGCGCATGTTCGATCCGGATCAGACGTTTGTAAGGCCATGACCCCGCACGCGCGCCAGTCACATCCCCGACACATGGGAACACAATTCAAAGGTCAACTGCCGCCCTATCGCCTGCTACGGAGCAGAGAACACAAACTCAGCGGAGACATGGATCCCGATCCCGCAACAAGAACGGGTTCCTGCATTCCAAAGCTCCACGTACAACTCACCCCGAGGAGTAGGCGGCCAGCAGACCGGCGTACACGTGCAGCACGCGCAGCAGCACGCCATGCAGTGCGTCTGGCAACAGGAGAGAACCTCAATCCCCGCTGCCAGGGAGTCGACCGACTGCGTCTCAATGATCAAATGGTAGAACCCCGGTGGCACAACGTTCCCATCGTTGCCGATCAGGTCCCAAAGAAACGACTCCCAATGCCCCCGGGGCTCCGTAAACTGAACATTGCGTACCACTTGCCCGTCGGAGGTCTCGACCCTCCACCCAGTCACCAGCGGTGTATCGGCGGTACTGTACACCCAGAAGTACTCGCCCGGTACAACAAGAGAGAAGCCGACGATCTCATTCGAGTCGAACGCTACGTATTCGATCGGCAGAGCTGCGGAACCGCACCCGCAATCTGCGAACGCAGCAACCGACAGCAGGACAGTCAACGCAAACCCAACCACTCCCATTCGCTTCATTCCAGCACCCCCTAGGCGTCCCTATTCCCCTTGCTCTCTACCCTTGCAAGCATTCGATTGTGCCGCTGTTCGGCAACTTGTAGCATCTACCCGCTGGCAAAGCGGAAAGTTTCACGCGGACCACAACAAGGAGGCATCTTGGCTGACAAGGCAACACGCACGATCCAGGCGGACGATCTGTACATCCTCCAGTTCATTTCCGGTGTACAGGCAGCCCCGGACGGCAACTCGGCCGTGTACGCGCAACACCGGATCATCCGCGAACACGAGAAGAAAGCAGCCGATCTATGGATAACCCCAACAGCCGGTGGTGAGCCGCTCCAGTTCACCTTCGGAGACGCCGTCGACCGCGAACCGCAGTTCTCGCCCGATGGCAAGACCATCGCTTTCCTATCGAATCGCAAGGACGAGAAGCAGTTTCAGATCTACACCATCCCCGTTTCCGGAGGCGAAGCGCGCCAGCTCACGAACCTCGAAGGAACCATCCAAAGTCTCCGTTGGGCTCCGGATGGCAAGAGGCTCCTTCTGACCTTCGTCCGCAAGGACGCCGAAGCCGTGGAGCGCGAAAAGGATGAGAGCAAGAAGAAGCTGGGCGTGGTCTCGCGCCGCATCACACGCACGTTCTTCAAGCTGGATGGCGCAGGCTACTACCCCAACGAGCGCATGCACGTATGGATCGTCGATGCGGCAACCGGCGAAGCGACCCAAATCACATCCGGTGAGATCCACGACGAGCGGGATGCCGCATGGACCCCTCACAGCGATGCGATCGTCTACGTCTCCAATCGGGCATCGGATCCGGATCTGGCTCTTCACGAAGATGCCCTCTTTGTACGCACCCTGCAGGATGGCCTGGAGCGACGAATCGACACGCCGCGAGGACAGAAGCAGCTTCCCACTGTCTCTCCCGACGGGCGGCACATTGCATACTACGGAGTCGAGGCGGAGGACCCATGGGGATTGACTCGGCTGTGGGTGGTTCCCATCGATGGCCCACAGCCGGCGCGATGTCTGACGGAAGCCCACGATCTTCAGATCTCGGCGGCAACGATCAACGACATCGGTTCGCTACCGCAGATGCCTCCGGAATGGTCGAGTGACGGCACATCGCTCGTGGCCCAAGTTACTCGCCATGGGCAAACGACCCTGAAACGTTTTGCATTGGATGGATCGGTAGTTGACATCATCAACGGCGCGGGCGTGGTCGGCGCATTCTCTTTCTCGAATGATGAAGAGACCCTTGTCTACTTCTATGCCACGATGCGCGATCCCGGCGATGTCTGGGTTCGGAGGGCCGGTGACGAAGCACCGGTTCGCCTGACCCGCATCAATGCGGACTTCCTCGCACAGATCGATCTCGGCGAGGTGGAGGAAGTCTGGTTCAAAGGGCCCGATGGAAACGATCTGCAAGGGTGGATCATGACGCCTCCCGGATTCGATCCAACCAAGAGCCATCCATCAATTCTCGAGATCCACGGCGGTCCTCAGGTTCAGTACGGAGAGTTCTTCATGCACGAGTTCTTCACCCTGGCCGCTCAAGGCTATGTGGTTTACTTCTGTAACCCACGCGGCGGGCAGGGCTACGGAGACGCGCACTGCCGAGCGATCGCCAACCAATGGGGAACAGTAGACTACGCCGACCTCATGGCATGGGCGGATCTCGTGGCAGCGAAGCCCTACGTCGATCCCGGACGGATGGGCGTCACGGGCGGAAGCTACGGGGGCTACATGACCAACTGGATCATCTCCCACACCGATCGCTTCCAGGCAGCGGTCACACAGCGCTGTGTATCGAATCTCGCCAGCATGTGGGGCTCGAGCGACTTCAACTGGGCCTTCCAAGAGATGTTCGGAAACAGGCCACCGTGGGAGAATATCGAGGACTTCTGGCGGCAATCCCCCATTCGCTACTTCGCCGATGTTCACACACCGACGCTCGTCATCCACAGCGAAGCGGACCTTCGCTGTGCAATCGAGCAAGGAGAGCAAGTCTTTGTCGCGTTGAAGTGCCTGGGGGTTGACACCGAGATGATCCGCTACCCCGACGAACCCCATGGCCTGTCCCGTCAAGGACGAACCGATCGCCGAATTGACCGTCTCCATCAAATCGCTCGTTGGTTCGATACCTACCTATTCTGAAGCCGCAACGGGGAGGCCGAAAGGCCTCCCCGCACCCGGCTTGCACGATGATCAGGACAGGATCCTCTCTTCGCGTTCCACTCCGTTGGATTCACAATCCCGCGCGACGGCTAGTCCGTGATCACCAGCGTTGCCGCAGCTTCTCCTCCGTCCAGTACCGCAGATGAGATGAGAAGCTTGTACATTCCCGGCTCCAGATCGGTCGTATCGATTTCATAGTGATAGGTCGCTGTCACAGGGTCAAACGGAACGTTCGAGAACCACACCAGCGCATCCGCGCCACCCTCCTGCGGCAGCAACAGCGATCCGCCGATCCCAGCCCATGTGACCGGAAGGCCGGTCTCGTCATCGATCAGCTGGAATGCGTGCTCGATCGGGTCCCCACGGCCGTAGATGAGCCGGCTCGGCAGGGGAGACCGATCCGCAGGAATCTCCGGCACCGGCTCGGGCTCCACCTCGGCGATCTCAGACGCCTCTCCCACTGCCCCTGCTGCCTCGGCCAAGATCGTTCCCCCGGCAGCCTCGGACAGGAGCGCAACCGTGAGCAGCGGCTCCTGTTGCAACCAGAGCGCGTGAACCGCGATCTCGTCTCCGGGTTCAATGAGCGAAAGGTTCCCGCTTCCCCTGGGAATCCAGAGCTCCAGCTCGGAAGCGCGTTGGTACGACATCAGCTGGATGCCCAGCTGCTCGAACGTGAACCCAGTTGCCGTCAGGAAGTCGTTGGGAATCACGACCACGCTTCGGTGATCCTCGCTCAGATGAACCTGCCAGGCGAACAACCCATCCTCGAAACGGTTGACCAAGGCCGTGATCACCCAAGTGTGTGAATCGATCGGTGGTCCTGTTTCGGGTTCCGTGATGAGAGCATGAATCCGAAGCGTCTCCTCGTTGTTCAGCCACTCAAACGCCACCATCCCCGTGTCAAAGGAATGGTCTGCCGCCAGAACCGCCCCGGCGAACAGCCCACAAAGCACGATAGCGACCAACCCGCGCATACCTTCCTCCATTCGACCCATCGGCCACAACCTCTCCTTCTAACAGGTTCTCGCCCCCCTTGCGGCACCCGTTAGCACCGGTCAACCCATGCCCGTGCACGCGCCGTGAACCCCGGAACCTCCTGTCGAGAAGGCCTTGATCACGGGCGGGAAGCGCCCAAAACGCAGGGAGTTTGCCGACGATCCGGCTCCAATGGATCGGTCCTGCACGCACCGATCCTCGTGCTACAAGCGCTCCAGTCGGTGACCATCGCAGCATGCCTTTCCTCCTTGCTCCGTGACGCCCATTGCTCTTTCATCCGCAGAATGCCGCGGGCCGGGTTGTTGTCCATTCGTTCACGGGGAGAGGCAGCGTAAGCTCCATTTGCAGGACCTGGAGGGATGCGTTGCGAGGTCGGCTCTCGACAGCCCTCTGGTTCGCTCCTTCTGCCTCTCCCCTGCTGCACGGTCTTGTTGCAACCGTCCTCGTCAATCACTTCCTTTCGCTCTTGTCATCCTCTTCCGGGCCCGGGGACCGCAATCCCCGGGCCCGGCTCATTCGAGTTATTCGCTTGGCGCGACCAGGGTGACCTGGGTGTGCTCGAACTGATCGAGCGCCCCCGTGCCGACCCACACGTCGTACACGCCGGGTTCCCAGCCGGTGGTATCCACCTCGACCTGGTACTCCCCGGCCTCTTCGTTGAACGGCGCCACATCGAAGAACAGGATCTCGGTGTACTCGTCCTCTACCGGCCGGCTGATCGCCGCCGACACCACCGCATCGGGGATGATTTCCCCGCTGAACGGATGGGTCAGCACGAAGTACACCAGAATCGATTCGCCGACTTCGTAGGTCAGCTGCCCCGTGGCGCCGCCGGCGCCGGCCGCGAACAGTCCGCCGCCGCCACCGACGAATCCGTACCCGGCGAGCTGGATCGCAAACTGCTCACAATCCCCCATCGCCCGCCGCAGCGCCGAGGCCACACGGATCCATCCGACCTCCTCAACCAGCGTGATCGCTTCCTCCATCGTGTACCCACAGGTGTTCATCACCTCGAGCGCCACCAACGCCTCGGCTTCGGTCAGACCCGCCGCCACCAGCTCACCCAACGTCATCGCATCGGGGATGCTCAACCTGTACAGATCGACGAAGCCGATGATCGTGTCGGACGGAAGCGCCAGCCACGGCCAGTAGTCGACGAATCCGATCGTCCGCGTGGCAGGATGGTTGCCACCCCACCAGTTGAACGTCGCATCGAGGATGTTCAGTCCGTTGTTGGTCACCAGGCCTAGGAGGTCGTTCCAGTTGATGTGGATCGTGGAGGCGTCGTACCCCCCCAGCACGGTGACATCCCCGTGCACGGTGAATCCGTTGCGGAACCCGCCGAGCAGGATGTTCGACGCATCGAACGACAGGTTGCCCAACAGGTGCGTGTGCGCCGCCGATCCGGTCTCACTCTCGATCGTGACCGCTTCGGTAATCGGCCAATCGCCACCGTAGGTGCCGTGGCGAACTTCGATCGTGTCGGGGCCACCCACCCAGTTGGCTCCAATGATGGCCTGGTTGAGATAGCCCATCGTCGGCGGAGGTCCGACGTCGTCGACAACGAACAACATCGGCGACACGAGCTGAACGCCTGGAATGGACGGATGTTCATCAGGATCGATCCCCAACCACGGACTGAAGATCGCAACGCCGATCACGACATCCCCGCCGCCGTTGTATTCGGGAACCCCGTCTCCATCGACGTCTTGAGTCGGCCCGTCAACGGAGCCCCACCAGTTCAGTACGGCGTCGACCGTTGGAACGCCGCTGTCGACCCACAGCCCGCCGTATCCGGCGTCATTACTGGGGTTGTTGCCGGCGATCGAGTTGAAGACGATCACTGTCCCTTCCGGAACATCGCCGTAGATGTTGCAGACATCGATCCCATCGTGATTGCCGCTGATGACGTTGCCGATGATGAACGTCCCGTCCGCCTTATCCTGGATCGAGATCCCGTATTCGTTGTTCAGGATATCATTGCCGACAATCTGTGTTCCATTGGCGTGAAGCCCGGCCGGATTCCACATATAGCCCGCAACCGCCACACCGGTCTCGTTCTCGACCACCGTGTTGCCTTCAACCAATACCCCGTCGGATAAGAAGACAATGATTCCCGAGCCGGTCCATTCGCTTCCCGGCCAGCCGTTTCCAGAGACGGTGTTGCCCCGAATGATCCCCGTGGCACCCCAGCCGATCTGGATGCCGTTCGGCGCCCATGTGACCGGAATGCCAAGTCCAGGCCCGGTCACCGTGTTGCCCTCAATGAGAACGTTGGGGCCCGAGATGGTTGCTGGCGCCAGTCCCGTGGAATCGCTGTTTCCCGTGATCCCCCCGCGCGAGTAGCCGGAGACATCGTTCCCGAGGATATCCACATCCGAATCACCGCAAACCATGATCCCGAACGTCTCCTGGCCGTCGATATTCATGTTTCCGACCGTATTGCCGGAGATGGTTCCGTCGACATTCCGCAAGAGCATGCCCGCGCTGCGCCGTCCGGACGTAGGCACACGGTCATTGCCATCGATCGTCAGGCCCGAGATATCCACGTCTACAACCTCAGGGCCGGAGATGGTTCCGGTTCCATCGTCGGTGCCGCCGTACACGAAGACCACCGGCTCCCACCACTTCGAGCTCTCGGCAATTCGGTACTGACCAGGCGTTGTAGGAGCGAGGATAACGGCTCCAGGAGATCCGGAGATAACCAGACCCTTGCCAATGACGACCTGTTCTTGGTACAGGCCTGGAGCTACGTTAACCGTGCTCTTGCCAACACCGTCAACTCCATCCTGCACCGTGTTGAATGCGTCCCAACCGAAGTAGTGACCATCGGCAGTCCGGGTTCCTGCAGGCATTGCGGGGTAGTCATCATCTACAAACACAATATCCGTCAGCACAATGGAGATGTCTGAGAAGGTTACCTCATGAACCGCGCCATAACCCCAAAGACCATAGAAAACCTGCATTTGCGTCATGTCACCGGTAAAGGTCATTCCAGCAGGCGTGAGGTCGGGCGGACCCGTGTGCCAGTTGGGCACATAGAAACCTTGGTCGAGCCCATTGATGGATAGGTACGCGGTTCCACTCGTCGGGGAATCCGCATGGAGTCGTATGACAATGTAGTAAGTGCCACCCGTGTTGTAGGTGACCCCGTCGACAGCTCCCCACATGAGGGCCTGCCACGGATCCACACCGTCTCTGTCAAACCATACGCCCGAGTTCGCCCAGGGATTCGGCGGGATCAAAGGCAAGTTGTAGCTTCCCTCTCCCATCCCGCCCCCCTTTTGTAGCATGAACTTGTCATCCAGATCCAGTGTGGGCACGATGTCCGGGTCAAATGTGTTCAGCGACCAATCGAAGTCCGTGGCCAGCCATACGCCGGCGCCTTCTACTCCAAAGGTCGGATTGAAATCTCCGTATCCGACCGACCGTATGCCTAATTCGCTCCATGCGTGTGCCAATCCCCCGTAGTCATCGATCATACCCGTCATATCAACGGTGAAGACGATGTACATGTCGCCCTGGGTGAGGTCCCAGACTTCCGAGAAATGACCCTGTCCGTTTCCAGTGATCGTTTGATCCGCTTGATCTACTGTGTTGGCAATCGCACCAAGAGCTCCGAACAAGACCATTGTCAGACCAAGGAACACACGCCCAGTGCCAACAGGCGCAATCCTTCTCCTCTTCCTACCCTGTCTCATGCCCAACCCTCCTTGCAGACTTCGTCCTCCAATCACTCCTTCCTCCATGCAGAGGAAGAGACCCACCAATTCGTTCACGGGGAGAGGCAGCGTAGACCCTCGTCGCGAGACCTAGAGGGGGCGAGTTGCGAGGTCGGCTCTCAACAGCCCTCTGGATCGCTCCTTCTGCCTCTCCCCTGTTGCACACGTTTGGTCTTCCATCCGGTTCTTTCATCACCTCTTTCTTCTCGATCGCTCGTTGACTGAGGCCCGGGGACCGCAGTCCCCGGGCCAATCTCGTTCGAGTTATTCGCTTGGCGCGACCAGGGTGACCTGGGTGTGCTCGAACTGATCGAGCGCCCCCGTGCCGACCCACACGTCGTACACGCCCGGCTCCCAGCCGGTGGTATCCACCTCAACCTGATACTCCCCGGCCTCTTCGTTGAACGGCGCTACATCGAAGAACAGGATCTCGGTGTATTCGCCTTCCACCGGCCGGCTGATCGCCGCCGATACCACCGCATCGGGGATGATTTCCCCGGTGAACGGATGGGTCAGCACGAAGTACACCAGGATCGATTCGCCGACTTCGTAGGTCAGCTGCCCCGTGGCGCCGCCAGCGCCGGCCGCAAACAGGCCGCCGCCGCCGCCGACGAATCCGTACCCGGCGAGCTGGATCGCGAACTGCTCACAATCCCCCATCGCCCGGCGCAGCGCCGAGGCCACGCGGATCCATCCGACCTCTTCGACCAGCGTGATCGCTTCCTCCATCGTGTACCCGCAGGTGTTCATCACCTCGAGCGCCACCAGCGCCTCGGCTTCGGTCAAACCCGCAGCCACCAGTTCGCCCAATGTCATTGCATCGGGGATGCTCAGCCTGTACAGGTCTACAAAGCCGATGATCGTGTCGGACGGAAGCGCCAGCCACGGCCAGTAGTCGACGAATCCGATCGTTCGTGTGGCAGGATGATTGCCGCCCCACCAGTTGAACGTCGCATCGAGGATGTTCAAGCCCCCGTTGCTCACGAGGCCTAAGAGATCGTTCCAGTTGATGTGGATCGCGGATGCGTCATGCCCCCCCAGCACGGTGACATCCCCGTGCACGGTGAATCCGTTGCGGAACCCGCCGAGCAGGATGTTCGACGCATCGAGCGACAGGTTGCCCAACAGGTGCGTGTGCGCCGCCGATCCGGTCTCACTCTTGATCGTGACCGCTTCGGTAATCGGCCAATCGCCACCGTAGGTACCGTGCCGAACCTCGATCGTGTCGGGACCGGCGAACAGGTTCGCCGCAGCAATCGCGGCATTGAGGTAACCGACGGCGGGCCGGGGACCGACATCGTCGACGATGTATAGCATCGGGGATACCGGCTGCCATCCGATCGCCGGATCGGCATCCGTCCCGATTCCCAGCCACGGGCTATAGATGACGTTGCCGATCACCCAGTCGCCGCCGCCGTTGTAGTCAGGTACTCCGTCTCCATTGTGGTCGGCTGTCGGCCCGTTCACCGAACCCCACCAGTTGAGGATGGCATCGAAAACGCACATCGCCTCGGGGTCCTGGTTGTCGATTCCAGCGACGGTGTTGCCGACAAACGCGTTGTAATGCGCCTCGTTGCCGAGACCGAAGTTCCGCTGAACGATACCGGTTCCGTTGCCGCTGATCAGGTTGTTGGTGAAATCCTCGGACCAGGACAGGACGAGATCCGCGCCGATCCCGTTTCCGGTGATCTCGTTGGCAGAGAGATCGTTCCCGTCGCTCCAATCGAACAGCAGGCCGGTGCCGTTCCCCTGAATGGTGTTTCCGACAATGGTATTGCCGCCCCCATAGGGGTGGAGCCAGATGCCCGCGCCGTTGTTCTCGATCAAGTTGCCCTCGAACAACGTGTCGTAAATGCCTTCTCCCTCGATGCCAACACCGTTGTGGTGGATCCAGTTGTCCACGATGTGGTTGACGCTGGAATCGAAGAGGTAGATCCCGGTGCCGTTGTAGGCGATCTCGTTGCCCTCGATACGGTTCAGCATCGACGGATCGACATCGATCCCGACCACGTTCCCGGTCAGGAGGTTACCCAGCAGGGTGTTGCCGACCGAGTCATCGAGCTTGATCCCGGTGTGATGTCCCTGGATCGTGTTGTACGCGATGAAGTTGCCGTCGGAGTCGTACAGGTAAATTCCCGCGTACCCGTTGTGGCGGATCCAGTTCCAGACGATCTCATTGACGTCGGAGTGCTCAAGCAAGATCCCGCCGTGATTGCCGAAGATGTCGTTGTGCGAGATGGTGTTGTGGTGCGAGTCCATCAAGGCGATGCCTTGGCGAAGGTTTCGATAGACCACGTTCGCGACGATCTCGTTCCATTCGGCGCTTCCGAGCTGAATCCCTTGGCGTCTGTTGTGATGGATGACGTTGCCTTGAAGGAGGTTCTCGTCCGAGTCCTGCAGGGCGACGCCCGCGTTGCGATTCCCGTAGATCTCGTTGTTGAGGATTTCGTTGTACAGCGACTCCCCGACAAACATCCCGACCCACCGGTTCCCGTAGATCTGGTTGCGCTCGACCGTATTCCACCACGCATCGTACAGGTGCAGTCCTGCCCCTCGGTTGTTGTAAATCCGATTCTCCACCACGACGTTGTGGTCGGAGAGGCTCCCGAGCGCAACGCCCGAATCACGATTGCGCGTGACACGGCAATGCGCAATCCGGTTGCCATCCGAATCCATCAGAAGGACACCGTTGTACAGACTGTTCGCAACGAAGTTGTCGATCAACCGGTTCCAATTGCTCAGATGCAAAACAATCCCGTCTTCGTTGTGCACAACCCGGTTTCGGGCGACGAGGTTATGATCCGACTCCTCCAAGCTGATCCCGGCCAGGTTGTCGTGGATGAAGTTGTTGAGGATTTTGTTCCAATCGGCGTTTCCAAGATAGATGCCGTTGTTGCTTCCCAGGATCTCATTTCCGGCCACCGTATTGCGCCGTGCGTCCTCCAACCCGACGCCTTCGTGGGTGTTGTTGGCGATGTAGTTTCGGATCACGTCGTTAAACTTGGACTGTGCGATGAACACCCCGGCCCCGTTGTTCTGCAGCCGGTTGGCCCAGATCCAGTTGTTGTTGGAATCGATCAGCAGGACCCCGCTATGGGTGCTGCCATAGACCCAGTTCCGAAGGATGTCGTTGCCGTCGGATTCCTCGAGGAACACACCGTGCTCGTTGTTGCCGATCTCATTGATATCGATTGTGTTGCCGTGCGAATCGTAGAGGAAGACACCCGATCCGCCATTCCCGAGAATCCAGTTCCCGAGAATTTCGTTCCAGTTCGAGCCGTTTGAAAGAAGGACCCCATGTTCATCGTTCTGGACGATGTCATTGTCAACGATCGTATTGAGCGTTGATCCATCCCCCAAGCCGATGCCAGTGAATCGGTTGTCGAAGACCGTGTTCGACTCGATGGTGTTGGTGTTCGAGGCCTTGAGCCAGATCCCGCCCATCGCATTGCCCGTGATGACGTTGTCGTACACCCAGTTTCCGTTGGAGAACGTCAGGCCGAGGCCGTTCCACTGCCAAGAGTCAGCGAGCAAGTTGCCGACGATGTCGTTCGCATCCGCGAACCTCAAGTACACGGCTCCGGCATTGTTGACGATCCAGTTGTTGCTGACCGTATTCCCAGCCGCCTCCTCGATCCAGACCCCGTCCATATAGTTGCCCCAGAGCTGATTGCCGGCCACAAGGTTTGAGGTTGCGCCCTCGTTGATGAAGACGCCGATGCCGTTGTTGTAGATCAGGTTCTGGAGAACCTGATTTCCTGTCGAAGAATCGTGGATCCACACACCGGTTTCGTTGTTGAAGATACTGTTGTTGATGATGGTGTTGTTGTGTGATGGATCGAGATCGATGCCGGTTCCGTTGTCGTAGATATCGTTCTTCTTGATCGTGTTGTTGTCGGCACTGATCAGCTTGATCCCCATCGGGTTGTCATGGATGTCGTTCTTGCTGACGGTGTTCTGGGTCGCCTGCCAGAGCGTGATGCCGGCCCACGCGTTGTCGTAGACCTCATTCTTGGTCAGGGTGTTCTTGTCACTGAAATCGATCGCGAGACCGATGAAGTTGTCGTGGGCAACGATGTTCTTGACCGTGTTCTTGTTTCCGAGAACGACCACGCCGCTCCAGTGACTGTCGATAATCTCGAAACCGCTGAAGACCACCTTGTTGGCATCGATCGTGGCAGCGTAGCCGCCATCCCCATCGAGCACAGCCCCGGGGTCCGCCAAGATCTTGAGCTTCTTGTCGACGACGATGTTTTCGTGGTAGGTCCCAACTTGGACGTGGATTGTATCGCCCGGGGCTGCCGCGTCGATCGTCTGCTGAATTGTCCATAGCAAGAAGGCCAGACCACCCGCGGTTGGCGAGATCGTCGTTGGGCCGACCACTGAAACCGCAGCCGTCGCTGGATCAATCGTGTAGAGGTTGTCCCCAACGGCCAATCCTACTGCGTAGAGAACATCCGCCTTCGGGTCATACGCCAGGCCACAATCATCCCAGTTGACTCCGGTGTCTCCGACGCTGCTCCAGGTACGGGTCACTGGGTCGTACGCTAGGAGCGTTGTACCACCGCCAATTCCGTATACGAGATTCCGCGATGGGTCGTAGGCGAGTGCTTCAACATCGACTCCCGGGCCAGGGAGATACTCAACGAGGGCTCCAGTCATGGAGTCGAGGACCATGAATCGATCGATTGTTCCCCAGATGGCATACAGCACATCGTTCCCAACATCGTACGCAAGGCCTTCTATCCCGGTCCACCCCGAGATAATGTTCGGTCCGGTCCCGTCGACTGCAATCCGCGCAAGATCCCAAGGCAGTGAGCCGAAAAGCTCGCTCGGATTGTCGCCCGGCGCAAGCCCTACCGTCCGAGTTGTGACGCCGGACAGCCCGACGTGTACCGCACTCCCAGTGCTGGTGTCCAGCAGGAAGAGCCCCGATCCGTTCCAGTCCTGTGAGAAGAAGAGATCGCCTTCGTCGTCAACGTACCAATCGGCTGCACCAGCCGTCAGCCCAATCCCAAGACAGATGAACAACACAGCCAGACCAAGACGCCACGCCTTTCCCCGATTGCCACCCCACGTTTGCCAGCGCTTCTTTGCATTCACGTCTCCTCCTTGCCTCAACTGCTTTATGCACGCGTTTGCGCCCATGTTCTAGCTCACTTGCTTGGAAGAGAGAGGCAAGGTACACTGGCTCTTACGAGGCCAGAGGGGGCGAGGTGCTAGGTCGGCTCTCGACAGCTCTCTAGTTCGCTCCTTCTGCCTCTCCCCTATGCTCCCACAGCATTTCGTCTTCGTCTGCTCTCAGCAATCACCCTCCCTTTGGTTGTCTTCATGGTTTGGCTCGTGGATCGCTCTCCTGCAGGGTTCGTGTTTGGCTGGCTTCCCGCCTAGACGGATTTGAGAGGCAGCTTGTCGCCCGTTTCTCTTCCACCCGAGATACCCAATCCTTCGGGGCGCTCTCTGCTCGACGTGATTGTGAAAGGCACCAGTTGCCCAAGGATGGCACCTTCAGGAAGGCGCCAATTTGTGGATGAATGTTGATATGTCCTTGAATGATCTCCTGCTGAGATCGAGCAATAATCGGCAGACACGATGCCAGCCAGCTTCCCACAGCAACCTCCCACAGCGCTCTGGCAGCCCGGCTGGCCGACTTGAGGTCCCGTGGCTTTGTGTCCCTACCTCACAGCAGGTTTACCCTTTGCAGAGTCCCCCAAAACTTGTCTTCCTGCCCCTTTGCACTTCTGCCACCCGAAAGCATCTCGAGCATGAATGCATGCTAGCACAAACCCTCATCGAAAGTCAACTACCTTCTATCTTCCGCAAGGTGCCGAGATCAGGGGATAGTTTTCCCTGGACTCTCCTGAGTTCCCCGGGAACTGGGCCCGGTTTGCCAACACAGAGAGCCTGCCAAATCTGATCGGCTCTCTCATTTCACCTCTTCACGGCCCGAGGCCATACGGCCCCGGGCCCATTTCGTTCGAGCTACTCGGCCGGAGCCACCAGGGTGACCTGGGTGTGCTCGAACTGATCGAGCGCTCCCGTACCCACCCACACGTCGTACACGCCCGGTGCCCAACCGGTGGTATCTACCTCGACCTGGTACTCCCCGGCCTCTTCGTTGAACGGCGCCACATCGAAGAACAGGATCTCGGTGTACTCGTCCTCCACCGGCCGGCTGATCGCCGCCGATACCACCGCATCGGGGATGACTTCCCCAGTGAACGGGTGGGTCAGCACGAAGTACACCAGGATCGATTCGCCGACTTCGTAGGTCAGCTGCCCCGTGGCACCACCGGCGCCGGCCGCGAACAGTCCGCCGCCGCCACCGACGAATCCGTACCCGGCGAGCTGGATCGCGAACTGCTCACAATCCCCCATCGCCCGCCGCAGCGCCGAGGCCACGCGGATCCACCCAACCTCCTCAACCAGCGTGATCGCTTCCTCCATCGTGTACCCGCAGGTATTCATTACCTCGAGCGCCACCAGCGCCTCGGCTTCGCTCAAGCCCGCGGCCACCAGTTCGCCCATCGTCATCGCTTCGGGGATCTCCAGGTCGTACAGATCGACGAAGCCGATGATCGTGTCCGACGGAAGCGCCAACCACGGCCAGTAATCGACGAATCCGATCGTTCGCGTGGCGGGATGATTGCCGCCCCACCAGTTGAACGTCGCATCGAGGATGTTCAGTCCGTTATTGCCCACGAGGCCTAGGAGGTCGTTCCAGTTGATGTGGATCGCCGATGCGTCGTGGCCCGCCAACACGGCGACATCCCCGTGTACGGTGAACCCGTTACGGAACCCACCGAGCAGAATGTTGGACGCCCCAAGCGACAGGTCGCCCAACAGGTGCGTGTGCGCCGCTGATCCGGTCTCGCTCTTGATCGTAGCAGCTTCCGTGATCGGCCAACTCGCATCGTACGTGCCGTGGCGCACTTCGATCGTGTCCACACCGGGGAGCATCGTGCTATTGGCCGCAGCGATCGCGGCATTGAGGTAGCCTGCTGAGGGCGGAGGTCCGACGTCGTCGACGATCAGGAGCATCGGAGAAATCAGTTGCACGCCAGGCATCGCTGCAACCCCGTCAGGATCGCTCCCGAGCCAGGGACTGAAGATCGCGGGGCCGATTACCCAGTCTCCGCCGCCGTTGTATTCAGCGATGCCGTCTCCTTCGATGTCCTGAGTCGGTCCGTCGACGGAGCCCCACCAATTGAGCATCGCATCAGTAAGCGGAGAATCGGGTGCCACCCACAGGCCACCCCAATCCGGATCTCCGGCGGGGTTGTTCCCCTCGATCGCGTTGTAGCGGAAGACGGTATCGGTCGATCCGACGGCGTCCAAGCCGTCATGATTCCCGGAGATCACATTGAGTGCGACGAACGTGCCGCTACCCGGGAACACAGAGATTCCCCACTGGTTTCCAGTGACCGTGTTGCCGGTGATCAGCCCGCCGTTTCCCTGATAGGCGATCCCGTGCCCTGTGTTCCCCGAAACCACGTTCTCGGAGATCGTCCCTCCGTTGCCCATCACGACGATGCCGGATCCATTGCCTGTCACAAGGTTGTCGGAAACGGTGGCGAGGTCTCCTGTAACAAGCACACCGATCCCCGAGCTACCAAGTACGACGCCGTTGTTGGATACGATGTTCTCCACGATCGTGGCGGCCTCTCCGTAGACCTCGATGCCCTCACTGGCGTTGTCGTGGACGACGCTGTGCAGGATGGTCACGCCATCGGCGGTAACGTGGATTCCGTCGCACTGCATCCCCAGGTACCATGCCATGGCCTTTGACACGTCAAGCCCATCGATCGTCACACCGTCTGCGGTAACGCAAATGACGTGGCCAAGCTGATAGGGTTCGACATACTGTCCCCCGCCACCAAGGATTGTCAGCGCCTTGTCGACGAGTAGGTTCTCCACATACGTCCCCAGACCGACGTGAATCGTGTCACCGGGCGAGGCCGCGTCAATTGTCTGCTGAATCGTCCAAAGAAGGAATGCGAGACCGCCTGTTGTGCTGTCCCTGCCGACGGGAGATGACAATCCTGTCGGCCCCACCAAGCTCGTGGATGCCGTCTCCGGATCGATCGTGTACAGATTCGCTCCTCCGGCATGTCCGACCGCATAGAGAATGTCGTTGCCTGGGTCGTATGCAAGCCCCCCTCCAAGCCAGGGCAGTGAGGTGTCTCCGATGATCGACCACGTGCTCAGTGCAGGGTTGTAGGCCATCAAGTTTGGAGTATCCCATCCAATGGCATACACGAGGTTTCTGGATGAATCGTAGGCGAGCCCCTGGACTCTCGCGCTTGGAGCGGGAAGCGATGCGATCGGCATCCCTGTCTCGCTATCCAGGATCATGAAGAGGCCAAGATTCCCGTTCGCGGCATACAGAATATCACGTGTTGCGTCATAGGCGAGACCTTCCCAGCCTACGAAGCCCGCGAGAATGTCCGAATGGCTGCCGTCAGTAGCGATCCTCAGGAGGCTCCACGGCATGGACCCATACAGCTCATTCGGATCTTTGCCTGGCGAGAGGCCAACTGTCCCCCCATGGACGCCGGATACTCCGACGTGCAGGGCGTTGCCCGTTCCGGTGTCAAGTAGGAACAAACCGTAGTAGTTGTGGTCTTGAGAGAGATAAAGATTGCCACCATACCCAACATACCAGTCTGCTGCGCCAGCCGTTAGCGCGATGCCGAAAGCGATAAACAATGTGAGAAGAGAAGCCAATCGCCGGCTCCTATAACAGGTGGCACTCTCCTGACGCGCGTCTCTCCTTTCCATTCTCCTGCCTCCTTCTGCCTCTCCCCTATTGAGCGGTCACGTTCTTCCATCCGTTCTCTGAATCCACATCTTTTCTGCCTGAATCGCTCGTTGCACGAGGCCCGGGGACCGTGATCCCCGGGCCAGACTCCTTCGGGCTATTCTTCCGGCGCGGCCAGCGTAACCTGGGTGTGCTCGAACTGATCGAGCGCTCCCGTACCGACCCACACGTCGTACACGCCCGGCGCCCAGCCGGTGGTATCCACCTCGACCTGGTACTCCCCGGCCTCTTCGTTGAACGGCGCCACATCGAAGAACAGGATCTCGGTGTACTCGTCCTCTACCGGCCGGCTGATCGCCGCCGATACCACCGCATCGGGGATGACTTCCCCAGTGAACGGGTGGGTCAGCACGAAGTACACCAGGATCGATTCGCCGACTTCGTAGGTCAGCTGTCCCGTGGCGCCGCCGGCGCCGGCCGCGAACAGCCCGCCGCCGCCGCCGACGAATCCGTACCCGGCGAGCTGGATCGCAAACTGCTCACAATCCCCCATCGCCCGCCGCAATGCCGAGGCCACACGGATCCATCCGACCTCTTCGACCAATGTGATCGCTTCCTCCATCGTGTACCCGCAGGTATTCATTACCTCGAGCGCCACCAGCGCCTCGGCTTCGCTCAAACCCGCGGCCACCAGCTCGCCCAAGACCATCGCATCGGGGATGTCGAGGTCGTACAAGTCGACGAAGCCGATGATCGTGTCCGACGGAAGTGCCAGCCACGGCCAGTAGTCGACGAACCCGATCGTCCGCGTGGCAGGATGCTTGCCACCCCACCAGTTGAACGTCGCATCGAGGATGTTCAGTCCGTTGTTGGTCACCAGGCCTAGGAGGTCGTTCCAGTTGATGTGGATCGTGGAGGCGTCGTACCCCGGCAGCACGGTGACATCCCCGTGCACGGTGAACCCGTTGCGGAATCCGCCGAGCAGGATGTTGGACGCACCGAGCGACAGGTCGCCCAACAGGTGCGTATGCGCCGCCGATCCGGCCTCGCTCATAAGGGTGACCGCTTCGGTGATCGGCTCCGATGCATCGTACGTACCGTGGCGTACTTCGATCGTATCGACACCGGGCAGCAAGTTCGCTGCACCGATGGCGCGATTCAGGTAGCCCCCGGGCAAGACCACTGTGCCCGCAATCGGCAATCCCGCTTCAACCGGAACCTCCACATCTGTCATCTGCGGCTCGGGCCCAACCGGGGCAACAACAAACAAGAGCGGCGATCCCAATTGAACCCCGGGCGCACCAATCGTGTCAGGATCTACGCCCAACCACGGGCTGAACACGACATTCCCCGTTGCCCGGTCTCCGATGGTGCCAAGATTCCCGGGTCCATCCGCATCGCCCCACCAATTCAGCGTTGCGTCAACTGCTGTAGCACTCCCGTTCCATACGCCGGTGCCCCCCGTCTCGAACGTGTTGAGCACCGCAACCACATCACCATCGCCGAACTCGGCGCCAGATCCGACAGCCAGGGCTGTGGATCCAGGGGCGAAGGCGTTTCCCCCAATGAGAATATCGGACAAGGCGACGTTGCTGCCCCACATCGCCAGGTAGATGTGCTCCCAACCATTGTTCTCGAACTGGTTTCCAATGATCGACACATCCTCCACGGCGTGAGCAGCCGGGGTTCCGCCCCAATCGCCAATCACGCCAAGGCCACAGGAGCTGTTGCCCTCGATGGTACTTCCAAGAAGAATCAGTCCCTCCAAATCGGAGCCACTGATCGCGATCCCCATATCATTGCTGATGAATTCCGAATCAGCGATGTGCCAATTGGCCGCCGTGGAATTCTCCAGGAAGATCCCCTGCCAGCGATTCCCATAGAACATCGTGTCCTCAACGGAGAGGTCACTCACTTCGGCACCCGCAAGCACGTGGAATCCGTGACTGCGGTTGTCGTGCAAAATTGAATCTTCGATGCTCAGATCCGTAACGATGGTTCCTGGACCGCTGATTCCGATGCCATTGAGATTATCCCACAGGCTTGCGCCATCGATCGCGAACCCAACGACCTCGGCCCCTCGCAGGATGGCCACGCCCTCCAATGCGTGATGCGCATTCCAAGAACTCCCCGTGTATCTGAGATCCTGAACAACCAGCTGCTCGCCGAAGTGCGCCCACATCGCCTCATCGATCAAGATGCCGTAGCTGCCACTGAATGTATCGATCCCAACGATTGTCACACCCACTACGGGAATGCTTCCGGGAGAACGAAGCGTGATCGCTGCACCACTGGCCGGGTTGATTGCCGGATAGTTAACACCCTCCAAGGCTACAGGTTTGTCGATCACCACTTGCTCCACGTACTCTCCGCTGCCCGCCATGTAGTTGAAGTAGTCGTTTCCCTGAATGATCACGTATCCACTAGGATTCACACGATCGATCCCATCCTGGATCTTGGAATACGCATCGTAGCCAATGTAGTGATCGCCGACCTTGGTTCCGTTGCCAAGACCTGCCCACGTGTAGTCCACCCAGGTCCGGTCGACGGAGGCGGGTACACCGGAGATCTGCAGGCATTCCCACGAGAAGGAATGCAGGTTCGTCTGTGGCACGCCCCAGTTCATGATCTCGACAAACGGCTGCGCGGCCGACAAGTCTCCGGTAATGGTCCACGTCCCATCGAAGAACGGTACCCACGCATCCTCGGGATCGCTCTGATTGTTGATCGCGACGTTCCATGTCCAGCTGTAGGGACTTCCCCACGGCGGACTCCCCGGACGATCGGCCATCTCAGTCGTCGATGCTGCCATGTGTAGTCGCACCCAGCCTTGTACGACATAGGTGTCTACACCGACCGGCGTGTAGAGAAGACGAAGATCGAACGTGTTGTATCCAGGGTCCGCAACGAGTGATGGATCGTTGATCCCGGATCCGGCACCTGCCCTCGGGGTGTACGCCTCGGCATTGTATTGATGGTTGCCAAAGGTCACATCAGACGTAGTTCCTGAGAACTGGTTTTGAATGAGGTACTTGCGGAACCCATCGTCATGGTCCCAGTCGGCGCCCTGCTGATCCCACGATCCTACGCCTCCGCCCACTGCACTATGCACTTGATGACGACTCCAGACACCATTCCCGAGGATCCCGAAGCGCGCCTGGGCTCCTTGGCTCTCCGGAAGAGGTGGCCACGGCCACTCGCCTTCGTAGAGGATGTTTGTCAGATCGATCCCAACGATCTCAATAAGCGTCGCGCCTGCGGTGAAGTCGAAGCAAATTCCGTACACCTCACTTGCTCCCCCACCCCATGGCGCAGACCCCGTCGTCGTAAGTGTTCCACCAGCTAGCTCAAAGTCGTCTGCCAAAACACCAACGGCTACAACAAGCAGCAACAAACCAACGCCAACCCCAAACCACCTGAAACGCGACATCAAGGCCTCCTTGCAGGTTACACGGTTGGGGAGACAGGCGAAGTACCAATGGCAAAACAGCAGCTTCTTCCCACGACCTTGCGAATCGCTGCCCCAGTGCCATCACGCCTCCTGCCTCTCCCCTTGTGCTTTACTCTCTCTGATCGCTTGAGCTTGCCGACCTCCTTTCTCTGGGATCACTGAGTGGCAGCGGGCGTCATCCGATCCGCCGGTGCACTTCCTTGGGCGCCCACTGCATCTGTATTCGGCGTGTGGTCACATCGAGACATGCAAAGACGAAGATGGAAGAAACTAGGACTCGGGGAATCGTGCTGCAATGCTTGGCTCTGCCGCTGACCGGCCTCCACAGCAACCTCCCCGCAGTCACTCTGGCAACCCGGCTGACCGTTCCAAGGTCCCGTGGCTTTGTGCCCCTGCTTCTCAGCAGGTTTACCTTGTGCAGAGCATCAGATACCCATCGATTCGGTCTCCCAGTGCTCTCGTGCTCCAGGAGAACCCGACCATGAGACACTCTAGCATGCATCAACCCGGTTAGTCAACTCTACTGGATGTCTAGGCATCCTATGGACGTTCTCTGGGCCTTCGTGCCACGCCTCTTCCCGTTCTTTTGCCATAGCTCTTATCGGGTCGCTACTCTCAGCTTGTGAGCAGTACAGACAAGAGACTACACTGAAGCAGGAGACCTACCCTTTCCACGCCGTGACAAACGCGCAGATCGTGGTTAACAGGTAATCGAACGTGACGAGCGGCGTAACCTCGTAGCCGTGACTGGAATCTCGCACATACCCGAAGCACGCGGCGCGGGGCGCTGCGCCGATCGCATACACTGCGCTGGCGTCGCTCGCGGCCCGATCGTAGATCACCGGCTGGAGCTCGACACCGGCGGATGCCGAGAGGTCACAGATGTCGTTGAACAGCTCCTGGTCATAGATCGCGGAGCGATCCTTGGTGCGAATTCCCGGACGACCGTCTAGGACAAGCGGCGCTTCCGGAACCAGCGGGCTTCCGTCGACGGCGACAAAGACCTCCGGCCGCTCCCGTTGTGCCAAGGCTTTCGCACCGTGGCACCCGACCTCCTCTTCCACCGTGAAGGCGACCAAGAGCGGACAGCGCGGCGCCAGGGCTTCTTCCTTCAGACGGCGCAGCATCTGGAGCACCACCGTGACACCCAAGCGATTGTCAAACGTCCATGCTGCGACCGTGGGCTGTTCCTCGCTGCCCAGGAGAAACGGGCCACACACGTCCCGACAAGGAACAACCGGCGAGCCTACCCGCACGCCCCGATCGGCCAGCCGCTGCGCTGAAAGGCCGGTCAGGATTCGAGCACCGTCCCACGATGGACATCCTTCGAGAGCGTGTCGACTGTGGCCAGAACCGAGCGAGACGACCCCTCGAATGCGTCCTTGCTCCGTGAGCACGTCGACCGGCGTTTCACCAAGCTTCCACGGATACAGGCCGCCGGTTCGATCGATGCGCAAGGTGCCGTCCGCTTCGACCTGCGTCACGACCATCGCGATCTCGTCCATGTGTGCGGCCAGGCAACATGTGGGCGCCGTGCTGTCGGCCCCTGGTACGCGAACCAGCACGTTTCCCGCGGGATCGACCTCGGGAGCATAGCCCCATGACATAAGACGCTCCATGAGGAAGCGGCCCATCCAACGTTCATGTCCAGAGGGTGAGGGGATGGCGAGGAGTTCGGTGAACAACGCAAGTCCCGCGTGGGCATCCAACGCCCTCTGCAAAGAGAGCCTCTCTTCCGGGTTGGCGGAAACAGGATCAGTTCTCACGCAACACCTCTTCGTCATATTCGGTTTCCAGTCGAAGCTTGTGGCGACGCTCCTCGGCGGCCAGCCCCCGGAACAACGCAGACGCCTCCCCGGAGAACTCCGACAACCGTTCATACAGCGCGATCGATACCTCTTCCCGCTTCATCGCAAGAATCATGGCTTCCTGCAGGGTCATCTCCGGATCGGCCTGTACGTCAACCAAATACTGAACGAGGCCAAGGTCCTCGATCGGCTCATCGGCTCGCGTGATCAGATCCTCCGGGGTAAGGTGAAGGAGCATCTCGATATGCCCACGCTCGGCGGCTCCCAGACCGATCAGCAACTCCTTGACCCCACTGTCCGTAACGGTTTCCGCCCAGGTCTTGTAGAATGATTCCGCTTCGCGTTCCTTGGCGAGCGCGAAATCGAGCGCGTGCTGGATGCGGGTTCTCATGGAATCTCCTTCCGAACCAACGAGAGGTTCAAGAACGGAACAACATCCCAGTATACGTGACGGAGACTCCGCCGACGTCTACTCGGACGGATCGACCCGCAGTTGCGCCACGTTCTTGATCCAGAAACTCCCCGCAGACGTGGCGTCATACTCGAGGTTGCTTACGGATCCATCTTCCGGAAGCACGGCAATCCGAAATCCATCTTCCCACGCCGGCACTTCGATGCCATCGAAGGCATAGGCAAGAACAACGGGGTACTCAGGGTCTTCAATTCGCGCCCTCGAAAGGGAGACTTCGTACCCATCGGACGCAATCGCCACCACCGAGCCGTAGCGTTGACCGGACAGGAGATCGGAGACCAACACCCCGGTATAGGTTCCCTCATCCCTCCAGTTCTCGAACTGATTCTGGTACATCCCTTCGCGCGTGAGCGCCGGAAGCCGCTTCATCTGTTGAAGCGATACCGTCACCAAGGTGCCGTCGACTCCAAGGATCTCAACCGATGGGGAACTCCCCGATTGCCCAGTCCGCAACAAGGCCGGAATGACAATCGCCACAATCATTACAGCAAAGGCGATCTGATAGACGGTCCGGCGTCGACGTTCTACAGCCATGGGTACCTCCTTGAGACCACCGTAACCCCAATCAACACAGCGGCCAGCAACGTTGTGAGCGTGTCCGCGGCGGACCAACCAATCCGGTGGCTCGTGGTTCGCCGGGGATGAAGCCCGAAGCAACGTCCAATCATCGACATGGCGATCGAGTCCACACGTAGGAGTCCGGACACAAGAACCGGAACGAACGTATAACGTATGGTCTGCCGCAAGCCGGAGATCGATCGTACGGACGGCTTGATTCCCCGAAGCTTCTGCGCCTCTCGTACCGTTCGCAACTCATTGCGGAAGAATGGCACGAAGCGGAGGGCCAGGATCACGGCATGGCCGTAGCGGTATGGAACGCCCAAACGAATGATCGACTGAGCCAACCGATCCGGATCGGTCACCAGCACGAACAGGAAGCTGCCGGACAAGATCACGAGAAATCGCAACGCCATCGCCCCACCTGACAGAAGCCCGAGGTCGGTGATCGCAAAGCCCACCCTGAATACGGTTACGCCCTCACGGATCGATAACGCTTGTGCGACGAACAGGACCACCGCAAAGATCCATACGAATCGAAGCGAGATGAGATACCGGCGCACCGATTCCCCAGAGATCCCGGCCAGGAGGAACACCAGCAGCAGCGTGCCCAGCTGAACAAGCAGGCTACCGGATGCCAGCACCGTCGCCAACATTCCCGCCAGAAGCAGGCTGGTGGAGAACGGTCCGGCCCGATGGAGCCCGCGTGTGCCCGCATGATACGCGACGCGGGGGATCACGAAGCACCTCCATCCCAATACCCAGGCGCGTAGGCTTCCTTTTCACGCTCGCACAGCCGTGAGAAGACGTCCTCCGGAGCCCCCACCACCGGATCCCGATCGAGGTAGATCACCTGATCACTCAGCGAGGCCACCAGATCGATGTCATGCGATACGAGCACCACGATGGCTCCCCGGTCCCGCGCCGCCAAGATGCTCGCGACGATCCACGCGACGTTGTTCCGATCTTGACCGATGAACGGTTCATCCAGGAGAACCAGATCCGGCGCTCGACGCAGTACCGCCATAACCGTGAGGCGGCGCTGCTCACCCAAACTGAGGGAGAGCGGGGCCGCAGCATGAAGCCCCGCAAGCCCTGCATGTTGAAGCAACCGCGTCTCATCGGCTTCCGATAGAAACCCGTCGATCGCCAGCTCTCGCCGGACCGTCCGCTCGAAGATCTGCTGATGAGGGTGCTGAAAAACCATCCCGATCCGATGCGTCTCCGGCCGCACGATCTCTCCCGATCGGGGGCTCTCCAGACCGGCCAGGAGCCTCAGGAGGGTGGTCTTTCCACCACCATTCGGCCCGATCACGCCCAACACCGTTCCGGCCTCCATCGAGAAGGATAGATCGTCAAGCAGCGAACCAAGGCCGTAGTCAAACGACACGTCCCGAACCACAACCGGCGCCACGGACGCCGCCGCCCCCGCGGAGGCGCGCGGCGCGAGCGCCCACTGTGCACGCAATCCGAGTTCGAACAGGTCCTCGCGCCGCCGCATCCTGCGACGATGCACGATCTGGCCCTTGTCGACGACGATGAGCCGGGGCTCCATCGGAAGAAGCGGCCCGAGCCGGTGTTCACAGATCAGCAGCGTTCGCCTTTCTTGCTCCCGCAACCGCGAGAGAACCTCGAATACCGTCAACGCCCCATCGGGATCCAGGTTTGCTGTAGGTTCGTCAAGCAAGACGACCGACGGATCCATTGCAAGGATCGATGCGATCGCCAGCCGCTGCTTCTCCCCACCGGATAGCGTGGTGGTGTCACGTTCCGCGAGATGTGTAATCCCGACAGCTTCCAAGGCCGCGTCAACGCGCCCGTTCACCTCATCGACCGGCAGGCACAAATTCTCAGGGCCGAAGGCGACTTCCTGGCGGACACGCAACGTGCAGATCTGTGCTTCGGGATCCTGCTGAACCAGACCAACGTGCGAGGCGATCTCCGCGGGATCGGCATCGCGAAGCAGCTGCCCCTTGATGCGAATATCTCCGCGGACCTCAGCCTGAATGAGTCCCGGAATGAATCCAACCATGGCGCGCAACAGAGTTGACTTCCCGCACCCGGACGGCCCGGTCAGTGCAACCGCATCCCCGGGCTCGATATCGAGGCAGACATCCTCCAACGCCGGATCGACTCGATCCGGAAACTGCACCCAGAGCCGTTCGATCGCAAAGACGGAAGGACTACTCGATGACAATGCGGCTCACCTGCCGGACCCAGTGGGATCCGTCATACCCGGCGGCGACCAACCGAAGCGCATCGTCTTCCAGCGTCAGTACGATTCGTTCGTTGGCAAGCACCGCCTGAAGATCGAACGATGCTTCGTACCCGTCCCCAGCAACGACTCGGACGGTGGATGCATTGGTCGTGGGCTGAGCTTCCGTCAGCACGAGCTGCAGCGGCACACCGGTGTAGTCGGCTGGTGGGATATAGGTCACACTTCCTTGCATCTCGGTATTGATCGTCGTCTCCCGGTCGGTCCACTCACTGTATCGCAGGGTATACGGTTCCGCCACTTCCCCACGGATCTCGGCGGACGCCGGATCGGAAAACGGATCGAACACTTCGATGTAGTAGTACGCACCGCCGGCAAGGAGTGCGAGCACAACCAGACTCGTCACAACGTGTGCAATCCAGCTCCTTGCGCGGGGTCGGTCATCCGCAGTACGGGCGCCAACGAGCCTCGCTGCAATGAGCATCCGCCGAAGGTCCCACGCAAGATACCCCCCAAAGAAGCCCCCAGAGGCAAACGCCAACCCGGCCATCACCAGAATAAACCAGATCGAGACGTTGGACAGATAGATGGCTTGGAATAGGAAGACATTGGACGCGGAAGCCACCGCCCCCACGACGAGCGTCACCAACAGCGACACACGACGGGAGATCTGCATCCCTACATCGATCAACAGCCCCTCGACGAAAGAGATCAGAACGATGACCACACCGTGGGTCCCGCCGCTCAGGAACTCCACCAGTCCCTTGATCGTTCCGGTCAGCGTGGCCGACCCGAACCTGCCAATCAAGAGCCTGGCGAGGATCGGCCAGATCACGTGAAGCCCTGCGATCAGCTGCCCCGCGCCAAACGGAACCCCGAACAATCGGTTGATGAGGTTTCCGATGTAGCCGATGTACGTCGAGAGCACCCCGCCAATGGCAGCGAGGAGCGCGACAAGGACGATATCGCGAACCGAAAGAGCGGGGCGTCTCGACGTACGATTCATGGGGAACGCCTACAGACCGAGCTCGATGTCCGAGAGGAACTTGACCGACTTCAAGCTCACGTCTTCCGGCAGTTCGACGGAATCATCGTAGACGAATCGCATGTACCCATTCGACTCTGGGTCGAGGAACACGCCGTCCTTCTTGAATGCCACCACGAAGCGGTCGTCGCGGGCGATCAGGTTCGAAGCGACCGTCTGCGCGTATCCGTCAACGGCTGTGAGCGTGATGTCGTAGCCCCCAGCAGCAAGATCGTCATTGAAGTCCTCGTCGTTGTAATGGATGCCGAGTTCTGTCGGCGGGAAGGTATCATCGTCGCCATAGCCCACCAGCCGCCACAGTGCGATTCCCGAGTAGGTGTTCGTCTCACCCTTGCTCGTGACCGTCACCGTGCTGGTATGACACGGACAACCGATCCCAGCTTCCAGCTCGCCCCGATTGAAGATCCGGTCGACCGCGCCGGTGAGATTGAGCGAGTACTCCTCGTACGTGCCCAACACCTCGATCTGTGCGACCATCCTGGCCGAGAGAGAGCTCGAGAAATGCGGCGTGTCTTCACCGACCTGCACGATGCGGAAATAGCCCGGATCGTTCGGCATGTATTCGCCGTTCTCCACGAATGCGAGGATCCAGGTACCCTCGGTTTGATCGGCAAGCATCTCCACCGAGTAGTTCATCGAGTAGCCGTCGCTCGCCGTCACCCGAATCGTCACGTCGGACGGGACATTGCCGATCAACGTCATCATCGGAACGCCCGTGTACGTGGCCGTATACTCGGTCCCGCTGCTCCTCGTAAAGGTGCCAGGGGCCGTCATGACATCGAGTTCTTCCAGCTGCGTGATCGTGAAAGTCTGTTCGTAATCTCCCTTGACTACGGTCAAGATCGCACCGTCTTCAGCCAGGCCGATGGTCGCCAATGCGCCGATCGCAATCAGTGCGATGGCACAACTCGTGATAATTCGCTTCAACGTACTACCTCCTGCATTGCTCGGACCCCCGAGCCTCCGTTGGTTGTTGGTTCCACCCATCGTTCGGGAAGCGAACGAGAGCGGGCCAGATTCTACTTACAGCCTTCGCAGCAGCGGAAGATCGCCCCCGCTGTAATCCACAATCAGTGCATAGACATTCTTGACGAGCAATCCAGTGGTCGCCGGCTGATCGCCGAAGTAATGCGCGAATTCCTCGCCAAGCGTCTCCATCATGTCATCGTTGCCGAACGACCCGTCCTCGGAGAGGAAGACGAGACTCGGACAGTTCTCCCACGCCGCAGGCGACTCCTCGTCTCTCGATAGAGCCAGCACCGGCGGCCCAGCGGCCGTATCGCCTTCCAGGGCGGCACGCGGGAGCGTCTTCCGCCACCCATCCGTTGCGACGACCGTAATCGTCTCAAGGTCCCCAAGCCCTCCGTGGGCAGCGAGAATCTCGAAGATTGACACGCCCCTGTAGGAGTACGACCGCTTCCAGTTCTCCGTTCCGGCCGACATCGTCGGCCCTTGGTAGCGGACCGCTCCTTCCATCACGGGGAACTCCGCCAAGTCGACGACCGTCTCCTCCCCGTCGCGAACGAGCAGGATAGGAATTCGTGTTCCCTCTTCCCAAACCGGCTCGGACTGAGCCAAGTCGGATTCTGCATGACCACACCCAGCCGTGGCGATCAACGCGCATGCCAAGGCCAACAGCACAAGTCTCCCTCTCGTCAAGAACCTCTCCTCTCTCGGGGGCGCGTTCTCACGCATGTAGCGGAGAACACCGCAACCACATCCATGCCCGGCGCCAACTGCATTGCCTCGGCGCTTTGCCGGGTCACCAGAGCATTCAGCTCAAACCCGTCTGCCTCGAGCACAAGATCCGTCAGCTGCCCCGTGTTTCGCACCTTCAGTACGTGGGCGGAAACGGCGTTGTCCACCGTCTCCTCCCCCGGAGACCCCGGCTTCGCTCGTACCGAAATCAACTCCGGCGGAATCACAATCACCAATTCGTCTTCTGCCGAGAACGAAAGCACGGTGAGTTCGGCCTCGCCGAGCCTCACCCGGCACAATGCCCCATCCCGCGAGATCATGCGCACCGCGTAGGTGTTCTTCTCCAACAGCGCCGGCTCGGCCGCGACGCGGGTTTCGGAGAGCACATGCATCTCCTGCGGTCGCAGACGCTCCTGCCACAGGAGCTCTTCCACCACCTCGCGCGGGGTTCCCGCCGATACCAGCAGATCGCCGATGCTAAGATCGAGGATCTCTGCCAGCTTGCGGATGTGGGGAAGGGGGGGTGCCGGACGTTCGCCGCGCTCGATGCGGTAGAGGCGTGTGTAGTCGATCCCCGATTGCGCCGCCAACTCACGCAGGCTCAGCTCCGCCCGCCGGCGGGCTTCGTGCACCAGCTCCCCGAATCGTGCCTTCATGGCGCAAGAGTGTATCCCAGGTGTTGACATTTGGCAACAACCCAATCACGGGACTGCTCCGGAAGATGCCGAATCACGCAACCGCAATGCAACCAGCTCGTCCAACGGAACGAAGGCGATCCGGCGCACCCATTGGGACAGCCTTACAAGGATTCGCACGGCTCGTCACGTTCCGTCGTTGGCACGTCATGCGCCGCGAAAGACGCGAGAAGAGAAAAGGGCGAATCTCATTTTGGGTCTGCAAGGAGGAACCGGCGATACTTCGCTCGAACACAGTGTCTCAAGTGGCCCCAAGACGCTGCAAGCTTGATCCTCCGGGGCCTCAGATTGCGCGAAACCATTTGCCCATGGCGGCAGAGTTCGATCCCAGCGAAGCTCCTACGGCCGGACCTCTATGGTCTTCTCGCTCGCTGCCTTGAGACCTCTGGAGTCCGTCACCACAAGTCGCACCCGGTATGTCCCAGAGCTTCGGGGAACGATTTCCGTCGTCCGCCCTGATGTGGCAATCCGAAGGCCGTCTGCAGCTATCTCCCATTCACAACGCACGATTTCTGCGTTCACCGCACGGCTCGCTGATGCATCGACGACCAGGGGACTTCCCACAGAAGGTCTCGCCGGGCTGATGCTGAACGCGGCGGTGGGTGGACCGAACGTCACCACAACCGTTCGCGACGGGCGATTGGCACCAAACAGGATGCTTGGCGAACTCCGTTCAGAGGCAACAGCTTCGACACGGGTTGCGGTGGTGAGCTCGTACCTGTCGGGCAACGTTGCGGGCAAGATGTTGACTGAATACACACCGGGCACAACATTCAGTCCGAACTGCCCAACGTTGTTCGTTCGCAGAGTCAAAGTCGTACCCTTCCCGGATATCGCGACACCTACACCTCCGATTCCTCCCTCACCGGCGTTTCGTTGCCCATCACGATTCGCATCATCGAACACGAAGCCACTGAGCCGCGCTTGCCGACGCACTGGGATGTCAAGCCGAAGCTCCTCGCCGCCGCGAACCGAAACGCGAATCGGAGAAGCCCCCATCAACTCGAATCCCATAGGCAAAGCGTCAATCTCAACCGTGTGAACACCAGCCATGAGCGGGCGGAAGACGTACAATCCGTCGGAGTTCGTGATCGCCTCATGCCCCCTGGTCGACAACAGCACGTTCTCCAGACCGGGTTCCGCCGAATCGCGAAGGCCGTTCTCGTTCGAATCGATGAACAGGTATCCGGATACACGCCCTCTGATTGGACCGCAGAACGGGAAAAAACCGGTGAAGCTAACGCTTACAGACGTCGACCACCTGCATTCACCGGAGAGGGAAGCCTCGGTCTTCCACTCGAACCAAGCAAGATAGGGCGCAGCTCCCGACACAGAAACTCCCAGCATTGAACCCGCCTCATCCAGCGACAGCGTGATCTCCGGAGTCGCTGTAACGCCCTCCCAGTTGATGAAATCCGGCAGACCAAGCAAGCAAGTAAGGTCCCATCGATCGGCTGAATGCGGTGTCGCTTCTTTCCGCTCAAGACAGAAGCGGATCCCGGCCTGAACACCGCTTAAGGACACCTCAGCGGAAGCCTCCACGGTCTTGGAGAAGGAGGTAATCCCAGTCAGGTAATCGTGTGTACGGGTTAACCCGAGCCGGGTCCCGCAAGAGAACGGCGCAATCACACTGGCGAGGCTTCCCGAAAGGGAATGCGAGAACTCGTTGGTGGAAGCCGGAGTATCAGTGCTCTTGGCCACGTCCACCGAACCGTCGAGCACAAGGAAGAACTCCTGTCGAGAAATCACGGAAGCAGTTGCGCGGAGCCCTCGCTTGATCAGCAAGAACGTATCGGGCTCGCTTCCCAGCGTGCTTTGCGTCCAGGAGTAACGAACGCCCATCGGAAACGGGCACCCGTTGTAGTTGCCTGAGATACTCCACGAAGAGCGTGGAGCCTGCTTGGGATAGCCCGGGGGGACCTCCGCGCAGAAGCCATCCACGACAAGCCCCCCCAAGGAGAACCTCCCACTTCCTTGAAAGGCCGTAGCGGAACCGGTTTGATCTTGTCCGTTGGAGAGCAGGCAGCGTACGTATGAGACATCGTCGAAGTTGTAGCGTGCCTGGATCTCCGCGACAGAGAACCCTTCTGTAGTATCGCTGATACTCATGATTCGCAGTCCGTAGGCTTCGCACGCCCAATGGCCGGAGAATCCCTTGGCGGAATCCGTGAACAAGAGCCGAGCCCACGCTTCTGAGTTGTCCGGTCCAATCAAGAAGAGAGGCCATCCATTGATTCCCAGGAACGCTCCCGTGATCGCTCCGCTCCCCAGAGTCAGTCCCCAACCACTCCTGACCCATCGCGCATGAGCACTCTCCACGCCTTCTGTAGCCAAGCGCAGCTTGACGTACAGCTCGCCAATCGACGGAATATCGCCGGAACCGGTGAGTGTGAGCATTGGATCCATGGTCTCGTCAATCACGAGGCGGCAGCCCACTTCCCACTCAGGGAAGAGCGTCCCTCCGACTGTCTCCGGCGGCGGAGGGCCGAGCGTGTGGCTCACCCTCAATGACTGAAGGAGCGAAGGTTCGCGCTTGGACCCGATGACAATCTCCACCGTATACCTCGTTCCGGCTTCAGCAGATGCCGGGACCTGCACGGAGAACTCGATGGTTGCAATCTGCCCGGGCAGAAGAAAAACCTCGTGCCCGTCGGTACGGATCTCCCATTCCGGCTGCGAACGGAGCTCGACTCGGTAGGTATCGGGAGTGTTTCCCAGATTTCTCACCTGGATTCTTGCCTTCGTACGGCCGCCGGGCCGAGCACGATCGAGTAGCTTCTCCCATGCCACCGCGAAATCCGTGACAGCTGCCACTTCGATACGTGCAGTCGCTTGCGCGGAGACCGTCGCCATGCTGGTCGAGGTCGCCTGCAAGACGACTTGGTACTCGCGGGCTTCCGCGGTTTCGGGAATCGCAAGATTCGCAAACAGGATCTCGTACTCTCCTGCAGACACGAAGACAGTTGTCGGAACACCGAACACCGTCCAACCCTCCGGAAGATTGACCTCAAGGTTGTACCCATCGTTCTGCGAACCCTGGTTGGCTAGTGTGAACACGTGCGTGACAATCTCGCCGGGCGTACCGAGTTTCTCCGCCGTGACGGTGAGCCCAACAGAGTACTCTGCTGCCCACGTGGCTTGAGGCACGCAAACCATGAGACAAACGAATGCAACGCATCCCGCGCAGTACCGCTCGATTCGTCGCCGCGTCTTGAGGTCCATACTCACAAGTCCTTGCCGGTCGAGGAAGACGAGCCAAGCGCAAACGCCTGGGTTCACTTCACTTCCACCGTCGAATCCGGCCTACACAACACCTTCCTCCCCCCCGGTACCATCCTCGCACCCCCCAAGGGCCGTCTGCTGCATGCACTCCGGGATCATGGCAACGGAATTTCAAACGGGCGACCTCCCTGAATCAAGACGTCGCCGCCGAAATCGATGACCACGATGACGTAGTACGACCCATCCGGCAACGGCTCTCCCTCTTCATCGTCCTGAATCTCCAGATGCCTCACCTCCCCTGGAAGCGTGGGAAACCGCTCCAGCGAGAACTGTCTGACCGTTTCGCCTTCGATATCGCGGATCTCCAACGTACCTTCTGTTTGAAGGTGGGCCGTTCCGGTGTTCTCGTACGTGATGGAGAATGCCAGCGGAAACTCGGAGAGCACGGAGACATCGTTGATCTGCGCCGATTGCAGGTGCGTCGAAGGATCTTGCTGGAGAATCTTCACCGCATACGCCACAACGATCTGCACACTGGCGCCCATTCCCGCGGGCTCCGCAGATTCCGTGAGAACCGGCTGCTCCTCGATCATCAGCATCGACCAGTGATCGGCTGTCACATCCTCAGGCACGGAAAGCTCCATCTGAACTCCCGCCCGCTCACCCGGCTCGAGAATCATCGAACTCGGTGAGAACACAATCCAGTTTGCGCAAGACTCAGCAAGGCTCCCAGCAGGGAGGATCTGCAGAGATCCATCGGGAGAGCGGAACCAGTCGAACAACGACACCGTGGCCTCCAAGGTCTCTCTTCCCGTATTGGTGACCGAAAGCAGCTTCGTCTCACGCTGACCCGCGGAGATCTCCAGGATGAGATTCAGCGGGCTCACACTGAACTCGGCCGTCGCGGCAACCACCATGACCGCAAGCCAGACCACTGTGAGCAAGGACCCTGCAAGCCATCTTCTCACCTCGCACCTCCTTTCCCTCATCCCCGCGCTCACGGCGCAGAGATGACAACCTTGATTCGGAGATCGAATGTATCCCCGGCGCTCCGATCGCCCAGGTTGTCGAGATCGACCTTCAATGGATACGTGTTGGTTTCCCCTGAGGTTGACGTCCCCGCGAACCCTTCGAGCTCGATCGTTCCTGTGCTGCAGAAAGGCAAGTAGTCCCAGTTGTCCGTGCCCTCCTCGTTCTCGATCAGCAGCGGGCCAGCTCCGGTGAACCCCGGATCGGGAATCGGGGCCGCAAACTCGTAGCAAACGTCCACCTGGTAGGCACTGCCCGCAGTCACCGTGACGTCAAACGAACCCATGGAAGCAAGCATGCTGGCCGAATCGCCAAACCAGTCATCCAGATCGGATTGCGTAACCGTAAGATCACTCAGGTAGATATCGTCGATGCTGACGCTCAACGCAGCGGTCGTTGTGTAGTAGACGGTGACCGGAAGCCAATCTACATTGACAGTGTTGCTGCCGAACGAATTCCATTCAGTAGCAACCAGACGCACCCTGAAGTTGTTCGCGATTTCCTCACGAGTCCACGCGTGTCCCCACAAATCGTTGCTTCCGCCAAGGTAGATATCATTCTCCGATTCAGTCAAGTTCCCCGTCGACTTGTTGGAACTCGTCCAAGTGCTCCCATTGTCCCACGACAACTCCACATCCAGATAGCCCCCTGCACTGAAAATCCAGACTGACCAGGCCGCATCCACCCACGCGTCGACGCGAACCTCAATGCCGTCGATCGTGGCTCCTGCGGGGATAGAGGAGAAGTCATAGCCGTAATACCGATGCACTTGGTTGTTCGTACCACTTGCACTACTGCCACCATCGGCGTACGGACCCGTTGGGGTGGAGAACGATCCGTTGTTTGCGGTGGGCGATCTCTGCACACTTGCAGCGTGCACGCCGACGCTTCCGATGAGCACCAAGGCTGCGGCCGCCAGCCCCACCACAAGCATTCTCCCGAGCGCTCGCCCTGTCATAGGGAGGTCACATCCTCGACGATGAAGCTGATGACGAAGTCCAAGCGCTCGCCGGCCCGGCACTCGCCGAAGCGGTTTGGATCCGCGAGCAACCAACACCCGTACCCTTCATCACGCACCCCACTGCCTCCATCGACCGCATCCAGCACCATCATCTCCTGAGGGCCGTCGCTCGGGATACGCGCAAATACCGAACAGCCCAAACCACGTTCAGGCTGCAATAGCAGCGGTTCAGCCTCGAGCAGATCGGGATCCGCCAGGCCGTTGCGATAGGCGCCACTCAGTTGGACTATCGTCCGGAACCTCGTGAGCGAGACCACGCGGATCCCCACACCGCCGACGACCAGCAGGTCAGGCCGACCGCCGAGCACGGCGCCATCGATCGTCCAGTCGCGCAAGAATCCGAGGTCAAAGAGCGCCCAGTGATCCGCCAAGACGCGACCTTCCTCAACCAGCACGCGAGCGATCGCAGGCGGCTCAAGCATCCCCGCCAACTCCGGCCAGATGTCCGGAAGCGGTTGCCGGTCACAAGGACAACCCAGCAACGTCACCGTAGGATCGGCGGCAACGCGTGTCGCGGGATCGTCGGTGACGACGGTGCGGAAATTGGAGCCCGAGACCATTCCTTGATTCGCCAATCGCGTGACACCACCAGGCCATCCGTGTCGTGCTCTTACAAGGAAGCTGATGGCAGCCGTTTCTCCCGGTTCCATCGTGCCGATGCTTACGCGGAGCCCGCCGGCTTCCCACGGCTGCACCTGCCCGGCGGTGGTTGTCACGCTGCCCAGCACGAGAGCCGTATGAGGATCGAGCAGATCGGTGTATGTCACATCCATCAGCACGTCGCTGCCGGTGTTGTGTAGCTCGACCGCATACCGGATGGTTTCAGGCGTATCCGCCAGCCCATCCCCATTCACACCCTCGAACCCGTCGGCCTGTTGCGCAACAAGGCCTTCCGCCACACCACAAGAGAGGGCCGCAGCCCCTCCCGCAGCGGCAACCGGCGTAGATGTCGGGTCGGAGAGCACGACGGTGTCGGGATCGTCGGTCAACACGGTATCGAAGTGGGAACCCGAGACGGCGCCTTGGCTCGTGAGACATGTAATGCCTGGAGAAAGCGGATCCTCGATCGCGGCCTCGAACGAGATTGTCACCATCTCACCCGCACCAATGGCGCCGATAACGACCGCAACCGCCGCCGATTGGCCGGAGTCGGCCTCCGGAGAGACCGCGCCATGCGATGTTGTCACGCTTCCGGGACGAAGTTGTGTATGCGGATCGAGCAGGCCGCGATAGGAGACGCCAACGAGCGTTCGGCCTGTGATATTGGTGATCTCCACCGTGTAGGTGATCGTATCGCCCGCAGCAACGCTTTCGGCGGTGGCAGAATCCCGCTTGAACGCCGTAACGCAGGCAAGCCGCGGACGGCAGACCGACGCCACTCGGTCGATGGATGCAGGAAGAAGCTCCGGCTCGAAGGGAATCGAAAACTGAGACACGTTCAGGTGAAGCACCGACCGAAGCACGAGCGATACCTTCGCTGTAGCCTCCGGATTCGCCTGGATCACCGCAACCGGCACACACAGAGCCAGCAGCACCGCCACCAACGCTCTTAGCAGTTGCCTCATGGCCACTTCCCCGTCAACGTGCTTCGAACTCAAGCATCAGACCAACCTCATATACGGTTCTTTGCGCCACCCTCCTTCGTTCTCACTACGCCGTTGTCGGATCCGTGACCACGACCCGGACGGTGAATTGGATCTCCTCTCCCGCTGCGCGGTCTCCGAGGCTGTCGAGGTTCACATGAAGGTCATACTCTAACTCCTCGCCCGGCGTGTTGTTCAGTCCCAAGAAATCGTTGCTGATGTCCAGTCCGACGCCTCCTTCATAAGGAATGTACTGGAGGTCCTGGGAGCCGCCGGTTAGCTGAAGCAACTGCTCGGGGACGCCGAGAGGCGGGTCAACCGCGCCGCCGCCGGGGAGCTCTACTGCAGTGTAATCGAGCGCCACCGTGAAGTTGGTGAGCGCGATAATCTGGATCGTAAACGTCCCTCCGAAGGCAACGATGATCGGATCCGCCGACTTGTACAGAGCCTCAAGACTGTAGATGTTGGTGTCAGTCTGTTTCTGCGTAACCTCGATGTTCTCAAGCTCATCGACGATGCTGACATCGATGACGTCCTGCAAAGTCAGACTGACGACCGCTGTATCTTGCGTATCGGCAACCGCACCCAGGGGTACAAGAAGCAATCCAGCCACAATCAAAAGCATGAACACCCTACGCATTGAAATCCCTCCTTGCAGCTTGTCTTTTCATCCGTTGTTGCTCGCCGTGTTCACCAACCATTGGATCGATAAGAACCTCCTTTCGCGGTGCCTCCGCCATCTTCCCTGTGATTCGTTTCTTCTCCCGGTCAATGCAGAAACCGGACAGCCACACTACCCGTGGCTGTCCGGCTCTTGCCGTACATCTTCTCTCGCCTGCGCTCTTCGATTCCGGATCTCGCGGTTCGAAGCGATTTCCCTGCATAAGCGCAGCTTGAAACGCACGCTAGCACACTTTCGTTCGCAAGTCAAATACCGTAGCTCCGCCTGCTAGAACCTAGCGATGAAGCACAGTGCGGAAAAACTTAGGAAGACAACCGTTCACAACCATTTGTCATGTGCATCGGCGGTCTCGACAGAGCCAGGGCGGTACTTCGCGCGAGCGCGAGGCCAGAAGAGACACGGATACGTACGACGGAAGGCCGTTCTTCGCTTCAGCCCATGCTCACGAATGACGAGTGGATACTCCCTCGATTCCCTCCTCTCCTTCGTTGATCCGATGGTCCACCCGCAATCCGGAAGCGAGATGGGAGGGCACGGGAATAGCAAACGGAGAGATACCCGTTCCAACCCACGACGGCCCGCTCGTGCCCCCTCACACGGTCTCTACCGGGATCTTGGACGGGCCACTGCTCGAAAGAAGCGCATTCGATGAAGAGGGTGGGATCATCGGGTGTCAACAAACCGAGGACATCTGCCGGCAGCCACAGACTTCAAGATTGCCTCTCAGGGTAAGCTTGCATTTGAACATACGGGCCCTGTAGAGATTGTGGGACTCGTCAATTGCAAAGGATGCCCGGGGAAGAGGGCTATTGCACGCGCGGCATTGATGGTGAAACGAGGAGCAGAAACCATCGTCTTTGCGTCATGCATTTCCACGGGCAACCCCATCGGCTATCCGTGTCCACACTTCGCTGAGACGAAAACGCCGTTGTCAAGAAGGTCGGCCCAAGTATTGAGACTGTCGCTTACACCCACTAGCCGGGTCATCTGATAGGGTATGTTGCTCCCTAGAGACGACAACGAAAGCGCTACCCATTTGGCGCATGAGGCTCTCGGCAAACGAATCAATCCCTGCGGACATTGTCAGTTCTGCACGTGTTGGCGATTCCTTCTCGCCCCAGAGGCTCAAGCTCGAATCGCGGTCGATCCTGGCAACATCCGCATCTTGCCTCCTGCGGTGACGGTCATCGTCTTCTTCGCGGATTGGCAACACAGAAGCGCCGTTCAGCCTGCCGCTCGGCCTCTATCGGTCGAGCGGCAGGCTACGGCACCGATTTCTCCCTCAACTTTGAGTGGGACAGCCTCCGATTCAGTCTGTTCCCACCTTCAAGCTCATGGAACTCACGCTACCTAACCCGCAGGCCCACGCAGTGATACACGCCGGAGTTCTCTGTGACGAGCAGCAGGTACTCGCCGACCGGGAGTGCTCCGACGGTCACGTGAATCCACCGGGTTCGTCGGCCACCTCGTCTGATGCGAACTTGCAGGCTTTGACTCCAATCGAGATGTTCACCGCCGCCGCCCGCTATCGTCTCTGCGGACAGAATCGTTGCCCTGGGCAACGCGTTTGCCGCCACATTGGCATCGCGAAGCGCGAAGCTGAACTTCGCCGACTGTCCTTCTACGATCGTCTCCGATTGCGGCGGATCGGCCATCAATCTGCGAAGGATGTCCACCTCGTTGATGTGATCCGCCGTGGCCGTCAGCGGCGCGGCGTCTGCATCCAAACCGTAGATGACGGCACCTCTGTTGGTGCTCCACTCATCGTCACTGTCGTGCGGATGCCGCGAAGGAAGATCCGGATCAGTGGCTTCGCCCCGCTCCATGCTGGCAGGCGGGTGCTCTCCGCCGGTGTTGGATCCGGCAGGCCACGGAAGGCCACCTGGAGAACGCATGCGGTAGTCGGTATTCGATGAGTTCCTGAGGAAGCCGTTTGCATCAAAGAGATAGATCTCCTCTCCTTTCTCGTCAGAGAGCCGGTATGCATCCGGATCGTATGGCTTGCCAATACCGTAGACGAGATCGGAGGACATGTCGCTGACAACGCTCTCGACGTATCGCTCGAGAAGGTAGTACTCGCCAGCGCCAATGCTGCCCGAGAGAGGAATCTCGGTTCGATCCTCCAGCGGTGTCAGATCCCGGAACTCGACGAGGGAGTCAATGGTCTGAATCGGCAGCTCCGTTTGGCGTGGACGCCAGGCGAGTATCCAGCCGGTCAAGTCCACGTTCCACTCGGACAGAAGCTCGATCCACTCGTGTTCCGCGCTGTGCAACGTCCCGCTCCACGCCACTTCGTTGACGCGAACTCCAGCGATACTGCCACCACCGCCAGCCGCGCAGTCAACGACCTGAATCCTAACCCGTCCCTCTGTTCCTTCCCCGCACGAGTCAACGGCCACAAAGGCTACTGTGTCAAAGCCGATGAAGCCTGCCGGCGGCAAGTAGGTCATCGTTACCGACGCCTCATGGCCTACGCCATACTTCACGTCTGTGAGATCTCCGAGGATCGAACCGTGATCGACGCGCAATTCGCCACTCAGGAACGTGATGGCCTCCGTGAAAACCCCGGCGAGATCGCGGTCAATGACCGTAGCTTCGAATGTGACACTCTCAGCTTCCGATGATTCCCCGGTGCCTACAACGCAGATCTCGAACCTTGCATCTTGCGCCTTCGGGGCGAAATTGCGCTTGATCCTAATCGTCTGCGTACACGTGTCGGTGTTGCCACAAAGATCCGCGATCCGATACGTCCGGGTCACCACCTCCGGGCAACGCTCCCCGTTCGATACCTCACGCACCAGGGTGAACGACGATGGATCGATCGCACAGTTGTCGGTGGCTACCCCCCCGGCGGACACAAACGCCGCGTAGTCGCTGTACGCCGGGTGCTCGTCGATGCTGCATACCGCAGTCAACGGCCCC
>Ga0272441_10000595_pt1 | contig 81842 bp, 76 predicted proteins | sample SSMProp6N_FD_193582 | JGI IMG/M metagenome (GOLD analysis project Ga0272441, IMG submission 193582) | Marine sediment archaeal communities from Little Sippewissett salt marsh, Falmouth, MA, United States - SSM-Prop-6N | ecosystem: Environmental > Aquatic > Marine > Wetlands > Sediment ...
CCATCGGGTTACCACTCATCCGTCATATCAGCCGGAATTATGGAAAGAATGGGGCCTCCCCCTGGCGGACAACTGGATCGGTGAGCATGAGAGAAAACTGGCGGGCTTCAAGCATCTGGGGTGGCTGCGGACCGAGACATGCGCAGAATATCTCCTCGGCATCACGCCCCGTGTCGGGGATGTGGTCTCAATGGGGGGGAGCTGCATGCAGGTGGCCAACAACAGTCTATTTGGTGCCCGGGTTGATCGAATGGGCATTCTGGTATCTCTGGCGGCCGCCGTGTGCGGGCGCACACCGCTTATGGGCCTCCTGCTGCCGGAAAATCGTTATGCCCGCCATATCGTGGAACTTGACGACATCGATGTGTCCGGTTGGACGGGTGCCCATTATCACTGTCTCGGGTACCTGATAGGCGACAGGATACCCGGTTTCGAGCCCATCGCCGTGACGGGACTGCCGGAACGACTTCCCTTCGACATGCTGCGGGCGCTCGTCATATCGATGCCCACGTCAGGTGCCATAACACTCGCTCACGTGGTGGGCAATACGCCCGAAGCAGCGACGCTTGAAGCGGCGTGCGGGGGTACAGTATCGGAAGATGTGCTCACGGTAACGAAGAAGGATCTCTCGGAAACATGGGAGAGACTCACTGTCGGGGACGGCGATACGGTGGAACACGTGGCCTTCGGGTGTCCCCATGCGACCATCGATGAGATCGGACAGATTGCGGCGCTTTTGGAGGGCAAGACAATAACAACATCTCTTTTGATCGGTGCGTCCGCGCCGGTGGAGGCCCTGGCACGGCGCCAGGGATGGGCTGATACTATCGAGAATGCGGGAGGTCATTTTCTTTCCGTGTGTCCCTCCATCGGCAATCCCTTTACGCGCAGGGATATAGCCGGTGAGAAACAGGCGCGGAGCGCGGCGACCAATTCCGCACGCAGCGCCCATTACCTGGCCACCGTCAGCGGGGTCAATGTCTTCTTCGGGACGGGAAAAGAGTGCATAGACGCGGCCATATCAGGAAAATGGAGAGGAGAAGTACCGACGTGGAAATAAGAGCGCATAAAGTAGCCGCCGGTAAGGCGGAAGGGGAGGCGATCGTGTATGACGGCCCGTTTTCATTCATGGGAGATATGGACCCGCTCACGGGAAAGATCTGTGCGCCGCGTCATCCCCTGGAACATGTCGACATCACAGGGAAGGTGTTTGTCTTTACCACGGGCAAGGGTTCAAGCGCCGGCGACTGCGCCGCGTGGAATGCCCGGGAAAACAATCACGCGCCCGCCGCTATCATATGCCGTGAGAGTGAGCCTGTTCTCTCAGGCGCCGTTATAATTGCAGAAATCCCCACAGTTGATGGCCCCGAAAGAAATATTTTCGATATCATCAAGACAGGTGATCATGTAGCAGTGGATGCCGACAGGGAGATAATCACAGTAACATAAGGTTTTAGTAGAATACGTAATGATCAAGCCTTTTTATCATTTGCTTTCATGGATCCAGCGGAAGCTTTAGGACCATGTGGACGGGTGTAAACGCAGGGTTGTGAGTCGATGTATGATTCACAACTCTTCGTCAATATGAGTATAAAATTTGTGATAGAAATATGATCAATCCTACCTAAATGACATAGACAATTTTTTTCACTTGACATTTTTACTTGAAGGAAATAAGTGCAGAATCGATAATAACGAGGATCGGTTGTGAATTAAGTTAGTTTATAATTATAAGGCACGTCTGTCTAGTCAACAAATTCAGTATATTACTAGCGTTATCGTTTCACGAAAGACGCTGAAGTCGTTTAAGGAACTGATGTGTGACGTCATTAAGCGATTTTTTGAAAAGTGTGGGGAGTCTATTAGTCTATAATAGACAAAATAAAATTGCAGGAGACATCAACCGTGAACATTCAGAGCGTGACAGAAAGCATCACGAAGCATCTTCGTGATCTTATAATAACAGGTGAGTTGGAACCTGGTACAAAGATTAATGAAATCGAAATATCGAATGAAATGGGCGTCAGTCGGCCACCGTTGAGAGAGGCGTTTCGGAGACTTGAGAATGAAAATCTGATCGTCGCAAAACCGAGGCGGGGGGTTTTCGTCGCCGAAATGTCTATTTCAAATTGCGAAAATATTTATGAAGCACGGACAATGCTCGAATGTGAAGCAATCCGGATCATTGAGCAGAAAGAAGTTCGGGCAATACCGGAAGTCGAAAGGGCATTGGAAAAAGAGAAGAACTATGTCCCGACTGATGTTAACAACGCTAAGGAAATATTGAAATTTTTTACTGTCATGTCGGCTTTCCACAAGAAGATGATTGAAGCGGCGGAAAACGAATGGATTAATCATTTCTACATCAGTATCAGTTCCAGCCTGACACGCTACCAGGTGCTATATCTTCATATCATTGGAAGCCGGGAGACGTCCATTGCGGATCATATGTCTATCTATGACAAGATCAAGAAAGGGCGTTACAGAGAGGCAAAAGAGGAAACGATAGAACATATCAACAAGACAAAAATACTTCTGGAAAAAGAATTATGTGAGATATTCCCTGATGCCTGCGCCGAACAGGAAGAGGCGGTTAACGCGTGAACATAATATCCCGTGTTTTGTGCATGGGTTATTTTAACGGCAAGGCTGTTCAAGAACAGATTTTGTATGGTAATACATACAAAAGGGTGAATAATCAAAGATAGTAATAAAAAAGAGCAATTCAAGACAGCTATTCACTGTGTAATCGTCCATAAATCCCTTAGCAATTCCATAAATGCTTAATAATAATGATGACATAATAATATGTCAGATTAACGATGAGCACCAATCTATTTAACCTGGGATAAAATATCAGATACGCAAAAATTCATATTGACAAAGGCAAAAGACTGTCTGTATATTGTAGACAATATTACAGGAGACAATAGACTTGCTAATTCAGGGCGTAACAGACAGCATCACAAAACACCTTCGCGATCTTATCATAACGGGGGAACTGAAGGCAGGGATAAAAGTTAACGAAACCGAGATATCGAATAAGCTGGGCGTCAGTAGACCGCCGTTGAGAGAGGCGTTCAGAAGACTTGAAAACGAGAATCTGATTATTGCGAGGCCGAGAAGGGGAGTATTTGTCGCGAAAATGTCTATTACGGATTGTGAACACATTTACGAAGCAAGGACCATGCTTGAATGTGAAGCAATCAGGATACTTGAGGAAAAACATATTAGAACCATTCCCGAAGTAGAAGTAACGTTAGAGGAAGAAAAAAAATACATCCCGTCGGATATTAACAACGCAAAGGACATATTGAATTTCTTTACAGTCATGTCGGCCTTCCATAGAAAGTTAATAGAAGCGACTGAAAACGAATGGATAAATCGTTTTTATGTCAGTCTCAGCTCGGCACTAACACGATATCAGGTGCTGTATCTGCACATCATTGGAAGCCGGGAAACGTCCATCTCAGATCACCGTTTAATCTATGAGAGCATAAAAGGTGGTTCATACGATAAAGCAAAAATGGAAACGATCGAGCACATTAACAGAACAAAGGCGCTGCTCAAAAAGGAACTGTGTTTCAAATTTCCGGAGATATGCGTTGCTCAGCAAGCAAGTGCAGATGCTCATTAAGGAAGTGTGGGTACGTTAAAAATACTTCTTGAGAAAAGGCTAAGATGGCCATAGTGCCGGAACCGGGTTGAATCGTGGAAAGGCACCATGTGAATTAACTATTAAAAAGGAGGAACTACAATGGAATTTCGTGGTTATTACAGGCCAGATGGGAAAGTCGGCGCGAGAAATTACGTCGCGATTGTCCCGGCGGTTGGCTGCATTAACAATTTATGTTCTCATTTGGAAAAATTAATCCGCGGCACAGTGGCAATCCGCCACGATCAGGGCTGTTTACATCCGCCGGCAGATACGGAACAGGTCACGCGAACACTCATCAACCTGGGCAAAAATCCGAACGTCGGGGGCGCTCTTGTCGTTGGTCTCGGATGTGAAATGGTCAAGGCGGAAGAGATCTACGAAGGCATCAAGGCGACGGGGAAACCGGTTGATATGGTTGTGGTCCATGAAATCGGCGGCATGATCGACACCCTGGCAAAAGGGGCCCGCGCGCTGGTTAATATCGTTGCCGAGGTAAGCGGTGCGCAGAGAGAGAAGGCGGGCCTTGATAAGCTGGTATTCGGGACGAAATGCGGATCATCGGACACGACGTCGGGTTTGTCATCAAACTTGGTTACCGGTGAAGTGTGTCGACTCATGACGCAGAACGGCGGAAAATTTATCCAGGGCGAGATCTGCGACATAATGGGCGGTGAATACGCACTCAAGAACCTGAGCGTTGATAAAGAACAGGGAGAGATGATTGTCGATTACGTGCGTGATCTCTACATGCGCGGTTACGCCGTCGGTGCAGACACGAGAGGGTGCCAGATGACTGCCGGTAATGTGGCAGGCGGATTGACGACTCTCGTTGAAAAGGCGCTGGGAGCCAATGCGAAGGGAGACGATGTGCCCATTCAGGGGACAGTTGACTATGCCGAGATACCGCCCGATGCACCCGGTCGTTACATCATGAATTTCCCGGGACACGGTTTTGAGAATTTGACGGGTTCCGCGGCCGGTGGTGCCATTGTTCATCTCTTTACGACAGGAAGAGGCGCACCGAATGGAAATCCGATTATGCCGACGGTCAAACTCTGCGGTAACAGCAAGACCATGAAGACAATGTCAGAGCACATCGACGTTGATGTGTCGTCAATTATTGATGAGACGGAAACACTTGAACATGCCGGTGAAAGACTCTATGAGTTTGCCGTCGACGTGGCAAACGGCAAGCTGACGAAGTGTGAGATTCTCAACTTCGAGGGCATGGAAATACTCATCAAAGGACCGGTTATGTAGGCCAAAGGAGGAGCTTAAAATGACAAAATACGCAAAGAGAATTTCCGATACGGACAATGTTGTCACCGCCGTGGCCGATTGTACGGCTGGAGACGAGGTGACAGTCAAATATAAAGGTTCAGAAACAAAATACAAATGTAATCAAGATGTTCCTTTCGGCCATAAGATCGCTACGGGAGATATTTCCAAAGGTGCCGTGGTCATCAAGTACGGCGAAACCATCGGTAGCGCATCACAGGACATTAAGAAAGGTGATTGGGTTCACACTCACAATGTCAAGGATGATTACAAGTGCTTGGACAAGGACGGTAATCCTCTACCCGGACAGGAAGATTAACGAGGTGTTAACGTCTCTTCAGGAGCAGGGATAGCTTTCCATCCCTGCTCCTGACTCGGAGTCGTAATCAGTGAGGAGAAGAGACCAATGGTATTGACCAAAAAAGAACAGGACATGGCGGCCGGAAAATACGGGCCGGGTATTAAAAAGTGTATGGAGTATCTCGTTAAATTCGGCGAGGCCTTCGGTGCAGAAAAGATGGTTCCTATAAAAAGCGCCCATACAATGCCCAAGGAACCCATCGAGTTGTTACGTGAAATGACTGACGGCGTGGAAAGAGCGGAGGTCTTTACGACACTGCACGCGTTGATGTCATCATTCGATCCGAAGACATGTAAGGCAATGGGTATTCAAGATGATTTTGCATCCGAAGAGATGACCATTTATGAACAACGGAAAGACATATACAAAAAAGCAGCCTTTTATCAGACCTATACGTGTTTACCAATGCTCGTCGGAAATATTCCCGCTCAGGGTGACTATATATCGTGGATCGGTTCGGGAGCGCAGTTGCTGTCCAATTCACTGCTGGGAGCTCGCTGCAACCGTGATGGTACCGTAATAAACCTGGCATCGGCCATAACGGGGATAACGCCGTTGCACGGCCTATTGCTCGATGAGAATCGCTATGCCGACGTTGTAGTGAAATTCGAAGGACTTGATTTCGAATCCCTCACACACTCGGAGTGGGGCGCCATCGGGTATTATGTCGGTGCAAAGGCACAGAATCGGAACGTGGTGATGGATGGTATTTCCTGTGACCTGGATATTGATCAGCTGAAATACCTGATGGCGCCGCTGTCAGTGTCCGGCTCGGTCAGTATCTGCCACATTGTCGGCCTCACACCGGAGGCGCCGACACTGGAAGCGGCACTCGGACATCGTGAGGCAAAAGAAGTCATTACGGTAGGCAGGAAAGAAATGCAGGAAAGTCTCGATCAGTATCCATGGGACAACAAAAAAAACGTCGATATGGCTGTTTTCGGCTGTCCCCATCTGACAATCGAGGAAATCAAATACATGGCCGAGTTGCTGGATGGACGGACGTTAAAGGAGAACAAACGTCTCTGGGCCGGAATGCCGTATCAGCATTACGCACTTGCAGAAGAAATGGGATATGCGAAGACAATTGAAGATGCCGGCGGTGTTTTCGCGAGTGCCTGTATGGCAACGATTCCCGATTCTCCCATCCCAGAGGACGTCACGCTCATTGCCACCAATTCCTTCAAGGCCGCTCATTATATCACGCGGTTTTCAAAAGGACGAGTCGATGTCTGTATAGCCGATATGGACGCGTGCATTGATGCGATCACCAAAGATTAGCGGAAGGGAGATGATCAATGAAAAGTAAAGGACGAGTCATCAACGCCGGCGAAGCCAAAGGTGAAGCCTTTGTGTTGGATATCCCTTTTTCCTTTATCGGGGACTTCGATCCCAAAACGGGGAAATTTGAAGTAAAGGGGCAACCGCTGTACGGAGAAAGTCTGGCAGGCAAAGTTCTCGTATGCCCGACAGGCAAGGGTGGAACAATCGCCCCGTTTATTGCTTATGAAGCATGGAAAATCGGGAAAGCGCCCGCGGCTATTCTGTGCAATAGCGCGGACCCGATTCTCTGTGAAAGTGCGTTGGTTATCAACATACCCATATTGGACAGTTTTGACACGGACATCGTGAATGCTATCAATACGGGTGAAATGGTATCCATATCCGGTAACGAAGTTGCCGTGTGATAAAGTGATGAAAAATCAAAAAAACCTTACGGTAGGAAGGGAGGTGACGGAACAAATTGTAAAGGCAGAGTGCTCGTGTTTATGCTGTATGTCCTTTAATTGAATATTGATAATGGAGTTTCTGGGCGGTTGCGGGGCTTGTATGCTCCCGACGGTACTCATAATCAGCAGTGATGAGGAAACGCGCCACGTCAGTATGGACAACACATAAGGGACATGCGGTACACAATGCGTCAATGGTAAAGCACCCACATGCAAGAACAGAGGAGGAAGAAATGAGAAACATTAAGAAAGTCGGCGTAATCTTTTTACTGGCGGTGTTCATGACGAGCTTTGGCATCGCTGTAGCAGGCTCTCAGGCATTCGCTGCCGAGAAAACGCATAAATGGGTGGGACAGGCGTTCTGCTCCCGGGCAAACAGGCTCTTCGAGAACGGTGAAGATTTTGCCTACATGGTCGAGAAGTATACTGATGGTAAGGTACAGATCGAGTTTCACGCGGCGGGAGAAATCTGTCCGGCAATGCAGGTTTATGAAGCGACCTCGCAGGGCATAATCGATTTCGGCCAGGCATGTCCCTGCGTGGCGAGATCAAAATCTTATGCCGCGCAGTTCTTCTGCGATGTGCCCGGTGCCCAGAGTCCTATCGAGCAGATCGTATGGTATTACTACGGTGGCGGAAAAGAAATTTTCGAAGACATGTTCCATAAACACTACAACGCGCATCCCCTTCCCATGGTGGCGATTACGGCTGAGGTGTGGATCTACTCGAACAAAGAAATCAAGACTCTTGCTGATCTGAAAGGTGTGAAGATGAGGGCTGCCGGTGCTCGTGCTGACGTCATGAAGAGCCTGGGCGCGTCAGTGGTGGTCTTGCCCGGCGGCGAAGTGGTCCCGTCCATGGAGAGAGGCGTCATCGATGCTATGGAATATTCCAGCATCAACTGCACATACCCCTTGGGGTTCTGTGATGTTGCCAAGTATCTTTACATGCATCCGACGAAGTCAACATCCCCCATAAACCTGTGGGTCGTGAGCCTTGAAAAATGGAATGCATTATCACCCGAACTGAAAGCGGCCGTCGAAAAGGCGAGCAAGGATATGTACCTGATGTCGCTCAGCTGGGGTATTCTCGAGGATACCGTCACCCTGAAGAAGGCTGTTGAGGAAAAAGGGTGCACAATGGATACGCTGCCGGAGGATGTGGCACGGGCGGTCGACGAAGCAGCGGCAGATTATTATTACGAAAGGGCCAAGAAAGATCCGGAACTGGCTCGCTTGCTGGAATCATGGGCGAAGTTCAAAAAAGATTACGGTCCGTATGCCAAATGGATTGACTACTTTAACATGACGGGTGATCACCTGGGTTTGGTGAAGGGTGATTCGTAAAATCAGGTATTTCTGATTTCTCTTGTCATGGTTAAATCATGAAATGCCGTGAGAATGGCGTTTAAACGCCATTCTCACGGTACCAGATGGAAAGAGGGTATTTCCCATGAAATTTTTATCTTATATTGATACCATAAGCGAGTGGTCGGGGAAAATTATTCGCTGGATGGCTTATGTCCTGACGGCTACTGTTCTCGTGGAAGTCATGATGCGGTATCTCTTCAATCACCCGACCATGTGGGCGTTCGATACCGTCATGATGATGAATGCCGTCTTGTTTCTGGGCGGTGCCGCATACGTGACCCTTCACAAGAGACATATCAAGGTTGATGTCCTGTTCAACAATTTCCCCTATCGTGTCCAGATCATTATAGAATTGATCTTTTATATCGCCTTCTTTTTCCCTCTCGTATTGACAATGGTGTGGTTCGGCACAAAGGCTGCATACCTTTCGTATACGTTTGGAGAGATCTCAAACACCAGTACGTGGGGTGAGAAAATATGGTATTGGAAGGGAATTATCCCAGCGGCCTTTTTCCTATTGTTACTACAAGGGATTGTAGAGTTTATTCGAACCTTAATGTCATGGAAGGGGGATAACCATGCCGCCTGAAACACTTGCTTTTATAATGCTGGTATGTATCGTTGTCTCGATCGTCATCGGCATCCCTGTTGCGTTCTCTTTAGCCTCACTGCCGTTGATCTTTGGATATTTTGTATTGGGGCACAGAACGTTGCCATTGTTCGCCCTCCAGAGTTTCGGGATGGTAACAAGCTATCCCTTTGTCGCGGCTCCACTCTTTATTCTCATGGGTTCTCTCATGGAGCGTTCGGGGATTGCAGACAAACTTTTTGAGAGTTTTTATCATTTGCTCGGATCTTTGAAGGGCGGTCTTGCCATTGCCACTGTCGCCATGGCAACGATATTTGGTGCCTGTACCGGGATCGTTGGTGCCGGAGTTATTACCATTGGACTGCTCGCCTTGCCCGCAATGCTCTCGCGCGGCTACGGAAAAGGACTGGCGACGGGTTCCATTATGGTCGGAGGCGGGCTGGGTGTAACGATACCACCGAGCATCATGTTGATTCTCTATGGCTGTGCCGCGGGGGTTTCAATCGCTCAGCTCTTCATCGCTGCCATTATCCCCGGTATCCTGATGGGCATAACGTATATGGTCTATATCTATATCAGGGCACGCATTAATCCTGAAATAGGTCCTCCCGTGGCTGATGAGGAGCGCATAAGAGGGGCGAAACTCGCCCGTATGGTTTTGGTTTCACTGGTGCCGCCGCTCTTTCTTATATTTGCGGTGCTGGGTACCATTTTTTTCGGTGTTGTCTCTCCGTCGGAAGCCGGTGCCATGGGTGTTCTGGGCTCTTTGATTCTGGTTGCAATATCAGGAAATCTGAACAAGAAGGTCTTGATAGAATCAGCAACGGCAACATTGCGGATTACGTCGGCGATCCTGCTGATTTGTCTCGCCGGTCAATTGTTTACGGGTATATTTATCGGTATGGGAGGTGATACAGGCATGCGAGCCATGATTCGGGGTCTTCACCTGGGACCAACAGGCATGGTTATCGTACTTCTCATGATCATATTTTTTATGGGTATGATCATGGACTGGATTGCCTTAATTTTTATTTTGACGCCTATATTCGCGCCCATATTGAAGACAATCGGGATCGATCCCCTCTATTTCGGGATATTGTTCTGTCTTACATTGCAGATTTCCAATATCACACCACCTTTTGCCTATTCCGTTTTTTATCTGAAGACGATTACTCCAGATGAGGTGACAATCGGTGACATGTATAAAGGCTGTATCCCCTTTGCGCTTGTGAGTACGCTTACCCCGATTTTTGTGCTTATTTTCCCGGCATTGGCGTTGTTCCTGCCGGGTATTATGAAATAAAACAATAGAAAGAAAGTTTTCTGACCGTCTAGCTGTTACATGAACGTTCCACTGCGCCGCGGCGCGGTGGAACGCGGTGATTTTCTCAGGGCAGTAGAGTAAACAGCATAACCGTGGCAATGGTTACTATGAATATTTAAAAAAACAGATTCAAAAGACGAAGCCTCTCTCATTGTCCAAAGTGAAAGCGGCGGTGTGTCATTCCTTACTGTGGTATAACCGACCCAAAGCACGCCGTCGCATTCCATTTCTCAGATATTTCTCATATTATGACACGTGACAGCTCCTGATGATGAAACCGCCCGATTTTTCATCGCGTTCCAATTCAAAAATGCCTTGAGCTTCCGCTTCTTCCAGCAGCTGACTGAAAGACCGGAAGCCGTACTGTGATTCGCTGAAACCCGGTTTGCGGCGCTTCAGCGTCTGTTTGATCATTGAACCCCAGATGTTGTCTCCTTCACCGCGTTCCTCCACGAGAGCCTCGTATGTGGCGACAGTCAGGTCCCATGCCTCCTGTTTTTTATCCTCTACGGATTTTGCAGTCTTCGTTTTCGTGGTGCGTTTCTGCTTCGTTCCCGTCTCCCTGGCGTCGGCCTTCTTGCGGGGCGGCTGGCGGCGCACAAGATCATCGTAAAAAATGAATTCGTCGCAGTTGGCCATCAATAAATCGGAGGTGGAATTCTTGACGCCCACACCCACGACAGTTTTGTCATTTTCTCGTAATTTACTCACCAGGGGTGAGAAGTCGGAATCGCCGCTGATGATGACGAAGGTGTCCACGTGTTCCTTCGTGTAACAGAGATCAAGAGCGTCGACGACCATGCGGATATCGGCGGAGTTTTTTCCCGCCTGCCGGACGTGGGGAATCTCAATCAGTTCAAAGGATGCCTCATGCATGGCGTTCTTGAAATCGGTGTAACGGGCCCAGTCGCAATAGGCCTTCTTTACAACGATATTACCCTTGAGGAGAAGCCGTTCTATCACCTTGTCAATGTCGAACTTCGCGTATTTCGCATCGCGAACGCCGAGAGCAATGTTCTCAAAATCGCAGAAGACGGCCATGTTTTTTATTTCAGCATCTACTGTCATACGTAATTATCCTTTGATTGATGATTTGTCCGTCCGATTGTCTCGTAAAAAGTGATAGCGAGAGTAAAAATATGAGAAAAATCATACACCTTATAAATCTTATGTCAAGGGATGTTAATCGTCGAAATCAGTTGTTCCTTTGGAGTGCATTCAGGTTAGATGTGGTGACAGCAATAAAACTATTCGGAAAGACTAATTGAGACGGAATACGGCAATGAAATGGGCTCTACATTTTTTATTCTCGTCCGTGCCTCACCGCTTTGATGAAGCCGACGGATCGACGGTGCGCGCGCCAGCATTGATTTGAATGATGGAGGCGGAATCAATCTGATAGATCAAGTTCATTACGTAATGGAAAAAATGAAAATTTATGACGGATCGCCCATCGCCGGGCATCGGTTCAGCACGGTGTCGGCTGATTTTTTGAGAAGGAGGAACGGAATCCGACTTGGGGCATGAATGAGCAATACATACATAATGGAATCAAATAGTTACACCAGGAGATCGGAATTGGTCCTTGCGAAACTTCGGCATAAACTGTACGCTGAAAAAAATAGAGTGCTGAAAACGCGGAAAATTGAAGGAGTTTTTTTATGATTAAACCCGGAAAGACGGTAAAAGTACATTACAAGGGCACACTGGATGACGGATCGGTCTTCGATTCATCGGAAGGCCGGGAACCGCTCGAATTCCAGGTCGGTTCAGGTCAAGTGATTCCGGGATTTGACGCGGCCGTCCAGGAAATGGATGAAGGCGCGTCGAAAACGGTTACGATTTCCAGTGACGAAGCCTACGGCGATGTGCGGCAGGACATGATTGTCACCATTCCCAACGAACAGATTCCTGATGATTTGACTCCTCACGTTGGACAGAGTCTTCAGTTGAAAACTCCCGAGGGCAATTTGCCGGTGCGAGTCGTTGATATTGTCGAAGAAGGTGTGACAATTGATGCGAACCATCCCCTGGCAGGTGAAAACCTGACCTTCGAGCTGATGGTGGTCGAGGTAGCCTGATCCGAATGTAACGCCAATCAGCTCAAAATTTGATTCAGACTGCTGATGTCTGTGTGACCGGGAAATAATATAACGTGGTTGATCTTTTGTGAGTCGTCTCGGTGGTATGCCCTTAGAAACAGCAGGAATTCTGCTTGAAATTCACTCAAAGGTAACGTACGGTATGGTCAACCCGGTGCCGGGGAAGTCCGAGAGGTTCTGTGTGATATTCGAAACGCGGGCAGGGCACGCTATTACCGCTACCGCGAAAAAATCAGAATGAAACGATGCTGCTGTGGGGGATATGATATCTATCAAAACAAAAGAAGAACAGGAGAAGATGCGGCGGGCGGGCAGACTGGCTGCCCGTGTTCTCGACCATGTGGAACCCTTCGTCACGGAGGGGGTATCAACCCTCTATCTGAACGATATTTGTGAAGAGTATACGAGAAAGAACAACGCCGTTTCAGCGCCGCTCAACTATCACGGGTTCCCGAAGAGTATCTGCACATCGATCAACAATGTGGTCTGCCACGGCATACCCTCGGAGAAGGATGTGCTGCGAGACGGAGACATCATTAACATCGATGTAACCGTCATTCTTGACGGATACCACGGCGATACATCGCGAACATTCCTGGTGGGTAATGTCAGTGAAAAAAGGCAGTTGTTGGTAAGCCGCACGAAGAAAGCCCTCTGCCGGGGCATTGAGGCCGTGAAGGCGGGAAAGTATCTTTACGAAGTGGGGAAGGCCATAGAAACGTATATCACCCGTTTTGGATATTCAATCGTCCGGGATTACGGCGGTCACGGCATTGGACGCAATTTTCACGAAGAACCGCATGTTCACCATCACTGTGACAAATCGAATAAAATCAGGTTGTGTGAAGGAATGACTTTCACCATCGAGCCCATGATCAATATGGGATCGAACTATCGCGTGAGAACATCACCCATCGACGGATGGACGGTGACGACGGTGGACGGGAACGACAGTGCCCAGTTCGAGCACACCATTCTGGTGACATCCAACGGCGCCGAGATACTCACCGAATAAAGGTCGTTGTACAGTAGAAATGTTTTTTTCGGGAAGGTGGAATATCATGAATCACACCATCGTCTGTTTTGCCTGCGGATTGTCGGGAATGGACATTGAAAAGGGTCATGCGGCATTTTGCGAGGCAGATGACGGGACCAACAAGCTGGTCGTGGCGCCTGTTACGGAGGAGATGCTGTCATGGAACGTGGGTGAAACGGTCGATGAATTTATGGGAAAGCAGCACAGGGAAGGCGTGATCGGCGGTGTGGCACCAGGTGTTACGGAGGAAGTACACGGTGGCCACCGAATGGTGATGATCGACTGCCAGGACAATGCGCGGGTCATCAGGATAATGCGCAGTTTCAAGAGTGTCTTGTCCGCACCGCGAGATATCATATTCGCCGTTATCACCGACACGGCGCGGACATGGACCTTTGATGAGTACAGTGCGCAACTATCGGCAGAGCACGAGTATATGCAGAACCGCTCACCGATTGATGATCCCGATATGAAGAAAATGGAATAAGACAGAACGGCCGTGATTAGAGAAATAAACGCTTTCCGCCTTCATAATACAACCGAACAGTGAGCAGTCCATCTGTATTCCCCGTAAAAAAATGAGATGTCGGGGCAGGAAATCTCTCAGGTGGTTTTTTACCCGATGTCGTGATAATGTTATGCAATTCAGCGGCATATGATAATGAGGTGGCGATATCGCTCTATCCGTGTCAACAGATATCAAAGAAGTGAAAAGCATGTTGAAGGAAAAGAATGAAGTGTGACACCGCGGTAAAAGAAAATGCGCAGGGCAGGGGACCGTTAGTACCACTCGTTTCTCTGATCAATGCCGCCGTCCGTCTCGGAGGAAAAGTGGTTCTGGAAAACACGAACTGGCATATAGCAAAGGGCCAGTTCTGGGCGATAACGGGGCCGAATGGGGCGGGAAAATCGACATTGATGAAGGCACTGGCCGGTCGCCTGCCCATCGTTCACGGATGCATAAACTCTTATGAGGGAGCAAAGGACGACTTACGTGTTGAATTTGTTTCGGAGGAGAATGTTCAGCGGTTGATCACACGCACGGAAGGCGTTGCGGGATCACGATATTTTACAAGCGGTGACGAAAACATCGTGACCGTGAGGACATACCTTTCCGGGAAGAACGGAAAGCCCGGCGATGCAGAGTCGCACATGGGCGAGTATTGTCGAAGAATCGGGGTTATGCCGCTCCTTGACAGGGAAATCCGCTTTCTTTCATCGGGCGAATTGAAGAGAATGGCCGTGATAAAAGGGGCCCTCGAAAATCCGCATATCCTGATCGTGGAGGAACCCTTCGACGGAGTTGATGAAGAGACACGGGGTTGCCTCTGTTGTCTTTTCGAAGAGCTGGTTGCGGCGGGTATGACGGTGATCATTGCCACGCACCGCATCGAAGAAATACCGTCGTCAGTATCACACGTCATGGCTCTTCAGGATTGTCGTGTCGTATGGAAAGGGCGGCGCCCACAGATTCCTCATGTATCGGCAGTATCGTCACGAAAGATTCCATCAGTGACGGATAATCGTGAGGCAAACACGAGGGGGCCTGACGATGCGCCGGATTCGTCCGGAGATGAGTTTATTATCGATATGCGCGATATCAGAGTTCGATATGCTGACACCACCATCATCGACGGATTGGACTGGCGGGTGAAACAGGGCGAGCACTGGGCCGTGGTGGGACCGAACGGAGCAGGCAAGTCGGTGCTCCTCAGCCTGATCGTCGGGGATAATCCACAGGCCTATGCGAATGACCTGTACCTGTTCGGCCGGAAAAAGGGATCAGGCGAAACGATTTTCGAGCTGAGAAAGAGAATTGGTTTCGTATCCACTGAGCTCCAGGTGCGGTATCCCCGGGGGGTAATGCTTGAGGATGTCGTCATCTCTGGACGCTACGATTCCTACGGCCTCTATCGCCGACCGCGCGAAGCGGACCGTGAAGCGGCGCGGACATGGATTGAGCGGCTCGGACTGTCGGGAAAGGAATCCGTTTTCTACCGGCATCTGTCGTGGGGAGAACAACGCCTGTCGTTGATTGCGCGGGCGATGGTGAAAAATCCGGAACTGCTGATTCTGGACGAACCGTGCCAGGGGCTCGATCCGGACAATCGTCGGAGGTTCGTTGATTTCGTCAATGATATCGATTCACTGAAAAAAAGTACGATTCTCTATGTGGCGCACTTCAAAGACGAAATTCCCCGGTGCATAGAAAAGGTGCTGCGCATGGACGGGGGACGGGGCGAAAGCGGACGATTATAACGGTGGACATGGCATCAGCCAAAGATACTATAGAGAAAAATCCCGATGAAACGGCGGACGAAATCCTCGATGCCGATATCGTGGTACTGCAGAAAAAACGGGGATATCGTTTTTCCATCGACGCATTGCTGCTCACCCATTTTGTGCGCATCCGAAAAGGGGCGTGGATTGTCGAGTTCGGCACGGGGAGCGCCGTTATCGCCATGGTTATAGCAAAACGATATCCTACGGCGGTTGTCCACGCCTTGGAAATACAACCCCAGATCGCCGATATGGCACGGCGAAGCGTGGAGGCGAACGGCCTCCTCGACCGTGTCACCATACACAACGAGGACGCCCGGGCCGTGACGAAACTGTTCACGGAACGGCGTTTTGACGCGGCCGTATTCAATCCGCCCTATCGGAAAAGGAATTCAGGACGGATAAATCCGGCACGGGAAAAGGCCGTCGCGCGTCATGAAATCGCCGGTTCCCTGTCGCTGTTTCTCGATGCGGCCGGAAGCATTGTTACGAGAGGTGCAAGCGTTTACACGATCTATCCGGCCAGGCGGTGTGTCGATCTCATCACCGCCATGCGCGCGCAAAAAATTGAACCGAAGCGCATGCGCATGGTGCATTCACACATCGGGTCACGGGCCGAATTCGTCATGGTGGAGGGAATCAAGGGGGCGGGGGAGGAGATGAGCGTGATGCCGCCGCTCTTCCTGTATCGCGAGACGAATGTCTACTCCGAGGAGATGAGCGCCATATTTCGTGAGCTCGCTACTTTTCCCGCTCGCGACGGTTGATGATCTCGCGCGTCATGACGCGTTCGAGGATTGTTTTCAGTTCATCGTCTGCAATGGACTCAAGGCTCTCGGAAATCATGCGCCTGTCACGGGGACGGAGAAGCGAGGTGTCGGGGGGTTGGAAGTCCGGTGTTTCCCGGTGTTTAGGAGTAGGGATCCTTCCGATGGAAAAACGGATGTCTTTAACCGGTGATGCGTCGAGAAAGGAATTGACTTTCTCTATAATTTCCTGTTTCATGAAGTGCAATTGGTGCATCCACGTGGACGTGGAAACGTGAACAAAGAGAATGCCGTGACGCAGACGGTACGGATATGTCTGGGCGGTAATAATATCACCGACGGCGTTGTTCCACGGTTCAGTAAGGTATGGGTCCTGAAGACTGAGGTGGATTTTACGCCTTTTGAGCGCCGTTTCCAGAAAGGTATTGAGGCACTCAAGGTCTTTTCGTCGTTTTCTCCGTCCCATGAGGCATTAATGGCACAGACAACGAATAGAGTCAAGACGAGCGAAAGTAAGTATGAAGACGATTGATGAAATGATCGGCGTATTGAAGGGCCGTCCCGATATTTCACGGGCGGGTATGATCCTGTGCCACAACGGCATTGTACGGGAAACATCACGAGACGGAAAACGCGTTACGGAGCTTGATGTAACGGTGGATCGTGAACGCCTTGAAGACATTCTCGAAGCTTTGCGGAAACGTCCCGGCATTGTCGATATCATTGCCGATGTAAACGAGGGCAGACTTTTCCCCGGAGACGACATCATGATCATTGCCGTTGCGGGGAATGTACGGGAGAATGTGGTGCCAGTGCTTTTGGAAGCGATTAAAACGATAAAGGCTGAAGTAACCTCAAAAAATGAAGTGCTGATGTGATGCAATGATGAACCCGAATGATGCATTTTCTTGACTTACCAGTCGGGATGATGTCGGTACGCGTATTTTAAGCGGCGGAATAACGGCCTGTATATGATTGCCAATCGGAAGAGGGGATGCAGATGACACGAGATATTCACCACGACGCCCGAAAAATTTTCGGTGCCGGTCTAAAGGCGGCTGATCCAAAGGAAGCGATAAAGAGAAGTATCGTCATGAAAGGCCGCGGGATGGTTCAGGTTGCAGGTCGCTCCCTGGTGATAGCGGATTATAATGATATTTATGTCGTGGGCGCCGGAAAGGCGGCGGCCCCGATGGCACAGGCCGTTGAAGAAATCTTCGGAAAACGTATCAAGTCGGGATCGGTCACGACGAAATACGGCCACGGGTTGCCGCTGAACAGGGTCTCTCTTCTGGAGGCCAGCCATCCCATGCCCGACGAGGCCGGACTAGTGGGGTCTCAGGCGATACTGGATATTCTGCAGGGTGCCGGCGACAACGATCTTGTCATATGTCTGATATCCGGGGGAGGGTCCGCGCTCATGCCGCTGCCCGTGGACGGAATCACCCTCGAAGACAAGCAGAAAACGACGGGTGTCCTTCTTGCGTGCGGTGCAACCATCCATGAGATCAACGCGATTCGGAAGCACATATCAGCCATCAAGGGTGGAAAGCTCGCCCGTGCCGCGGCCCCCGCTACGGTGGTATCGTTGCTGCTCTCCGATGTCATCGGGGACAATCTTGATGTCATCGCGTCAGGGCCGACGGTACCCGATCACAGCACGTACGCCGACTGTCTCGCCATCATCAAAAAATACGCCATTGAAGATAGAATCCCTCACGCGGTCCTGTCGTATCTCCGTGAAGGAGCGGAAGGGAAGCACGATGAAACACCGAAAGAGGACGATCCCGCTTTTAATCGTTCGATGACGGCGGTTATCGGGAGTGGTTCCATTTCTCTCCGTGCGGCGAAAGAATTTGCGGAGAAGGCGGGATACAATTCTCTTGTCCTATCGTCATCCATCGAGGGCGAAACGAAAGATGTTGCCCTTGTCCATGCGGCCATTGCCAAGGAGGTTTTGAAATCGGGGAATCCCGTACCGCCGCCCGCCTGTATCATTTCAGGCGGTGAAACGACGGTAACCATTCGCGGGACCGGTCTGGGGGGTCGGAATATGGAGTTCGTTCTCGCAGCTGCCCGGGTAATCGATGGATATGACGGCATCGTCATCTTGAGCGGCGGTACGGATGGAACGGATGGACCAACGGATGCCGCCGGCGCCGTTGCCGACGGATCAACGCTGAAACGGGCTAGAGGCAAAGGCATGGTGTCAGCCGATTACCTGGCGAATAACGATTCGTACCACTTCTTCGAGGCGCTGGATGATCTTTTAAAAACGGGACCCACCATGACCAACGTGATGGACCTTCGCGTCATGCTTGTCGAGTAATGACTACACGCTGTTGTAGAGAGACATCTCCCGCGAGATAGCCTCTTTGATCTCCGGCATAATGCGGGGAATCTTCATCACGATGCGGTCCCACGAGACGGTCTGAGGAATTTCGAAGAGTTGTGTCCGGTGGTCCTTTTCGTAAGCAAGCAGGTCGTCGTTCAATCCCATGTCCAGGTATTTGTGAAACCGTTCGTCGCTGAGCAGAACACGGAGGAAACGGTCCGTGATGTGTGTCGGGGCGACAAGATAATCGCCGGCACTGAGGATGGCTTCTTTGAAAATCTTGTAAACTGTTTCTTCTTCGGCGTTCCTGTCGTAGTCCAGCTTGCTGAAAGATGAATTGTCCGCGTACTTCTTGATCAACTCGTCGGCGACGAATAGATAGCTTGTTGTCAGATCCTGGACGAAATACTCAGTTATATCGAGACCTTCTTCTATAACCAAGGTCGTGAGAATCGTTGTTACTATATCGATGGCCATTTTGTAAAGACCTTTGTCGGGTTCCATTGAAAGATTCTGGTGTTTGTGATCGAAGGGAATGCGTGAAAATTGCACCTGGGCGACATTATTAGCCTTTCGATAGACCTCAATCAATGTAAAGATTTCCACTCCCCAGTTTGTAGCGAAGTGCATCCGCTTCAGCAGGTTTGTGTCGAAGACCACTTCGCCGGAGAGCTGATAATTAAAGGCGAGAAGATAGTCGATAATACGCAGGAACTTTTCATCTCCCGTTTCGGAGAACTTGCGTTTGAGGGCGATAAGAAGGGGGTCGAGGAGAAGACGTTTCACGCGCCCGTACATGCGCCCGTCGCCGATGCGTGCGTAGAAGGCCTTGGAGAAATCATAATCGAGGCAGATAACGGGGTAAAAGAGGCGATCCAACTGCCGACGGTTGAAGGTACGGATATCGGCGTCGATGACCCCGATGCACTGGGCGTGCAGGGCGAGAGCCACGCCGAAAGACATGAACATATTTCGACCTTTTCCGGGAATCGTGTGACGAAAGCCCGCTTCGCTTATTCGCTCGTAGAGTTTCTGAAAACGATCGCCGTTATTATGCTGAATAACGAAATTTTTGATACCGTGGCTCTTGATAAGACGGGCGAGTTCAACCGATTCCTCGTCAGTGGCGGCATCGAGGCCGAAGATAATCTTGGACAGGTAGGTAACACGGCTCAGTTGCTTCAGGATATTCAGGAATACGGGACGGTTCTCGGGCAAGGTGAATTCCGTCGCCAGTGTCGGCACAACGAGTACGGGACGCTTGCGCCGCATATTCTTTCTCATCTTCGGACCGAGATCTTCAGCCTTTGTCCCCAGCAGGTAAAGAGTCGTGAGGTTCGTGCATTTTTGTGAAAAATTGACCATGATCGGCACCTCCTTCGTTCACGATGGACCGACAAATCACAAAAAACTCGGTCGTATTTTTTGAAACGTTTCCGCACCACCGTGCGGTGTGTATATTGTAACTGATTTTTTGCGTTTTTGAATATCGATTATTTATCGAGACCAATCAGCCATACGAGGCGATAATCTCGTTCATCTTTTCTTCGACGCGACTCCGGTACTCTTCAAGAGCGGCCGCGGACAGCGCCTCAAAGCGAAGGACGAGGACGGGTTGCGTGTTCGACGCCCTGACGAGTCCCCATCCCTCGTCGAAACGGATACGGACGCCATCGATGTCGATAATGGGATAGCGTTCCCTGAAGTATGCGGTGATCGTATCCACCACTCTGAACTTGATATGGTCGGGACAGTCAATGCGAATTTCCGGTGTGGTAAATGTCTTCGGTAGATCGGCGAGGAGTTCGCTGACACTTCTGTCCGCGGACGACACGATTTCCATCAGTCTGGCCGCGGCGTAGATGGCGTCATCATAGCCGAAGTACCTATCGGCGAAGAAAAGGTGACCGCTCATCTCACCGGCCAGGAGGGCCTTTTCCTCCTTCATCTTCCCCTTGATCAGTGAATGTCCCGCTTTCCACATGATACCACGCCCGCCATGGGCCGCGATGTCGTCGTAGAGTGTTTGAGAACACTTGACTTCGCCGATAATGGCGGCACCGGGGTGGTCTTTCAGGATTGATCGGGAAAAGAGAATCAGGAGTTCATCGCCCCACAGTACGGTACCCGTGTTCGTGATAATGCCGATACGATCCGCATCACCGTCGAAGGCAATACCCATGTCGGCATTTTCTTTCCTGACGAGGGCGATGAGGTCAGTGAGGTGATCCTCAACGGTGGGATCGGGAAAGTGGTTCGGAAAATTCCCGTCCATGTCGCAGTAGAGGGGGAGCACCGTCATGCCGTAGCGTTGGAAAAGCGGCACGGCGAAGGCGCATCCCACACCATTTCCGCCGTCGACGGCGACGGTCAGCTTCCGTGATATGTTAATCGAGGAAAAGAGGTAATTATGATAGTCCGCCGTGATGGAACGAGCGGAAACGCCCCCGGTTCCGATCTCGTAATCGCTGCTTTCAATGATTGTCCGGAGTGCCTGGATATCGTTGCCGTAAATGGTGTCGGGGCCGATACATATCTTAAAGCCGTTGAATTCCGGCGGGTTGTGACTTCCCGTAACCATGACACCGCCGTCCGTTTCCAGGTGACGGATGGAAAAATAAAGCATGGGGGTCGCGCAGACACCGATATCGATGACATCGATGCCCGTCTGAGTGATGCCTTTGATGATGGCATGATGATAGTCATCGGAGGTGAGGCGGCAGTCGCGACCCACCGTCATCAGGGATACGCCACGGCGCACGCCGAACGTGCCGACGGCTCTTCCGAGATTGGTGACAAAAGCCTCATTCAGGTCCTTTTCCACAACACCACGCACGTCATATTCTCGAAATACATCAGGATTCATATTTTCCTCCCTCGTTCATTGTCACAGCATGTGATATATCACAGCAGTTTTATTTAAACAAGAAAAGCGGAATATTACGGAGTGTAAAGATTGTGAACTGGTTGACACTGCCCGGCACGCGTGATACGTTAACGTTGAAAAAGTTTGAAGAGAGACGAGGTGACATATGGGGTGGAAGGGCAACGACCAGGACCCATGGGGCTCGGAACACCCGCCTGATTTGAAGGCGGCATTTGATAAATTCAAGCGTTCGGTGCCTTTCAGCAAATTTCATTTTTCCGGTCGATTCAATATCATTCCGGTGATAATCGGCGTTATCGTCGTCGTCTGGCTGGCAACGGGCATCTATTTTGTCGAGCCCGATGAAGTGGGCGTGGTGAAGCGTTTCGGCGAGGCGGTGAGGACAACAGCATCGGGGCCTCATTATCATCTGCCGGTGCCCATCGAAACGGTCATGAAGCCCAAGGTAACCCAGGTCCGCCGCATCGAAATCGGTTTTCGTGCAATCGGTGAGCGTCAGGTGGGACCGAACCGGCAGGTGCCGAGCGAGAGCCTGATGCTGACAAAATCGGAAAATATCGTCAACCTGACCTTTATCGTGCAGTACAAGATCAGCGATCCCCATGATTACCTGTTTAACGTGAGAGATCCCCACCAGACGGTGAAGGACGCAGCCGAGGCCGCCATGCGCGAAACTGTGGGCGAGAGCGATATCGATGATATCCTGACGACGGGCAAATTCAAGATCAGGCAGGATACGAAGATCAGCCTGCAGAAGATCCTGGACGGTTATTCCGCGGGAATCGCCATAGTGGCGGTGGAATTGCAGGACGTTCATCCTCCGGAAGAGGTGATGGCCGCATTCAAAGATGTGGCCAGTGCAAAGGAGGACAGGTCCCGCATGATAAACGAGGCGCACGGCTACCAGAACGAAATCATTCCCAAGGCGAAGGGAAAAGCGGCAAAAATCGTCAATGAGGCCATCGCCTACAAGGAATCGAGGATTATTCGTGCGGAGGGAGATGCAAGCCGCTTTACACAGATCCTGGAGCAGTATTATTCCGCGAAGGAGGTAACAAAAAAGCGCATGTACATCGAGACCATGGAAGAAATTCTCCCCCTGGTGGAAAAAATTATCGTGGAAGGACGCATCGGCGAGAATGTCCTTCCCCATCTGTCCCTCGGCGGAGATGCCGTCCTGCCGAAGGAATAATGCCTGTGATACGCAAGGAAGTGTAAAATGAATACGAAAACAACAGCCCTTTTTATCGCCGCTCTCGTAATTATACTGGGTGTGAGCATGTCCGTCTTTACCGTGGATCAGACGGAACAGGCCATCGTCATTCAACTGGGGAGGCCGCTGGAAGGCATATACGGTCCGGGAATCCACTTCAAGATACCCTATATTCAGCAGGTCGTTCGTTTCGAGTCGCGTATTCTCGTCTACGACGCGAGTCCGACAGAGATTCTGACGAAGGACAAGAAGAATCTCGTTGTGGACAATTATGCAAAGTGGCGCATTGTCAATCCCCTGACCTTTTACCGGACGGTGAGAAACGAACTGGGTGCCCGATCGCGCCTCGATGATATTATTTATTCACAGATCAGGGTGGAACTGGGTCAGCACGATCTTTCCGATATCGTGTCCATAACGCGGGGCGAAATTATGGAGCGTGTCTTGACGGAATCAGCAAAGCCGATCAAGAAATACGGTATTGAACTTGTAGACGTGAGGATCAAAAGAGCCGATCTTCCGGAGCAGAATGAAAAGCACGTTTTCGATCGCATGAAGGCGGAGCGTGAACGGCAGGCGAAACAGTATCGCTCTGAGGGTGCGGAAGAATCTCAGAAGATTACGACAAAGGCCGATATGGAACGCGAGATCATCCTGGCGAAGGCATACAAAGAGGCGGAGGAGATCAAGGGAGAGGGCGATGCCAAGGCTGTGAAGATCTATGCCGACGCCTACCAGAAAGATGTTGAATTCTTCGAATATACGAGGAATCTTGATGCCTATAAACGGTCCTTCAAAGACAAAACGAAGATGCTTTTGTCATCGGAATCACGATTTATGAAGGATTTCCGGTAGAAATGCGAAAATATTTATTGACAATCGGACGGAATGCCGGTATTTCTCTTGTTCGATGGAGGCACAAAAGACGATGAAATACTGCTATGGCGTGCAGAACTATTCTTTTTATGGGTTTTACGGCTTTTTTGAGAGGGTCTGTCTGCGGCGCACATAGGGACGAATAGAGACGATTAAAAAGCCGCGGGCGGACCGAAAACGCCCGCGGCTTTTTTCTTATAAAGGGCCGTGGAGAAAACGCGGCCCTTTGTTTTTATTATTTCATTGGAGGAGGAAGATATGAAAAGATGTGTTCTCAGTTGTATCATGGTGGTGGTTGTCGCGGGGTTGGTCGCGACGGCACAGGCGAAAACCGTTAAAGTAGGGGCGGCGATTAATCTGACCGGCCCCGCATCGACGTGGGGACAGTACCACGCCAAGGGTCACCAGGATTATTTCAATTACGTCAATGAGGTCAAAGGCGGCATCGAGGGAGATATGCTGGAATTGATCCTCGTGGACACCATGTACCGCGAGCAGGAAGCGGTAGCGGCAGTGAGAAAATTCGCCGTTCGCGACAGGGTCGACATGATCGCCACGTGGAGCGCGGGAGCGGGCCTGGCGGCGAAGCCGATTGTCCAGCGATACAAGATTCCCACGATCAACTATTCCACGAGCTGGGAAATACTCCAAGACCCCATCGATTACATGTATCTTCCCTTCGGCAGTTACCGTGTTGACAGCGAGGCCGTTCTCGCCTATATCAAGAAAATCCATACGGGCGATGGAAAGCCGAAAGTCGGCCTGCTCACGTACAACAATGCCTATGGACGGTCCATCCACACGCCGAGCAAGGATTATGCCGCGGCGAACGGGATCGACATCGTGGGGGTCGAGGAATTTCCCACGAAGACCGTCGACCTGACGACGGAACTCCTCCGCCTCCAGCGGGCGGGAGCGGACTATGTGTTCGTCCAAATGCTGCCGTCGGCGATTATTACGGCCTTCAAGTGCGCGGACCGTATCAATTACTCGCCGGCCTTCTTCGGCACGTGGACATCGACGGACCCCGCTTTCTTCGAGATGGGAAAGGGCTTGATCCGTGATCGTCTCCGGATCCAGTTCTCCGGCGCCGTGCCGACGGATGACAACGAGGCAAGCACACTGATGAAGGATCTGTGGGACCGTTACAAAACGGTTACGTCATTCGACGCAGCGTACTGGGAAGGTGTCGCCGTTGCCATGGTTATGGAACGCGCAATGCGGCTGGCCAAGGAAAAGGACGGCGAAATCGCCCGTGAAACGATCAATGCGGCGATGGAGTCGATGGTGAACGAGGAATTCGGCGGATGGGTGCCGAACGTGACCTATACGCCGGATGATCACGAAGGGTCCAAGACGGCCAGAATCGTGCAGGTCCACGAAGACGGTCGCTTCGTTCCACTGACGAATTTCTTTGTGCCGGGTAAAACGGAAATTTCGCTGGTAGCCGATTGATGAAGGCGTTTCGAGGAACTCCCAATATTTATAGAGATGTGCCCCCCGAGGGAAAACGGGCGGAGCTGGAGATACGTGATCTCTCTCTGCGCTTCGGGGGTATTCAGGCCCTGAGCGATATATCTCTCTCCGTTAAAACAGGAGAACTCCTCGCTGTCATCGGACCCAACGGGGCGGGTAAAACCAGTCTGTTGAACTGTCTGACAGGGTTTTACCGCCCCCAGCAGGGGAAGATATATTTCAACGGGGAGGACATTACGCACCTCCCCACGCATAGCTTGATAGAAAAGGGTGTTGGCCGGACATTTCAGAATATTGAGCTTTTCCCGGGTATGACGGTGCTGGCAAACATGCTGCTCGCCCGACACAGTCACGGGGGATACGGCCTCATATCCGCTTTTCTCTTTTCGCGATCGGCGAAAAGGGCCGAAGTTCGACACCGGCGTGTCGTGGAAGAATTGATCGACTTCCTCGAGATGCAATCCATCAGAAAACAACCCGTGGGTTCTCTTCCGTACGGTCTCAGAAAACGGGTGGAGCTGGGACGGGCACTTGCCCTGGAGCCGGATCTCCTCGTCCTCGATGAACCCTTTGCCGGTATGAACCTGGAAGAAAAAGAAGACATGGTTCGATTCCTCTCTGAACTGAACGAGCAGTGGCGCCAGACGATGATACTCGTCGAACACGACATGTCCATCGTCATGAGCATTTCCCACCGGATCACCGTCCTCAATTTCGGTGAGAAGATAGCGGAAGGTTCTCCCGAAGAGGTACAGAGCAATACGGACGTGATCACCGCCTATCTGGGTGAGAAAGTCGCCGTTTGACGAAGTGGAAGGTACTATGACAGAACGGGAACAGGAGAGCTTGGCCCAGTATACCTTGCCCCAGGTGCTGGTACGGAACGGAGAGCGTCTGGGGGACCGCCACACGGCGATACGCCAGAAGGCGTATGGTATCTGGGAAACCTATACATGGAATGATTATTACGAGTATGTGAAAAAAACCGCCCTGGGTATCAAAAGTTTCGGGTTCGCCCGGGGAGAACGCGTTGCCATCATCACGGACAATCATCCGGAGTGGCTTTTCAGCGAACTGGGCGTTCAGTCCCTGGGCGGCATTACGGTGAATCTCTTCACGTCCGCCGTCGCCGACGAACTAGCTCAGACGATAACCCGCATCCAGGCCGCCTATGTTGTTGCCCAGGATCAGGAACAGGTAGACAAACTTCTCGATGTCCGCCACAAGATCAACACCGTCAGAAAAGTCATATACATCGACAAAACCGGCATGAGCTCATATGGTGACAATGCGTGGCTCGTGAGTTACGCAGATATCCTTGCCCGGGGCGCGGAGTTGGATGCAGAGAATCCCCATCGATTTCAGGAGGAAGTAGATGCAGGGCGGGCCGACGATATTGCGATCATGATTATGACTTCGGGCACGACGGGCATTGCGAAGCTTGCTATGTTTTCGCACAGCAATTTTGCCGCCATGGCGAGAAACTGGCTTTCGACACTGCCCCTTGACCATGACACGAACTGGTTGTCACTCTCCCCGCCCCCGTGGATCGTGGACCAGATGTGGGGTATGGGTGTGGCGCTCGTCGGCGGCATGGTGATGAACTTTCCGGAAACCGCGGAGACGATTCACGCGGATTTTCGTGAGCTGGGACCGTCAGTTATTATTACATCGTCCCGCTTCTGGGAGGACCTGGCTTCGTCGATTCGGGTCAAAATCAGTGACGCCGGATTCATCAAGCGTACGTTCTTCAATGCGGCGGAACGCATCGGCGGACTGGTGGTCGATCGTCAATCCCAGGGACGGCGCGTTCCACCCTGGCTTCAGTGCATGAGTACCCTTGCCTCGTGGACCGTCCACCGTCCTCTTCTGGACCGCATCGGGTGTGCGCATCTTGCCAGCGCCTTCACCGGCGGACATCCCATCAGTCCCGAAGTGATCCGTTTTTTTCGTTCCGTCGGCCTCAATCTGAAGCAGTGTTACGGCCTGACGGAGTCGACGGGCATTTTTCAGGTCCAGCCCGATGACGAAGTGAAGGCGGAGACGGTGGGAAAAACCATCGGAGACTTCCACGTCAGGCTTTCCGATGAACAGGAAGTGATTGTGGCGGGTGACAACGTGTTTCGCGGATATTACAATGACTTCGAGGCGACGGAAAAAGCACTGGACGGCGGGTGGCTGCGGACGGGTGATGCGGGCTATTTCGATGACGACGGTCATCTCGTGATTATCGGCAGGAAAGAGGATATTATCAGGAACAAGGAAGGGGAAGTCTTTTCGCCAGACTTTATCGAGACACGACTCAAATTCAGTCCTTATATCAAGGAGGCGGTCATATTCGGAGAGGGGCGGCAGTATATCACATCGCTCATCAACATCGATATGGGGAACGTGGGAAACTGGGCGGAGGAACGCCTTATCCCCTATACGACATATATCGACCTGTCCCAACAGGAGCCGGTGGAAAAGCTGATCCTTGGAGAGATCAATGGAGTGAACGAAAAATTACCTGAGGCGATGAAGATCAGGCGTTTTATCCTGCTTTACAAGCTTCTTGACGCCGATGACGAAGAGTTAACGCGGACAGGGAAGGTAAGACGCCGCTTCGTGTACGGGCTCTATCTCAAGCTGATCGAGGCGATGTACAACGGAAACGAGACGGTTGACGTCAAGACAAAGGTGAAATATCGAGACGGACAGACGGGCAAGATCGAGACCACGGTCAGGGTGATCGACGCGGCACCCGTCACGGAAAAAATAGGGATGCGGGGTGAGCGATGAACTTCTTCTTTCAGCTTCTCGTTAACGGGATCAATGTGGGATTTCTCTACGGACTGGCGGCGATGGGCTTCGTCATGATTTTTAAATCATCCAGTGTCCTGAATTTTGCCCACGGTGAACTGCTGGCGCTGGGCGCCTTTATTTTTCTGACCCTCGTGTCGTGGCTTGAACTGCCCATATTTGCGGCTTTTGTTCTGGCCCTTGGAGGGTCATTTGTCATGGGATTTGTGATCGAGCGTATTTTTCTCCGACCCCTCATCGGCGAGCACCTCATCTTTGTCATCATGCTGACCGTGGGACTTGCGTCTATTTTCAAGGGTCTTATGCTCCTCATATGGGGCGGTCGCCTGTACATGTATCCCGATTTTCTGCCTGAAGAACTCTCTATTACATGGGCGGGCATGACCATTCCTCCCGTCTATCTGACTTCGATGGCGATCGGCTTGATATTCCTTTTGATATTCGGCCTTTTCTTTAAGTATTCATCGCAGGGCATCTATATGCGGTCCGTTGCGGACAACCAGTCGGCGGCGTTGTCCCTGGGTGTGCATGTGCGCAGGGTGTTCGCCCTGTCCTGGGCTATCGCCGCACTTGTGGCGGGGATGAGCGGGATCATCCTCGGGATCATCAACGGTATCAATGTCCATGAATTGTCGTCCATCGGACTGAAGGTATTCCCCGTGGTCATACTCGGCGGACTGGACAGTATCGGCGGGGCGATCATCGGCGGTTTGATTATCGGACTCCTGGAATCATTCACGGGAGGATATCTGTCCACGTCGCTCAAGGACGTGGTTCCCTATATTGCGCTTGTCGTCATTCTTGTTGTAAAACCCTACGGGCTCTTCGGGCTCGTCGAGATTGAAAGGGTGTAGAAATCCTATGAAAAGGCTTCGTCTGCGTCCGTGCGGAAATTTCAAGGAACGCTATGAAGAGGAAATGCATATATTTAATACCGATTTCGGGCGGCTTGCCGTCGTTGTCGGTGTTCTTTTGCTCTTCGGCGTGGTTCCCTTCTCCGTGGGCATGTATTCGCTCTATATCATTAATATCATAGCTATATCATCGATAGCGGCGATCGGCCTGAACATACTCATCGGATTCACGGGCATGATATCACTCGGGCACGGGGCGTTCTTCGGCGTCGGTGCCTATGCCGCGGCCATACTGGCCACAAGAGGAGGGTGTCCGTTTATGGTAGTCCTCCCCGTCGCAGGTTTGATTACGGCCGTTGTCGGCATGATTTTCGGTATTCCCTCGGGTCGATTAAAAGGGCTCTATTTGACGATTGCGACGCTGGCGGGACAGTTCATTATCGAGTATCTTCTCATTCACTGGGAGAGCCTGACACGGGGCACAATGGGCATAGTCCTTCCGGAAGCATCTGTTTTTGGTATCACTATAGCCGACGACCGGAGTTTCTTTTACGTAGTCTATATCCTGCTTATTGCGATGACGCTCATGGCATCCAATATCATGAGAACCCGATACGGGCGTGCCTTCATTGCCATTCGCGACAACGACAGGGCCGCCGAAGGGATGGGCATTCCCATTTTCAGATACAAACTACTCTCTTTCGGTATCAGTTCTTTTTACGCCGGATTTGCCGGAGCCCTCTGGGCTTACTATATGGTGAGTATCACGGCGGAACCGTTCACACTGGCCATGTCCGTAGAATATATCGCCATGGTTATCATCGGCGGACTGGGCAGCATTTCCGGGTCCATTTTTGGTGCCGTGTTCATCGTTTTCCTGACGGAAGGGTTGCGGTGGATGACGGACATTATGATGGGAATGGAGATGCTTCAGGGTATCGAGTTGACCATGGCGGCGCTGAGGGAACTCTTCTTTGGGTGTGCCATCGTCTTCTTTATCATTTTCGAACCCAAAGGACTGGCGGAGGTATGGCGGATTGTTCGTTCCAGTTTTCAGCTGTGGCCGTTCTCGTATTAGATATTAAGATAATACATGATATAATATAATTATAGTAATATATAACGGATAGATAAACATGAATAATAATGTATTACTTCAAGTCAATAACATCAGCGTCGTCTATTCTGATGTCATCCAGGTGCTGAAGGGCGTGTCTCTTGCTGTTCGTGAACACCATATCGTATCCTTGCTGGGCAGTAACGGCGCCGGGAAGACTACGACGCTGAAAGCGATTTCGGGCCTCCTGAAGCCGGAGAACGGAAAGGTAACGGACGGGACCATCCTCTATCGCGGTGACAATATACAGAATTCGTCGCCGGAGGCCATCACCCGTAAAGGCATTATTCAGGTACTGGAGGGACGACAGCCATTCAAGTATCTCACGATTGAAGAAAATCTCCGCGTGGGAACGGCGACACGGTGGAACAAACCATACAAAAAAGACCTGGAAAAGATATACGATTATTTCCCCTCGCTGGTAAAAAGGAGGAAAACTCTGGCGGGGTATTGCAGCGGCGGTGAACTGCAGATGCTCGTTATGGGTCGAGCGTTGATGGCACATCCGCAACTGCTCCTTCTCGATGAACCGTCTCTGGGACTCGCACCCCTTATCGTGAGGGAAATATTCAACATCATACGGAGGATCAACGAGGAAGAGCAGACGACGATCATTCTCGTCGAGCAGAACGCTCCCATGGCGCTGGAAATAGCCCATTACGGATATGTGATGGAGAACGGAAAGATCGTCATGGAGGGAACGGCGGAGAGCCTCCGTGAAAATCCCGATATCAAGGAGTTTTATCTCGGTATTCAGGCGGGTGCGGAGAAGTCGTATCGCGATGTGAAATCATACAAACGGCGGAAGAGATGGCTGTGATGAACGGTCATTCGACGCCGGAGAAAGGGGTGGGGAGATGACGGATTTTTATGACGAAAGAGAAGTCCGAAAGCGAGCCGCAAGAAACGAGGATAACGACAGGCGCTTAATCGCCATGGCGAAGGAGGCGTACCGGCATTCACCCCGCGTGAAAAAGATATTTGACGAGCAGGGAGTCGTGCCCTCGGATATTGCGTCCGCCGATGATCTGAAAAAATTACCCGTCCTTTCCCGCGAAGATGTCGTTCGTATGGAGCAGGAGGATCCGCCATACGGCGGTTTCGCACGGTCGGACGCTGACGTAGACAGAATTTTCATATCACCCGGCCCCGTCTACGAACCCCACTTGACGGAAGGAACACTCTGGGCGCGGGGTTATTGGGCCGCCGGTGTCAGGCAGGCCGATGTCGTCATCAACACCTTCTCCTATCACATGGTGGCGGCAGGGCTGACCTTTCACGAAGGTTTGCGCCGGTGCGGCGCCACCGTCGTACCCTCAGGTACCTCGTCGGCGGAAATGCAGGTGCAACTGCTGCGCGATCTCGGCGTTACCGCTTATACGGGCACGCCCAGTTATCTCATGAAAATACTGACGACGGCGGAAGAAAAGCGTGTAGACGTGAAAACAGAATGTTCTCTGAAAAGGGCGATATTCGTCGCGGAACCGCTCACCAGGCCCATGCGCCGGGTCTTTGAGGAGACATACGGTATCGATACGTATCAGATGTACGGGGCGACGGAGGTGGGTGATATCGCCTACGAGTGTCCGACGAAAGAGGGATGGCACATCGTGGAGGATACCATCGTTGAAATCATCGATCCCGAAACGGGTAAACGTGTCGAACCGGGCACGATCGGTGAGATCGTGGTGACGAAAATGAACGACATCTTCTTTCTCTTTCGGTTCGGAACGGGAGATCTCGGTCGTGTGATCGAAGAGCCCTGTCCCTGCGGCAGGACTTCGGTCAGGATTGCCGGCATCGAGGGACGGGTGGGAGAGGCGGTCAAGATACGCGGTCTCTTTGTTGCGCCCAGTCAATTGCAGGGCATCGCAGACGAGATGCCCGGGTGTCCCTTTCAGCTTGTCGTTACGCGGGACAACTACCGCGATCGTGTGGCAATCCGAATGGTGGGAAGTGATGGCGACGCGAAGAAGATGAAAGAACTCTTCCGGTCCTATTGCACGCTTACTGCGGACGCGATAGAAAGAGTAGACAGTATCGACGGTAGAAAGCGCATCGTTGATTACCGTACCTGGTCGCAGTAAATCAGCCGCGCTTGGCCATGTCTTTCATCTTAAGCTGAATAGTTGTCCTGTTGTTCCAGTTGTTCATCTGCGGTGTAAAAATAATATCATGGGACTCATCGGTGAGTTCATTGAAAACGCTGCCCATGTTGAACCAGATGGAATCGAAAATAAAATCATGGGCGGTAATTTTCATTTTAAGATGATGGTTTCCCACGATTGTCGAAGAAGCGATTGTCGTGTCGTGGGAACAGAGGAGCGGTTCAGGGTTCCCGTATCCGAAGGGTTCAAGAGCAGCCAATTGTTCCATAAGATGATGATCGATGGTTTCCAGCGGGCACACGGCGTCGATATGTGTTTGCGGAGTCAGTGAGATACCGTCGGTACGGTCCCTGACGGCGGCGGATAGATGGAATGAAAAATCGTCGATATCGTCGGCGGAAATGGATAAACCCGCCGCGTACTGGTGGCCGCCGAAAGACAGGAGCAGAGACGAGCAGTAGTCCTGGAGACCCCTGTAGAGATCGAATTCATTGATGCTCCGTGCAGAGCCTTTGCCAATCCCGTCTTTGAGAGAAAACAGAACGGTGGGACGGTAGAAACGATCGACGAGCCGGGATGCGACGATGCCGATGACTCCAGGGTGCCATTTTTCCGAAGAAAAAACGAGGGCATAATTCATGTTTTCATCTTGTTCTTCGGTGGTGATCTGTGTGAGAATCTCGGTGAGGATCGCGTTTTCCATGTCCTTCCGCTTGGCATTGTGTGCATCGAGACGTTCGGCGCGGGTGATGGCTTCAGTCAAATCCTGTGACGTCAGCATTTCCACGGCGTCCGCCGGCGATCCGATGCGTCCCGCGGCGTTGATGCGAGGTATCAGCGTGAAGGCTGCCGTTTCCGAAAGAATGGTTTTGTCGTTAATGTTGCTGACCAGTATCAGGGCTCGAATGCCGGTCCGCGGATTGCTGTTGATGATTTCCAGGCCGTATTTCGCGAAAATGCGGTTTTCATCCACGAGGGGAACGAGATCGGCAATAGTCCCCAGCGCGACGAGGTCAAGATACTCCTTCAGATTGGGGTAGGATGAATTGTCCCAGAAACCGGCATCGCGAAGGCGTCCCCGCAGCGCAATCAAGAAGTTGAAGGCCACACCTACACCGGCAAGATCACGGAAGGGGAAGTCATTATCCGTCCGATGGGGATTGATAACGGCGGCGGCGTGAGAGGGAATTTCCTGAATTTCATGGTGATCGAGAACGATGGTATCGATTCCGAGTGAACGGGCATAGGCGATTTCATCTTTGTCGGAGACGCCGCAGTCAACCGTGATGATAAGAGACGCACCGTTGTGTGCGAGACGGTCGACGGCCTGTTTATTCAGCCCGTATCCCTCGTCGATCCTGTTTGGTATATAGTAGGATACGGGAGTATGACATTTTCGGAAAAAATCGAGGAGGAGGGCCGTCGACGTAATACCGTCGGCATCGTAATCGCCGTATATGGTAATGTGGGAATGAGAGGTGATCGCATCGATAGTGCGCTGAACGGCCTTCTCCATATCGCACAGCAGGAAAGGATTATGAAGATGATCGAGGGATGGTGAGAGAAAACGCTTCGCTCTATCCGGGCAATGGATGTTGCGGTGCATCAGGATACGCGCCACAACGGGATGAACATGCAACTCTTCGACGAGCCCTGATTCGTAATCTTTATTATGACCATCGGGGAAAACCCATGAACTGAGAGGAAGCATAGCAGCCCTTCGGGGATAGAGTTGGACGGACTATAGACAAGGCGTCCATCCCTGTCAAGGCACAAATCGTAAACTCTCTAATCAAAGGAGGAATTCATTTGCTATATGCGAATGCTGGTGATACAGTTTGTTGCTATGTCGTAATTAATAAACGTGTAGTCGGTTTTTTCAGAGACGGACCGGTGAATTCCCAGCGCAAAGGTACTACTGTTTTACGGCAACTCTGTGCTCGTTGTTACAGGGGACATCGTGTTGCAGAAAGACGGCGTCTCCGGAGGCAATACGGTGGCTATGGTACGACGGCGGTTCAAGGTGGAACGAGAGAATGTCGCATACGTGAGGCATGTCTTTGAGGGATATGAAGGGCTGGCAACGGTGACGACGGTCAATAGGACGGCCTCGATTATTGAATTGACAATGAGCGAGGATTTCGTCGAGGATGTGGATAGAATATGCAGTGCATTGCGCAGCGAAATAAACCTGTATGATGCGGAAGGAGACAGGGGCGCATGAAAATGAGGAGTGAATATCTTGTTTTCGTTGTCTTTATTCCTGTTCTGATGGGTATGGGGTCCTTTAATACGGCGGGACCGGCTGACACTATACCCGTCCCGGAAAAATCGTTTCAGGCGACGTTTGTCGATACTATGGGAGTGGCGACGACGTGCAGTGATGTCAGTATTGACGGCGATGTATTTGTCTACGGTAAGCGGGGAGAGGGGATTTACACCGTTCCCTTCGATGCCATTAAGGAGATCGTTTTTTTAAAACAGGGAGGCCGGGTAACAGCGTCCATTCATATGCGATCGGGCGGCACCGAAGACGTTATCGTTGACAAAGCGCTGACGGTCTTCGGGAAAACACAGTATGGAACATTCACCATTGATATAGAGAATTTAAAAAAAATTGTCATCACACCGTAAGACGTGTTTGCCGTCGGTATGGCGGCGGGGACGGGATCACGGGGTGAACAGGAAAGGATGATTTAATGAACCACAGAATGCGAAAAGCAGTGACAGTCAGCGTGATAACACTTGTGGTGGTTTTTACCGCAATGGCGTCGTTCGCCGTTGCCACCGGTGATGAGGATAAGGTCGCCATGGTCAACGGCGTGGCGATTTCTCAACAGGAACTCGATAATTCGGTTACCATGATCAACCGGTACATGCAGTCCATGGGTCGTCAGCAGAACGCGGAGCAGATGGAGCAGATCCGTGAGACAGTGCTGAATTCATTGATACAGCAGGAGCTCATCTATCAGCAGAGTCAGAAAGACGGCTTTACGGTGAGCGAACAGGAGATTACGGACCGCTTTGAAGAGGAAAAAGCGAAATTCGAAAGCGAGGAGCAATTCAATGTGGCTCTTCAGGCGCAGAATATGTCAGCGGATGACTTTCGCGAAAAACTGATGAAAACGATATCCGTGAGAAACTATATCGATGAAAAATTCATTAAAACGACGGAAGTGACCGATATGGAGGCGAAAATTTATTATTCGCAGCATGAAGATTCGTTCCACTCTCCCGCATCTGTGAGGGCGAGCCATATACTGATCCAGGTCAAGAAGAGCGACAGTGAGGAAGATAAAGGAAAGGCGCGGAAAGAGCTCGAAGATATCAGGGCACGCATCGACCAGGGTGAGGATTTCGCCGCACTTGCGAAGGAATATTCCGCATGCCCGAGTAAGGAGAAGGGTGGTGATCTCGGGTACTTCGGCAGAGGACAAATGGTCAAGAGTTTTGAAGATGCTGCTTTTGCAATGGAAAAGGGCGCGGTCAGTGATATCGTGGAGACGCCCTTTGGTTTGCACCTCATCAAGGTGGTTGATAAAAAGGAAGAAATGACGACGGAATTTCCTGAGGTAAAAGAAAAAATCAAGGAATCTCTTGCAAAGGGGAAAATTAACGAAAAAATCATGACATTTGTGCAAAAACTGATGAAAGACGCCAAGATCGAACGATTTGCAGGAAACAATTCCTAAGATAGGCGGACAAAAAAGAAAAAAGGCATCCTGAAAGGGGATGCCTTTTTTCTGTCCATATGGTTATTGTCATCAGGCTTTCTTCACGGCACCGGACCGTAGACAGCGCGTACAAACCCTGACACGTTTGGTCGAACCTGTTTTAGAATCGAGGACGCGCACCCTCTGAAGATTTGGATACCAGACACGTTTCGTTTTGTTGTTTGCATGACTGACATTGTTGCCGACGGTCGGCCTTTTTCCGCAAATATCACAAACCCGAGACATTATTTAACTCCTTCCGAAAAGTAGAGGGTCTCACTTAAACCAAATTGATTCACATTGCAAGCATTTTTTTCGCTCAGCAGAAGGGCGGTTGACCGGTTGCTTCAAGAACACGGAGCCACAGGTTGGACTGTGGGTTGAGCTTGCGGCGTGATGTAACGGCCTTCAAAGGCAGGTGAACGTATTCCCCCCGGTAAAGTCCCAGCACCATTGCCGTTTTGCCGGCCATGCCGGCGTGGACGGCGTACTGCCCGAGGAGATCGCAATAGATACTGTCACTGGCGTTTGCCGGGACACTGCGAATGATGTAGCTGGGATCGATGTATTTCAGGTTGATGTCCGTCCCTTTCGTGCGGAAATAGGTCTCAATGGCGTCTTTCAGGAATACGCCGATATTGAAGAGGCGAACATTGCCGGACGCATCCTTCTCCACGGTATCGCAATTGCGGCAAAGGTGCTGACCGGCGCCCTCGGCAACGAGGACAACAGCGTGACCACGGCTGGAGAGGCGCTTGTCGAGATGATCGAGAAAACCTCCCGTGCCGCTCAGATTGAAGGGAACCTCCGGAATCAGAGCGACATTGACGTCATTCTGGGCAAGTGTCGCATAGGCGACGGTGAACCCCGATTCACGTCCCATGATCTTCACGAGACCGATACCGTTCGGGGCGCCCCGTGATTCCACATGGCCGCACTGTATGACCTTCACCACCTCGGAGATCGCCGTGTCGAATCCGAAGGAGCGATCGATCAGGCTCAGGTCATTGTCGATTGTTTTGGGGACGCCGATAAGGGCGATCTTTTCGTTGCGTTTCTTCAATTCCCGGTGAATAATTTCCATGGCGCGCATCGTGCCGTCGCCACCGACACAGAAGAGTATATTGATCTTCCTGGCGACAAGAGTGTCAACCATGGCACCGATGTCCTGGTGTCCCCGGGATGATGCGAGGATACTGCCGCCGATGGTATGAATGTCTTTTACAACTTCGGGGTTGAGGGGTAAAGGTTCATGGCCGTAATCGGGTATGAGGCCCTCAAATCCATAGCGGAAACCGGTTACCTTTGTTACCCCGTAACGAAAGAAAAGGGCCATGACAATAGCGCGGATAACATCATTGATACCCGGGCACAGACCGCCGCAGGTGACGATTGCGGCATGAACCTGTGACGGATCGTAATAAATCGTTTCCCGGGGACCGGCGCATTCCAGTGAGAGAGGGCTGCCGTCTTTCATGGCCTGTTCGTTGTATCCGGGAACGTGATGGTTATAGAGAATTCTCGTTTTTTCACCGGTGAAATAGCGTGACGTGATGGGTGAAGGGATCGACCTTTTTCCAAGATTTTCGATGGCGAACATATCAGTATATACCTCCTGCAAGATATGCGGCATGCATACCCGACGCAATGTCCCCTTCGAATCCGCAACAGGGGATAATGGCCGGGCCCGTTAAAAATATGTTCTTGAACGGTGTCTTCTGTGAAATGAGCGTTCCGCGGGCACCGGTACCGCTGATGGGAAAACGGGGTGCGCGTGTGTGGGCGGTCATGTGGGCATGGGCGATGGACGAGGCGAAATCGCAATAGATCGTGCCTTCATCGAGGAAGGGAAGAACGGCCGACACCGTGTCGTGCATCGATCGGGTGATGACGTGGAGACGGTCACTGTTACCGGCATGGGGAAGGAAATCGACAAGGGCGGTAATGTGAAGGGTCACATCGCCATCGTCTGTGCCGGTTTTCGCCGTATAAAGATGAACGGCATTGCCGTTCAGGAGTGATTGTCCCGTGTCGTCGACAATCAGGACATGCCGTCCCATCTGTTCGGGTAATGACCGTTCGCGGACGGCGAGATGCACGGTGAAGGGATACCACCACGCCGCCTTTTCGGAAAGTCTGTGCGCCTTTTTCGCAAAGGAAGGGTTGTGGACGGCGATGTGATCGAAAAGGGGGGACGGACAGGAGAGAATAAGTCGCGGTGCGGTGACGGTCTGTTCCCCCGCCGGAGAGGATACGGTAATTTCGATGGTATTGTTTAAGGAGCAGTTAACGGCAGTGCACTCGGACAGATGACGTCCTCCCCGGGCGGTGACACAGCGCAGCAGTTCTTCATAGAGCACTTTGTTACCCCCCATTATCTCCGCGACCCCCATCTGTGACATGCCCAAGGCCTCAGTTCCTTTTGGTGAGGGGGGTATCGCCGATGAGTAGAAATGACTGAAGAACGCCTCGTGTACACCGAAGAGGGTGGACAGGGCCGGGTTGTGAGACAAACCCGCAATGGTGCGCCGAAAGGATGACAGGCGCAATGCGCGACGTGGAAGCGTCACGGCCTCGCGAAGGCGTTCGGAAAAAGATGATATTGACCGCAAGGCATACCCGGCGTCATCGAAAAACAGGGGATGTCCTTTCTGCAGGGTATTTATCAGTGCGGTGATCTCACGTGAGAAACCAGGGAATGCGCGGGTCATATCGGCGGCCGTCTGTGCGTGGTCGCGGGAGAGGGAAACACGGTGACGGGGAAGAACAATCTGGCAGGAAGGATCGGAAAAACGAACGGGGAGAGATATGCCCAGTTTATCCAGCAGAACGTCGGCGACACCGCCCGCATGAAAACCCGTCCACGGCAACGGGTCAGTTTCAAAGGAGGAGTGTGCCTGCACGTAAGAGGGGAGCCAGGCGTCTTCACGGAGAAGGCAGGTGCGAAGTCCGTTCGACGCTGACACCGACGCAGCAGTCAATGCGCTGATATCACTTCCAAATACAATGATGTCGTACATAATCGTCAGTCACTTCTTCCGAGGAAACAAGGCACATGCCCGCGCGTTTGAAAAGTGCGGTAGTGATGCCCATGCCCTCAACAATATCATTATTGCGGACGATATGAAAGACGCCGCATGAGGGACTCCGTTCCTTCATAACAGCCGTCCTAACCCCAAATAAACGAGCAATCTCAAGCGCTTGACTGGCGCCGCGAAGGAAATGTTCCGTCACGTCCCGATCCTGGGCGTTGACGATGGACGCGTGTCCGTCCAGTACGTTCATACCCGTCCCGGCGACAATTTCCGCCGGAGGACGCGGTGTGGGAAGTCCGCCGAGCTGCTCGGGGCAGAAAGGCAGGCAGTATTCCCTCGGTACTGACGAGAGAAGCGTATCGTGGCGACAATGACCGCCGTCATAGCGGCAGTTAATGCCGAGAAGACAGGCGCTGACGAGGATCATGGTTATTCACCGGAGGCCGGTAGCGGTGGATTGTGACGGGCCTCAATCCGCGGTTTCGGATACGACAGCGTCCGCACCTTGCGACCTGTAATCTCGAGTCGTTCCTCGGCGTAAAGCTGTATCGCCCGGGGGTAGATGCGGTGTTCCTCCTGTAAAATACGTTTCTGGAGCGATTCCTCCGTGTCATCGTCAAAGACGGGAACCACCGCCTGAATGATAATGGGTCCCGTGTCGACCCCTTCATCGGCGAAGTGAACGGTACAGCCGGAAAATTTGACACCATAGTCGAACGCCTGTTTCTGGGCATTGAGACCCGGGAACGACGGCAAGAGTGCGGGATGGATGTTCATGATACGGTGGGGAAAAGCACGGAGGAAAAGGGGACTGAGTATCCTCATAAATCCCGCCATGACGACAAGTTCGACGCCATAGTCTCGCAGGAGATCGACCATGCGTTGATCGAAATGTCCCCGCGATGAGAAGTTGCGGTGATCAAGTATTTCAACGGCGATGGAGTGCTTTTTCGCCCGCTCTATGGCATAGGATTGCGGGTTGTTGGAAATCAGAACGGCTATTGTCGCATCAAGGTCTCCGCCTTCGACAGCATCGATAATGGATTGAAAATTCGTTCCGCTTCCCGAGGCCAGGACGCCGATTGTTAATTGCTTTGCCATAGTGCGACTCACTCAATAATAACAGAGGGTGAATGAGGTTCTCTATTATTAATAGTTCCGATAAGATAGGCCTGTTCTCCCATCGTATCGAGGTGTTTAATGATCGCGTCGGCATCGGACGGTGAGACGACCAGCATGAGACCGATGCCCATATTGAAGACACGAAACATTTCATCGTCCTCCACGTCACCCGCCCGCCTGACGGCATCAAAAATCGGCGGTTCCGGCCACGAACCACGTCGGATGACGGCGCGCGAAGTCGGCGGGAGGATGCGGGGGATATTCTCCCAAAAACCGCCGCCGGTAATGTGCGCAATACCCTTGATCTCCCACGCTTGAAGAAGGCTGAGAACGGGTTTGACGTAGATCTTCGTCGGTGTCAGAAGTTCATCGCCCAGGTGGTGTTCCAGTCCGTCGACGGTATCATGAACGGTCGCGTATTTCCCTTCGAAAAAGACCTTTCTCACCAGTGAATAGCCGTTACTGTGGATGCCGCTCGACGCCAGCCCGACAACAGCATCGCCGGCCCGGATACGGGAACCGTCGATCAATCCGTCGCGGTCGACAATGCCCACGCAGAAACCGGCCAGATCGTAATCGTTATTTGCATAGAAACCGGGCATCTCAGCGTTTTCACCGCCGATCAGGGCACATCCCGCCTGACGGCATCCCTCCGCTATACCGGAAACAATGCTGACGTTACGGTCCACATCGACGGCACCGAAGGCGAGATAATCCAGGAAGAAAAGAGGTTCGGCGCCTTGGACGATGATGTCATTGACGCACATGGCAACAAGATCGATGCCGACTGTGTCATGGCGGTTCATTAAATGGGCGATACGAAGCTTCGTGCCCACGCCGTCAGTGGAAGATACGAGGAGCGGGCTTTTATACCGACGGGGATCTATGTGAAACAGCCCGCCGAAGCCCCCGACATCACCGACAACTTCACTGCGTGTCGTTGACTTGATGAGCGGTTTGATGGCGTCGACGAAGGCATTGGCCTTTGTGATATCAACGCCCGCATCTTGATACGTCATTTTTTTGTGTGACATGGGTATATGGACGCTCCACAGCGACAGAGATTGTAATAGCGTCACGTAGCGTAAATAGAGTCAATTGTCAATTCATTCCTTGTAAAATCGCCGGATATCTGTTAAAAAATCAGCTCTTTCTCTTTGAAATTACTATTATTTAGGTCTTTGCATCGTGAAAGACATAACAAACATAATCAAAAAATTCGAAGCGCCGCTCCTGTTTATCACGAAGGACGAGTACCGGAACGTTCATCTTGTCAAGGATTTCGAGGCGTCCATAGAGAGGTATATAGAGGAAATAAAGATGGCGGTGACGTTACCTGATGAGAACAGGGAGGCATTAGAACGGTCTGTTTCCCGTATGGAAACGGCCGTATCGAAGTTCGATTCGCTGAACCCTCAGGAAAAAATGAGGCGTGTCCATGACCTTATTGCATCACTGTCGGAGATAAAACGCCTTGTCCGGGGCGGAACGGCGGCGTTCGGCGGCAGGACACGGAATAATCCGGTATCCGTTAAGGATGGTGTGCTTGAGCGTTCCGTTCAGTATGTCAAGGGTGTGGGACCCCAAATAGCCGCCCTTCTTCAGAAGAAGGGCATCGCCACTGTCGAGGATATGCTTTACTTTTTGCCGCGGCGCTATGAGGACAGGCGGAGCGTGGTGCGCATCGCTGATACACAGCCGGGGATTATCCACACCGTGACGGGTCGTGTCGTCGATTCACGGGTTCAGCGCTACCGGCGGCGAGCGGTTTTCGAGGCAACGTTTTGTGATGATGATACGAACGCCATCCTGGAGGCGAAATGGTTTCAGGGAAACTTTCGATATCTGGGCCGCACCTTCGTTCGCGGGCGGCGGTTTATCCTCACGGGGGAAGTGAAGGGGAACCTCCTGGGGCGGGAGATGATTCATCCCGATTATGAAGAACTGACGGACGGTGGTGAAACGGCGAACGACCGTGCGGCGGTCGTGCCCGTCTATTCGGAAACGGAAGGCCTGCATCAGAAAGTGCTCCGTCGCATTATGAAATCTGTTGTCGAGGACTACGGTGATTGTATTTCCAGTCCCATACCCGTGGATATCTGCCGCCGTCATGCGCTTATGGACATATGCGAGGCAATGAGGCAGGTACATTTCCCCTCGGAAGAAAGCGACATGGACAGATTGAACCGTTTTGCCTCGGACGCCCATCGGCGGCTGATATTCGATGAACTGTTCTTTTTCCAGTTGGGCATGGCCCTCAGGAAAAGAGGATACGCTATCGAAGAGGGTATCGCCTTTACGCCCCGGGGGAGATTTCTCGAACAATTCTACGCAACCTTGCCCTTCGTGTTGACCGCCGCGCAGAAAAGGGTCATCGAAGAAATCACCGGGGACATGGCGAGCGCTTACCCGATGCACCGTCTCCTGCAGGGTGATGTAGGAAGTGGCAAGACGGTAGTGTCCATGGTGCCCATCATCATCGCCTGTGAAAACGGCTACCAGGCGGCCTTCATGGCGCCCACGGAGATACTGGCGCAGCAGCATTTCACCTCCGTGGACGCATGGGCGCGTCCCCTGGGACTCTCCACGCTACTCCTGACGGGCGGAATGCCGGAAAAGGAAAAGCAGTCCCGCATGGAAGGTATAGCAAATGGTGACATCGACATTGTCATCGGCACCCATGCCCTGATACAGGAGGAGGTATGCTTTCACCGCCTGGGGTTTGCCGTCATCGACGAACAGCACCGATTCGGTGTCGTTCAACGAGCAACACTGCGTGAAAAAGGAACCAATCCCGATATCCTCGTGATGACGGCCACGCCTATTCCCCGCACACTGTCCATGACGGTATACGGAGATCTCGACGTTTCCGTGATCGACGAAATGCCCCCGGGGAAACGTCCCGTGAAGACGAGTGTCTTCTACGAGCACAAAAGACCTGCGGCCTATGAAGCCGTTCGCCGCGAGGTTGAAAAGGGGAATCAGGTATTTATTGTTTATCCTCTAGTGGAGGAATCGGAGCTCCTCGACCTCAAGGATGCGACCACGATGGCACATCATCTTGAGAACGACGTGTTTCCGGAATACCGTGTGGGACTTCTTCACGGGCGGATGAAGGGCGAGGATAAGGAAAGGATCATGGCGCTCTTCCAAGGGAGGATGATCGATATCCTTGTTTCCACTACGGTCATTGAAGTGGGTATCGATATACCCGCAGCAACACTGATCATCATCGAGCATGCCGAGCGGTTCGGTTTGTCTCAACTTCATCAGCTCCGGGGACGTGTCGGCCGGAACAGCAGCGAGTCCTCCTGCATTCTCATGACGCACCGAGGAGGTACCGATGAAGCGCGGCGGCGGTTGCGTGTTATGGAAAAAACGAACGACGGCTTCGTCGTGGCGGAAGAAGACCTTGCCATCCGGGGACCCGGCGAGTTTCTGGGTACGCGCCAGTCCGGTCTCCCTGATTTCCGCGTGGCCGATATTGTTCGTGACGCCCCTATCGTGAGCGCCGCAAAGAATGAAGCCGTTCGTCTCATCGGAGCCGATCCGTCGCTTCAGAGGGAGGATCATGTTTTATTGTATGAAATTCTTATGAAAAAATGGCGTGATCGACTATCACTTGCAAAAACAGGTTGAGTTTTTCCTGAAAAATCATTACTAACGGGTCATAATATCATAAGAAAAGGACCAGGTTCGCTATGGAAGATTTCCAGGTAGGATTGATCGGCTTCGGCACGATTGGGGCCGGAGTGACCAGGCTGTTGCACGATAACGAATACGTGATAAAAAAGCGACTCGGACATCGGATCAGGTTGAAGAAAATCGCCGATATCGACATAACGACGCCGCGAGGTGTCGACGTGCCGGACGGTGTCTTGACGACGGATGCAAACGACATCCTGAATGATCCGGGAATAAGGGTAGTCATAGAACTGGTCGGAGGGTATGAACCGGCAAAATCCTTTGTCCTCAGCGCCATAGGCAACGGAAAGCACGTGGTAACGGCGAACAAGGCGCTCCTTGCCACATACGGGACGGAAATCTTCAACGCGGCGAACGAAAAGAACGTGGATATCGGTTTCGAGGCGAGTGTGGGCGGGACCATTCCCGTCATCAAGACATTGAAAGAGGCCCTCGCCGCCAACAATATTACCTCATTTCTCGGCATCATGAACGGCACGTGCAACTATATTCTCAGCACGATGACGGAAAAGGGAGGTGATTTCGCCGATGTTCTGAAAAAAGCGAAGGAACTCGGCTTTGCGGAAGCGGATGCGACCTTCGATATCGATGGTATCGATACAGCCCACAAGCTTGCCATCACACTGTCTCTGGCGTACGGAAAGAATGTGGAGCTCGACGCGATCTACCGGGAGGGGATATCCAGCATTACGCAGAACGACATCGAGTTCGCCAGAGAATTGGGCTACCGTGTCAAACTGCTGGCAATTGCCATTGAACGGGGTGACGTCATCGAGGCGCGCATTCATCCCACGATGATACCTCATGATCACCTGCTCTCCAGTGTTAACAGCAATTTCAACGCCTTTCACTTCAACGGCGATGCCTCCGGCTCCGTTTTTCTCTACGGTCAAGGGGCGGGAATGATGCCCACGGCCAGTGCCGTGGTCAGCGATATCATCGATATCGGTCGCAACTGCCGGTCCGGCAGCAGCGGCCGTGTGCCGCTGCGCTCGTTTCAGGAAGAAAACATCGATGATGTTAAACTCCTTCCCATGGATGATATCGTCACCAATTATTACCTGAGATTTTCAGCGGTAGACAGGCCGGGAGTGCTGTCGAAGATCTCCGGGATACTGGGGGCGCATCACATCAGTATCGCCTCGGTCATCCAGAAGGGCAGGAAAAAGGAGGGGGCCGTTCCCGTCGTCATGACCACGCATGAAGCACGGGAAAAGAATATGCGTCAGGCCCTTGAAGAAATTGACAAACTTGATATCGTGCTCGACAGAACAGTTCTTATCAGGATCGAGGATGGAGCGCTGGTATGAAGTATATCATTCTGCTCGGAGACGGTATGGCGGATTATCCGCTCGAGGAGGTCGGCGGCAGGACACCACTGGAGGTGGCCTCAACGCCCAATATGGACAGAATCGCCGGCGACGGCAGCATCCTCCTCATCGATACGATTCCGAAAGGCATGACGCCGGGGAGCGATGTGGCCAATCTCGCCGTACTCGGATACGATCCCTCCGTCTATCACACGGGCAGGGGGCCACTGGAAGCGGCCAGCATGGGGGTGAAACTGTCCGTTCATGACGTCGCCTTCCGGTGCAACCTGGTGACGCTGAGCGACGATGAAAGGATGGTCGATTTTACGGCGGACCACATATCTTCCGGCGATGGCGCCGAACTCATCGGCATGTTGAACGAAAAGCTGGGGACGACGGACATTCACTTCTACGCCGGTGTGGGATATCGGCATTTGATGGTGTGGACAGGCGGCAACGAATGGATCGCCACGACGCCGCCTCACGACATCACGGGTCAGTCGGTTGTGGAGCATCTTCCCCACGGTGAAGGAAGCGATGTCCTTCGCCGTTTTATTGCCGCGTCCCGGGAGTTCCTCACACAGCATCCCGTGAATAAACGGCGTATGGATCAGGGAAAACGGCCGGCTACATCGATATGGCCCTGGGGCCAGGGAAAGGCGCCACGCATGACGCCTCTCACTGAGCGGTACGGTATCACCGGCGGCGTAATATCAGCGGTGGATCTTATCAGGGGAATCGGTTATTACGCAGGTCTTGAGAATATCCCCGTCACGGGGGCAACGGGCTACACCGATACGAATTATCTGGGTAAGGCGGAAGCAGCGCTTCACTCTCTCAGGAAAAACGATTTTGTTTTTCTCCATGTGGAAGCCCCCGACGAGATGGGACACGAGGGAAATATCCAGGGGAAAATCACAGCGATTGAAGACTTCGACAGAGATGTGGTGGGGACTGTTCTTGAGGGCATTCCGTCACTGGGCGAGTATCGAGTGGCCGTCCTGAGCGATCATCCCACTCCGATCGTCAAAAAAACGCATGTGAGCGACCCAAGCCCCCTTGCCGTCATATCGTCACGGGACGAAGAAAATCTCAAGACGGGAGTGGCCTTCCATGAAAAATCCGCTGCATCGTCGGGCCTTATGTTGACGCCCGGTCACCAGCTCATGGAATATTTCCTGGGGGATTGGAGGTCATGCGTTGGGCGGAGTTCATAAGGTTCGGGTCACCTATGCCGACACCGATGCCATGGGGGTTGTTTATCACACAAATTATATCAAATGGTTCGAAGTCGGACGGACCGAGTTGTTGCGTAATGAAGGAATCATCTACGCTGCGCTGGAACGGGACGGATATTACCTGCCCGTGACGGAATGTGCCTGTTACTACCGTGCGCCCGCCCGTTATGACGATGTGCTGTGCGTTAAAACGGAAATAACCTACATGAGACGGGCAACAATCCGATTTGATTATGTTATCTCGGATGAGGAGGGGAACCGTACCTATGTTGACGGATATACTGTTCATGCTTTTACCGATGGCAAGGGAAAGATCGTGCGGGCGCCGAAATATGTCGCAGAAATTATCAGTAAATTAGGAGGAGAGTGCCGGTGGTAAGAAAAGATACAGGGAAGAGAAAGCAGAGTGAACACGATGAAATGGATGTCTTTCAGCGTACGATGGCGACGATGGTCGAATTCATTTCCCGGAATCGCCGTTATTTTATCGTAGCGGGAACGGCGGTCCTTGTCGTTGTTATCGTCATTGCGGGATATTTTTGGCACCGCGTGAACAACGAACGGGCGGCGGGGGCACTCTATGCGGAGGCTTTCAGCGTTTCATCGGCCGCCGCGGAGAGCGGTAATAATGCGGATATTGATAATGCCCGCGGGTTATACGAGGAACTGGCGGAGGAGTATCCGGAAACGGCATCGGGGGTTCTTGCCCGCTATCACCTGGGAAACATCTATTACAAGACGGGTGAAACGGACAAGGCGATTGCCTCATATCAGGAATTTCTCGACAGCGTTTCCAATGCCCATCCCCTCAGGCCGCTGGTATATAACAGTCTCGGTTACTGCTACGAGGAAGAGGGTGACACCGTCGAAGCCATCGACGCCTTTCTGACGGCAGCGGAACTTTTCTCTGGCGGTGAGCTTGAACAGTATTGTCTCCGCGACGCTGCCCGTCTCTACGAGGAGCGCGGCGATACTGAAAAGGCACGGATGTACTATGAAAAGATTCTCGACACCACGGAAGAACCTTTGTTACAGAAGATCATTAAGAGAAAAATCGCCATGCTTGAGAACAAGTAAAGGGGAGGGCCCATGAGAGCGTTTTTGTCAGGTAATGAGGCGATAGCACGCGGCGCCTATGAATGCGGCGTGACTTTCGCTGCAGCGTATCCCGGGACGCCCAGTACCGAGATCACGGAGAACTTTGCCCGGTACGAGGGTGTGTACGCTGAATGGGCCCCCAATGAGAAGGTCGCCCTGGAGGTATGCATCGGCGCGGCACTCGCCGGTATACGAGCTATGGCGGTGATGAAGCACGTGGGTGTCAACGTTGCCGCAGATCCGCTCTTCACGGTGAGTTACACCGGGATTGAGGGAGGGCTAGTGATCGTCACCGCGGACGATCCCTCCATGCACAGTTCTCAGAACGAGCAGGATAACAGAAATTATGCGCGGTTCGCCAAGGTCCCCATGCTGGAGCCCGGTGACAGTCAAGAGGCAAAAGAATTCGTCAAGCATGCTTTCGAGATCAGCGAACGGTTCGACACACCCGTTTTCCTGAGGAGTGTGACGCGGTTGTCTCATTCGAAATCCATTGTTTCCCTGGACGATCCAGTCGGCGGGAGCGACGGTCCCCGCATCCGTCACGACCGGGAAAAGTACGTCATGGTGCCCGCCATGGCGCGTCTCCGGAGGGGGGAAGTGGAAACAAGGATGACTGCCCTCAGGGAATACGCGGAAGGATTTTCAGAAAACCGTATCGAAATGAATAATCCCTCCGTGGGTATTATTGCCGCAGGCGTGGCCTATAATTACGCCAAGGATGTCTATCCCCATTATTCCTTTTTGAAACTCGGTATGGTCAACCCCCTGCCGGAGGAATTGATCCGGCGATTCGCTGCGGATGTTGAAACGCTGTATATTGTGGAAGAACTCGATCCTTTTATCGAGGACCAGGTGCGCGCCATGGGCATCACGGTGACGGGCAAGGAGAGGTTGCCCGCCATGAACGAATTCAATCCCGGTATCGTCGAAAAAGCCTTTACGGAGAACAGAGAGCCATCTGAGAGTGCTGTCGCCGAGAGCGGGATACCGGCGCGCCCGCCGAATCTCTGTCCCGGATGCCCCCATCGCGGTCTGTTTTACGCGGCGGGACGGCTCGGTTGTTTTGTCACCGGTGATATCGGCTGCTATACCCTGTCGTTTATGAAACCTCTTGAGGGCATCGATTCATGCATCTGTATGGGTGCCAGCGTGGGCATGGCCCACGGCATGAGCAAGGCCCTCGGTGATGACGGGAAAGGGAAAGTGATCGGTGTCATCGGCGATTCCACCTTTATCCACTCCGGCATCACACCACTTCTGAATGCTGCCTACAACCGCAGCAATGCCGTTACGGTCATCTGTGACAACCGGACGACGGCGATGACGGGAATGCAGGAACATCCCGGAACGGGCAGGACACTCCAGGGAGAGGAAACAGTGCGGCTCGATTTCGCACGGCTCGCCGGTGCTCTCGGCGTGGAAAATGTACGCATTGTCGACCCGCTGAATATTCAGGAAACAAAGACGGTGCTCAAGGAAGAACTGGCGAAAGACGGACCGTCGCTGGTGGTGGCGTCATCGCCCTGTGCGCTTTTGAAAATGAAGAAATCGGAAATGGAGTCGTGCTATACGATCGATACGACGGCCTGTACGGGATGCAAGGTGTGTATCGGTCTTGGATGCCCGGCCATTTCATGGCGGTCCTTTGAGACGTATGGTATACCGGTTGGCGGAAAGAAGGAAAACAAAAAACAAAAAGGTGTGGCCGTCATAGACGCACTACTCTGCACGGGATGTTCGCTCTGTCAGCAGGTCTGCACGTTCGATGCTATTACGGAGGTTCGAAAAAATGACGCGTGATACGAAGAGTATACTCCTTGTCGGCGTTGGAGGGCAGGGTATCATCCGTGCAAGCGATATTCTGTCCGTTGCCCTGATGCATGCCGGGTTTGACGTTAAAAAGAGCGAAGTGCACGGTATGGCCCAGCGGGGCGGCTGCGTGTCCAGTCACGTGCGCTACGGGGAAAAGGTCTATTCGCCCCTGGCGAAAGAGGGCGGTGTTGATATACTCCTCTCGTTCGAAAAGCTGGAAACACTGCGATACCTCCATTACCTCCGGAACGGCGGGACGATCATTATGAACGATGCGGAAATCCTGCCGCCTGCGGTCAACCTGGGGGAGAAGAGTTATCCGTCGGGTATTTATGAACGGATCAAGACGGCTTTTCCCGGCGTGGTCAGTATCGACGCCTATGCGGTCGCCCGTCAGGAGGGCGACATACGCATGGCGAACACGGTTATGCTGGGTGTCCTATCTGCGCGCCTCGATATCGACGAGTCGGTGTGGGAAACCGTCTTTACAGAGAGCTTCCCCGGTAAAATAGCGGAACTAAATTTACAGGCTTTCAAGCATGCACGCCATGCGTAATGCGCTCAAGAAATTGTTATTAATTGTTATTATCGGTTCCTCCGTATTGGTGGCGCCCGTGTGCACGTGGTGTGACGATGGTGCCCCCGCCGCACACCGTCAGTTTGCTTTCGCCGCCGCACTTTTTGAAGAGGGTGATTATTTCAGGGCCATCTCCGAATTCAAGCGCCTTATTTTTTATTACCCCGATCATGAGGAACTGAGCGAGGAGGCGGCGTATATGATATGCCGCTCCTATAAGGAAGCACGGCGCTGGCAGGATTGCATCAATGCCTGCAGCCATTTTGAAACATTGTATCCCGGGAGCAATCGGCGCGATCATGTCCGTCTCATCAAGGCGCATGCCGAGCACCAGTTAAAGGAATATGGTGACGCCCTGTCGTCTTACGGGGATATCCTGAAAGAGGGTATTGATAGTAGTGAATCCGTCCACAAGGCACTCTACGGCAGTGCCTTGACGATGGTGGATATGCGCCGCTGGGACGAAGCTCGCCGCACCTTTGACCGTATTCCTCCCGGGAGCGACCTTCACCGGTCTGCGGTCATATTCGCGGAGGGTTTGAAAAACATTCATAACTTGCCGCGCAAATCGCCGCGTATGGCGGGGGTCTTCGCTGCTCTTCTCCCGGGAGCCGGACATCTCTATACGGAACGGCCGCGCGATGCACTGGTCGCCTTTCTCCTGAACGGGGCCTTCATCTGGGCGACAATGGAACTTATTGAGGACGAAAACTACGTAGCCGGCGGTCTCGTCGGTTTTTTTGAACTGGGATGGTACACGGGCAATATCTACAGTGCCGTGAGCAGTGCTCAGAAGTACAACTGGAAAACGGAACATGACTTTATCCAGGGACTGAAAGAAAAGAGCGGTGCCTGGTTTTATATGGACCCGGAAGCGAAATGTCCCTGTTTCATGTACGCCATGAGATTCTGACGATGGTGAGTTCATGAAGAAAAGATGTATTTGCTGCTTCTGCATCATGCTCGCCGTCTTTTTCAACACGGCAGTCGTCGCCGAGCCGCAGGAATGGCCGCCGTGGAATTACGAAGAGGACAGTGCGCCTCCATCCATCAGCGATAAGAGACTCGACGGGCTTCTCCCGCCTGCTCAGGCCGTTAAATGGGCGTTGGAGGCGTTTGCGGCAACCGTATCCCGTGTCGACGGAGATCGGTGCGCCATGATGCCGTCATGCTCGGCGTACGCCATCCAGGCCGTGGAAAAACATGGTCTTACAGTCGGTTTGATCATGACATTCGACCGGTTGATGCGGTGTGGCGGAGATGAATACCGGTATGCCCCTCTCATTACCGCACGTGACGGGTATAGCCGCATTTACGATCCTTTGTCCCATAATGATTTTTGGTGGTATAAGACATCGGATAATCTTGACAAATAGAGTTACGATATTAGGTTAATACTACCATGGCTGAGGACTATTATTCCATACTGGGTGTTGCAAAATCGGCATCGGCAGACGAGATTAAGCGGGCCTACCGCAAGCTGGCGCTGAAATACCATCCCGATAAGAATCCCGGGAAGGAATCTGAAGAAAAATTCAAGAAGCTCAGTGAAGCTTACGCCGTTCTTTCCGACGCGGAAAAACGCCAGCAGTACGACAATTTCGGTTCACAGGCCTTCAGTCAGCAGTTTTCGCAAGAAGACATTTTCCGTAATTTCGATCTCAATGAGATCCTGCGTGAATTCGGATTCGGTGACATCGGCGGCGGTGGTCGTCGAACATTTACCTTCAGGACGGGTCGTCCTGGTGGCAGTGATGGATTCTCCCAGTTTTTCAGCGGCGGCGGTGGTCCGTATCAGCAGTCCGTACCTCCACAGAAGGGTCAGGATCTGGAATATCAATTGACCATTACACTGGAAGATGCCTATTCCGGCAGTGAAAAAAACATTTCATTGCGGAAGGGGGAGGGTGGCATGACGGAAAACATTCGTTTCACCGTCCCGAAAGGCATTTCATCGGGGAAGAGACTGCGGCTGTCGGGAAAGGGCATGCCCGGCATCAACGGCGGCCCCCCCGGTGATATATATATTTTAATCAGCATTTCTCCCCACGATACGTTTACACGCTCGGGGGACGATCTTTACGTTGGAAAGACGGTATCATTTTCCCAGGCGGCGTTGGGAACGACGATTGATGTGCCCACCATCAGCGGTGAAATCAAGCGTCTCAAGGTGCCCGCAGGGACACAGAATAATGGCAGGATCCGAATAAAAGGTTTCGGAATGCCGCGATTCAAAGCACGCGGCAGCGGCGATCAGTATATTGTCATCACCGTAACCGTTCCGAAAAAACTGACAAAAAAGCAAGAAGAACTCGTAAAGTCTCTGGCTGAAGAAGGGATGTAATCGCCACCGCTTTCCCTTCCACGTCATCCGGTCCGACAATTTCACGAAACAATGCAGTATAGTGCGCTTGAAATGGATAAGGGATTGCGCCTTCCGCATCGCCGTAATTCATCGTCAGTATTTTATTGATAGTATCAAAAAACGTGAATTCAGGGCGCTATAAAGGACAACAAGGGCGGGAAGCAAAGCACCCTTGACAAAGTGCGTGAGATTATAAGGTCTGATAAGATATGTTATGTAAACTTAGATTGAAATAACGTCTGTCACGACACCATTTACAACCCTTTCAAATAAAACCCCTATTCCTTTGTATTTAATTAAATACTTTAGATTTGATTATGAATTGAAAAAATAGTGGGCATTTCGATTAATTGGATCCATTATTGTTCCGCCAGTTCAATTGAACCCCAGACGCCCATGCTGTTTCCAACAATGATGAGAATGCCGGACAGCCCCGGGATGGACTGTCCAAATGAAATGGTTTTTGTAATAGATGCGGCATCGGTGATGCGATTTGCAATAGCCGTCGCTGCCGCATCGGCAAGAGACGATGACGGTGCAATGACGCAGACCGCGTCGGCCCTTCCAAAGCTTCGGGAATGACCAATGGTGCCGGATGATGTGCAGATTCCACAGGGAGTATTCTGGGACTTAACGATAAGTGACAGACGATTACTCAATGGTGACGTACCGGCATAAACGGAAACGGTAACGTCAAAGACGGTATCGCAAAAGATATCACCGCCGTTTTCGATAATAACATTTCGAGAATACTGACGTAAATCGAGTCCGACGTATTCAGAAATGGCACCGGCGACGGAGGCCATGGGACCGACACCGCATATCTGTGATGAAGCAATCATGGATTGGACAATGGCGGGAGCATGGTGATCAGTAACGGCGGGTACAAGCAATTCCTTGAAAGATGGATATAAGCATATGTAATCATTAATATAAGAGCGATATTTATAAAGTATATTATAAGCATCATCAGATAAAATACTGTCAGAACCGACCAATAAATCTGATTCTTCAACTAATACATTAAAATAATGGAGGGAATTGTTTGTTGTAAGGTCACGATACGCCCGTACCTTATACGGCTGATTGGTGCGCATAATAGCTGTCCTACTGTAATTGAGTCGATCCGGGTCCGAGAATCATGTCGGCGTCCTTGAGGAATGATTCGGAGATATCGACCCGGTAGCGACCGCCGAGACTGACAATGGTGTCAGTTTTGTTGCCGATAATATGGAGAAATATCGGGTAATTGCCTTTGTTTTGAATAATAATTGACTTGAGATCGTTCAAAAGGTTGTCGTTGTCAACGGCGGATTTAATGCGCAGGTGTACGGAGGACAGTGGTTTCTGAGAGGCATCATCGAGGGGGGATATTTCCTGAGCGATAATCTTTGATCCCTCCTCGCTGGCGTCAAGTTTTCCTTTCACAAAAAGTGGTTCGTCGCCCTGGATAGTGAAGAGGGAGTCGCGGTATAGGTCGGGGAACACGATAACACTGAGAGTTCCCTTCATATCGTCAAGGGTCACATAGGCCATTATTTCCTTTCTTTTCGTGGAAACTTCACGGATGGCACTGACGATCCCTGCGACGGAGACAATGCTGCCGTCAGGCATATCCAAGATAGTGTCCGACGACGTGTTGGTTATGGTGTGCAGAATATCGGAATAATTCAAGAGAGGATGACCCGTTACATAGAAACCGAGAGTGTCTTTCTCATAGGACAGAAGTTCTTCCCGATCCCACTCGTCGATATCGGGAAGTGGCGGTTCATAGATTTCAACGCTGAGTTCAGGAGCATCAAAAAGATTTGTCTGTCCGTTCATTCGTTCGCGAAAACGCCTCTGGGCGATGTCAACGGCATTTTCGAGTCCTTCAAAAAGACTGCGCCTGTTCTTCTCCAGTGTGTCAAAGGCACCGCATTTAATAAGACTTTCGATGACCTTCTTATTGATCTTCCGCAGATCGACACGGGTCAGAAAATCGAAAAACGAAGTGAATTGACCGTCCGTCCGGCGGATATCGATGATCGAGTCCACGGCACCTTCACCAACGTTTTTGACGGCGGCAAGACCGAAGCGGACGCTCTCTCCAGACACGCTGAAATCACGTTCAGATTCATTGATATCCGGAGGTAGGACGGCAATTTCCATGTCCCGGCATTCACCAATGTACTTGATGATGTTGTCTCTGTTGTTTTTTTCGCTCGTCAGAAGAGCGGCCATGAATTCGACGGGATAGTGGGCCTTGAGATAGGCGGTTTGATAGGAAATAATGGCATATGCGGTGCTGTGCGATTTGTTGAAGCCGTATTCCGCAAACGTTTCCATATTTTCCCATATGCGTTGGGACTTCGACTCGGAGATATGATTCTTCTTCGCCCCGGCAATGAACTTTGGTTTCTCTTTTGCCATGACGTCCTTTTTCTTCTTGCTCATGGCACGGCGGAGATTATCGGCTTCCGCCATCGAGTAGTTACCGATAGTGCTGGCGATCTGCATGACCTGTTCCTGGTAGAGAATGACTCCGTAGGTTTCCTGGAGAATGTTTTCCAGTTCAGGCACGACGTAATTGAATTGCGAACGGCCCTGTTTACGGGCGATGAAATCGGGGACCATGCTCATGGGACCCGGGCGGTACAGGGCGATAAGCGCAATAATGTCTTCCATGCAGTCCGGTTTCATGGAATGGAGAATATCTTTCATGCCGGCGCTCTCGAGCTGAAAGACTCCGTTTGTGTGGCCCTTGCTGAGTAGTTGGAATGCTTTCTGGTCGTCCAGTGGTAGGGTCTCCAGATCGATATCCACTCCCCTGCCCTCTCGAATAAACGTTAAGGCATGATTGAGGACTGTCAGGGTTCGCAGGCCGAGGAAATCGAATTTCGTGAGGCCCACCGTTTGCAGGTCATTCATGGAATACTGTGTGATCAGTGAATCGTCATTGGGACTCTTGTACAGCGGTACCCGTTGGACAAGGGGTATGTCGGAAATAACCACACCGGCGGCATGGGTGGAGGCATGCCTATTCAACCCTTCAAGCCGTTGGGAAAGAGTAAGAAGCTTCTCAACCATGTTGTTTTTTGCGGATTCTTCACGGAGACGCGATTCCCGCTTGATGGCGTCGTTCAGCTTGATGCCGAGGACATTCGGTATCATCTTGGCAATTTGGTCGACATCGGCATAGGACATGTTGAGTGCCCTGCCCACATCGCGGACGACAGCCTTCGCCTGCATTTTGCCGAAGGTGATGATTTGCGCCACATGGTCGTGACCGTACTTTTCCGTTACGTATCGGATGATTTCCTCTCGACCTTCCATGCAGAAGTCGATATCGATATCGGGCATGCTCTTGCGGGCGGGGTTCAGAAAACGTTCAAAGAAGAGACGGTAACGAATGGGGTCTATATTGGTAATACCCAAAGCATACGCAACAAGACTGCCCGCAGCGGACCCCCTGCCCGGACCGACGGGTATTTTTCTTTTCTTCGCGTAGTTCACGAAATCGGACACGATAAGGAAGTAGCCCGGAAAGCCCATTGACTCGATGATTTCCAATTCAGACGCTAGTCTTTCCTCATAGACTTTCCGTGTTTGATCGGCAAGTTTATCCGACATGGTGGAAAGGCGGTATTGGAGGCCCTCCTCGGCGATCTTTTTGAGATGCTCGTCGGGTGTGGTATCGTTCCGTATTTCATACTGCGGAAGGAAGGTTTGAGATAAATCGATTGAAACGTTGCACTTATCCGCGATTTCGAGTGTGTTCCGGATCGCTTCAGGACAGTAGGAAAAGCGTTCCGTCATTTCCTCCGGTGTCTTGAGGTAGAATTCATCGGTGGGCATGCGCATCCTGTCGTTGTCGGCGATCGTCTTGCCCGTTTGGATGCACAGGAGTATTTCATGTGCCTCCGAATCATCGCGGTTGAGGTAATGGCAGTCGTTTGTGGCCACGGGAGGGATGGATAATTCCTGGGAAATACGCAGGATTTCTTTGTTGACGATATCCTGGTCGGGTATCCCGTTTTCCATGAGTTCGAGATAGAAGTTTCCATCACCGAAGAGCTCTCGATAAAAGGATGCAACGGCCCGTGCTTCGTCGGTTCTGCCCTGAAGTATCAATGACGGTATTTCACCGCTGAGGCAGGCGCTCATCCCGATAAGACCGCCGCTGCACTCGGCAAGGATGTCCTTGTCCACGCGCGGCTTGTAGTAGAAGCCGTCCAGGTAAGATGTCGATGTCAGCTTGACAAGATTATGATATCCTTCACTGTTTTTCGCAAGAACGGCGAGATGATGGGGACGATCGTTTTCACTGGAGGAGTCCTTGATAAGGCGGCTTTTCCGGGCCACGTAAAGTTCGCAGCCGATGATGGGTTTCACGCCGCTTGCGTAGGCCTTCTGATAAAAATCGACGGTGCCGAACATATTGCCGTGATCGGTCATGGCGATCGCCGGCATGCGAAGTTTACTGGCCTTCTGGAAGAGTTCCTCGAGGCGGATGGCCCCATCGAGAAGACTGTATTCCGTATGAACGTGAAGATGAACAAAGTTGCTGTGCTGCATGAAAGATCAATCCATGATTAGTGTTTGTATGATTGCTGCGTGTTGTTCACGGTATGCCGTATAACGCCATCAATGCCGTATCGGTGACGCCGTCAAAGCCTGGCGAGACATGCGGTCTTTTCCATTAATCAAGCCAGTAATTCGGCGATTCCTTCGTGATGATCACATCATGGACATGGCTCTCGCGAAGTCCGGCGGCCGTAATGCGGGCAAATCGTGCATTTTCCTGCAATTCCTGAATGGTACGGCATCCCACGTATCCCATACCCGCCTTGATGCCGCCGATGAGTTGATGAACACTCGATGACAGTGTGCCGCGATAGGGAACGCGTCCTTCAATGCCTTCGGGTACGAGCTTGATGTTGCTTTCCATGTCGTCCTTGAGATAGTAGCGGTCCTTACTGCCCGCCTTCATGGCCTCAATGGATCCCATTCCGCGGTAGACCTTGTAACTCCGCCCCTGGAAAAGAATGGTCTCACCGGGGCTCTCTTCAGTGCCGGCGAAGAGACTGCCGATCATAACGGTGTCGGCACCGGCGCCGAGAGCCTTGACCACGTCGCCGGAAAACTTTATGCCGCCGTCGGCGATGAGGGGTACATCATGCTTGCGGGTTGCCTTCGCGCAGTTCATGATTGCCGTCATCTGCGGCATACCGATACCGGCGATAATGCGCGTGGTGCAGATGGAACCCGGTCCGACACCGACCTTTACGGCGTCGGCGCCGGCTCTGATAAGTGCTTCGGCACCCTCGTAAGTGGCGACGTTACCCGCGATCAACTGGCACTGGGGAAAATTTTTCTTTGTGTCTCTGACGGCGTCGATAACGTCGTGCGAATGGCCGTGGGACGTGTCGATGACGATCACGTCCGCCTCCGCATCGAGGAGCGCCTGAACACGTTCCTCACGATCGAGTATTCCCACGGCGCCACCCACCCGAAGCCGGCCGAGGGAATCTTTGCACGCCGTGGGGTATTTCTTGATTTTCTCGATATCCTTGATGGTGATCAGTCCCTTCAGGTGATAGTCATCGTCTACGACAAGAAGCTTTTCAATACGGTGACGGTGAAGCAGTTGCTTTGAGTCCTCCAGCGAGATGGATGAAGACACGGTCACAAGATTTTCCTTTGTCATGACCTGCGAAACGGGCTGATCGACGTTTGTTTCAAATCGCAGGTCGCGATTCGTCAGGATACCCATCAGGACGCCGCTGTCATTGACGACGGGGACCCCGGAAATGCGGTATCGGCTCATGAGATAAAGGGCGTCTTTGACTGTTGCACCCGGTTTCACCGTGATGGGGTCCACGACCATTCCGCTCTCCGATTTCTTGACCTTGTCCACCTCAAGCATCTGCTGTTCAATACTCATGTTGCGGTGAATGATGCCGATGCCGCCCTCCTGAGCCATACAGATGGCCGTACCGGATTCGGTGACCGTATCCATTGCCGCGCTGAGCAGCGGTATATTGAGTGAAATTGAATGTGTCAGGCGTGTCTGCGTGATAACGTCCTTGGGCAATATGCTCGATTCAGACGGAATCAACAAAAGATCATCAAAGGTCAGACCTTCAATTATCAGGTTATTCTCGTTCATTGTTCCTCCGTTGATATATAGTATCTTTCTCGGTTAAGCGGTATATAGTATGCATCCTTCGCATTATCGTACTCGATGAAAGCGGCGAGCTGATAGTATCCCGGCCGTGAGAATCGCGCAGTCATCGTTCCGTTTCGCACCGTGCAGTAGGGTACGTTTCCGGGACCGACGGTAATGGTGTCGGGATGAATCCTTTCGGCGGTACCGTCGGTCATAACCGCTGTCAAGGTGTCGCGCCGTGTTCCCTTCCCCCGCTCTTTCATTATCGATCGAATGACAAAAGGGGCATCCTCCACTTCTACCGGACATCGATCATTACCGAGAGTTATACAATAGTTGCCGTTATCGTCAAGAACCATATGACGTGAAAAATGGTTGACGATGTCGAGACGCGACATTATTTGTCCCCGGTAATACCAGTTCCCCTCTCTATCGATCCTGATGGGTGGTGAAGCAACCGGCATCATCCCCTCCCCCGTCCGGTATTCCGGCTGTCCAGAAAGATTGTTACGGGACCGTTGTTCACCAGGGCGATCCGCATGTGGGCCTGAAAGACTCCCGTGGCGACAGGTATAATCTCTTTTCGCGCCGCGGCGACAAAATATTCGTACAGGACGTTCGCTTTCGCGGGTTCGAGAGCGCGCGTGAATGACGGCCTGCGTCCCTTTCCGCAGTCCGCCAGGAGCGTAAACTGGGAGACAACGAGCATGCCGCCGCCTATATCGAGAAGGGAATGATTCATTTTCCCCTTCGTGTCTTCGAAAATTCTCAGCCGGGATATTTTGTTGAACAGATAATCGGCGTCCGCACGTTCGTCGCCCTCCTCGATACCGAGAAAGACGACGAGACCAGTGGTGATTGATCCTACGCTTTCTCCCCGAATCGACACTTCTCCGTGATCGACGCGTTGTATCAGGGCCTTCACTGTGCAATTTCCTCCTTTATGACGAAACGATCTTATGACGGTTGTCTGTTACGTTCCTCGTGGCGTTTCGCGTATCGATGACACAACGGGCATTGCGGACGATCATGTCATAGTCATAGGCGGTATGGTCGGTGACGATAATGACGGCATCCATTTCCGCCAGGCTCTCCGGCGTCAGCTCAATGGAATCCATGCGGAAATTGAATTTCCGCGTCGGCTTCAGCCGGGGGATCCACGGGTCATTGTAGAGCACCTCCGCACCGCCATCAATGAGCATCTTCATGATGGTGTAGCCCGGGGATTCGCGTTCGTCGTCGACGTCCTTCTTGTAGGCCATGCCGAGGATGAGGATACGGCTGGCCTTAAGGCTTTTTTGTGCGGCGTTCAAGGCGTCCTGCGTCCTCTTCACTACGTACGAGGGCATGGATACGTTGATTTCCCCGGCAAGTTGTATAAAGCGTGTTGTAAAGTCGAATTCCCGGGCCTTCCACGACAGGTAAAAGGGATCGATGGGTATGCAGTGTCCCCCCAGTCCGGGGCCCGGATAGAAAGGCGTAAAGCCGAAAGGTTTGCTCGCCGCCGCATCAATGACTTCAAAAATATCGATGTCCATGCGATGAGCCAGGACCTTGAGTTCGTTGACGAGGGCGATGTTCACGGAACGATAAGTATTTTCAAGGATCTTTGTCAATTCCGCGGCACGCGTCGATGATACGGGAACGGTCGTGGTCAGTGCGCCGTAGAGTCGTGTGGCGGCCTCCAGGCACGCCGCCGTGACGCCGCCGACGACTTTCGGTGTATTGGCGGCATTAAAGTCGGTGTTTCCCGGGTCTTCCCTCTCCGGCGAATAGGCAAGAAAGACGTCTTCGCCGGCAGTGAAACCGGCCGCCTCGATGCAGGGCAGAATCAGTTCATCCGTCGTTCCCGGATAGGTGGTGCTTTCCAGGATGATCAATTGTCCACGTTTCATGTTATGGGCAATAATATCAGTTGTTTGAATGATATACGTGAGGTCCGGTTCTTTCTTGTCCGTCAGCGGTGTGGGAACGCAAATGACGATGCAATCCACCGAGGCGAGACGTGTCATGTCGTCCGTCATGTCGAATCGGCCCTCGCTGTGCATCTCGCGCAAAGGATCGATAGAAACGTGGCGGATGTAGGATTCTCCTCTGCGGAAGGAATCGATTTTCTCATTGTCGTGATCGAAACCCATGACGGGAAAACCCTTTTTCCCAAAATGAACGGCGAGGGGCAGTCCCACGTAGCCCATACCGATGATACCGATAACGGCCTTTCGTTTGTCAATGCGCGAGAGAAGATCACCGTGTATGCTCATTGTGTCTCCTGTCCTTTCGAAAACGTACTGTCATGGTTCCATGGTACCGGAAAGAGAGTACATCTTTTGTCGTACCCCGGGAAACGCGCCTTACATATCATACGATATCCCTCCTGTCACCATCCTTTCTCGTATAGAGGAGCGAAACCGCCTCGCCCAGTTCATCGTTTATGTGTTGAAAGGCCGTGAGACGCCGCGCATATTCATGAAGAAGATAGTCACGACAAGCATCGAACAGACGTTGTGTTCTTTTCCGGGCCTTCCTTCTCATTAGTTTTTCATAGCGGCGGTACGATCGAAAGCCCACGAGGACGCATATGATGACGTATGTCACCAGCGCGGCCAGGCCGCGGCCGCTGAAAAGGGTATTGAAAAAGGAGATGGTCATATCGACAAGGCCGGACGGATCGGGGTGCTTCCACCACGACGCTAAATTGCTCCATCCAGCGAGAGAAAGTAACACGAGAAGAGTTACGATGCCGTACGCGAGATACTGACCGCAGTAAAAACAAACAGCGTCGAAAGAGCGGACGGATACGCCGAGATGATCGTCGACAATGCCGGTGACGACCCGGCTGATTCCTTCCCCATCGATTCGGTGCCCGTCGGTATCGGCCATGGCCTTGGATACGGCAGTCGGCGCGCCTGCGCGTAACAGCCTGTTTGCGATGTCATCATGCATCATCTCGAGGGCGCGCGCGATCGCATCGGCGAGGAATGATGCCATCGATTCAACAGTCTCGCCGTGGGTGCGCTGTATGGTGAAATGTTTCTGTAATATCCAATGAAAGAGCACGTACATGCCGTAACCGGGACCGACGAGGAGGGACGGCTGCTGCCCGGAGGATTCCAAGAGAGGCGCAAAACGCGTTATGAAGTCCTGTCCCGCCGTGAATGGCAGTTCATCGTTGTCTTTCGGCCGCGTGCTCCATTCATGAAGGGTGTGCGTCAGCGCCTCATGGGCGGCGGAAAGACCCGTGATCCTCTCCCGGAACTCCGACTGAAGACGAAGGATTTCATGATCAAGATTGGATGCCTTGATCTGACTCAGCGATTTCAGGTCACGATGGTGAAACAATTCCCGCCGGAGCGCCGCACAGTGGTTCCAGAATGCGGGTGAATCGCTTTCGAATTCGTCTTTCGCAGAGATATAAAACACCGTCGGATTGAGTATTCCAGACTCTTCTTTCAAGTGATTTCTGAAGTCTTTGTCGATATCGGACAGCATGGAAACCGCATCATCACCGCTTTTTGTGTGAAAGAACTGATCGATCTTGTTGACGGCGAAATAGAAATTACCGGGGTTCTTCGCCGCCTGCGACAAAAAGGAATAGAACCGGCTATCGGCATATTTTTCGAGCGATGTCACCCAGAGAATAACGTCGATATCGTTCATGAAACGCAGAGCCGTCCGGACGTGTTCGACCGCTATACTGTCAAAGTCAGGGAAGTCGCAGAGCACTAAGGACCGTATACTGTCTGCACGATGCCTTTCTTCACGCCACGGAAGATCGAGGAGAGGAATGGATGGTGGTATGGATGTTTCTTCATGGTGGTAGACGATGATTGCGTCGGTGTGCGGCCGCCGGTGACTGGTGGAGGATATGAGAGATCCCGCCAGGGCATTCATCACCGTCGATTTCCCGACGCCTGTTCCCCCCAGGATGCCCACGGTCAGTACCGTTCGGGAGAGATCGGCAAGATGCGCGCGGAGACGAAGGATTTTCGATTTCGTTGACGCCTTCGTATCAGGCGTCACATACGGGGACAACGCTTCCAGACTGAGGACATGCTCGATCTCGTCGATACGGCGCTGAATATCACCAACGGTGTTTGTCACAATAAATCCTCCATGGTCGTTCTCATTTTCTCCAGGGTGTCGAGGAAATCGTCAGGTATGGTGTGTGCGGCCATACATCGTGCATATCTCTCCTTCTGAAGTTCTATGATACCGTGAAGAGCCTTTTCATAACGGTCGTTCATTTCGGCGGCGACGCGCCGTACCTCCTGTGATGCGAAAAGACGAACCGAACCGTCGGTAATGAAAGGGGCGACGACCGAATCGAGGGCGGCGTCGAAAAAACTGAGACCGCCGCCGATAACCACCTCCAGGGAGATAACCATCAGTCCCCACAGAAACGACGTGGTGTAGATGCCGATCTCTTTATGTCTCGGTATGCCGTTCATAAGCTCCGTGAATATCTCTGAAAGCCACGAGACAAGTTCACGCTGTTCTTCGTCGAGACGCTCACGGATTTCCTTCTCTGAAAGGACGGTCGTTTTGCTTCTCAGGTCGTGGAAGAGCGCTGTTTTTTCGTCATGGGGAGAAAGATATTCCAGCACCTTTCGATTGAAATACGTACACGACGCCAGTACCGGCGCAATATCATTCTTCCGGTAAAGGTCCCTGATATCAATATCGTTTGCGTCGGCCGGACCCTTCTCTTTTATTCCAAGGAGACGCAAGGGCAGACCGATAAGACGGCGAACGGCGCGGCGCGGACGGGCGAACACGTCGTAACGACGATATATTCTGCGTATTTCACCCCGTATAAAACCACGGATATCGCGATCGAAATGATACTTCATCTCGCGTTTGAGGCGGTCTGACGCGTCCCGGGCGTGTCTTTCGAGACGGGAAAGCCATTCGTCCACCGCCTGCCGGTCTTCGATGCAGGCGGCAACGAGTACGTCGATATCATCTATGATTTCATGTCCTAACGCATGGTGTGACGGCGTTACGCTCCGCGGACCATTTCCCCCGGTGAGTTTACGGGAAAAACGCGTGAATTCGTTTTCTGCGGCAATTGCTTCGGGTGTTGGGGAGACGTAAAAGGGAATCAGAAAGATCGATTCCTCGTCCCATGGACCGTCCGGGAAGATTACCTCGGCGATATCGCTTTTCGTGCTGTGTTCATCAGTCTTGTTGAAGAGCACGTCCAGGGGTGTTCCCCGTCGAATAATGCGGTCAAGGGTCTCCGTGGGAATGAGATCGGCGTACTTTTCCTGACTTGTGACAAAAATAACGTGATCGGCAAGCAGGATCATATCCTCGGCCTGAACGCGGTGGTCTTTCTCACGGCTGTCCAGGTCCGGCGTATCCACAAAGACAAAGGGGGCGAATTCATCTCTCTCGTGCGTGATGACGGTCACCACCCCCTCTCGTGATGAACCGTGGCCATTGCCTTCATCGGCGAGAACGGCGATGTCGGACTCGGGAAAGGGATAACCCGCGATAATATCCGTCTTTTTATGACAATATATGACGGGTCCCCTCGTCTGGGGACGGCGTACGCCGGTTTCACTGGCGGTTATACCGATCAGTGCGTTGAAGAGCGTCGATTTGCCCGTGCCCGTTCCGCCGATAAAAACGACTATGTACGGCGACAGTGCCTTCTTGTAGAGAAACGCCGCTGTTTTTCGCGGGATCGTCCGGCTCATGGCATCGATGACACTGCAAGCGGCGGTCAAACCCGTCGACGGGATCTCGGCCGCAAAGGCGGACGTCCAGAACATATCGGTATTGGATGATAATTTGCTGTGATGTGTCGTTACGGCATCCTTGCTTTTTGCCATGGAAATCCCTATCATGATCGTGGTGAAACATCAACGGCCTTTTCATACGGGAAAACGTGATTATCGTTCATGCTAACCCCGGAGAGTGAACGGTTCATGAAGCAGCATATCCTCCTCGTCAATCCGTGGATACACGATTTCGCCGCCTACGACCTGTGGGCGAAACCACTCGGTCTCTTGTCGATAGCCGCTATTTTACGCCGGAACGGCGCAAATATCACTTTTTTTGATTGCTGCGCCGCCGCTAGTGTGCAGGGCGGCGGAAAACTGAAACGAAAGCCGGGTGGTCAGGGGCACTTTAACAAGGAACCCATCGAGACACCTTCACCGCTCCGTCACGTCCGACGGAGATATTACCGGTACGGGATGACGCCGTCGGACGCCCTCAGCTTTTGGAGAAAAACGTCGTCACCCGATCTCATCATGGTTACCTCCATGATGACTTACTGGTACGGGGGAGTCCGGGAAACGATCGATCTCTTGCGTCATGCCTTTCCCGGCACGCCCATTGTGCTGGGCGGTGTCTATGCCACGTTAATGCCGGATCATGCCCGCCGGGTATCAGGCGCCGACCGGGTCCTGCCGGGACGGGCTGAGGAGACTCTCACCGACCTAGCGGCCGAATTCGGCACTGAAACGCTATCCCCTCCTCGAGATTACGCGTTCTTTGCCGATATCGTCTACCCCGCTTTCGATGTGATGGTATCGCGTCCCTATGTACCGGTCATGTCTTCACGGGGATGTCCCTACCGGTGTGTTTATTGCGCATCGCCCTATCTCAACGACTCATTTTGTGAAAGGGACCCTTGTGCCGTCGTCGATGAAATCTGCCATTGGCGGTTCACCTACGGCGTTACCAACATCGCATTTTATGACGATGCATTGCTCGTTCATGCGGAATCCCGCGCCATTCCCATGATGGAGGAAATACTGCACCGTCGCCTGGATGTGGCCTACCACTGTCCAAACGGTCTCCACGCGCGGGAAATAACGCCACCTGTCGCCCGGCTGATGAAACGCTCCGGGTTTCAGACGATACGTCTCGGCTTGGAAACAACGGATGAGAAACGCCAGAGGGTAACGGGCGGCAAGGTGACCAATGACGAGATCGGCGCGGCGATTACCGCCCTTCGACGGGCGGGTTACCAGCAGAACGATATCGGGGTGTACATTCTGTGTGGTCTGCCCGGGCAGACGGTATCGGAAGTGGAACACGCCGTTCGTCTCGTTCTCAGGGAAGGAGGGCGTCCCTTCCTTGCCGAATATTCGCCCATTCCTCATACACCGCTCTGGGAAGAGGCCTTGGCCGTGTCCCCTTTCGATCTTGAGAACGAACCCCTCTATCACAACAATACGCTGGTGCCCTGCGGGGGCAACGAATTTACCGCCCATCGTTTGCAGGTATTAAAAAGCATGTCACGGGGTCGATATATTTCTTGCGCAGTATGACGGTCATGATTAGATTATGTCCATGATGCATGATGACCCTACGGAGAATATTCACAAACAGCCGGTTCCCCTCTTTCGAATCATCGTTGTGGGCATCGGTTCATGTATTTTCCTTCTCTTTGGTATTGAACGCTTATGGGGATCCTATCAGCTGACCAATCCCCACTATTTCATTCTCACTTTTTTCGCCTCGAACTTGATTATCCTGATCAGTATGGTCGGTTTTATCTATGTGGTCATAACGGTGGTCACGAGCATCAGGACGGCGCGCCGCACGGAGTCAGGCAATGACACAAAACAGTAAGCTCAGACAGTACGGATTTATCCCACTGTTTTTGATGGTAATAATGGCGGTCGCCCTGCCCGTCTGGGGCGGCGGGACCATCGATCTTGAAAAGAGAGTGACACGGTATCAGCTGGATAACGGCCTCACCGTACTTATCTATGAACGACATATCAGCCCCACCGTCTCGTTGTACCTGGCCCACCGGGTCGGTGCCGTCGATGAAATATCGGGCAGGACGGGAACGGCCCACCTCTTGGAACATATGATGTTCAAGGGGACCACGACCGTCGGGACGACGGATTACGCCGCCGAAAAAGAAATTCTCGCCGCCATTGACGAAGTGGGTGAACGGCGCGACCGTGAACTCCTGAAGGGAAGTGATGCAAATCCCTCGGTGGTGGAGGAGTTGAGCAAAGGGCTCGCTGAACTTCAGGAAAAAGCAAAGACCTTTGTCGTGGAAAATGAGATCGATCGGCTCTATACGAAACACGGCGGCGCCGACATGAACGCGTCCACCAGTCAGGACATGACGATCTACCACGTCAGCCTGCCGTCGAGCGCCCTCGAATTGTGGGCGCGCATCGAATCGGACCGTATGCAAAACCCCGTCTTCCGGGAATTCTATTCCGAGCGTGATGTGGTCAATGAAGAACGGCGCCAGGTGATCGAGTCTCAGCCGCACCGGATACTTCTCGAGCAGTTTCTGGCCACGGCGTTCATCGCCCACCCCTATCGGCGTCCCGTCATCGGATGGTCCTATGATATGGAATTTCTCAACAAAGACTATATGGAATCCTTCTTCCGGGATTACTACGCACCGAACAATACCGTTATTACCGTCGTCGGCGATGTGGAGACCCATGCGGTGCGAGACTTGATCGAGCATTACTTCGGCTCCATACCGCGGCAGACGCTTCCCCTTCCCATTATCACGGGCGAACCTCCCCAGGAGGGCGAACGCCGTGTCACCGTCCGCGCCGACGCAGAGCCGGAGTTGATGATCGGATACCATAAACCGACATTGCCATCCTTCGACGACTATGTTTTCGATGTCATCGACGGGATCCTCAGCGACGGGAGGACCTCCCGGCTCTATCGGGAACTTGTCACAGAACGCGGCATAGCCCAGAGCATCAATACGGCCAACGGTCTCCCCGGCGCGCGATACAACAATCTCTTTACCTTCTTTGTCACTCCCCGATCTCCGCACACTTCACAAGAATGCGAAGAGGCCGTTATGTCGGTACTGGAACGCCTGAAGAGGGACGGAGTAACGGAGGAAGAGCTGGAAAAGGTGAAAAACCGCGTCACGGCGCAGTTCCTCCGTTCCATGACATCGAATGGAGGTCTTGCCCGTACGCTGACCTATTTTGAGGTGGTCGCGGGCGACTATAACTACATCGCCGATCACATGTCGATCATCGATTCCATTACCGCCGATGACGTCAGGGAAACGGCAAAACGGTATTTTACGGACAGCAATAAAACGGTTGCCGAACTGGTTACAGGTGACATATCATGAGAAAAATCATCGTTCCCCTCGTCGTTATTCTGCTCGCTGTCGCCGCGTGCCGGCCCCCTTTGCAGGTACCGCCGGACTCACTCGCTGTTCCTCCGTTGTCCTTTTCGATTCCGTCGGTGGAGAGGTTTGAGCTTGCTAACGGGATGCCCGTCTATTTCAAGGAGAACAGCGAACTACCACTTGTCACAGTGCAGGCCGTCTTTCGTGCCGGATCGACGTATGATCCGCCCGGACGAGTGGGACTTGCCGATATAACTTCTGAAGGCATGAGAACGGGCGGTACATCTCACATGAGCGGCCATGCGGTGGATGAAATCCTCGACAGGCACGCGGCGATCCTGTCCGTGAGTATGGGACGCGATACGGGTACGGCGAGTCTTTCTGTGATGTCGCAGGACATTGAGATGGGTATCCGTGTTTTTTCCGATGTAGTCATGTTTCCCTCATTTGAAACGGCGAAGATTGAACGGGCCAAGGAAATGGCGATCGAGGATATCAGGCGCATCGAGGACAATCCGCAACAGCTCGCCTTCCGCGAGTTTTTCTGTCATCTCTACGCGGGCGACGCCCGGGGGAGAAAATCCACGCTGGAGACGATTGAGAGTATTGAAAGACGGGATTGCGTTGATTTTCACCGGCGACATTTCTATCCGGCGAACATCATGCTTGCTGTGACGGGAAACGTTTCGAAAACCCGTATCCAGACGCTTCTAGAAGATACCATGGGTGCATGGCAGGCGGGCGGCGACATCGATGCCGCTCCGCCACCTCCGCCGGTGCCCGGATCTCTCACCGTCCTTTCAAAAGAGATTCCCCAGTCCGTCATTATCGGCGGCCTGATGGCACCGGGACAACAGGATTCTGATTACGCCGCCTTTCGCGTGCTCGATTATATCCTGGGGGGCGGCGGATTCCGGTCGCGCATCATGAACGAAATACGCAATGTCCGGGGACTCGCCTACAGCGCGGGGAGCATCTATTCCTCCCGTCCATCGTACGGCGTATCAATCATCTATGCCATGACAAAGGCAACGGCGACGAACGAAGTATATGCCTTGTTAAATGAGATTGTCGAGAGGGTCGCCACCGAAGGCGTCACCGAAGAGGAACTGAGTTGGGCAAAAGAGGCCATCGTCAATAATTATATCTTTTCATTTGAAAATTACGAGCAAATCGTCGAAAAGCAATTATCCGTCGAGTTTCACGGGCTGCCCCGGGATTACCTTGCCACATACCCGTCCCGCATCCGGTCCGTAACGGGGGAGGACGTGCGCCGTGTCGCCCGGCAGCATCTCAATACCGCGGATATAACGTACTTGATCCTCGGTGATGAGAAACAATTCGATCCCTCGTTTCTCAAGTGAAAAAAGATCGTATCCGCTGACCTTTTCAGTTTCCGGTGAGAGACCGGGATGCGACGAGAATCCCTTATGTGAGGAGTATGTGCCATGGTAGATAAAGAGGTCTTTGAACACGTAAGCGCGCGTATCGACACCTATGAAAATGACATGATCGCACTGCAGAGAGAACTGACGGCGAGACCCGCCATTGCCCCGGAGAGCGGGGGTAACGGAGAGGGTGAAAAGGCACGATTTCTTATGGAATATTGTAAATCGAAGGGATTCGTATCCCTCGAGAGAATCGATGCACCCGACTCCAACGCCTCCGAGGGAACACGTCCCAACATCATTGCGACGCTCTCCGGCGCCACCGACAATCAGTCTGTGTGGATACTGACCCATATGGACGTGGTGCCGCCGGGTGAACGGGGTCTCTGGAACCAGGACCCCTATAAACTCACCGTAGAAGGTCGGAAACTGATCGGTCGGGGTACGGAAGATAACCAACAGGATCTCATATCGTCGATTTTCGCGGCACAGGCGCTGTATGACGAAGGTATTACGCCCGAAAGGACGATTCGTCTCGGCTTCGTCGCCGATGAGGAAACGGGGAGCGAAAAGGGGTTGTCTTTTCTCCTGGAGACACGGGACAACCTTTTCCGATCCGACGATATAATCGTGGTACCAGATTTCGGTGATGAACAGGGCGGCATGATCGAGGTGGCGGAAAAGAGTATCCTCTGGATGCGTGTCGTTACAAAGGGGCGGCAGTGTCATGCCAGCACCCCCGACGAGGGTACCAATGCCTTTACGGCGGCTTCGCACCTGGTGGTGGCGTTGGACGGTCTCGCCACGGTATACGGTGATGATAGCCCCCTGTTCCATCCGTCGCGAAGCACCTTCGAGGCAACGAAGAAAGAAGCTAACGTACCGAATATCAATACGATACCCGGCGAAGACGTTTTTTATTTCGATTGCCGTGTATTGCCCCATTACGATCTCGATCGGATTATTACGACCATCCGCGATATCTCGTCGGGTATAGAGGAAAGATTCGGCGTTACCATCGAAACGGAAGTGATTCAAGCCGTGCCGGCGCCGCTCCCGACGGCGGATGACGCGCCCGTCGTCCACGCCCTTGCCGAGGCCGTGAGAGACGTCTACGGCATTGATGCCGCGCCTGTCGGTATCGGCGGCGGTACAGTTGCCGCCCACCTGAGGAAAAAGGGGTACCCCGTGGCCGTCTGGTCTCGTCTCGCCAAAACGGCTCACCAGCCGAACGAATATTGTCTTATCGACAACATGGTGGGAAATGCAAAGGTGTATGCCCACCTCTTTCTCCAGCGGTGATAAAGTTATTGCAATCCTGAAAACGACGTGTTAGCATCGTATCTCATTTGCGGATGATCTCGTTGTATCGGGAATAATAACAAAGAGATAGAAACTGTAATTCGAGGAAGTTGCTACATTTTTGTGATACAAAGAGAGATGTCATTTGAAGGGACAAACCGCTGACAGCACGACATCTGAGAGAGAAATCCAATTTCCTGACAATCGTATCGTAAAACATCTTGCCGGTGAGTTTGATGCACATCTGAAGCTCATCGAGTCATTGGCAAATGTGAGAGTCGGTATGCGCGGGAACACGGTGACAGTATCCGGTGCCCCCCCGGATGTTGAATGCGCGAAGACATTGATGACGCAACTGTACACCATAACGGAGAAAGGATATCCTCTTTCCGCTGCCGACGTGGAGTATGCGCACCGGATTGTGTCTGAGAACAGGACAGCCGATTTACAAAACATTTTTCTCGATACCATCTTTATATCCTCAAAGAAAAAAACCATCGCCCCCAAAAGCATTGCCCAAAAGGCTTACATCGACGCTATGCGGAAACACGATATCGTGTTCGGTATCGGTCCCGCGGGGACGGGGAAAACATACCTTGCCATGGCGATGGCACTGTCCGCCCTTCTTGACAGGAAAGTCAATCGCATCGTACTTACGCGGCCCGCCGTGGAGGCGGGTGAAAAGCTCGGGTTCCTGCCCGGCGATCTTTCCGAGAAGGTTAATCCCTATCTGAGGCCCGTCTATGATGCGCTCTATGACATGATCGATTTTGATCGGGCGTCATCCATGATTCATAAGGGTATCATCGAGGTTGCCCCCCTCGCTTTCATGAGGGGACGAACGCTGAACGATTCCTTCGTTATTCTCGATGAAGCGCAGAACACGACGTCGGAACAGATGAAAATGTTTCTCACACGGCTGGGATTCGATTCCAAAGCCGTCGTAACGGGTGATATTACGCAGACAGACCTCCCGCCCGACCGCGTATCGGGACTCATCGAGGTGACGGCACTTCTGAAGGATACCGGGGGGATTTCCTTCATCTGGTTCACTGAAGTTGATGTCGTCCGTCATCCCCTCGTTCAGAAGATAATTCGCGCCTACAACCACATCCATCGTTGCAACGGTACGAACGGTACAAACAAACCGGGTGCATAACCGAACGGGAAGAATCGTCATGTCAAAAATATGGTCGTTTTTGCACCGTTTCAATAATAATTCGCGACGTTTCGGCTTTTTCAAGAAGATCATCGGCGATATCATTTTTCAAAAGTGGCTGATCGTCGCCATCATGAGTTTCGTCCTTGCCCTCATTCTTTCGCCGCAGGTATTGGTCCGCGTTCCCACCTATGTTGTGGGGTCGATCGCGACGAATAACATCAAGGCGGACCATGAATTCCTCGTCGAGGACACCGCATCGACGGAACAAAAGCGCCTTACCGCGGGCGAGGAAGCCTTGTCGGTATACGATTATGACAGGGAAATGGAGTCGAAACGTTCACATGCTGTCATGGATGCCTTTATAACGGCTCAGAAAATTCATCACCAGGCCTTACGGGAAGAAAACAACGAAACGACGGAATTGTCGGCACGGACCGCCTTTTCGGAGGCATTCGGCGGGGAGCTCACCGGCGATGAGATGAAGTTTGTGGAAAAATACGGGTATTCCTTTGCCGTAGCAAACGATATTGTCCGTCTCATCGAGGCACTGTACAAGAGGGGGCATCTTGTCAACGACGCCTTTTCGGAAGGTGATCTGAAAAAGGGTATCCTCGCCCGCGACATCAATTCCCAGCAAGTGATGGAAGTCCGGGACCTCTCAAAGGCTATCTATCCCGACGACGTCGACACGATCCTTCGCAACGGGGCAGAGAATACCCTGTCCGGAAAGGATGAGGACTACCGGGCATCGTGCTTCTCTCTCGCCAGGAAGATGGTGGAACCCAACTTGACGTTTGCCAAGAATGAAACGGAAAAGCACCGGAAAGAAATGATGGCGTCCGTCCGCCCCGTTTTCTACAAGGTCCAGAAAAATGAGATGATCGTTCGTGAAGGCGAAAAGATCACCCTGACGGATGTGAATAAACTCAATGCCCTCTATACAGGAAGTGATGGTGAATGGTTTCTCAATCTCTCCATATTCATCGGTATGTTTTTGACCATATTGATTCTGTCGATCGTCCTATACCTTCTCATTCGTCACCGTCTTCCCACTGTGGATAATACCAGTATCGATATCATCTTCCTTGCCGCCGGCGCCGTGCTCCAGTTACTCCTCATTAAGGCGGGCATCTTTATCTGTGAGGCGATGGATACAGCCTTCCCCTTTGTCACGGGAGATACGTGTCATCATGCCCTGCCTTTTACGGTGTGTGCCATGCTGGTGACAGTCCTCCTTGACAGGGATATCGGCATCGTCTTTGCCGTATTTACATCCATTCTTGCTGTTTTTCTCTTCGAAAATCCGCTGTCCATGCTGATTTTCTCCTTTCTTGGGACAGTCATTGCCGCGTATTACATAGCGCACTGCCGACAGCGATCGGCGTTTCTCAAAACGGGTCTGCTGGTGGGGGGTGTGAATGTCCTCAGTGTAATATGTCTCTCCCTCATATCGGGTACGTTTCTCGACATGAAGACGGTTTTCGAATCGGCCATGGGTCTCGCCGGCGGTGTCCTCAGCGGTGTCATCGTGGCCGGCATAGTGCCCCTTTTTGAATACCTTTTCGGTTATATTACGGATATCAGGCTGTTGGAACACGCAAATCTCAACCAGCCGGTTTTTCAACAGATGGTCATGATCGCTCCCGGCACCTATCACCACAGCGCCATCGTAGCCTCCATGGCGGAGGCCGCCGCAGAATCGATAGGAGCAAACTCGCTTCTTGCCAAGGTAAGCGCCTACTATCACGATATCGGAAAGATCAAAAAGTCGAATTACTACATCGAAAACCAACAGAACTGGGAAAACAAACACGATCACCTTTCCCCAAAGATGAGCAGCCTCGTCATTATCTCCCATGTCAAGGACGGCGTCGAACTAGCCAGGAAATATAAACTGGGCAGGGCCATTACGGATATCATTCGCCAGCATCACGGCACACGTCTCGTCAATTTTTTCTATGAAAAGGCGAAAAAAGAGTCGAAATCCTCACGCAACAAAATCCTGGAAAGTGATTTTCGCTATCCCGGTCCGAAGCCCCAGACAAAAGAGGCGGGCATCGTTCTCCTTGCCGATGTTACCGAGGCGACATCACGGTCTTTGAAAAATCCCACTCCCTCCCGTATCAGAAACCTTGTCGATGAATGGGTGAAGAAAATCGTCGACGAAGGACAGCTTGACGAATCGAACCTCACCTTTCGAGATCTCAGCAAAATATCGGAAAACTTCACGCGTATACTGACCGGTATCTTTCATCACCGCATCGATTACGCAGAATCCAGCGATGAGATACCGAATGTCATCCACTTTAACGGAAAGAAAAAGAAAAATGGCAGTTCTCGTACAAAGCCGGTTGCAGCCAAAGGAGATTGATGCCGGCCGCATAGAAAACGTGGCGTCCCGAATTCTTGAATACCTTGACCTTTTTGATTGCGAGATCAGCATCCTTCTCGTCAATGATGCGGAAATACGGGATATCAACCGCCGATACCTGGGCAGGGACTACGCAACGAACGTCATCTCGTTTCCCATGGCGGAGGGTGATTACAGTGATGTCAATGCCCACGTGCTTGGAGATGTCGTCGTTTCCGTTGAGACGGCACGGCGGGATGCGGAGCGGGTTCATATACCATTTGAGGATATAATCGATTTTTTTCTCATTCACGGCGTCTGCCATCTTATCGGGTACGACCACGAACAGCCGGATGGTGACGCGGCCGCAATGATAAAAAAGGAAGATGAATTATTCTTTGCTCTTAAGGGATATGTCCTGGAGCGGTCGTGATATCAAGTGTCCTGCGGCTCAGGTACGGGATAAACCGTTACTACGGCGCAGGCGGCAATACCCTCGCCCCTTCCAATGAAGCCCATGCGCTCGTTCGTCGTCGCCTTGATTGAGACTGATCCCGGGGTCAGGGAGAGAACATCTTCCACCTTTGCTTTCATGCGCGGTATATACTCTCTCAGGCGCGGCTTTTCACAGATTACCGTTACATCTACATTGTTAATGACGTAATGACGAGACAACAGGATTTCACTGATGCGGGCGAGTATGGCCATGCTCGATATGTTTTTGAAGGCGGAATCTGTGTCGGGGAAATGAGTTCCCAGATCCTCAGCGCCGACTGCTCCGAGGATGGCGTCGCCGACGGCGTGGGCAAGAACGTCGGCGTCGGAGTGACCGAGAAGACCCTTTTCATGGGGTATCTCCACACCGCCGAGAACGAGTTTCCTCTTTTCCTCCAGGCGATGACTGTCGTATCCGAATCCGACTCTTATCATTGACTTAGCAGCCATTCTCCGAATCGAAGATCTTCCGGTGTCGTAATTTTTATGTTGGTGCGGGAACCGTGGACCATGGTAACGGCATGTCCCATTCGTTCGACGAGCGACGCATCGTCCGTTCCCATATATCCGTCACGGAATCCCTCTTCGTATGCTTTCATAATCAGGGGTGTTTTGAAGGCCTGTGGTGTTTGGGCGACCCAGAGGCCGCTTCGATCGACCGTAGAAACGACCGTTCCCGATTCGCTGACACGCTTGACCGTATCAGACACGGGAATACCTGCAACGGCGGCGCCAGACCGCACGGCTTCCTCCACAGTGTCCATGATGATGCGCTCCGTGACAAAAGGACGGACACCATCGTGGATCATAGTGATGTCATCATCACCGCTTGTCATCGTCAGCCCGTTCCAGACAGAATCCTGTCGTCTTTCGCCGCCGGGTACGATGCGAACCACCCGTGATAATCCTGCGGGACATACAATTTCTCCGTCTACATAATCAATGTCAGACGGAGGAACGACAAGCACAATAGTCTGTGAAGAAAAAGGCAGTGACGCGAATCGTTCAATCGTCCTCATGAGGATGGATTTGCCGCCGAGGAGGAGATACTGTTTCGCATTCCTTCCCCCCATCCGTTTTCCCGCGCCACCCGCTACAATGATCGTCCGCACTGTCATCCGATGTACTTCCCGCATTCACGCCGCCGCACCGTCGGGACGACACCGTCAAGCGTGATGAACGGCCTTCGATGAATTATTGTCGATTAGCTGCTTGATGCTCGAAAAAATCATGCGACCTGCAGCGGTCTGCAGGACACTGGTAACGACGACCTGCAGGTTTTTGCCGATGTATTTGCCCCCATTATCCACGACGACCATGGTTCCGTCATCGAGATAAGCGATGCCCTGAGCGTGCTCCTTCCCTTCCTTTATGACCTTTACCGTCATCACTTCACCGGGAAGAACAAGCGGTTTCAATGCATTGGCAAGTTCGTTCACATTGAGGATCTTGATGCCCTGCAGTTCGGCCACTTTGTTCAGGTTGTAGTCGTTTGTGACGATTTTGCCGCTTTTCTTTTTCGCCAGGGCGACGAGCTTCTCATCGACGTTTTTCAGTTTCGGGAAATCGTGATCCACGATATCGATCTTGATATCGTCCATTTTCTGCATCCGGTTCAGGATGTCCAGACCGCGCCGACCACGTGATCTCTTCATGGGATCGGAGGAATCGGCGATCTGCTGCAACTCTCCCAGCACAAAGCGGGGAACGATCCATGCTCCGTCGACAAACCCCGTTTCGCAGATGTCCGCGATACGACCGTCTATAATAACGCTCGTATCGAGTATCTTATACTCACCTTTTGCCTTTGAACTTTTCGCTGAGCCGAAACCGGCGACGTTGAATTCTCCGCTCTTGCTCGATCCCAGCACGAGACCCAGGTACCCGAGACTGAGAGTGAGAAGGACGTATACGCTTTCCCACGGCACGATTTTCTGGCTTTCCAGGCTCGGTATAAATTTCAGGCCGCATGCAAACAAGTAGGCAATGAGAAGGCCGACAATGGTCCCAATGACACCGCCGAAAATTACAGTCAGGGATAATTTTCGGATGGCCTGTTCGATTTTGATGACGAATATTGCAACCAGAAGTCCAATTAATAAACCTAATAATGAAAGCGGGAAATCCTGACTCTGGCTGGCAATATAAAACCCGCTGATAGAACACGCAGCAATCAACAAAAATCTCACTGTGTATTGAAACATTCTACCCCCTTTCGTTCTGCGTGTAGCGCGATATTTAAAAGAGCAAAGTATAGTACAATAAATATATAATAAATGCTCTGTACTGTAAAAGTGTACTGTAAAAGGAATGACCGTGCTTCTAGGCGTTGAAGATCGAATTCAATTCCTTCTCGACGATTCGTTCCTCACAATCCTTGGCAATGGATATTTCCTTGACGAGAAGATTTTTTGCCGTATCCATCATTTTCCTCTCCCCAAAGGAAAGCTCCTTGTCGACCTTCAATGTCACCAGATCCCTGACGACTTTTGCTATTTCATAGACGGATCCCGTTTTTATCTTTTCCCAATACTCTTTATACCGTTTATTCCAGGTCTGCTTGTCGACGGCAACATCTTTGTCGTTGAGTATCTCATAGATTCGGGGAACCTCATCCTTTCCGATCACTTCACGTAAACCGACGGATGTCGCACCGCTTTTCGGAATCATGATCGTCGCATTATTACCCAGTATTTTCATGACATAAAAGGCTTGTTCACTCCCCATAATCGCCCGTTTTTCAATCGATTCTATGATGCCGACACCATGCGCCGGATAAACAGCCAAATCACCTACATTGAACATTTAACATTCCCTCAGACCCAACGTTCTTAAACAGAAATTTATACCACAGTTTATTTAAGACGTCAATTAATTGTCAGTAGATTGCCCGCATTTTATTTTTTGTTCGGGAAAATTATCTTGACTTGAAAAGAATGTATACGCTAAACATGCTATCTCCAACTCTAAAGCGGCATTTGAAAGGAGTCACCATGGCACAGTATGAATCGAGTGAATTAAGGAACGTAGCCTTTATCGGTCACGGCGGAACGGGAAAAACCATGCTATGCGAGTCTCTTCTCTATGTGAGCGGAAAAACTAAGAAAATAGGGAGTGTAGATCAGGGTACGTCAATGCTCGATTTCGAACCGGAAGAGCAGAAACGTCAGATGTCCATCAACACGGCCGTGAGTTTCTGCCAGTGGGATAAATTCAAGATCAATCTCCTCGACACACCGGGAGACTCGAATTTTGCCATGGATACGAAAAACGCCCTTCGTGTCAGCGACGGAGCCGTCGTCATCGTTGATGCTGTCGGAGGTGTTGAGTTTCAGACGCAGAAGGTCTGGGAAGCCTGCCTTCGGTTTCACTTGCCCCGCTGTGTATTTATAAACCGCATGGACCGGGAACGCGCGGACTTTTCCCGGGCCGTGGAGAGTATCAGTGAAAAACTCGATGCAAAGGGAACGATACTGACCATGCCTTTGGGTGCCGAAGAATCATTTCAGGGTATTATCGACCTCATTGATATGAAGACGCTGATTTTCGATGAGTCAAGGAAGAAAGCCGTTAAGGGGGACATCCCCGCCGAGTACGCGTCCGACGCCGCGTCTCTCCGTGAAACGATGCTCGAAGACATTGCGGAGTGTGACGAGGCATTGATGGACAAGTATTTGGAAGAAGGAGATCTCGGAGAGGATGACATTCGCACGGGCCTTCTCAAGGGGATACAGTCGTGCGACATCATCCCCGTCATCTGCGGGGCCGCGCCCGCGAATATCGGTGCGGGATACCTTCTCGATATCATCACGAAATACTTCCCATCTCCTGTTGATCGGGGTGAACAAAAAGGAACGAAACCGGGTACAGACGATGAGGAGTCACGTGCTCCCGATCCGTCGGCACCGTTCTCCGCTATGGTGTTTAAAACGCTTGCCGATCCTTACGCGGGCAAGTTAACACTCTTTCGCGTATTCTCGGGCACACTGACATCCGATTTCACCTTTTATAACGCTTCCAAGGACTCCACTGAACGGTGCGGTAATCTCTTTTTCCTCGAAGGAAAAACGCAGAAACCCGTCGACGAACTTATACCCGGCGATATTGCCGCGTTGGCGAAACTGAAGGAGGCTCAAACGGGAGACACCCTTTGTGACGGCAAATCTCCGATTCTCTACGAACCCGTACCCGTTATAAGTTCTCTCATATCATACGCCGTGGAACCGAAATCCAAGGGTGATGAAGAAAAAATAACCGTATCACTGCAGAAGCTTATGGAAGAAGATCAGACAATTAAGCTCCGCCGAGACGAAGAGACGCGCGAATTTATCCTCTCAGGTATCGGTCAGGTACATATTGATGTAACCGTCGACAAACTGAAACGGAAATTCGGCGTCGAGGTGGACCTGAAAATCCCCAAAGTGCCATATAAAGAGACGATCAAGGGCAAAACCAACATACAGGGTAAATATAAGAAGCAGTCCGGTGGACGCGGTCAATACGGTGACGCGTGGCTCGACATCGAGCCACTGCCGCGCGGTGAGGGTTTCGAATTCGTTGACAAGATCGTAGGCGGCGTGATCCCGAGGCAGTACATTCCCGCCGTTGAAAAAGGCATCGTTGAAGCAATGACGGAAGGTGTTATCGCTGGATATCCCCTGGTCGATGTCAGGGTTTCTCTTGTCGACGGTTCCTTTCATACCGTCGATTCGTCTGAAATGGCATTCAAGATCGCCGGATCTATGGGGTTCAAAAAGGGTGTCCTGCAGTGCACTCCGACCATACTCGAGCCTATTGTCATCATCACCATCGAAGTACCCGATGAGTATATGGGCGATGTCATTGGAGACTTAAACAGTCGCCGCGGGCGAGTTCTGGGCATGGACAAGGCCGGTGTTAATCAGCTGATTCGCGGACAGGTCCCGCTTTCTGAAATACTGACATATGCTCAGGAGTTGACGTCTATCACGAGCGGCCGGGGTACCTTTTCCTATGAATTTTCCGGGTATGAAGAAGTGCCGGCCCATCTGCAGGACAAGATCATTGCGGCTTCGAAGAAAGAGAACGAGGGGTAACAAGTTCCCGTGTTTACTTTCGGTGTGCTGACGGTCAGCGATAAGGGGTCGCGCGGCGAACGCGAAGACGAAAGCGGCCGAACAATTATTGAGATGTGTCAAAAAATGCCCGCGAAATTAGTCCGTTATGACATTGTCCCTGACGAACGCGTCATCATAGAAGAAAAACTCAGAGAATATGCCGATACTCCAGGTATCAACATCATCATGACCACGGGCGGCACCGGTGTATCGCCGCGTGATGTCACCCCCGAGGCGACACGTGCCGTGATCGATAAAGAATTGCCGGGATACGCCGAGGCGATGAGGAGTGCAAGCTTCAAGAAAACGCCCTACGCCGTTCTCTCTCGCGCCGTCGCCGGCATCCGAGGTCAGACGTTGATCGTCAATCTGCCCGGGAGTCCCCGTGCCGTCCGTGAGAACCTGTCCGTCATATTGCCGTCACTTGTCCATGCCGTGGATAAAATAACAGGCGACGAATCAGACTGCGGTACGCAGTAACGTGATTAATTTATGCATTCTGCATGCGTGACTGCCGTGCCAGAAGGTGCGTCCGCACGTCGGACACGTCATGAAGTCGTCATGTATTTCGTAGATATAGGGGGGAACGCATTCCTTTACGGAAGGTTTGGCCGTTTTGTCGAGCGGTGTGTTGCACCGGGGACACCGCGACAGGAGTGCGCTTTCATCGAACAGCGTCGGCAACTGCGAGGCGAGTTCGCTGAGTTGATCCGTTACTTTGTCCGCATGGATGATAAACATGTGACCGGAGAAATCTCGCCGCGCCATGTCGCGGCGGCGCGTTAACACGACCCTCGCTTCCCGTGCACCCTTCTTCAAGAACTCTCTTCCGATGGGGCCCGTATAATAAACCGCATCGTGACCCAGTATGCGCAACCACGTGGTGAGTTTGCCCAGATTACGATCCGTCAGAAATTTCATTGATTGATTATCGTGTCTGTCTCCTCGTTCGCCCTTACATCGATAACGGCCTGGTTCTTTTCCAGCTCACGCACTTTCTTCGAGAGCCGCCTGTTGCGTCCTATCAGTCGAAAACGCTCAACGATACCGAAAAGACCGGCAAAGACAACACCGATACCGAAGAAAATGAATATCAGGAGGTAGGAAGGAATTGTCCATTCAAAAAAATCATAATAAGACAAAACCACGGAACTCGTGTTTTGCAAAGAAAAAGTAATGATAAAAAGAACGATCAATGTTCCCACTATCGTATAGATCAACTTCATGCTATTCCTCCTTGTCGTGGTGCATCCGTTCCGCCAGTGTATTTCTCGTTACCACCAGGTCCTCTGGAATAACCCTGAATTCGCCGACCACCGTCGAGAAATTCGTATCCCCCGACCACCGCGGCACAACGTGCAGGTGTATGTGTTCGTCAACACCGGCACCGGCCGCCTTACCGACGTTCATCCCGATATTGAATCCCTCGGGCGAGAATACGTCTGTTAGTGCGGAGAGCGAGCGCCTCGTTAAAGCCATCATTTCGGCCGTTTCCGTATCACTCAAATCACAGAATTGAGAGATATGGCGGTAGGGAATGATCATGAGATGACCGGACGTATAGGGGTACTTGTTCATGGTAACATAACAGCCTGTCCCCTCAAAAACCACCAGTGCGTCATCCCTTTGATCATCTTTACAGAAGACACATCCCTTTTTCTTGTCGCTTTTCAAATAATCCATGCGATGGGGCGCGAAAACAACATCCATCTTTTATTCAATCCCTTTTATATCAGAGTTTCTCATATAAATGCGCATAAAAAAATACGCGACGTGCCGTCAGATCAGTTTTCATCTATGCGAATGATTTCTCCGCGAATTGTTCCCTCCTCGATCGTCAACATTCCCACGGAATGATAGGGGGCGAACCAGCGGTCCGTGGGCGAACCCGGATTAAAGATGAGGATGCCCCCTCGCATATAATTGACCGGTTTATGGGTATGACCATACACTAAGCAGTCAATGTCGTCAAACTCTGCGATCAGTTTGTCCTCCAGTCCCCGGGGCCCGCCCCATCCGTGCATGAGCCCGATTCTGACGCCCTGACAATCAATAACCCTCTTCACGGGAAGTGATGAACGCAGATCCTCCTTATCCATGTTCCCTTGGACCGCATAGACCGTCCGATTACCGAAAATCTCAAGAACGGCGGCAGTGACAACGTCACCCGCGTGAAGAACCGTTTCGACGTCGGTGAAGTAAGCTGCAACGATGTCCTCGAGATCCTTAGTGGGTGCCTTGCAGTGCGTGTCCGAAATCACTCCGAATTTCATAAATGTCTCTTTTTTCCATAAATTATAGCGATGTACGAATAAAAGACAAGCACTATTTTGGCGAAGCTTTTATTTGACATTTAATCGTATGGTGTCTACTATCAAATGAAGAGTTATGCCGCACGAGAGACGAAAATGGAAAAGACGTTGAACGCCATAGCCGAACATATCCTCATGCTTGACGAAGCATCCCTTACCGCCTTGTGGAAAAAGTACAAGACGCGCATGGAGAGCTTCGATACGACCCGTGAATGGGAAAAGTCGGTTATCATCTTTTTCATTATTAATGCCGTCAGGGTGAAGAACCAGATCTTCAATGACCAGGTGACAAAACAGCAGACCAAGCCGCCGGAACACAAGAAAACTCCCAAAGACATATCCTACCTGAAA
>Ga0272441_10000596_pt1 | contig 81798 bp, 73 predicted proteins | sample SSMProp6N_FD_193582 | JGI IMG/M metagenome (GOLD analysis project Ga0272441, IMG submission 193582) | Marine sediment archaeal communities from Little Sippewissett salt marsh, Falmouth, MA, United States - SSM-Prop-6N | ecosystem: Environmental > Aquatic > Marine > Wetlands > Sediment ...
TTATTTCTGATGACACAGCCTATACAATACCTGATGCGCCTTGAGAATATCTTTTTCATTTACGAAAAATAACATCTCTGGTACACAACTTATGATCTCCATTATGTTTATCCCATTTAATGACAACTCATTTGTGATAATCCCAGCTATCCCTGGCGTGTTCACTGCCTCGGGATGCAGGTGCATGTTGATTTCTGCCAGGTTTTTATCTATTTTTATGATTTCTTTCTCAGGGAATAGTTTTTGTATACGTGGTAGATTTTTGTCATCTACTAGTATTTTCATGGACTCATCTGCCTGGATGATTCTTAGCACATCCCCACGGTTGTAATGTATCACGGAGAACAGTTTTGGTAGTAGGTTTTGTACTTCAGATTCTTTGATTAATGCTACGTTAGCTAATTTGCTTTTGGTGGATATGGTCGCTTGGTTTAGTATCTTACTTGATTTACTGAATATATCATTGTAGTTTTCTGTTTTGTATCTCCTTATTGCGCTTATCACTGCGTCTAGTGTAGTGTCTAGTTTTTGTTCTTTTAGTATGTGTTTTGCTAGTGCCCTGGCGTTGATGAGTCCTCGGCTTAGATCTCTTCGCAGGCAGGGGCTGTTGTCTAATATTTTCCATACTTCTTCTACTACAGATTTCATAGATATGATATTTTTTGTGGAATTTAAATACTTTTTGCTAAATTTGACATATTTACTTAACAAAATTATTATTTTATTTAAAATTTGTCTAAAATCAATTATTTCCGTCAAAAATTGTAATTCTTAAACATATATGTCACATATTTTATATATACATAACATATTCAAAATTGTAAGGTACCTCTCATAGTATCTTGCCCAACAAAAAATTTAAAAAAAACAAAAAGATTAACAGCTGTTAATCCCCCTATACAAAAGTATATAAATAATAAACACCAAAAGTAATATAAGAAGAGGTGGAATACCAAATAACACTAAATATAAAATTAAAAAAATTAAATGGGGCGAGGTAGAAAGATTGCTAGAACACAAATCTGATCTAGAAGAATTTTTCGACAACACAAAGATAGATGTAGAAAGAAAAATAAACGACACCATAGACGATAAAAAAATCAGAAGCATCCTTGAAGGAGGAAAACGCCTTAGATCCCTGCTAGCACAATTATCCTTCAAAGCATGCACAGAAGGAAAAGAAACAAAAACACAATGCCAAAAAGCCCTAGAGGGAACTGTTAGCATAGAACTAGCACACACAGCATCACTGGTGCACGATGACATCATAGATAAAGACATAGAACGAAGAGGAAAACCTGCATTCCACGTAAAAGAAGGAATCGGAAGCGCCCTACTAATGGGGCATAAAATGCTAACCAAAGGATTCCAAATCGCACTAAGCCACAGTAAAGAAATTGCAGAACTATACGTCGACTCATGGAACGAAGTTGTAAACGGAGAGATAGACGAAGTAGACTTCAACACCAACGGGCTAAGAAAACAACTAACAACCAAAGAACAAATATTCAAAGCATACAGCAAAATAATAGACCTAAAAACAGCAGCACTCTTCTCAAGCGCATGCACTGCAGGAGCACTAGAAGCAGACATGACCGGTGATATACTAAAAGTATTCTCAGACTACGGCAGAGAAATCGGATTAGCATACCAACTAGCAGACGACCTAGTAGACCTCGCAAATGGAGAAATAATAGACAGCGTAATCATACCACTCGTCAACAGACTTGAAAACAAAAAAACAAAAATAAACATTCTGAAGAAAAGAGAAATCAAAAAACTATTCAACAAAAACGCTGATAAAATCAGAGAATTCTACTTAGAAGAAATTCAGGAACATGTTCATAACGCCGAAGAACTAGGAAAAAAAGACATAATAACAGAATCATCATATAAACAACTACTAACCGAAGCACCAGCATATATAATAAACAGAATGCTAAAAGACATAAACATAACAATCTAAAAAATATTTTTTTTATTTATTTACCTCAAAATACATTTTTGTAACAGGTCTGGATAGGTAGAAAATTATTCCTAGATCAATAATAAATGATAAAACCACTGTTATCAGCCCATTAATTGAAAAAATATCTTTGAACAAAATGGCATTTATCATAAATGCTGCTAACATGAGAGCAAAAACAGCTAGAAAAATAGTAGAAATAATAATACCTGTGGTCCACACCCAAGATCCCTTTTTAAGAGTTTCATACGCGAAGACTACAAATAATGCTGCAAACACAAACCATACAATAGTGGAAATAGTATAACCAAAATGAAGCCATGCAACAACTCCTAATGTGAGTTTATTCTGCCAGTTCGGAATTTCTAATAATATCGAAGCAGAATACATGCCCCAGATTAGGAAAACAAGGCTAAGTAAGAGCCATAGTATCGTCAAAAGATAAATAGTCCTAGGTCTCTCTGTCATCAACTCCCCACATCTAAGAATGGTTTTATAAAACTTATAGTTTTTCTTATTTTCGCCGGTTTAACCGTTTTTTCTAATGATCTTTCTACAAAAATAGACACCTGCTATTATTAGAAGTATCACAACTGCTAAAAGCGTTAAATAAAATCCTAAATTTAACCCCCAGCTGCAATGTAAACTTGTTGTTATACTTTCACTGGGTATACTGATGTCTATGTTTCCCTCTCCAATTAAACTTCTAACTATGATCTTTGAAAACCCTGACATGGCGATATAAAAACCAATTGTACTAACAATGAAAAGAACAACAGCTATTATCATTGCTAAAACTGAGAGAATGTTTCTTCTAAACCTTGTTAGAAACAAACTAAATACAACTAACATTACACTTGTTATCTGTGCAATAGGAATATAACCTACCGGGGTTGAGAATTCTTTATCTAATTGTTCCAGTTCCCCTACTAGTATATCAGTTTTTGATGTGATCGTTATCATCTCAGTTGGTACAATGTACATGTTAGTAGACGTTCTCACGTTTTCAGTATTATCTATAGAATTTATACTCCACCATGGCAAGACCAATGCGATAACTGCTAATGTTATAGCAAATATTTTTAGGAACATAATTTTTTGTTTTTTCCTATAGCAGTTTATTACAAAACCAATGAGTGCTATCAATGCTAATACTGTGATTAACATTGTTATTATTGGTTCTTTATTTGTAGCCATTGTTGATGTTTTTTCTGTGAGTACATTTATTTTTCTCTCAGCGATCAAACTGTTATCATAGTATATTTTTGTATCATACTCCCCAGGCGGTATGTTGAAAATGATTTTTCCATTGGGATCTGTGTAGCCCTCTGCTCTTTGTTTTTTGTCATTGTTTCTACTAATTATAACCCGGGCGTTTTCTAAAGTGTTACCATGGTTATCATAGATTTTTAATGTAACATTGAACGACGCTGGGAAAACCATGGTAATGTTCCCTGTGGCATGTGGTATTGCTATTGTTCTCTCTGTTAAATGGTTTTTATAACCTATTTTAATGGTGTAAACACCAGGGTAAAGATCCGGGAAAAGATATCCATTATCTGAAAAGGGCTCCCCGTACATTATCATGCTTTTTTCAAAATCATCGCTTTCTATGTATACATCCAATGTTGCCTCTGGTGGCAGATCCCATTTATCAAATAAACACAGCTTTAAATCATACAGATCAACATCCATTATCTCTGGTTTTTGAATGTTAATTTGTTCTTTTATCTCAAAATTTTTGTATTTAATTTTTAATGTGTAATTAGCTGGTATTAACTCATTGAAAAAATATTGACCCTGCGTGATCAAATCTGGTTGAATACCCATGGTTTCGTACATTTCACTGCTGGTAAGCGTGATGTCAACGTTGAAACCTGGGGTTCTACCTGTGTAATCTCGTAAATTAACAGTGAAATTAAAAGTCCTAGTCTCCAGGTTTTTTTCCAAAGGGAAAAACTCAGTTAACCGCCCGAGATACACCTCTTCTTCCTCTAAAAGGAAACCTTTATATGTCGCTCTAAAAAGATATGATTCACTGATTCCACATGGCGCAAGAATTAATGCTTTCCCCTCCTGGTTACTTTTTCTTTTAGTTATTACAGCATCATCTTTCAGAAAACATAATTCAGCGTTTTCAAGCCCTGTCCCATATTGGTTTTTAACAAAGATCTCAAATTCTCCTTCAGGGTTACAATATATACTTGTTGCAATGTTGTTTTTTAGTTCAATGACTTCACAACCTATGTATCTACTAGGGTAACCAATTAAAGGATTCCGAAGGGAAACCTTCACTGTGTAAACCCCTGGTTTTAGATGGTTGAATTTTACTTTTCTTATAAGAGAAATATTACCCCAGTCTATTCCAAAATCCTTAGTAATTGGAATTCTACCTGCTCTACCAACTGCTAAAACCTCATTGTTTTGACTTAGTTCAACAGAGATATATGAATATTTTAAAAACAACCTAGCACTAACAAGTTTCATTAACAGATAGGGTGGTAATAGGACATAAGTGGTCAATGAATATTCTTCATTGTTATTATTACCGTCTTCAATTACATCATTGTTTAATGGTTGATAATTGATTAATGTTTGATACAATTGCGCTTCTTTGTCAACAAGTGGGTAACCACCATGTTCTGTGGAAAAAAACTCTGCGTTGAACTCTGCTACGAAATCCTTTGGTATTTCATCATCAGGTTTATCCCTGTTTCTCATCATGTAAACATTAGCTAGCATGCCATCGATGCCAGGTAGTTGAATAGTATGACCTTCAAGTAGCTGAATCTGAATACCATTCTGTTCATTTAATTCAGGTTTAATCAAATCTGTTGATTCAAGGATAACAGCCTGCGCGTTACCATTACGTCCATAATCTAATGAAACCCATGGGAGGCATCCCAGGTCACAATCATCTTTATCACTGATTATCCGCTGCCATTTAACACCTTCAGGGTTAGTATCAACATCATAAGTAACAACACGTCCTTCATCATTGTATAGATGTAGAAACGGTGGTATACTGCCAAAGTTAAGATCCTCTATTGCACTTCTCAGATCTCCGCTATTAATAGCACAATAAGCTGTATCAATAGTAGTACCAACTGGGAGAGGATGATCTAAAATCTCATGTTTAACATGAGTATAGATTCGTTTATGTTCCAATGGGCAGAAATAATATTTATAAAAAACTGTGGATTTCAACTGGTCATTATTTGAACCACTGACAACAGCGCATTTAACCATGAGATTTCCATCAACAAAAACTTTCTTAGAAATCAACTTGTCAGATGAAGTAATATACGACCATTCATCATCTGATTTCCACCAGTATTTAAAAGCAAAAGAGGCTACATGCTCCCCGTTATTAGGCATAACATTCTCGGAGTCAGGTTTAATTTTCGTAACCTGCTGAGAAACAGTACAGTCTGGGGTTTCACCCTCCTGAGCGATGATATAAACTGGTAACTCCTCTTGGTCAATCTTATATATCCATGATTCAAAAAACTGACCATACACTGGCTCAAACCTGAAATAAGTATCATCGATACTCACATGATCAATATAACCCGGGTTTTCCTTACTTTCATCATCATAATAAATAAAATACCGTTCGTTACCATTAGCCTCCGCAGGGATCAAAAAAACAAGGTTACAATTACTAATATGATTTTTATCACAAAATTGCAGATCATAAATCTGAGATTCAAGCTCCAAATACCTGCCACCACAAAGAGTAACAACACGAACAGAATGATTCAAACTATCCAACGCCCAACAAGGATCATCAAAAACAACAGGAATGTCAACAGGCTGATAATGTGCATGCTCATCACCTGTATCAATAGGAATACTGAGCTCTTTACAATAAGACCATTTTTTATCCCACCACGGACCATTACTGGAGGAAACATTAACAGTAACAAGCGCTGAAAACAGTAAAATCATGATAACAAAGCAACCCACGATTTTTTTATTCATCCTTTCTATTAGTCCCCCAAACACAAACAAATATACAGTAAATATTATACAAATCTAATATATAACATTTAACCCCGGTTCTTCCTACTATTCCTATAAATAAAAACCATAATAACAACAACTGCAACAACAATGATAACAAGAATACCCAGGAGGAAATTTTTCACAAGAACAGATAAAAACACCTCAGTCAAATAAGCAACCATGAGACAACCAGTTACAGCACCAACCGATATCGCAAAAAACGTACTCCAAGGTTTCATACCGATAAGACGACCCACGATAGAACCCACAAGACCACCAGACCCCTGGAAAGGAACCATCACAAACAAAATAATACCAATGAAACGCAATGGTTTAACCCAACCATATTTATCAGAAGTACTACGACCAATCTTTTCCACACGGATCATAAAACGACCAACAAAGGGTATCTTCTTCGCAAGATCATAATTCCAAACAAGAAACAACGCTACCACAATATCAATAAAAGCCACAGCCAAAGCCATAGACAAAGGATTAACAGAAACAGGCTCAAGATGAAGATTCAACAATGGAACAGTCAAACCCTGCTTCAAAACACCAACACCCAAAGGAATTACAGTCTCCTTACCAAAAGGAGGAAAAAAATAAGCCACCAACAAAGGCCAAATCTTACTAATTTCATTAGTAAAAAGATTCCAAAACCAATAAACACTGAAACCCAACACTAAAGGAAAAAAAAACTTACCCAGACGAATAGTCAAACCTTTTGGATCCCGGATTTCCATAATACAAACAACCCATATATCAGAAACCTATAAATGATTATTTCGAAAAAGCAACATAAAAACAAGCATGATCCTTCTCATAAGAGCCTAGATCAATCCTCTGAAGAACCCTCAAACCATTATCCACAAGCTTCTCCTCAACCCTATCATAAACCTGATCCGGTTTAAGAGAAACATCAACACTACGAGCCTTAACCATCAAAACCCCTCTGCCATCCCTTTTCAGAAACCTGTTAACATTCCCAATAAAAATCTCAGCCTGATTACGCTGAGAAATATCCTGGTAAACCAAATCAACCAAAGAAACAATATTACTATACCTATCAGGATGAAAAGCATCATGTAAAATAGGAATCACATTAATCCTACGTTCCATAACCTGCAAGAATTTCTTCATAGAAACCGGAGAGTTTTCAACAGCAAAAACACAACCATCCCTAGTGATATCGGAAACATGACTAACTGTTGTACCAGTAGCAGAACCAAGATACAAAACATGATAATCAGATTTAAAATCCAAATTCAAACCATTGAGAATAGCAGCAGCAAGTTTACTACGATAAGGATTCCAAGAACGAAACTCCACGCCCTTTTGTTTCACAACTTTCTCATTATAAACCTTCAAATCCTTACACTCTTCAAGGTTTCTAGTAAAAATCTGATTACCTTTTCTGTAAACACTATTTATTTCTGATTTTTTCATTAGTTTATAATTAACAAAGGTTAGTTGTTAAATTTTTTTATAAAAAAATTACTAATTCATAGAAACAACAGGCTCACATATTTCAACCTTAGAAACATCCCGTAACTCCTGCTGAATTTTACCAACTAAACTGGTTTTATTATCATAATCAACTTTTTCTAAAATCCTAAGAGCATTCTTATAAAAAGAAGCTGCTTTTTCAGCCTGTTTCTGAATACTAAACAGCCTCCCAAGATTCCAAAAAGTAAGAACCTGATTGCGATAAATACTGCAGGAGGTTGTAAAAAAATCTATAGCTTTTTCATATTCTGATAAAAAGAAATGTTTAGCACCAATCTGAAAGAAACGATTACCTTTCAGCATGATCATTTTCGGAGAGAAAAAACTTATTTTTTCATCCTGAGAAATCTCTTTTGATTTATCCCTGAGTTTGTTAATAATTTCATCTTTTTCATCGGAGTCGAGTAGTCTTTCAACTGTTTTCATACCCATGTTATAAACTATTTTATAAAGTTGTTCCTGTTCACCAATATAACCATCTGTCTCCATCAGGATTTTTAGTAAAACATTTGGGAAATCAACCTGTATCAAGGCATTCAATGTTTCAACATAGTTATCCATGTCAAAACCTGAAATCAAATCGTTCTCCATTAACTTCTCAAGATATATTAGTGTCATCTTTGGATCGTTTACAGCTCCTCCAGCTACTGTTTTTTTAACTATGCCCAGGTTTGGTTTTTTCACTATTTCACAAGTTTTTTTAGTAAAAATATCCACTAGTTTTTCTTTCTCCAATGATGTAAGTTGATCATTTAAATCAATGACACCTTCGGTTAGTATTTTCTTCCGGTAATAGGTCATAATCTGAAAACAACGGTAGTTTTCTGGTTTCTCACAAATTACTTTCAATGTTGGCTGATACTTATCTGTTTCAATGTATTCTTTTTTTATGTTAATAAAACCCATATCCTGTAATGTCTCATGTAGTAGATCCTCAGGGTAACAAAAACGATGTACCATACCTGGTATGTCAACACCATAAATCCAGGGTAAAAGATTCTTACGAGCCTCACGGTCCCCATGCAGATAGTTTTCAAAAGATTTTTTAAGATCAGGTGTTTCAATAATGAGTTTTTTACCAGGTTTTAAAACTCTGAAGCATTCGCTTAGCGTGTAAAGACTTCCAACTATGCCAAGATGCTCAATTAATTGAGATAATAGTATTCCATCAACCTTGTTATCCTCGATTTTTAGGTTTGTGGATTCCATTATTTCATCAGCAACATTACTATCAAACGCGTCAACGTTAAGGTAATCTTTTTTGTAATCTCCTCCGCATCCAAGATTCAGTTTCATTGCTTACCACAACATGTTAAACATCTTATTTTTTTATAGGTATTTACAAACATCTATATTTGACAGAATACCAGGTGTTGAATCAGGCCTGTCAGGCTCATGTTTAAATTTTTTGGTATCTTTCACGGAGACATCTACCTTTGAGCCTAAAAGCTTCTGGAATTCTTTTTTTAGTTCATCTAAAAATTCATCTGTTTTCGGTGGAAGATCTCTTTTTGCCTCATCAATTATAACCCTTAACTCGATTTTATCTAGTTTTTCTTGTACCAGTTGTATCATATGTATTTTATCGGTTTTCATTTTCTGCATAACAAAACCTACGGTATCTAAAAAGTTACGAGCATACAAAATCCGATTATCAGGTAAAACAATACATTCCTTAATCCTACCAGGTACTGCATTCATAATCTCAGTATTACGACCACAACTGCATGTTCCATCCTTGAGCATTATTATATCTTCCATACCTGTGTAACGTATCAAAGGCGTACCCCGACCATAGAGTCGTGTGATCGCAAGAATACCTGGTTTACCTTTTTCAATGGTTTCACCATTGTTGTTAATTGTCTCTAGATATACAAAGTCAGAGTTAATATGGAAATTACCTTCTTCGCATTCAAAAGCGATAGGTCCCATCTCAGTGGATCCGAAAATGTCATACACCCGGATGTTAAATGTTTCAGATATTAGTTTCTTCTGATATTTATCAATGACTCCCCCCGTTGAAACAATACATTTAGGATGAAGATTCTGACAGTAACCCTTGTTATAAAGTAATGCTAGATGACGAAGAGGACCTGGGAATCCAACTATGCAATCAGGTTTGAAACTATCAACTTTTTTAGCGATATCCACCAGGTCATCATCAGAGTTTATCTGCTGAATATTATTAAGAGGAAAAATCATCTGAACAGGTTTAAGAGTAGGAGAAGCACCAGAGGCAAACAACTGAGTAGGCCCCGTCTGAGAATAAAAATTAGCAATAATAGTAACACGATCCTTAATCCATTTAATATTATACTGCCTTAGCTCTCTAACATAGGCATGTAACGCCTTGATTAACATGAACTGATCAACATACAACTGCACAGGATTACGACTACTACCAGACGTGTTAACCAATGCTGATTTTTTCTTTTCAGCAGGCGTAATAATACCATCAGGAAAAGAATTTATCACATCATCACGGCTTATAACCGGGAGTTTAACAATGTCTTTAACACCAGAAACATCACCCGGGGTAACACCCAACTCTTTGAATTTCTCCCTATACAATGGAATAGTATAAGCATATTTTACAAGCTCCCTGAATTTTTTATCCCTATATTTTTTAATTCGTTCCAAACTTAAATATTTAAAACGATCAAGATCAGAAAGATAATTAGCAGCAACTCTAAGCAGAAAAGTAACATCTGAAGGTTTTATGAACGGCTCCATCTATCAAACCTCAATATTATAAAATGAAATGTTTATTAAATAATAAAAGCATCTATAAAAGGATTGGATGAAAATTGTTTTTCTAACAGCAGGATATGAAAACCTAGCAGTAGAATATCTATCCTCATTTTTACAAAAAGAAGGACATGAAACATCCCTTGTTTTCGATCCATTAATGTTTTCAGATTGTTATTACGACATTCCCTCTCTAGCTAAAATATTCAACTTCACACCTCGTATAATAAAAGAGGTAATCTCACAGAAACCAGATCTAATAGCAATCAGCGCTATAACACCTTTTTACAGATGGGGGCTTCATGTTTCAGAAAAAATCAAAGAAAAAATTGATGTACCTATAATATTCGGCAGCATCCATGCAAGTGCAGTCCCCGACCGGGTTATAAAAAACAAATCCCTAGATATGGTATGCATAGGTGAGGGAGAAGACGCACTACTAGACGTGGTAAAAGCATTAGAAAAAAATGATACAGAAAAACTACAAACCATTCCTAATATCTGGTACAAAAACAAAAATGGTAAGATTTACAAAAACAACCCAAGGCCTCTAAAAGAAGACATTGACTATTTACCATTCCCAGATAAAGAAATGTTTTTAACAAAATCAAAATTCTTCCAGAAAAGATACATGGCTATCACCAGCAGAGGCTGTATTTTTAACTGCTCTTATTGTTCGAATAATGTTTGGAGAAATGTTTACCGTGTATGTTCACCCTGGAAAATACGCAGACGAAGCATAAAAAACGTCATAGAAGAACTAAGACTCGGAGTTGATAGATGGCATCCTAAACTTGTGAATTTTGTCGATGATGCTTTTGACATGGATAAAAAATGGATACGTGAATTTGCAGTTGAATACAAAAACGAAATCGGTTTACCATTCACCTCCTTTGCTCATCCAAAATTTGTTGACAGAGAGCTAACTAAAATGCTAAAAAAAGCAGGACTAATAGGTTTTGAACTAGGAGTGCAGTCACTAAATGAAAACATAAAACGAGACATACTACAGCGCTATGAAACAAATGAAGAAGCAATAAATGCTATGAAAATCATGAAAGAAAACAAAGTCTCAGCCTATGTAGATTTCATGATAGGACTACCACGGCAAACAGAGAAAGATTTACAATATGCTGCACAAGTGTTCAACAAGTTAAAACCAGAGAAAATCAACTGTTTTGGTTTAGAATATTTCCCTAAATCCCAGATTATTGACACGTCCATAAAGTACGGTTTAATTGATAAGGAAAGCATTGAAAAAATAGAGGAAGGCTATCAAACAGGATTCTTACTAGGTGGAGATGTTAAAAACGCTGAAATGTTCAATACGTACCGGATTCTTTTCACATTACTACCTAATATTTCATATAAAAAAGGTGAAAAACTTATTAATTCACTTGATAAAATCGATATCACAAAGAAAATATATCCAACGATTGCAGGATTTGCTACTAATCTATTTCGTGATGATGACAAAATGTACCGGATTTTCATCGGATATTACATGGAGTTTTTATGGAAATTCATCACTGGCAGAGCACAATAATATTATTTTTGTAAAAATAAATTAATAATAGAACCCCATATAGTGGATATCTATGAGATATGATGATAGTGATTACACGCCCAATCAGGTTGTTTTCGAAATTACATTGAAATGTAACCTTAAATGTTTACATTGTGGATCATCAGCTGGTAAAGCAAGAGAAAACGAGTTAAACACAAAAGAAGTCTTAGAGGTCTGCAAAGGACTTTCTGAAATTGGTTTTAAAGGAATCGGTTTAATGGGAGGCGAGATGTTCCTCCGTAAAGACTGGGAGATAATTGTAAAAACAATAAAAGACCATGGCATGGCAGTCTCTACGGTCACTAATGGTTTTTTTAAACCAGATAAAATAATCCCCAAACTAGTAAAATTAGAGGTAGACTGTGTAACAGTAGGTTTCGATGGAACAGAAAAAATCCATGATAAAATAAGAGGCGTACCAGGAGCGTTTAAAAAAGCCCTGAGATTCATGATGGAAGCCAAAAGATCAGGTCTTTTAACCAACGCTATCACAACTGTACATAAACTAAATTTCAACAATCTCAATGATCTAAAACAACTAATACTTGATGAAAAAGATCTCGACTGGCAACTACAAGAAGTCGTACCAATCGGGAGATTCGATAAAAAACTAGGACTCTCAGAAGAAGAACTATACTCCCTTGCATTATATATCGCATCGCTTCAACAGAGATACTCAAAGGAAAAAGTAGTAGGCAGCCACAGCATAGGTTTCTTCTCAAAATTCATCCCAAATCTTAGCCTGTACCCAGAATGGAAAGGATGCTACGCGGGAAGAGGAGTACTAGGCATCAACAGCATAGGCGATGTGAAAGGATGCGAAATGCTACCAGATGAATACATAGATGGAAACGTACGAGAAAAAAACATAGTAGACATCTGGAACGACCCAAATGCTTTCGCATACAACCGACAATTCAAAAAAACAGACCTAGGACCACTATGTAAAGACTGCAAACATGGTGAAAAATGCATGGGAGGATGCATGACAAGATCAGTAGTAATAACAAATAAACCACATAATGACCCACATTGCCTGTACAAAATAGAACAAGATAAAAAAATCAATTTTTAAAAACTAAAAAATAACACATTTTTTAAATTATCACATGCATACTATACATAAACATTATTGCGAGGTGTAAAATTGAAAAAAGAAGAAATAGAACAACAAATAGCAGATATACTAATGAGCAATGATCTAACATACAATGAGATATTTGAAGTATTATCAAAAGTCAAGCATAATCTTTTCCTCATACAAGTAAAAGATGCGGTAATAAAAGAACTAAATAAATAATCCAAAAAATTTTGGTTAAAATGAACATATTAATCGTATACTTCTCAAGGACATATGCAACAAGGATTATCGTAGAGCAAATACAAGAATTATTGGAAGAAAAACACAAAGTTGAATTATTAAAAATATCTGAAAAAATCAAATACCATTTTTTAAAATTCACTTTCGCACCGATAAGAAACATGGAAGCATCCTCAGTCCTTGGAACACCCCGTTTATATTATGATACATTCCGTAAGAAAAAACCAAAATTAGAAGAATTCAATGTAGACTTTAAAAAATATGATATAATATTTATCGGAAGTCCAATATGGTACGGTAGACTCCCGCCAGCTATGAATACTTTCCTTGATTATTTAAAACGAAATATTTCTAGTTTTAAAACATTTGTTTTCATAACATCAGGGCGTGGTAAAAACTATGAAAACTATTCAGATGTACTTGTTAAAGCAACTGAAGAATCCGGGGGAGATATTATTGGAAAAATACATAAAACAAGTGGCCAGTTTTTAACTAAAAACGAACTAAAATATATACTTGAAAAAATCTAGCTTTTTTTAGCTGTAAGAGTAAGTAACTCTATTTTCTCATGAACAAAATTCTTTTGTAGATTTTTATCAAAATCAAACTTGTAATCAATATCTTTCCTGTGGAAAACATTAGCCTTGGGGTATTTTTCCTGATCATCTTGTCTTTCACCGATAAATTCTCCTTTTTTGTAACCCCAGTTTACCTCTTTGAAACCTATTTTCTTACAGGCATCACTCATTTCCAGGATGAAATGCATAATGGTTGACATCCAACCAAGAGCTTTACTCTCTATCTCTGTAGCACACCATTGATCATCCTTGTAAACCTTGTAATTAACAGAATCATCATAAACTCCATGTTCTTTTCTTCTTTTCCATTCACGACCAAGCGGTACATCCTTAGCTGGAAAAACATCCTGAACATGTATGAATATCCCATCATCAGAAAGAGCATTGTAAACTTCTCTCATTGCATCTTCCAAGTTAAAAGAGCTATCCCATGAGGAAAGACCCATTATCAAAGGAGTATTACTATGAGTTTTACTGATATTATAAATATCACCAAACTCAACCTGATTATTAAAACCAAGATCCTTTAGAACCTTATTTGCATGTTCTATAACCTTAGGGTTAATATCAAAAAGCCTCCAAGTTTCTTTGAATCTATCAGGCAGTTGGGTGAAAAGATATGCATAAGAACCGCAACCATACTCCACCCCAATGTTGTTGTTCGGTGAGAACTCATCCATGATATTTTTTATAGCATCCTTAAAAGCTCTACTTACAAGAGCCCGATGTTTAGGAAACTCAGAGGTTGTAATCAAATCCTCTTCTATTGTTTTCCTATTCTCCTCCTCAGGTGTCAAACTATTGAAATATTCCGATGCTTCATCCATGCTCATTTGTTTAACAACAAACTCATCCTTGTTTTGTCCCATTCTATCCTATTTTACGTTAATAGAAAATGATTATTTAAAGTTACAATAATTGTTTATTGGATTTCATTGAATTTTAAACCAAGGAATCTCAACGCCTGTGTCATGTACTTTCTTTTAACAAAACCATGTTTCAAAAGCCAAATACCCAACGTTAGAACAATAAAATATTTTTTTCTTTGTTTGATTTTACCAGATCTTATCTGACTGCATACATAAGGAACATAATGCACGTATCCTTTTTTTATTGCATCTAGTCGCATTAGCAACCAATTCAAATGACAATTCGTTTTAAGTTGATCAAAATCATTCGCAGATCCAAGACCTAGTTTATTGAGTATCTTGATTATTTTTTCGACACCAGGGTATTCCAAAAAATAAAAAGGCAAAATAAAACGAGGTAGCTTTTGTTTTTTTTCTGTTTCTGGTCTCCAGAAATAAGCACGATCTTCTTCATCGAAAGGTTTATCGTATAACTCTTTTGGAATAAAACCATCTGGGTTTTTCCAGTACAGAAATTCATTAGTACCTGCTTGATCAGGTGAATAACCCAGGATAATAAATGGTATTTTTTTATCAACTGCGATTTTAATTCCGGTACTAAAAATCAGCTCTTGGCATACGTAACATACTCTTTCACAGTATGATTGGTTATTGATGTGAGTTATAAAATATTTGTAGAATTTTTGTAAAAAACTTTTTTTTGGCTTAGAAAAAATATGATCTACATTAAAATATTTCACAATTTTATTGATATTTGATTTTGCAAGTGGGCTTTCTAACCCGTTATCTACTGTGACTGTTAAAACCTTTAATTTATATTTTTTTGTTAAAAGATAGAGTAAATAGCTGCTATCTTTTCCGCCGCTAAAAAGTAATAAACAATCATATTTACTTTTTCCTTTGGATTTTTTTATTAAGTTTTCAAAATCCTTTTTTAGTTGATCTTTTTTTTCTTTTGATATTTTTTCGTTTCCTGTTTCTCCTACTATGAATATTTCATCTGAACAGTAGTTACATATTCCTTTTTCATTAAAACTTGTGTTGGGATATGTTTCAGGGAGGTAGCATTTTTTACATTTTTTCATGGTTCTAAACCCGTTATTTCTGTTTCGTAGTTATACCATTGTTTCCTTAGGGTTTTTAGTGAATTAAAATAAGATGTTGGTATATACAGGAATCCATTTTCACAGTTATGATAGTTATCCCTTACTAACTGTTTTATTTTGTTTTCTTTAAGCTGTGGAAAACTTTTATCTTTCTTGTATTTGAGTAATTCTTCTATACATGATTTACTAGTTTTTTCACTTTGCAGTAATAATTTTTTTGTTTTGTTGATATTCCGAGATAATTCGTTTTTTAATTCTTCTATTTCATCTATAACTCCTGGTTTATCACTGTTTAACGAGTATAGATGTTCTATCATTTTTAAGATAGTTTTTAAATCATTCATATACTCTTCAAAAAGCCCGAGATCATATGATAAATAATTAGCTGCTAAATTCCCAAGATAATTGTAATCCATTTCTAAATCTATGTTGTTGTCGATAGCGATTTCTTCGATTAGATCAAGCATCTGATATGTATCATTATTTAAACCAGAGAGTATGTTCTGTGTTTCATTGATTTTTCCTATAAGGTTATAAAAAATGTTTTCTGTATCATTTAAATCATCTGATAAATCAGATGTTTGACACCAGATGTTATTCATAAACAGAGAATTTCTTGATTGAACTGTATTAAAATCTGTCAGATCTTCACATGTGGAATAAAAATAGGAGTTACTAATGATTTTTTTACCATTTCCAATTGAGTCATCCATTTCAAAATATGCTGTACGGTCATCACTATCCAGCATCTCAGGATGCCCACTGAAAATAATGATCTTGCCTTTACCAAATCTTGAAGAAATCCACATCGGAGATCCATCTAATGTTTTACTAGTATCATAGAATTTTGCTATAATCTGAGAATTTTTACCCACATTAACAAACTTTGGACCATTGATATGAACATCATATAAAACATGGTCTTTCTCAGGTAAGTACTCAAGACCAAATGTTACAGGATGAGTATCATCAACCACAATTGTTTTTGTTTGTCCTATTGTTTGAAAAACAATTCTTGTCAGAACATCTGAGATAGCAAAATAACCTATGCTTTTTAGATTTGGGTTATATGCTCTTCTGATAAAAAAAACTGGTATCGGTAAAGTACCGTATGATGCTATATATGCACCATAGCATGATCCAACATATCCACCACCTTTCGATACAAAATTTCTAACAGGATTTGAGATTTTATATTTCAGATCATATATCAAATGGTTTAAAGCCTGAAATAACAAATTACTTGAAGGAACAGCACCCCAGATAACTACATTAAAGACTGAATTGTTTAGTTTATCCGCTATTTCGTTAGATTTCAAATAAGTATAATCCAAAAAACCGCATTTTCCTGCTTTCTCAACATGATAACTAAGACTAGTCGACTGAGGGGTTAAACATTGCGCGATTTTTACTTCCACAAGCGGATACACATTTAAAGATAAACTATCACTCATAAGATAAACAGGGATTTTGGTTTTGTTTTCCTCTATTTCACTACTCATATTATAATCATAAATCATTACCAATATTTTTGTATCATTATAATCATCCCCTGTGAAGGGTATTATAAAAGATCCTTTTTCAAAATCCATCTCTGATTCATTTTCAAAATTTATTTTACTAACAAGCGCTGTGAAATTTGTTGAAGCCCAATAAACTGGTATTTGTTCTCTTAGCAAATCATTGATCAAATGTTTGATTCTACAGTTTATCTGGTTTTCAACTGTTTCATTTTCACATTCAAATAATGGTAGTATGAAACCATAGCAATCAGTGTTTTCTTTTTGGATTTTTGTCGCAATTCCATGGTTTAATGATGATATAATAAAAACTAAGGAAAATATTATTGAAAACATTATTTTTTTAACATTTTTGTTCATAATACTCCTTTTATTGTTTCGAACAAGGACACTCATAAGAGGATAACGAATTAGAATCATAATTTAATAAGATATTATTTCTTGATAGTAAAAGTTTAATTATACTTGGTAAAAACCATAATCTAAAAAAACTTTGAAATATATTTTTTTCAATAGGAAAAGCCCTGTTGCTTCTTTTATCATAGTTTGAATAACAAATATAATCGCCGATTCTACTATCATCATATGCTATCTTGAAAAACCCGTTATCACCCCATAAATCTCCGAAGCTGTTTTTACAAATCCAGCAGCCTTCATTATCATCATATCCTATTATTACAACCTCATGACATATAGGGTCAGATGGATTATCATCTGGATGATCATAAACTTCGGTTCCCCAGTTGTAGAAATCCCAATAGAATGTTAAACCACTTACAACTGGACCATGAGTTATTAATTTGTATTTAATGAATCTGTTAGTTGGATTGATGATATATGTGGGAAAATGAACTGGGATTAGTTTTTGTTTCCAGTTTGGATCCTGTTTGATACACTGACCAGTAACACCAGTTATACCGCTTAAATATGGAAAGGATGACTCCATCAAAGCTTTGTTATTATACATGAACATGTAAGCAAAAAAAGATGCACCTCTTTTACACCCCTCACAAAATGGCGCAGGGGCACATGATATAACATATTGCTCTGAGAAATCTACAGGATAGTAAACAGTTTCGTCATCTATGATAAATCTAAATTGATAATCTGGATCTTGTTGAACAATTCTAACACGAGCCTCAAGAGCATCACAAGCTGCAAAAGCCCAGCAGCTACCACATTTTAAAGGTACTTGGTTTTTTATGCCTTTAACCCAGTCCCCTTGGACAACTCCATTTTTAGTGTTGATCTCTGCAGCTCTCCAATCCCAGCTACTAGGAAGTTGTAGATCATCATCTATCTCAGGCTGGTTAGTAGGTGTTGCACCGTTTTCATTGAGAAACTCAATGATATTATATTCACATTCACAATCATCTGAATTGTCAGATATGGGCAAAGACTGGTTTTCAATATCTGTTATTTTTATACTATTAACTGGTAAAACTAGAACACTAGATAAGATAAACACACATGTTAAGTAAATAACAAATATTTTCTTCATATAATCTCGCCAGTCTAGTTAATTACAAAGATATATTATTTATTAAAATATATAAAACTTTCTTAAAATACTATGGTTTATACACCATATTGCCTTTTAATGAACCTTTTATCAATCAGGAAATTAAACCTGAACTTGTTCATAAATCTGGGAAAATCAAGATTACGGCTTTCAAAAGTACGTTGTAAAATATTTGAATAAGAATAATACGTCTTCGCAAGCTCCAAGGTTTTATTATATAACTTTTCTGGGCTCATATGTTTGGGTTGAAAAACCACTGTTCCGCAATCATATTTAGACCAATCCTTTGTGAGAATTCTACCCTCTTTTTCAAATCTATCATAAATCCTAGTACCTGGAAGCGGTGTTAAAATAGAAAAAGTAGCCATATCAATCTTCCAATCTCTCATAGCCTTATAGGTATCCTGGAAAATATCAACAGTGTCATGGTCGAAACCAAACATGAATAAACCCCTGATACCAAGACCATGTCTCCTTATTTTTTTAATAGCACTGGCATATTTATCAACCTTGTTCACCTTACCAACGCTCCTTAGGCTTTCCTGGCAGATAGACTCAAAACCAATAGCCCAACCATAACAACCTGCTTTTTTAGACAACGCTAATAACTCATCATCTCTGTCAAGAATGTTTATATTGCCATGGCATTCAAAATTCTTTTTTAACCCGATCATCTCCTCGAAAAGAGATTTCGTATAATCGACATCAATTGTTAACGATGGATCATAAAAACAGAAATAAGAGCCTTTGATTGATTTAATCTCCTCGATAACATTTTCAATGGGTCTCTTCCTGAAATGATGCCCTTCGACTTTTTCAATAGCACAATATTCACAACGATTAGGACAACCACGAGTGGCTTGAACATCAGTGACGGGTAGTAAACCTTTGATTATATCCCGTCTAGCAGGAGGTATCAACTTTGGATCAACAGGTGTTTCCTGACGGTAAAAAGGTTTCATACTGTCATTCTGGAAATCCTTTAATAATTGAGGCCATGTTAACTCAGCCTCGCCAACAACCACAGAATCCGCATGCTGCTTAGCCTCCTCAGGTAAAGAAGATGGATGATAACCTCCTAAAACAACAGGGATGCCTTTTTCTCTAAAACCATCAGCTATTTCATAAGCACGAGGGGCATGCATTGTAAAACAGGAGATACCAACTAGATCATAATTTTCTTTGATTTTGACCTTATCATAACGGTTTTCATAAAAAATATCAACCTGATGCTCACGTAGTGTCAATGCTGCAAGCTGAGCAAGGGTCAATGGAACACGTTGTAACAATTTCTCAGTTGGTAAAAAAAATCCTTTCTTCAAAGATGAAGGATAAACAAATAAGATTCTCATTTTAAGAAATAAAATAATCCATCATGTTTTTAAACATTTACATAAAAAAATGAAAAAATAAAACTTAAAATATCAAAAGATAAATGTAAAAACCTGAATATGAACTACAAATTAGATTGCGCAACATGGGAAATCACCCTGAAATGTAACCTTAAATGTTTCCATTGTGAGTTCTCAGCTGGTAACGCATCAGAGGATGAACTTTCAACTGGGGAAGCATTAAAACTATGTGAAGATCTGAAAAAAATAAACTGTAAACGTGTTATATTAATGGGTGGTGAACCATTCCTCCGTAAAGACTGGTATGAAATTGCAGATAAAATAAAAAAATTGGGTATTGAGTTAGCATTTGTATCGAATGGTTTTTTGAATAATGAAAAAATTTTTACACAGTTAAAAAAGTTAAACCCTGTTTTTATTGGTGTTAGTATTGATGGTGGTAAAGCGGAGACACATGACAAAATCCGTGGAGTAAAAGGATCATTTGATAGAGCTCTTTCTTTTATTGACAGATGCATTGGTATGAATATACCAGTAATTGTTATAACATCGGTTCATAAAATGAACCTTAAGGAGTTACCATTGCTGAGGGATGTTCTTTTTAACAGAAATGTTTTCTGGGAGATACAGGTCACAGATGTAGCAGGTCGTTTCCCTAAGAAGTATCTCCTTGATGAGAAAGAGTTTTACTCGGTTGGAGAGTTTATTTATGAGACTCAGAAAATGCATCCGAGTGGTAAAAAATTTGTAAATGGTGCACATGATATGGGGTATCATTCAAGGGTTTTACCAGATATTACCGGTCTTGAGGAATGGAATGGATGTCTAGCAGGTGTATCACTTATTGGTATTGAGAGTAACGGGGGGGTAAAGGGTTGTTCAGCTCTTACCACGAGGTTTGTTGAGGATAATATTAGAAATCGTAGTATAATGGAGATATGGAATGATCCTGATTCTTTTCTGTATAACCGGAGGTTTAAACCACGTGATCTAAAAGGTTTTTGTAAAGACTGTGTTTATAATAACACTTGTAAGGGTGGTTGTTTAGAAACATCGTTTATGACGACGGGTTATGTTCATTGTGATCCTTTTTGTTTTCATAGAATTGAGGAAGAATTATTATAGTGATATTACAAATAAGAATTGTTATATTAGTAAAATATTGTTATTATTATAACATAATTTTGTGGTTTCTACAGTTAAAAAAACAAAAAGTATTTATACTATAACATGACATATTTTATTTGGTACAATTAATAATTGTACTAACATAGAGGAATGAAAGGAATCGAAATGAAAGATATTTATAAAATGGGGGAAAGTCTAGGACTTAGTAAAACAGACATCGATAGCGTAGTAAATGTTAGATCAACAAACTCAGAATCTCCTTCCGCGGACACATACAAGGAAGGAACTCTTTATGGCACAATGAGTCCTTGTGAACTATACAAATGTGGAACAGATTATGGAACGGTAAGCCCAAAAGAACTCTACAAAGCAGGAACACGTTACGGGACCATAAGCCCAACAGATCTCTACAAGGCCGGTACACGTTATGGAACTGTAAGTCCAAAGGAGCTCTATAAAGCAGGTACAAGATACGGCACTATAAGCCCAACAGATCTCTACAAGGCTGGCACACGTTACGGGACCATAAGCCCAGAAGACTTGTTATAAAACCCCAAAAAACAACTTAATCATCCAAAACACTTCATATTTTTAGTTATATGTAATAGAATAACTTAAATAAGGAAACGGAAATCTGTTAAACATGCTAGGTAATCCAAATATGACATTTTTCAAAAACCCAGGATGCGCGGTCTGGGAACTCACATTAGGCTGTAATCTTAGATGTATTCACTGTGGATCATCAGCTGGTAAAGCAAGAGAAAACGAGTTAAACACAAAAGAAGCATTCCAACTCGTAAAAGATTTAGCAGAACTAGGAACACATGAAGTATGTCTCATGGGTGGAGAACCACTCATCAGAAAAGACTGGTATGAAATAGCTAAAGAAGTCAGAAACTATGATATGAAACTTTCAATTATATCCAATGGTTTCAATGTTACTCAGGAAATAATCAATAAACTAGCAAAAATAGAACCACATGCTGTTTCAACAAGTCTAGATGGAGGAACAGCAGAAACACATGATCGTATAAGAGGAGTACCCGGCTCATATGACAAAGTCATGAATTATATTAAACTATCCAGAGAAGCAGATCTTCCGACATCTGTTATAACCACGGTTAGCAAACTCAACTTCAAAGAACTACCAATCATTAAAGACCTGTTATTCAACCGTTTTATAGCATGGCAGATACAAACCGCTTCACCAATTGGAAGATTCGTAAAAGAATTAGTATTAAACGAAGAAGAATTCTATGCATTAGGGTTATACATAGGAAGCCTTAAACAAAAATACACCTCCCGAGAAATGCCCGTGATAGGAGCACACTGCCTTGGATACTACTCAGATAAAATACCAGAACTAGGAATACTACCAAAATGGATAGGTTGCCAAGGGGGTATATCAATAATAAGCATACAAAGCGACGGAGGAATCAAAGGATGCTTATCAACACCCGATGAATACATAGAAGGAAACATAAGAAACAGAGACATAAAAGAAATCTGGAACGACCCAGATGCTTTTGCATACAATCGGAAATTTAAAAAAGAAGACCTCGGTCCAAACTGCAGAGACTGCGAATACGGTGAAACATGTAGAGGCGGATGCATGAGTATGTCCACAGCATACACAGGCATACCATTCAACACACCATTATGCTTCCATAGAATAGAACAAAAACAATAAAACCAATTTTTTTAATCATAGTTAAATCTAGCAAGTAACCTTGAAAGATAATTCTGCGATAAAGAAATAGAAAACGCACTAGGACCAAGCCTAGCACTCTTAATAGTTCTTCTAATAATATTATGATATTTATACCATCTATCATGAAGAAGCTTAGTATTAACCTCTAACTCCTCAGCGGTCATATTCTTAGGTTTAAAAACAACACGTTCAAGATTATACCTACTCCAATCACGAGTCAAAATACGACCCTGACTTTCAAGCATCCTAAACAGAGGAGTACCCGGATAAGGAGTCAACACATAAGGATCAGGAACATCAACATCATACCGGTTTACAAAATCATCTGTTTTTTGAAAAACATCCAGGGTATCATAATCACCTCCGAAAACAAAAGAACCAATCATGATAATACCATGATCATGGACTTTTTTAATACCAGAAACATATTTCTCAACATTGTTAGTAGGCTTAGTAACAAAATCAATATTCTCCTGATAAATTGATTCAAAACCAACTGAGAAACCAACACAACCAGCTTCACTGGCTAGGCGTAAAAACTCTTCATCACGTTCTAAAATATTGATATTGGCAAAAGCAAAAAATTTCTTATTAATATCTTTCATCGCTTTAAAAAGCTCCTTGGAATAAACTGGGTCATTAGTAAGAGAGTTATCCTCAAAGTTGAAAACCCGGCTGGGGCGATCCTTAATATCCTTAATGACCTCCTCAACAGGTCTTTTACGAAATATGTTCCTAAATTTCATATTTGTAATACTGCAAAAATTACAACCAGTAGGACAGCCACGGGTTGCCAACACAGCAAACTTAGTACCCCATGGGTAAAGTTTGTCTGATGGGTGAGGAATCAAACCAGGATCAACAGGTCGTTCAGGATAATAAAACGCCTTGGTTTTACCTTGTTTAAAATCTTTTAGAAACAATGGCCAGGTCTCCTCAGCCTCGCCAATTATGACACAGTCAGCATGCTGTTTTGCCTCCTCAGGAAGCATAGATGCATGCCAACCACCTATGACAACAAAAAAACCTTTTTTTTTGTACCAATCAGCTACTTCATAAGTCCAGTGGACATAACGAGTAGTGGACGTAATTGCAACAATATCATAATCGCCTTCGATTTTGATTTTTTCTGGTAAACCTTCAACGATTTCAACACTATGCTCCTCAGGTGTTACCTCTGCTAAAACAGCAAAAGTCAAAGGTTTAACAAGCGGTGAAAGTTTTTCGATTAATCGTGGTATACGATTTTTATTAGGGTAATATTCAAAGTTGAAACCTGGAGGATCAGGCCAGACGAACAGTATCCTCATGTGTCATCCTGGGCAGGGTAATAATATTATTATTAATATTGGTTCTGTCAATAATCTTAAATTACAGATATCATATTCCCCTGGCTGATTATTATGGTTTTAAGATCCCAATTATACAACATGCAAAAAAAACTAAACGCGAGATTCACAGAATTCTGCGGATATGAAATGCCAATTCAATACACATCAATAAAAGATGAACATCTCACAGTACGTAAAACAGTAGGAATCTTTGATGTATCACACATGAGCAATGTTTGGATAACTGGTGAAGAAGCAGAAAAACTACTAACACTCACCACCATGGAGGATGCATCACGTATCCCCTGTGGAAAAAGCCAATACACTGCCATACTCCGAGAGGACGGAACCATTATCGATGATACTATTTTCATGCACCTAGACAACAAGTATATGATCATACCAAACGCGGGGATGGATGAAACAGTTACAAAATGGCTCAACCAGCAGGCACAAAAGCATAACATAAATGCCAAAGCTGAGAATGTCACAAGGGATTACGTGATACTAGCAATACAAGGACCAGAATCAAGAGATACACTGCAGAAACTAACAAAAACTGATCTAAAAAACATAGGATTCTTCCAATGTCAATACATAGACATAGCAGGTGTTAACTGCATCATCTCCCACACAGGATACACTGGGGAACTAGGCTTCGAACTGCAAATAACACCAGCAAAAAAAGCAGAAATTGTTTTCAAAAAAATCATGGAAGCAGGAAAAGAACATGGTATTAAACCCATTGGACTCGGAGCAAGAGACACACTACGTTTAGAGAAATGTTTCATGCTGGCTGGTAACGAATTCGAAGGAGGACGAACACCACTAGAAGCCACTATGAGCTGGGCTATCAACTGGGATCATGATTTCATAGGGAAACAATCACTCCTAAAGCAGAAAGAACGAGGAGACTACGAGCGCATCACATGCTTAGTCTGCGAAGAAAAAGGCATACCACGACATGGATGCATAATACAAAAAAACGGAAACACAATAGGTAAAGTCACCAGTGGAACAATGTCACCATGTCTAAACAAGGGTATAGCAATGGGATACTGTCACCTAGAATACCGAGAAAAAGACAGTACTCTTGATATAATAATACGAGGTAAACCTGTAAAAACCAGGGTGGTTAAACCTCCTTTTGTTCCAAAGGACTGGGCTCAGAATTTGTAATAAAGTTTAAAACGACCTGGAAAATACCATTTTTTGATAATTATGGGTGATGAAGTTAGAAATAATTTGAAATATACTGATACACACGAGTGGCTAAAACTCCAAGGGGAAACAGCAAGGGTTGGAATAACTGATCATGCGCAATCCCAGCTGACAGATATTGTTTTTGTAGAACTACCACAGGTTGGAAAAGAAGTAGAAAAAGGTGATGAACTCTGCGTGGTCGAATCAGTGAAATCAGTATCAGAAATCTACGCGCCTGTTAGCGGAAAAATAGCTAATATCAACCAGCAGCTTGAGGATGCCCCTGAGACAATCAATGAAAGCCCCTATGATGAAGGATGGCTCGTTGAAATAGAAGTTAAAAACAAATCTGAAATTGATAAATTGTTAGATTCGGATTCTTATAAAAAAATAATTTAAAATTTTTTTCCTCCAGTAGAATATGGAGAAATTTTTTTCCGAAACTTTCTTATATTGTTTAATACATTCAAACATTAGGCGGAGAGATGGGATTGCAAGAAGTTTCAAATTAGTTTTTTTATTTGCGGTGTTTAACACCTCCGCCGCCTCCCCCATTAACTTGTCTTAGAGTAATCATTATCTTTAATAACGATAATTTGTTTTACAGGGTTTGAATCCATATGAAATTGTTACTAATACACAGTGATTATATCGAATACGAAGTAAAAGATAAAGCAATAAAAAACCCTGAGGAAACCGATAAAAAAACAGATCGGTTGGAGGAGGCTCTTACTGCGTTTACTGCGGTGGAAAAAATCGATGAGAAATCACCATCTCAAGCTGTACAACAAGCAGTATCAGAGATAGAAAAAACCGCGGAGCAACTCAAGGTTAAAAACATCATGCTCTATCCTTATGCACATCTCAGCAGCAATCTTGCTAGCCCAAAAAAAGCCCAGGAGATACTAATAGAAATAGAATACGAACTTAAACAAAAAGATTTCAACGTAAAAAGATCACCATTTGGCTGGTACAAAGCCTTCAAAATATCTTGTAAGGGTCATCCTCTCTCTGAACTTTCACGTGAGATAACACCTGCTGGAAAAGAAGAAACCGAATCCTTGAAACAGGAGAGAAAACTCAGCTCATACTGGCATATACTTACAGAAGATGGAAAACTACATGACATCGCAGAATTCAGTTTTAAAAATCATGAAAACCTGAAGACATTCTCATTTTATGAAAAAGAAAAATCAAGAGCAACTAAGCAGGAACCAGCACATATTAGTTTGATGCAGAAACTAGAAATCGCTGATTACGAACCCGCCTCAGATGGGGGGAACATGAGATTCTACCCAAAGGGTAGGTTCATAAAAAAAATGCTTGAAAACTATGTAAACAGAAGGGTAGCAGAGTATGGTGGCCTCGAAGTTGAGACACCAATAATGTATGACATGGAACACCCAACATTATCAAAATATCTGCAACGTTTCCCCGCACGGCAATATCAGATAGAAAGCGATAAAAGAAACTTCTTCCTACGATTCGCCGCCTGTTTCGGACAGTTTCTAATGGCACATGATGCCACGATCAGCTACCGAAACCTACCATTAAAAATCTACGAGTTGACAAGGTACTCATTTAGACGAGAGCAATCCGGTGAGCTAACAGGATTGCGTAGACTCCGAGCGTTCACAATGCCAGATGTCCATGCGTTAACATCGGATATGGACATGGCCATGGACGAGTTCAAAATCCGTTTTGACCTATGCCTTAGTGTTTTAGAGAACATCGGCATAGAAAAAGACGATGTAGAAATGGCATTGCGTACAACCAAGGATTTCTACAGTAAGAACAAGAAGTTCATCCTGGACTTGGTAAAAAAAATGGGGAAACCTATATTGCTAGAGATGTGGGATGAAAGGATATTCTACTTCATACTCAAATTCGAGTTCAACTTTGTTGACCTATCAGACAAGGCATCAGCGCTTAGCACGGATCAGATTGATATAGAAAACGGAGAAAGATATGACATCAAGTTTACAGATAAAAACGGGGAAACCAGACATCCATTGATACTACACTGCAGCCCATCAGGTGCAATAGAGCGAGTAATATATGCACTACTTGAGAAAGAAGCAATAAGAATAAAAAAAGGTCAGAAACCCATGCTTCCAATGTGGCTATCACCAACCCAGATCCGGTTCATACCAGTAGGTGACGAATACATTGATGACTGCAAAACCTTTATTGATGAGTTAAACAACATATCAGAATACCATCAGATTAGAACAGATATCGATGACCGTGAACAAAGTGTAGGACGAAAAATCCGTGACGCAGAAAAAGAATGGATACCAATAATCATAGTAGTCGGTGAACAGGAAAAAACCAGTAAAAAATTCATACCACGATTCAGAGATATAAAACTTGGTGATAACAGCAAAGGATACACCCTAGGTGACATTCATGAATTAATAATAAAACAAACCAAAGGCTTCCCACAGGAACCAATACCATTATCTATGTTATTATCAAAAAGACCAAAATTCAAAGGATAAAAAAATATTACAAATTTTTTCCAACAAACCCTTAAAAACCTTCTTATTATTACCCCTCCTATAATATGGGGAGGATTCTTTATGATCGATCAAAGAAAAATCCAACAACTCATACAAAACTATGATACAAAAAACATAACTATCGGGGTTCTTGGAGGGCACTCCGGGCTTGATGTTTGTCGTGGAGCAAAAAAACATGGATTCAAAACCCTTGCAGTATGCCAGAAAGGACGGGAAAAAACCTACACCCAGTATTACAAAACACGCAGTGATAGACGAGGATGCATAGATGAGACCATAGTTCTTGACAAGTTCGCGGATATAACCAAACCCAAAGTTCAGGATGAACTAAGAAAACGAAACACAATTTTCATCCATAACCGTTATTTCTGGGTATATTTCGATTTCAAAGACATAGAAAACAACTTTTTGGTCCCTATTTTTGGAACACGAAGTATGGTAAAACTCGAGGAACGAGACGTTCCAAAGAACCAATACTACTTGCTTGATAAAGCAGGTATAAGGTATCCTCGGATTATAAAATCTCCAAAGGACATTGACACCCTGGTTATTGTTAAAGTAAACGAGGCAATACGTGGTTATGAACGAGCGTTTTTCTATGCAACAAGCTATGATGATTACAGGAAAAAATCAGAGGAACTGTTGAAGAAAAAAATGATAACAAAAGAAGCTCTTAAAAAAGCAGTAATTGAGGAATACGTGATCGGCGCTCAGATTAATTTCAACTATTTCTACTCAGTAATTGATGATGAGCTGGAGATTATGGGTACTGATACACGTCGTCAAACCAATCTTGATGGCCTACTTCGTCTACCTGCTAATGAGCAACTTGAGGTTTTAAAATATTTGAAACCAAAAATGATTGAAACAGGTCACATAGCAGCAACAACAAAGGAAAGCATCATCGAAAAAATATTCACACTTGGAGAGAAATTTGTGAAAACCACACAAAAAGAATACCCACCAGGGATCATAGGGCCATTCGCACTTCAGGGTGCGATTGCTGCTGACAAAGGAAAGGAAGAAATGGTAGTATTCGACGTTAGCATGCGTATTCCTGGTAGCCCGCTTACTCGTTTCACACCACACACGGGTTACATGTACGGTGAATCCATTAGTTATGGTGAAAGAATAGCAATGGAAATCAAAAAAGCAATAAAACAGAACAGACTCAAAGAAATTGTTACATAGATAAACATTTTTTTAATTTAATAATCACCCAAACCTATTTTTGTTACTATAGTAACATAATATATAAATATTGAATAAACCTATCATAAGAAATGGGTAATTAAACCATGAAAAAAAACAACAAAACACTGATTATGCTGATATTTATAATGCTGATAAGCTCAACAATGTTAACCTCAGCTAGTTACATTAAATCTAGCAATCAAACAACAACTTTGGAAAACGATACCGCCGATTGGACGGTAATGTTTTATCTATGTTGCCAGAACCATATCTCATACGAGGCAGATAAAGTAATCAACGACCTTTTAGAGATAGGCTCAACCAGTGATCTCAACATTATAGTTCTAAAAGATCAAAATAAAGACAATGACTCGAGACTATACTACATAGAAAAAGACAACCTCCTCAATCTAAACCCGGTTTATGAATGGCCAGATGAGTTGGATATGGGAGACCCAAACACGTTAAAATCTTTTATAAACCTTGTAAAACAAAATTACCCTGCTGAGAACTATGCCCTGTATCTATTATCAGACATGGGCAGTGGATGGCAGGGTATACTACATGACTCAGGAAACCCTAACCATGGGATACCGCTTATGTCAATACCAATGTTCGCAAATGTTTTCAAAGAAACAACAACTAACAATTCTGATAAAATCGATGTACTAATTCTAAACCCATGCGTATGTGGGATGATAGAAACCGCATATGAACTATCACCATACATTGATTACCTTGTTTTCTCAGAGGAACACATGTTAGAAGACCTGGATAAAGGACCAGAGTACATACTTCAATACAAGGAATGTCTTTCAAATCTAAAAAACAACACAAACATGTCACCAGAGGAATTCGCACTATGTTTCACAAATTCCTATAACCCTGTAAGTTTCTCCATGTGGGTTTTCTATGCATATATGATACTAGTAAAAAAAGGAGAATACCCGCCATTCGTCAAAGTATTATCAGATATTTTAACAAAAATCTTCAATTCACTGCCAAACAAGGATTATCATATTGTTGAAATTAAAACAACACTCTCAGCTATAAACCTTACACGTATAGAGGATTTAGTTAACTCATTTAGTGACCTAGTATCACTACTTGTTTTACATCAGGATGACAAGGATATTAAAAATTGTATAAAAGATGCCCGAGGCAAGGTAAGGGAATATGGTAAGTTTTATTATAAAAACCGTGAGACTGCTCTTTATTATCTGAACTTCCCAATGGAAAAAAGAGCTTTTGACTCGTTTATAGATCTGTATAATCTCCTAGAGTTGATTAATCAAACCTGTTCAACACTGACAATTAAAAACGCATGTGAAAAAGTTATGACAGAACAAAAAAACACAGTGATAGCGAGTAAGGCTTTGCAGGGTGATCCATCGCATGGTCTGAGTATTTATTTCCCTGAGAACAAAAACCTATATAACAAATATCTTTGGGATGACAAAATAACATACAAATATGAAGAACTCAATTTTTCAACCATGACACACTGGGATGATTTCTTAAAACTATTTTTAAACTAAACATCTAATTATTCTTTCTTCAGTGATAATCATACCTACTGGTACATCATGCTTTTTTGCTGGTATTTTATCAACTATTTGAAACTCAAAAGCCAGAGCGATAACGGTTTTATTTTTTGTTTTCTCCAGCAGTCTGTCATAGTATCCCTTACCATGCCCCATCCTGTTACCACATTCATCAAATGCTACACCTGGTACAATGATAAGGTCAACATCATCAGCAGATATCTGTCTTATTTTATCCTGCTTTGGTTCAAGTATCCCATATGAACTAATATGTAGATCCATCCAATCCTTTAATTCTGATAAACTCAGACTGCAATCCTCAGTGTTGCTGATAGGGACTACTACCTTTTTGTTTTTCATTGCTTCTCTGATCATATCATGAGTGAACACTTCACCATTATATGAAACATAAAAAAGAACACTCTTTGCTTCTCTGTATTCCTTTAGATTGAATAGTTTTTCTTTTATTTCTTTTGTTTTTTTTCTTTGTTCTTCTTTACTTTGTTTTCTTCTTTTTTCTTTTGTTTTTTTTCTAATGTTTTCTTTCATCGTTGATAATTGTTATATTGTTTTAACATGAAAACCTTGTGGAGAAAAATATATATAGTTTATATGCCCACTAATAAATAATAATATTTAAAAAGAGTTGAATTAGTTGAAGAATAAAGCTATTAAAATAACAATAATTGGAGTTTTTCTTATTTTACTAATTTCTAGTTTTAATATTACGTTAGGTAGCAATATACATTTCAAAAGAGAAAAAAACGTAAATTGTTTTAAATTTCTTAAACTCCCACCAAATTTGAAAAAAGGAGACATATTTTTCTGTGATACAAAAGATGGATTTAATGAAGGTTACTCAAATGACCATTGTGGAATATATCTTGGATATAACTTATTCATTCATGCAGCACCTAGAACTCCATACTATTTTGGCCCATATAAAGGAGATACACGGGGTGTGGTAATCACTCATAAATTCCTCCTTAATTTATATTGGAGGAATATTACATTTGGCTATGTGACAAATGCAACTAAAGCCCAAAGAGAAGGTGTAGTAAAATGGGCTTTATCCCAATGGGGTAAACCTTATCAGTGGAGTGTTAGAAGATTTGATAACTTTCAAAGTGATTGGGCTTGTCCTAATCCTGAGGGAGTTATGACTGATCCTTATGGTAATACGTTTGTTGAGGAATACCCTGATTATTGGTATTGCTCAGAATTTGTTTGGGCAGCATATCTTAGTCAATCAGAAGATTTAGATCTTGGTTCTGTTTGGTTTGAAGATTACGAAAAAGGATGTCATCATTGTATTGTTTGGCCAGGAACTATACGTGATGATGAGGATGTAACTTTATATCCTGAAATTTAGTATTTTTTTCTAAATTTTTTTCCATTTTATTGTTTTTTTTATAATTTCATGGATATTTGCATGTTTTGTTAATAATAAAACATAACATTTATATATTATAGATAACATAATTATATAGTTTTGAAAAAACAGGGGAAAATAGATTATGAAGAGGAAAATAATGGTTTTTGGAATTATAAGCATGCTGTTAGTTCTCGGTTTTTCAACGATGTCTATTTCTGCATCAAAAACAGACGTAGTAACAATATCTGGAAACACGATAACTGTGGATGATGATGGAGATGCAGATTACACCAGCATACAAGAAGCAATAGATAATGCGAATGAAGGCGACATAATATATGTCTATAGTGGGGTATACAGTGAAAAACTAACGATAAGCAAAAACTCGTTGAAAATAATCGGTGAAAACAAGGATAACACGATAATCAATGGAGCCGGAGAGGGAGATGGTCTGGTTAAGATAACAGCAACTGATATTGAATTCACAGGGTTCAAATTTGATGACATACACGGTAATGCAGCGAATATGGTTTGCCTTAAGCTATCTGAAGCATCTAATAACAAGATCTATGACAACATATTTGAAGAATTCACTTACAGTATCGAAATGGTAAACAGTGACAACAATATAATCAGAGATAACAGTTTCATCGGTCATAATACCCAAGGTACATATTGTTTATATCTCATTGGAGATTCTGATGGAAACACTGTAAACAACAATTACATAGAAAACTACCTGGTTGGTATTAAAATAAATGGTAAGGAAGATTTATCAAAAGCAGAAAACAACCAAATTTATTCAAACGATCTATTCAAAAATGGTAAATCAGCAATTGATGATGGAAAGGATAACATCTGGTATACCAGCTACCCGATTGGTGGTAATTTTTACAAGGAATACAAAGGTGGAGATATCAAAGAAGGAGTAAACCAAGATGAAGACACTGATAACAACGTTGGTGATGGAATCGGCGACGAAACATTTACTATACCTGGTACAGCTCAAAGTGTTGATCATTATCCTTTAAGAAAAGGAGAATACCCGGAGATAATTAGCATATCTGGACCTCAAAAATGTACAATCAGCAGTAACTTGGCTCGTAGGGTTTATAGCTATACAATTGAGGCAAAGGATTTACAAGGAGATTATATTTATTACAATATAGACTGGGGAGATGGAACATATACGCCTTTCTCACCAATTTTTTGGAAAGATTTTTGGAAAACAGATCAAAACCCAAATGGTGATGGAACGCTTGTAATTGTTCCGCATGAATGGTGTAAAACTGGGAGGTTCACTGTAAAAATAAGAGTATGTGATGATATACCGTCAGATGATGAAAAAAACATCCATATTAGTAAAACTTATACTTATGACGTAGTTGTTACAAAAAATATTACACCTAAAAACAGTGTATATAGCTTGTTTAGTAATTTTTTAGTTGAATTCCCACTTCTCCAAAAAGTACTAAACATCAATATTTTTTAATTACTGTTAAAAATAAAAAAAAAACACTTTTTCTTTTATTTTTTTCCTAAATTTTTTTCATAAAAACTATTTCTGTTAATGTCCAAGAGACAGTTAGGTATAATTATCCCCGATATACTTAAATAGAAAACTTATAATATTAAATATTTATATTGATACTTATATAAATGAGTAGGGGGTAACTATGTTTATGATGAAAAAAACCTGTGTAATATTAATAATCTTAACACTAGTCAGTAGCTGTTTTATCAGCGTATCATCTTTTAAAATAAATGAAATAAGTACAAAAACCAACAATTCTGATTCCGCTAGTTTACCTGAATGGTTTATTGGCAACCACTGGAAATATGATATGAACTTTGTATTCAAACAAAATGATGATCTAAAAGTCGATGCAAACATTAACAACATGTATGCAACAGTAGGCAGTGTAGATGTGATAGATAATCAGGTAACTTACACCCTGCTTTTATCAGGTATAATCAGCGGAAGTATGACTCTCCATATTTTAAATCTGGATATAGATGTTGGTGCATTCAGAGGAGATCTTGGTGGAAAAGCACTAATATGTAAAAGTAATCTTGCAATAAAAAAATTTGAATTCGATGTACACGGCACTGTCGACATACCAATAATTGGCACTCAAACCTTGGATTTCATTATGACCATGGATTTCGATCCATATTTTGATTTCTTTAACTTCCCAATCAGCCCAGATGAGGACACATGGGATGTAAAAATAAACGATGCAACTCTTTCTGCATCTGTTGATGTACATATACCATTGGGTCAACATGAGTTTGAGACTCATGGTGATTTCAATGATACTATGACTTTTAAAGATATTAAAACTGTGAATGTTCAAGCAGGTCAATACACGGCTTATAACTTTAACGGTTCACTTGGTGATCCTTCTGATCTGTATTATGCTCCAGATGCTGGTTTCCTTGCTAAACTGGATGAAGTATTAGACTGGCCAGCAGATGATGATACGCATATAGAAGCTGAGTATCATCTTGAGCTTCTTGACACAAATTATGATATTAGTAATAAACCTCCTAATACCCCTGTTAAACCCACAGGTTCAACAGAATGCCTAGTTGGGGAGGAATACAGTTACACGTCTCATACAGCTGATAATGAAAACGATAAAGTTTATTACTGGTTTGACTGGGGAGACGGTACTAATAGCGGCTGGCTAGGACCATACGGCTCAAGTGCTGAGGCTACTGCTAGTCATCGATGGCTGCAGAATGGGATGTACAATGTAATCGTGAAAGCAAAAGACGCCTCTGGTATAGAAAGCAGTTGGTCACAACCATTTCCAATTGTTATAAAAAATGAGAAACCAGCTGTTACAATCCTGATGGATCAAATAACAGCTAAAGATGGTCTCGATATAGCGCCACCTTTTGGTGATGATCTACCTGAGCTTTATTACCGTGTTCAAGCAGTATCAAATATCCCCGATTCTCCTGGTGTTAAAACCTCTGAGGATTTTAATCATAACACCAAAAACGGGGAGTACAGCAATGATCATGATGACTGGTTTAGTAGTTACAGCTGGAGTCCTACGAAGGAACATGAGTTGCTTGTTTGGACAAGGTTTGTTATACTCACTGTTAAAGTTATGGAGTACGATGGTGGCGGTGGCGATGACCTAGCGGATGTTAGCGGTTGTGATTACCCTGATGTAAATGGTAAAGATAACAATATCGCGGATAAACGCGGAGCAGTATGGCATGGAATCTACGACATGGGATCAACAGACCCATACCCACTTTACACATACAATCCAAACCCAGACGACTACAGGGATTACTGGGTTCTGGACGATGGATACTATGTTATCCGTGGTGATGATCCACCGGATAACAGTGTCGGCGGGGAGGATCTTTTCAGCCTCGAACAAAACGATGCACAAGCAAAATTCGCAATATATGATGACTACGGATTACCAACGGCAACAGCGAAAATAATTACACAAACAGAGGATCACAGACCTGGTAAAACAATACAATTCAGCGGAGCAGTAAAAAATGGTACAGCACCATACACCTGGCAATGGGATTTCAATGACAAAGGTACAACCTCCAACCTGCAAAACCCATCATATACATATGACAAAACAGGAGTTTACAACATTAAACTAACCGTCGCAGATGGATACGGAGAAAAAACCACATCCAACATCCAACTAACCATAAAAAATGAAAACCCAAGTCTTACAAACAGCAGAGTAGAACACACAGGTAAGGGTGAAACATCAGACACGTTCACTTTTTCAGTGTTTTACATGGATGGAGATGGTGATATTCCAACAGTTAAAAAAGTCTTCATAGATACTAGCTCGTACACTATGCAGGGAGATGGTTGCAACATGGAATACACATACAGCATAACAGGTAGTCAACTAGGATCCGGGGAACACACGTATTATTTCAAATTCGAAGACTCCTATGGTGGGAGCGCTCAGACAGAGAAACAATCATTCGATGTTAAAAAAGGAAAATCACATGCTGCACCGTTACAGTTCACCCTGGAAAAACTGTTTAACAGTATGCCATTGCTTACAAAACTCATAAACACTTTTTTCCTTTTTTAAAACCCTGTTTTATTTAAATTTATAACGAAATATCTTTATTTTGTAATATTTGTAAGTGTTTTGTTAATTATCAAACAAAGAACTAGTTTTTCTGTTAGTATCCTAACATAATATTAATATAACCCGGAGGTGTAAATTCTACTGGTATGGTAGAAGAAGATGAGGTGAATTAGATTATGGGAAAAAAATTGTTACCATTGATCATCACTTTGATGATATTTTTTGGAGGCTGTAGTGTCATGGCAAACCATGTTGAAAAAAACATAACAGATGATGACACTGTTTTTTGTTATGTTGACATCTCTGAATTGCAGAGACAAGCGGAACAGGAAGGCTGGAGTTTTACCATTGGTGAAAACTCGGCTACTAGTAGGCCTTTTAGTCAGCTTTGTGGTCTGATAGAGCCTGAGGATTGGGAGTCTGGGGGTCGTTTCGCGGGTTTAATACCCTCTGAGGGTTTACCACAGAAATACGACTGGCGTGAAAAAAATGGTTGCACTGGTATACGTGACCAGGGGCAATGTGGTAGCTGCTGGGCTTTTGCTACTGTTGCACCGTTGGAGAGTGCTATAAAAATAGAGGATGGTTACAATGTTGATCTTTCTGAGCAGTGGCTTGTCAGCTGTAACACTTATGGTTATAGTTGTGCTCATGGTGGCTGGTTTGTTCATGAGCTTCATAAGGGTACATTGGATGAATGCGGACGGACTGGTGCGGTTTTAGAAAACGACTATCCGTATACTGCTTCTGATAGTAGTTGTAAATGTAATGATGATTATTCTCATGTGTATGTTATTGAGGATTGGGCTTATGTTGGACGTAGGAACAATGTTCCCAGTGTTGATGCGATAAAACAAGGGATTTATGATCATGGGCCGGTTGCTTGTTGTGTCGCTGTTGATAATGCTTTTACTGCGTATAATGGTGGTGTTTTCAATAAGGATAACCCTGGGCGGATTAATCATGCTGTGGCTCTTGTCGGCTGGGACGATACTAAGGGTAGCAATGGCGTGTGGATATTGCGTAACAGCTGGGGTACAGACTGGGGGATTGATGGTTACATGTACATTGAATATGGCTGCAGTAATGTTGGTTACGCGGCGAACTATATCACAGGTTACTCTGAGATATCTGGTGAGGATGAGCATGTGACTGTTAGTGTTTATAAGATAACGAATCTCGGGCAATATGATCTTGATGACATTGATACGATTGCTGACCTGCGAGGTGGTGTTAAACCTGAATGGTTCTACCGTGTAGGGTTAAAAACAGGTAGCAGTCAGGAGTATGTGTATCATGAGAACAGGCACTCTTTTGAGGGTGAGGAAGGATTCTGGATATGGGATTGGAAATCAGCGCATACTTGGACGCCTAATCAGGGTCACCTGTTTAAAGCTGAGACGCCAGAGGTGGAGGTAACACTGAAGCTCATGGATGATGATGTAACAAGTGATGACCTAGCAGATGTAAGCGGTTACAACAACCCTGATAACAATGGTTATAATGATGATATACCTGATAAAAGAGCTGCGATATTCCATGGGACATATAGTCTGATAAGCAATTCTCTTAAAAGTTATGATTCTGGTAATCCTATTAAATATGATTACTGGGAAAAAGATGGGAATTACTATATCACCCGTGGGGATTTCAAACCTGATAGTAGTACTGGTGGGGAAAGCCTTCTTGATCCAAGTACCTGGGCGCAGAATGATGCCAAAATCTGGTTCAAATTAACAGATAGTTATGATGCCGGTCAATATGAGCCTGATATGAGTGTTACACCAGATGCCCTTGATTTCGGAAGCCGGGATAAGGGAACACATACTAGTAGTTTCCAGGTTAAAAACATAGGAACGCATGATCCGCATGATTGGGCTGAGCATGTTGAATGGACTGCGAGTGATGATAAGGGCTGGATATCTCTGAGTTCAACCTCTGGATCTGTTCGTGGTGGCAGCTATGATACTGTTACTGTTAGTATCAATACCAACAGCCTGGATTATGGGAAGTCATATTCTGGTAAGATCACAGTGTCCTATGGAAATGATAAGGAGTATGTGAATGTTAAAGTCAAGGTTGCTAGAAAGACGAAAACAGTTGATTTTTCTTCTTTTTTAGGTTTTTTCAGACTTGTTAAAACCCGGGTTCCTTTTTTATTATATTATATTCAAGATATGCTAGAGTATTCTATTAATTAACATTTTTTTTCTTTTTCTTCTTTAGAAAAGGGTATTTTTATGGAAAACTTTATATATTGTGATAAATAATATAAATAAGGATAAATAAAAAAACGTATCGAAAAGAAAAAAAATGGAGCTGAAAAAAATGAAACGAAAAAATATAATGAAGATAGGGCAAATATTCCTAGCAGCAATGTTAATTACAGTTACAATTTTTCCAATAACCTTAGGAAGCCTAGTAATAAATAACTCAAATGAAGAGCTAGAATCTACCGATATGAATATTCTGGACTCTGAATGGTGGAAATTGAAAATATCTGTAGATAGTAACCCCGGTAATCCAAGTTTATATTTTAGGAGAGTGCCAAAGGGTACATCAGAAGAGATAAGTGTTACTTTCACAGTTGCCAATACTGATAACGACAGAACAATTGATTGGGATTCAGAAATAGTAAGTTTTTATTCGAAAGAAATTACTTATGAAGATTTCCTGGTTGATAAAGATTTTAGATTGAGCCCTACAAGTGGAACTCTGAAGCCTGGTAAATCCCAGACGGTGACAATGACATTTGATTTTGATAAAGAAACTAACGGAGAGGAACTGCAAAAATTTGCCTTTGCTCTAAAAGTATATGATAAAGATCTAAAAGATCTTAATTATGATAAAGCTAATATTATTGTCCAAACGAATGGTTATTACAAGAGTCGAAGTTTATCTCACTCAGACGTCTTTCCAGGGTTATACAGTCTTCTACAGGCACGTTTCCCGCTCATGTTTACATTGTTACAAAGACTTCCACTGTTCTAACTTTGTAATATTAATTAGGATAAATAAAAATATATTGGAAAGAAAAAAAATGGAGCTGAAAAATATGAAACGAAAAAATGTAATGAAAATAGGGCTAATAATAAGCATAGCAGCAATGATGGTTTTTTCAACATCAATAACTGTTATGGGAAGTAAAATGAAAAATGAACAAGAGACTGATAACTGTGAGATCGGAATTATATCATCGATTAAAATCGGTAAAGCATATTTATGTGGTGATCCACATGATTATAATGAAAATGATATTTATGTAAATTTTTATAGTCTTGATGAGCAGGATGTAGGCGAAGGTACAGATGTTGACGTTCAGGTTGATTATGAGTTTCATGCTAATGGAGGCAGAGATAGAGTGTACTTATATCTTAGAGATGCTGACACTTATCAAGAAGTTTCTTATAAAACAACCAATGATGGCGACGATTTCAGTGGGACTCTTACACTGCCTGACGTACAAATGAGACCAGATGATTCCTACAAATTTCAAGTAAAAATAGTATGGAAAGACGACGATTCTGGATGGGGTTATACGCCTTGGGTTGTTTATGATACGGGTTACAAAAGTAAGACGATAGATACAATGCCTGGCTATCCAGAATTATCTGTCCCCTCAGAAGTAGAGAGATGGAATCTGCCAAAGGTTAAGGGTGCAATCAGCGCAAGTTTTAATGTACAAAACCTTGGCAGGGGTTCTATTCATTTTAAAGTAGAGCAAACATCTTGCCCAGACAGTGGTTCGGATTATAACATAAAAATCACACCAGATACTGGTTATGCTTCAAAGGATAGCCCTGTCACAGTAGAGTTAAAATGGCAAAATCCATCTTGGAAACATAATACCAATGAATGGACATTCAAAGTTACTAATATTGATAACCCAAGTGAATACAAAACAGTAGAGTTAACAATTGATTTTGAAACTAAAGCTAAATCAAAAGCAATGCCATTATACACTGTGTTTCAGGAGCGTTTCCCACTGTTGTTTACATTGTTTCAGAGTTTGTCAGTGTTTTAAATCTTTGATCTAAAACAATCTCTTTTTTTTCTTTTTTTAATCTAATTCCGTTCTGTTTTTCTTAGTATTAACTATTTTTAGCGAAACATTTATATAAATATTGTCTATAATTTTTAGTAACTTATAAACATAAAAGGAGCGGGAAGGAAGAATGAAAAGAAAAAAAATAAAAATATTAATCTTACTAATAACAGCCATATTAATAACATCAACAGTGACATATGGAAAAACAATAACCAACGAACCAGACAACATAAACATAAAATCATACACTGAAAAAACATTCACAACAAGCAGTGAAGATGACACACTATGGCGGTTAGACACAGACAGCTGGTATGACGCATGGTTTTATGGAGATGGAAACGCTGGAGACGACCCAGACTATTTAACAGTTGGACAAAGAATAACCGCATGGGGAATCTACAGGGACTGGACGGTATACAGAAGCGTTGTATACTTCAGCACATCAAGCATCCCAGATGATGTAGCCATAGTCGAAGCAAAACTAAGGCTATACGGAGCAGAAGACCATTCAGAGGATGACTTCAACATAATAATACAAAGAGGAAACCCACCACATATGTTCCCAAGCCGACCACCACGTGACAATGATTACGGAAAAGGCCTGTACACGGGTAACGGGGGACAAATGAGTTCAACAGATTTCAAAGTCAACGACTGGAACACTATCACCATGAGTCCCAGCTGGGTTTCAAAAGATGGCTGGACAAACCTAATACTACGATCAAGTAAAGATACTGCAGGAGTAGAAAACACACGTCAGGAATACATAAAATTCTACACATCCGAAGGCAGTAGCAACAAACCACAACTATACGTGAAATACACCCAACGCCCAACAGCAACAATGACAATAGACCCAACAGATGGTATAACAAAAACAGGAGGACACATAGTACAAATCAACTTCAAAGGCACTGGAACAGATGAGGATGGCACAGTAGTAGCATACAAATGGGAATCCAACCTAGATGGAATCATCAGCACACAAGACATATTTACAAAATATGCAACAGATCTATCAACAGGCAGACACATAATAACATTCAGTGTACAAGACGACCAAGGAGCATGGTCAACACCAGTAACACAAGAAATAGACGTGGAAAACATCAACTATAAACCAACAATAGATTTTTTCATGATAGACACTGAAATGATGGGATACGACCCGGATATAAACGCGGGACTACCAATATACTTCGCAACCTGCGCACAAGATAAAAACGGAGGCGGACTCAGCTTCCATTTATACTGGGATGACGGAACAGCTGACACAGTAACAGAATTCGGTAACACAAAATGTGCATATCCATATCATAGGTTCAAAAGAAGCGGAAGATACACAATAGAATGCTGGGCTGAAGACCCAGGTGGTCTAACCTCAGATAAAAAAACAATCAGTCTTCTAGTCGGACCAAAGGCAAAAACCATGCCATTACAAATGACATCACTCTTCAGATTCTTCCCATTACTCGAACAAATACTATCAGAACTAAACATACTATAAAAAATTCCATCCTTCTATTATTTTTTCAAATAAGCAGTATTAGAATAAAATAGATATTTATACTTGTTTTTTTATACCACAATTATAAAAAACCTAATGTTGTTAAGGGTATTGAAATAAAAAAAACATTATTCGTGGAAGAATTTTATGTGATAGAAATGTCGGGCGAGGGCATAGGTTTTGGTAAGGCTATTTTATTTAATGAGCATTTTGTCGTATACGGTTTACCAGCGATAGTATCCGCTATAGGCAAGTACACGATAGCAAAAATAGAACCCAGTGATAAATCTGGTTGGAATATAAACGACAACCGGAAGGCTACACCAAACTACAAAGAAGAAAAAATACAACAACAGAAAGACTCTATAAACAGAATGCTAAAAAAACTCAACATTGACCTGTCTAAACAGGGGATAAACATAACCCTTGATGGAACATTATACTGCGCTAGTGGTATAGGAGCAAGCGCGGCATCATGCGTAGCAATAACAAGAGCACTCTCACAACATTACAACCTTGATCTTTCTAATGAAGAAATAAACGAAACAGCCTACGAAGGAGAAAAAGGATACCATGGAACCCCTTCAGGGATTGACAACACCGCATCAACCTTTGGCGGACTAATATGGTTTGAAAAAACTGATAACAATGTTATGGATAGAATCACCATACATAACCCTGTAGAGGTAGTAATGGGGAACACGGGAAAAGTAGCAGATACCACTGCTGCAGTAGCAGGAGTTAAAGAACGAAAGGAGAAAAACCCTGAGAAATATGATCAAATATTTGACAGAGCAGAAAACATAGCCTACCTAGCAAAAGATGCATTCCAGGATGAAGACTATCAGGAACTCGGGAAACTCATGAATGAAAACCATAAACTACTGCAACAAATCGAGGTCTCATCCAGGGAGCTTGATTTCATGGTGAAACTAGCACGAGACAACGGTGCACTAGGAGCAAAACTAACCGGCGGTGGACTAGGAGGAAACATAATAGCCCTAACACCCGGACGTGACCTGCAGGATACAGTCGCAAACGCTATAGAAAAAGAAGGATTCCAAACACTTAAAACAATCATTGGTGCGACAAGAAGCGGGGAATAAAAAAAGGAGGAATTTTTTTTTATGAATCTAAGAGATTTCCTAAGGAAACTCGAAAAAGAGGATAAACTTATTCGTATCAAAAAACCAGTATCTGTAGAATATGAAATCGCGGATATAATATACTCTCTTGACGAAAAACCAGTGATTTTTGAAAACGTAAAAGGCTATGATTTCCCAGTTTTTGCTGGTATAACCAGTAACCGTGATATAATCGCAGATGGACTTGGGATTACTAAGGATAAACTCCTGCTAAAGCTAGTGCAAGCTCTTCGTAAACCAATACCACCAACCATGGTGGATAACGCGCCCTGTCAAGAGGTAATAATTAAAGATCCTGATCTCTCAAAACTACCCATGTTGTATCACCTTAAAGGAGATGGGGGTAGGTATACCACTGCCACGGTTGCAACAATAAAAGACCCAGAAACCGGACGTAATGTTAGCTACCATCGACTGATGGAGATAGATAAAAACAAATGTACAGCACGACTAATCAAGAAAAGACAGACACGGATCACCTATGATAAAATCACTGGTGACCTGGAGATGGCAGTATGCATAGGCAACAGTGTACCAGTTATGATAGCCGCAAGCCTTGGCCCTCCACCAGGAGTAGATGAATTTAGCATAGCTAATGCTCTTGATGAAACCAAACTGGTTAAATGTGTCACAAAAAACCTTGAGGTACCAGCTGAATCAGAAATAGTAATAGAAGGCCGCCTCACACGTGATCTAGACCGGGAGGGACCATTCGTGGACCTGACTGAGACACGGGATTTCGAAAGACAGGAGCCAGTGTTCCTGGTTGACTGCATCACACACCGTAAGGATGCCATGTATCAGGCGCTCATACCTGGTCGTTTCGAACATAAAATACTCATGGGAATGCCCAAGGAACCAACTATTTATGATGAGGTCAGCAAGGTTGTAGACTGCAGAAACGTGTTGGTAACGATGGGTGGTGGAAGCTGGTTACATGGAATCGTACAAATCTGTAAGAAACACCCGGATGACGGGAAAAAAGCTATAGAAGCAGCATTTCAAGGTCATAAAAGCATGAAACATGTGACAATAGTCGATGAAGATGTTGACATTTACAACCCAAACGCGGTGGAATGGGCGATGGCAACACGATTCCAAGGAGATAAAGACATGATTGTTAAACCAGATCAACCCGGGAGCAGCCTAGATCCATCTGGGAAACATGAACCAGGTAAAAAAACACTGACAACAAAAATCGGTTTCGATGCTACAATACCTAGTGATGTTGACAAGAAAAAATACGAGGTAGTAAAATACCACAAGGTTGATATAAATGATTACCTCAGGTGAGGGAAAATACAAGATTTTTCTAAAGAAACAAGAGCTTGATGATGACCTAATATATATCCTGGGTGGCGGTGAGAAATCACATGTTGGCGGCATAGTAGTTTGTGAACCAGGAAAAGAAACCCAGGTTTTGAAACTAGAAGGACATTATGACTACATTGTCCTACAACCTATAGCTGAGGAGGCATGTAAAAAATACAAAACACGAGTAACTGTTCTTGGTGGTATACACATTGATAATGCCACAAAAAAGGAAATTCAGATAATTGTTGATAATTGTAAGGAGTTGCTAAAATGCATTTAACAAAAAATGAAGAAAAAATCCTAAACGGTGAACAAGGCGAAGTAATGGAACGAATGTTCCGACTACTTGTAAGACTCGGTGAGATCTATGATGCTGATAAAATGATACCAATAGGATCAGTACAGGTTGCAGGGGTATCCTACAAGTCCATTGGTGACCCCGGGACAGAATTCCTTGAGGATATGGCTTCTAAAAATGCAAAAGTCAAAGTTCTCACATATCTGAACCCGGCGGGTATGGACCTGGAAAACTGGAAAAACCTTGGTTTCCCAAAGGATTTCGCAAAAAACCAGCTAAGGATCATGAACGCGTTTAAAAAAATGGGAATAGTAGTAACATCAACATGTACACCCTATCTTGCGGGTAACCTGCCAAGGTTCCGAGAGCACATCGCATGGTCAGAATCCAGCGCTGTATCTTTCTCCAATAGCGTGATAGGTGCTCGTACAAACCGTGAAGGCGGTCCATCAGCACTTGCCGCGGCATTGTGTGGCGTTACACCAAACTATGGGCTACATCTCTGGGAGAAACGTCAGCCAACCGTTAAAATAATGGTCGATGCAGAACTAAAATACAACTCTGATTATGGAGCACTGGGCTGGTATGTTGGTAAACAAGTGAAAAACAAAATACCATACTTTACAGGAATTAAGGATGCAAACACTGATCAATTAAAGGCCCTTGGTGCTGCGATGGCGGCATCTGGCGCGGTAGCATTGTATCACGTGGAAGGTCTAACACCTGAGGCAGATCTGGTTAAAAGCAAAGGTTTAGAAAATATCTCTGTTGGAAAAAAAGAACTCAAAGAAGCATATAAAACTCTGAATACTGGTAAAAAACCAGATATAGTGATACTTGGATGCCCACATGCCTCACTTCGTGAGATATCATCTCTCGCTGAACGCTTGGATGGTAAACATTTGAAGAAACCAGTATGGATATGCACCTCGCGTATGGTGAAAGAAGCAGCAGAAAGGATGGGGTACAATGAGATCATTGCCAAGGCTGGTGGTAGCATTGTTGCTGATACCTGTATGGTTGTCAGCCCCATTGAAAAGATGGGATACAAAACAACTGGAGTAAATAGTGGTAAAGCAGCTAATTATCTACCTGGTTTCTGTAAACAAAATGTTTGCTTTGCTAATATTGATGATCTTGTGGAGGAGATGCTATGAAAGGACGAACAATTAGCCCTGGGAAAACCGAAGGAATTGCTATAGTTTCTCCTGAACCAATTGGTTTTTATGGCGGGATAGATGCAAAAACTGGTATCGTGATAGAAAAAGGACACCCTTTGGAGGGTAAAAAGGTTACAGGAAAGATATTGGTGTTTCCCTGTGGTAAGGGTTCCACTGTGGGTTCCTATGTGATTTATGGTCTTAAGAAAAATGGTGTGTCACCGGCGGGTATTATCAACAGTGAGACTGAGACTATTGTTGCCACAGGTGTGATCCTTGCTGGTATACCTTGTGTGGATCAGATAGATATTGGTAAAATCAAAGATGGTGACAAAATAATCTTAGATGCGGATAAAGGTTCTGTAGAACTAAAATAAATATTTTTTAGTGTCTCATATTCCAGATTGTTCCAACACCGTTGAGTTCTATCTCATGTAGCCCGTCATCATCTTTCCATGTGATGACACCATTCGCTGTGCATCTTCCTATCTTCATTCCTACATGTGTTAGTCTCTTCCAGGTGCGTCCTATGGTATTATCCGATTTAAGATTTAATTCAAGGTTCATCTCATAGCTTTTCATTAGTACCTCTAACGTCCCTGCCTGCGATTTGATACTAGTCTCAGATGGTATATTCAAAAGCGGGAAGATGCTATCTGATTTCTCAATCTTGATGTTAACATCGCTAAGTCTTGAGAGGGTGACACCATGATCTGTTGTTATCAGTGTTATTCCAAAAGGATTGATATTGTATGTTTTTGTTGATTTAACCTGCGATGTAAGATAGTAATTGCTATAGTAAACATTCCAACCGTTATCAAGTGTGATATGACACCAGTCCCAACCACGAATTAACCCTTTACTGATTAGACCAGAGGCCCATGTGTGCTCATGATGACCGATACCATTCACATGGTAATCAAAACCATCAATGTTTACTACTCCGTTTACCTCACAACCTATAAACACATAGCTAGCAATGGTCCCTTTTGAGTTATCAAGAAGCCGGTTACTATGAATCCAGAGAGGGCTACCAGGTGCAAAAAACTGTAAATCTATTTTTATAGTATGGTCTTTATCTATGTTATCCCCTTCAACATGTAAATGCCAATCAGGGGCTTTACCAGTAACATATGAGTTGTCAAATGAAACCTTGAAACCCATCTCTGAGGATGTAGCCCTAAGCGTGGGTTCTCTAAGTATCCCGAGAGATCTCTCTTTTTCAATGATTCCACCGTATTTATCACCATCAGGACTAAGGAGGGTTACAATTAGCATATCTGGTTTAAGCATGAAAAGATCAAGGCGGCTCATGTGATTGAAGCTGACACTGAGAGTCCAACCAGATAGTTCACTGTTTTTACCGAAAACTACAGTGTAATACCACCATTCACGGCTTATCAATAGTTTCGTATAATGAACCCCTTCATCTTCTGGTGTAACAGTTCTTTCAGGGCCCATGAATATAGATGGTGGTGGTATTTCTTTTGGTTTAAAAGTCCAACTGCCGAGTTCCTCCCCAGTTGGTTCATATCTGAGAATGATAGTCTCAAGGCAATTAACTATTTCATCACCTTCAAGTACATATTCTCCAAGACCAGAGCGATCGCAATCCCCGGTTATCTGAATATCTCTCCATAAAACCTTGGATGAAACATGTGAGACAATGAGTTTCTCATTTTCGTCATCCTGAATGAAATCTATATCTGGTGTCACAGGCGTTACTGGGTTTGGCACATAACCTGCTCTAAATAAAACAAATCCTGCGATGATTATCAGGGCTGCAATGATTACTGCATCGATCTTTCTGAATTTATGTTTCATGTCACACCAGATATTAATTATCTTACATTTATTATTTTTTGAATTATTTATTATTAAGTCTTTCTATACAACTGTTATCAAAAACCAATTTTATCTAAGAATGATGTAAAAACCGAGTTTTTTGAGAAAAAAATATATTTTAAATAATCAATCACACATTCCTTATTTTTAAAGCGACCTAAATCCACAACTTATTTCTCATAGTAGGGGAGATTATGAATAATGACATCTAAGAAACAAGAAGTCAAACTAATCCTTGAAGATGATTCAGTTTTCTGTGGTTACTCTTTCGGCGCTAAAAAAAATGTATCCGGCGAAGTAGTTTTCAACACAGGAATGGTTGGATACCCAGAATGCTTAACAGATCCCTCATACAGGGGGCAAATCCTGGTTTTAACATATCCACTGATTGGCAACTATGGAGTCCCAGGATATGAAAAAGATGAAAATCTGTTGAAATATTTCGAATCAGATCATGCTCAGGTTCAAGGCCTGATAATCTCTGATTATTCCAATAATTTTTTTCATTGGAACGCAAAAAGATCCCTATCAGACTGGTTGAAAGAAAACCATGTCCCAGGAATATTCGGTGTTGATACACGTGAACTTACAAAAAAACTACGTAAAAAAGGAACCATGCTTGGTAAAATCATGTATAACAATGAAAACATACCCTTTGAGTATCCCAACAGGAGGAATCTAGCCGCTGAGATTAGCATCAAGAAACCAGTTATCTATAAAAAAGGCCCCCGCAAGGTTATCCTGGTTGACTGCGGCTGTAAAAACAACATCATCCGTGCGTTCCTCAAACGGAATTTCACAGTAGTTCGTGTCCCATGGGATTACGACTTTCTAAATGAAAAAGCTGATGGGATAATACTTTCTAATGGTCCTGGTGATCCAACAAAATGCGTAAAAACTATTGAAAATGTTAAAAACGCCATGGAGAAAAACATTCCTATCCTTGGCATCTGCCTTGGATCCCAAATACTGGGTTTAGCAGCAGGTGCACAGACTTATAAGCTAAAATTCGGGCATCGTAGTCACAACCAACCCTGCCTGGAGGTTGGAACAAACAGGTGTTATATCACTTCGCAGAACCATGGATATGCTGTTGATTCAAAAAGTCTACCTGTTGACTGGCGTGAATGGTTCATGAATAACAATGATAATACTAACGAGGGTATTATCCACATTTCGAAGCCTTTTTTCGGAGCACAGTTTCACCCTGAAGCCTCCCCGGGTCCTGATGATACCGAGTTTTTATTTGACATGTTCATCCGAGCGATGAAAAAATGAACAAGAATATTAGATCTAAACCAAAAAAAGTCCTAATACTGGGATCAGGAGCGATACGTATTGGTCAGGCTGGAGAGTTTGATTACTCCGGTAGTCAGGCTATCAAGGCTTTGAAGGAGGAAAAAATCAAAACCGTGCTAATCAACCCAAACATTGCTACTATTCAAACCTCTGAATTTCTCGCTGATAAGGTGTATTTCCTCCCAATTGATGCATACTTTGTGGAAAAAGTCATCCAGAAGGAACATCCTGATGGAATCCTCCTGGGTTTCGGCGGGCAGACTGCGTTAAATGTTGGTGTAGAGCTCGCTGAAAAAGGAGTTCTAAAGAAATATAAAGTACGGGTTCTTGGGACCCCTGTCGAAGCAATACTTGACACTGAGGATAGAGATATTTTCGTAAAAAAAATCAAGGAGCTAAAACTGAAAGTCCCCATCAGCAAGGCGGTTACTAGTGTAAATGAGGCAGTAAAGGTTGCCGAGAATATTGGTTACCCTGTTATGTGTCGTATAGCTTATGCACTTGGTGGCCTTGGATCAGGTGTAGCAAGAAACAAAAACGAGCTTATAGAATTGACACATAAGGCTTTTTCATATACCAAACAGATACTAATTGAGGAATACTGCGGTGGTTGGAAGGAACTAGAATACGAGGTTGTACGTGACCAATATGACAACTGCATAGTTGTCTGCTCCATGGAAAACATTGACCCCATGGGTATACATACCGGGGAGAGCATTGTTGTCGCCCCCGTGCAGACACTAAGTGCCTCTGAGAATTTTAAACTAAGAGCCATATCTATAAAGGTGATACGTCGCCTTGGAATCATAGGTGAATGTAACATACAGTTCGCCTTGGATCCCAATTCTGAGGACTACCGGATAATAGAGGTAAACGCTCGTCTCAGTCGAAGCAGTGCACTAGCATCCAAAGCCACGGGTTACCCACTGGCTTTTATCGCAACAAAGCTTGCACTAGGTTACAGCCTGTCAGATATTGAAAACAGTATAACAAAGCAGACCTCCGCCTGTTTCGAACCCGCTCTTGACTACATAGTAGTCAAATACCCAAGATGGGATCTTCAAAAATTCAGAAAAGTCAGTCTGCAAATAGGCTCTGAAATGAAATCCGTAGGTGAAGTAATGGCCATTGGACGGAGCTTCGAAGAATCAATGCAGAAAGCCATACGTATGCTAGATGTAGGAATGAACGGCCTTGTCTGCAACCAAATACGGTTCAAAGACTTGCGGAAAGAACTAAGGGAACCCACTGATAAAAGAATGTTTGCTATAACCGAGGCGGTACGGCAGGGTTTCACAGTTGATGAAATCTACAAGCTTTCAAATGTAAACCCCTGGTTCCTATACAAGATAAAAAACGTTGTAGAAACCGAGAAAAAAATCAGTAAAAACACGCTTCAAAACATACCCAAAACACTACTTAGAGCGGCGAAACAAAAAGGTTTCTCAGACAAACAAATAGCCCTGTTGACAAAAAACACTGAACAAGGTGTTAGGAAAAAACGGAAACAACTTGGTATTGTTCCATTTGTGAAACAAATAGACACACTAGCAGCGGAATACCCTGCGAAAACCAACTACCTGTATCTAACTTACAATGGATCAGAGGATGACCTGGAATTCAAAAAGAAAAACCAGGTTGTTGTCCTCGGCGGTGGCGCCTACAGAATCGGATCATCCGTTGAGTTTGACTGGTGCTGTGTAAACTCCGTGGCAACACTTCGTAACATAAAATATAACACGATACTAATCAACTGTAACCCTGAAACAGTTAGCACAGATTACGATATCTGTGATAAACTCTATTTTGATGAACTCACATTTGAAAGAATCCTTGACATTTGTGAAAAAGAAAAACCACTAGGAGTCATTGTTTCAATGGGTGGTCAGATCCCTAATAATCTGGCGTTACCATTACATGATTCCGGTGTAAAAATCCTGGGGACATCACCCCAGTCTATTGATGGGGCAGAAAACCGGCATAAATTCTCAAAACTCTGTGACAACCTAAATATTGACCAGCCGGAATGGGAAGAGTTAACAAGTTTAGAAGATGCAGAAAGGTTTGCAGATCGGGTTGGTTACCCTGTGCTGGTTAGACCCAGTTATGTGCTCAGTGGCGCGGCGATGAGCATAGCTCTGAGTAAAAAAGAACTTAAACAATATCTGAAAAAAGCATCAGATATTAGTAAGGATTACCCTGTTGTAATAAGCAAATTTATAACAGATGCCAAGGAGATAGAGTTCGATGCAGTAGCCAGAAAAGGTGATCTTTTCTGCTATGCCATCTCTGAGCATGTGGAAAACGCTGGTGTTCACTCTGGTGATGCAACCATGGTGTTGCCCCCGCAGAGGACGTATCTTGAGACTATGAGACGTGTTAAAATCATAGCAAGGAAAATAGCTAAAAACCTTCAAATAACTGGTCCTTTCAACATTCAATTTATTGCTAAGGAGAATGATGTTAAGGTTATCGAGTGTAACCTTAGAGCCTCACGTAGTTTCCCATTTGTTTCAAAGGTTCTAAAAATAAATTTCATAGATCTGGCTACGAAAATTATCATGAATAAAAAAGTACCTGAGATTGATCGTTCATCTTTTGATCTTGACTATGTTGGTGTTAAAGCACCACAGTTTTCCTTCATGAGGCTTAAAGGTTCAGACCCGGTTCTTGGTGTAGAAATGGCCTCCACGGGTGAGGTTGCCTGTCTTGGTGATGATTTCAACGAGGCATATCTAAAGAGTTTCATCTCTGTTGGTCTTAGATTTCCGAAGAAAAATATTCTTCTATCTACAGGGCCTATAGACAGTAAAGCAGAGTTCCTGGAGAGCACAAAAATACTCAATGGGATGGGTTTTAAATTCTATGCAACCCGAGGGACTGCTGATTTCATGAGACACAATGGAATCGAAGCAGAAGTATTATATTGGCCTCTTGAAAATAAAGAGCCAAACACTTTGAGTTATATTGCTGATAGAAAAATAGATCTAGTAATAAATATCCCGAAGAACATTGAGAAAGAAGAACTAGATAATGATTACCTCATCAGGAGGAAAACAGTTGATTTTGATGTTCCACTTATTACTAATTTACAGCTTGCTAGAAGATTTGTTGAAGCAATGTCTAGGACTTCTTATGATGATTTAAAAGTTAAAAGCTGGGGTGAATACAACTAAACTTTTTTTTATTTTGTTTTAATAATATGCTTTTAATGTACATAATTCAACAGTTGCACACCCATATACATATCTATCTGCGAAAAAGGCACTTAAAAGACCAACTTATTCTTCTAACATAGCTATAGATGGGAAGGGATGAGAAGCCCAATTTTTGGATATAGAGATACCCATCCAATTACCCCCTCTAAATCACCTCTTCTCTCTTCCCATTATAACTTATTTTCTTATCACAAAATTATTATTAAATAGATGTTATACTATTATTGTCAAAAAAGGGGTATTTCGGAGATATATTTATGAAAAACAATAAAAAAATCATTACCGTGAGTATCATGGTGTTTTTAGTAATAGCGGCTAATCCTATTGCTAGTGGAGATTCTACAGATGATGAGGATGATATTGTTATGATTTTTATGTTTTCTAAACCAAAAATCGAAACAATAAACACTTTTTATGATAGAGTGACAATTGATGGTCTTCCTAATACACATGATTCAGGCCGGCCTTGTCTACCGTTTAAACCATTGAAAATACTGTTGCCACAGGGCAAAACTGTTAAAAATATAAATGTACAAGCTGGTGAAAGTTTTGTGTTTTGCGACAACTTCGATGTGGAGGTAGCTGGGTATAACTGTCCTCTAAGTAAAGTTTCTAACAGTGAAATTGTTAATTCAGTTTCTAATTACGATAATGCTGTTTTTGAGGAGGTAGGAACTTATATCTGTCGCGGTTTCCCAATTCTTCATTTGAATCTGTACCCTGTTAGATATGAACCTGAGACTGGGGAGCTCTCTTATTACAATAATATGGAGGTTTTGGTTGAAACTGAGGATTCGAATGTTAATAGTGCTCTCCGAGGTCTTCCTGAGGATTATGGTCTTGTAAGTGGTATCGTTGATAACCCAAGTGTTGTAGATACATATTCAGAGTATGATGGTGAATCTTCTTTTGTTGAGGATTATGAATATGTGATTATTACAAGTGAAAGATTTGCAAACTATGATGGAGAATATTCTTTTCAGACTTTAGTTGATTCTAAAAAAGCAAAAGGTGTTACTGCAGGGATTGTAACAGTTGAAGAAATAATAGGTAGTCCTTCTTTGTATGGAGTGAACGGTATCTGGGGTGATAATAACCAGGATAACCCATTTATTAAGTATATTATTTACAAAAACCTGGATTATTTTGATGATACATCTGCTATGATCCGTAACTTTATTAGACATGCATATATGGAATGGGGAACAGAATATGTGTTATTAGCAGGTGATGCTGATAAAATAAACTCTGAGGATAACATTGTTCCTGTTCGTGGTCTTTTTGCTAATGAATCAGGTTTACCCCTAATGAATGGTGAATGGTCTGAAGAGGAGGATGACATTCCATCTGATGTTTATTATGCCTGTCTTGATGGGAGCTTTAACGTTGATTTAGATGAGCATTTCGGTGAAAGTAAAGACCGTTGCACTCATCATTCTAAATCTGATGAAGCTGATCTTTATGCTGAGGTATATGTAGGTCGTGCATGTGTGGACTCTGAGGAAGAAATCAGTAATTTCGTACGTAAAACACTAGTATATGAGCAAACTGGTCATGAGTATCTCTCTGAGATACTTTTTGTTGGTGAATATCTAGGTTTCGAAGGTCTTGGTAGATGGGGTGGCAACTTTAATGATGCGTTTATAGAAAAAAATTTGATCCCTGGGAGTTACAATATTGCCAAGTTTTATGATAGGGATTATCCGAGAAACTATTGGTATCCCTATGAAATACTTGATTTAATTAATAATCTTAATCCTCATATTATTAATCATGTTGGTCATGGTAATCATAATTATATGTTAAAAAACTATGATACTACAATGACTCTCCTTGAGAATGATAATTATTTCTTTATTTACTCTCATGCTTGTCTTGTCGGTGCCCTTGATAACTATAACTGTTGGGATGGTTTCCAAGAATCTGATTGTATAGCTGAGGTTCTAACCTGTGAGATGAGTACTGGGGCTTTTGCCTGTGTTCTTAACTCCAGGTATGGTCTTGCTTCTGAGGATAGTGTCAGTGCACCTTCTGGTTATTATGATGAAAGTTTTTTTAGGGCTTTATTTACTGAGAACATACATCAGCTTGGTCCTGCTAATCATTACTCTAAGGAGTACTATGTTAACCGTATTGATGAAAATGGTATGAGATGGTGCTATTATGAGACTAATTTATTTGGTGACCCTGAGTTAAGTATTAAGGATGCTAATTATGCGCCTGATGTTCCTACTGTTGATGGAAAAAAACAGGGAAAAGCTGGTATACGCTATGATTTTTCAGTTACTACTGTTGATCCTGATGGTGATGATGTTTTTTATATGATTAAACTTGATGAGGAGGATCAAGATTGGAGGGGTCCATATCATTCTGGGCAGACGGTTAATTTTTACCATATCTGGCAGGATCAGGGGGATTATGATATTAGTGTTAAAGCAAAGGATAGTAAGGGTGCTGAGAGTGATTGGTCAAAACATGATGTGAGTATGCCTAAGGTAAAAACTGGGTATATGTCATTATTTGAGGGTTTTCGTTTTAGTTTTTATAGGGTTGTTCGGTTGTTAGAACAGGTTTTTTCTATTTTTTAATTTTGACATAATTACACAAAAGATTTAAATACTATTATTTACAAAGTATAACATGGAAAAGGTGGTGAAACAAAAAATGAAAATAGTCAGCGAAGTCAAAACCCAACAAGAATTCAACGAAATGAAAATCATCATGGAAATATTCGTTGTAAACAACAGAATTCGCCAGCTAGCGGAAATGGCATAGAAACAAAACCTTTTCCCTACCACTCTTTTTTTCAATAAAATTTTCCCTCAGATAAATATTTATTCTACATTTATGAGAATATTAATAACACACTTATAGATTACAAAACAACCGGCTGAGGGGGTAGAATTATGGTAAACAAAACAGAAATTGAAACAATATTCTCAGAAGAGCTACAATGGATAAAAAACCAAAAAACAAGAGAACAGGTAATAAACGTCTGGTATGAAGCAGCCAAACGTGGAAACTGGCAAACCATAGAAGATGCACCATTCACCCTTTTAATAGATAATTCTGGGAAACTAACAGAACACACAAAAAGAGTAACCAAACTAGCAAAAAACGTATTATTAACAAGAAAAGAAAAAATAAACCAAGATTACCTAATAGCAGGAGCAATACTACACGATGTAGGAAAACTTTTAGAATACGAAAAACAAGGAAACAAATACGTCAAAGGCGAATATGGAAAAAAATTCCGCCATCCCGTATCTGGAGCCCTACTAGCAAAAGAACTAGGACTACCAGATGAAATCGTCCTAATAATTTATGCTCATTCACATGAAGGAGACAAATTAGAAAGATCCCCTGAAGCAGTAATAGTAAATCATTGTGATTTCATAGATTTTGAAATAAAGAAATCACTGGTGAAATAAAAATATGAAAACAAAAAATACTGCTGGGAGAACAGTGGAAACCTCCATATCTGGAAAAGAATTTAAACCATTTTCTGGAGCAAAAAAATACAGCTACAGCTCAAAGGTTACAAATCTACAAAACGCATTAAAAAAATGCGGTCTGAAAGATGGCATGTGTCTTTCTTTTCATCATCAACTACGAAATGGTGACTATGTTGTAAACCAAACACTAGAAGCAGTACGGGAACTAGGAGTAAAAAACATAATGATGGCACAAACAGCTATCTTTAACGTACATGAACCAGTGATCGATTTCATCAAAGAAGGCATAGTAACCCGTATAGAGGGTAGCATCAATGGTGTTGTTGGAGATTATATCTCAAGAAACCCACTGTTCTACCCTGTGGTTCTACGCTCACATGGGGGAAGATGGGGGGCAATAAAAACAGGGGAACTCCAGATCGATATAGCTGTCATAACTGCATCAGCCACGGATGAAAGAGGAAACGCCACAGGAATAATTGGAAAGAGCGCATTTGGACCAATAAGCTACTCCCAAGTAGACGCTATGCATGCCAAACATGTCATAATCGTAACAGATAACATAGTTGATTATCCTAACAAATACCAGGAGATACAAGAACGACATGTTGACTACATAGCTCAAGTAGATCAAATTGGAGACCCAAAAAACATAATGTCAGGGACAACAAAAATAACAGAAAACCCTATGAAGCTACAAATAGCACATGACTGCGTAGACCTCATGGACGCAGCAGGACTCATCAAAAACGGTATGATATTCCAATCAGGAGCCGGAGGAATATCCCTGGCAGCGATGAAATACCTAGGAGAACGATTAGAGGAAAAAAACGTAACTGCCTCTACAGCAACAGGAGGGCTAACAAAACTAATATGCGACATCTACGAGGCTGGGCGTGTAAAAAACATATACTACTCACAAGTATTTGATGACTACTCAGTAAAATTCATACAGAACAAACTAGGACTACCAGCAGATATCGGACACTACGCAGATCCCACATCAAAAGGACGAACAATAGATGGACTAGACACCGTAGTCCTCGGAGCAACAGAGGTAGACACAAATTTCAACGTGAACGTCAACACACATAGCGATGGAAGAATGCTACACGGCATAGGAGGACATCAAGACACAGCTGCAGGCTCAAGCCTATGTATAATAACCTGCCCGGTATACAGAAAAACCAATCCAATAGTCCTAGAGAATGTTACAACAATAACAACACCTGGTGATGTAGTCGATGCAATAGTCACAAACCAGGGGATAGCAATAAACCCCAGACGTAAGGATCTCCTTGAAAAATGCAAAAACAAAATCAACATTGTCCCCATAGAACAACTAAAAAACATAGCATATGAAGAAACCGGGGGGCCACAAAACCTTGAGTTTGAGGATAGACTGGTAGGAGTTACTAAATGGTTCGATGGAACCATATTAGATAATATATGGAAGGTTAAAGGGTTGGAATAAAAACATGAAATGGAACACAAAAATAACAAAAGTAGAACCAAACCACCTCGTCACAAGAGGTTACAGGCAGGAGGATCTCATAGGAAGCATACCATACCCACATGTAGTATACCTACTATTAAAAGGAGAACTACCCACCAGGGAACATGGTAGTATGATAGATGCGATACTAACAGCCTGCATAGACCATGGAGTAACACCTCCCTCTGCTATGGCATCACGAGTCGTAGCATCAGGAGGAGTACCACTACCAACAGCAGTAGCAGCAGGAGTACTAAGCATTGGAGATGCTCATGGTGGCGCTATAGAAAAAGGAGCAAAACTTCTACAGGATGGAATCGAAAGGATGAAACAAGAAAACAAAACAATCGATGATATCGCAGAAACCCTTGTGAAAGAATCAATGGAACAAAAAAAACGAATACTGGGATTCGGACACAGGGTACACACCAGTGACCCACGTACAAAAAGACTTTTCACACTATCTGATGAATTAAAGATAACCGGAGACCACATAGTATTATCAAAAGCTATTGAAAGAGAATTAGAGAAACAAACAGGGAAAAAACTACCAATTAATGTTGATGGGGCAATAGCAGCAATAACCAGTGACATGGGATTCGACTGGCGACTAGGAAAAGCCTTTTTCCTACTCGGCAGGGTCGCTGGTCTCACAGCACAAGTATACGAGGAACAAACCCGGGAGAAACCAATGCGAAGGATGTTCACAGTAGATGCAGAATATGATGGTCCAAAGGAAAAAAACATACAATAAATATTTGGAGGATGATTATTTTGAGTAAAACCCTTATTCAGAAGATTTTCGAAAAACATTCCAAACAACGAGCAGTTGTCGGAGAAATCATCGACATTGATATCGATGTACGTGTAGCACGTGATTTCGGCGGAGCAAACGTTGTAAAAAACCTTGAGGAAAACAAACTAAAAATAAAAGATCCTGGTAAGACTTTTTTCACCTTTGACTGTAACCCTGGTGGATGCGATCAGAAATATGCTGCGAATCAACACATATGCAGACAGTACGCCCGTAGAAACAACATAAAGGTTTATGACATAAACACAGGCATCGGTACACATATAGTTATAGATGAAAACATTGCTAAACCCGGTGGTACCATTGTTTCTACTGATTCCCATGCTAACATCCTAGGAGCCATTGGAGCCTTTGGACAAGGAATGGGAGACAAAGATATTGCTCACTCGTGGGCACATGGCAGAATATGGTACAAGTTACCACCCACAATAAAAATAATACTAAACGGAAAACCATCCAAGTATGCAACCCCGAAAGATGTAGTTCTTAAAATGCTTCAACAACTTGGAGCAAATGGGCTGCTAGGCTTTGCTGCTGAACTTTATGGTGAATACGTTGACAACCTAGGATTGGATGGACGAATCACCATTGCATCTATGGCTACTGAGATGGGTGGGATAATAATACTCTTCCCTGCCTTTGAAGGATTAGCGGCAGACCCTGATGCGGTTTATGAAAAAACCATAACCATAGGTATACAGAACTTGAAACCTATGATTTCACGGCCAGGTCATCCAGAGGATGTAATACCAGTTGAGAAAGTCAAAGGAACAAAGGTTGACTCAGGTTTCATAGGATCTTGCACTAATGGTCGGATGGATGACATGCGAGCAGTAGCAAAAATATTAGACAGCCGTAAAATTGCTCCAGGGCGTGTTCTAAAAATAGTACCAGCTACTGACAAAATATGGCAGCAATGCCTACAGGAGGGACTAATACAGATATTCAAAAATGCGGGAGCACTCGTTGGAAGCGCAGGATGTGCCGGTTGTGCTGCTGGTCAGATAGGGCAAACAGGACCAAACGAGGTAGCTGTAAGCTCTGGGAACCGTAACTTTGTTGGTAAACAAGGAAAAGGAGACATCTACCTGGCATCACCCGGAACAGTAGCAGCAAGCCTCATCGCGGGATACATAACAACAGTTGATCAGATACCCGAGAAACCCGAGACAGTGCAGATATCTAATGTTACTACATATCCTTCTAAGGAACAAATTATTTGGAAAGCCCCTCCTCTGAAAGTACAAGGACGGGCATGGGTTATTAGTAAAGACAATATTGATACCGATATGATCTTCCATAACAGATACCTCAGTATTACTAACATCGAGGAAATGGGGCAACACACGTTTGACAACCTGAAAGGTTTTGAGGATTTCTCAAAAAAAGCAAAACCCGGGGATATAATCGTAGTTGGTAAAAACTTTGGATGTGGAAGTAGCAGGCAACAAGCAGTAGACTGTTTCAAGTCGTTGGGGATAAGTTTGATTATCGCTGAATCCTTCGGGGCAATCTATGAACGTAACGCTGTCAATAATGCTATGCCTATCATAACCGCTGAAGATATCACACAGAAAGTCAATGATAAAGATGAACTAGAGATTGATTTCACTACAGGGATGATTATTGATAAAACAGAGAAGATAACTTTTCAGGTTAAACCTTTTTCAAAATCCCAGCTGGATATCTATAAAAAAGGCGGTTTATTAAGATAAAAAAAGACGTAATTTATCGCAACTTAGTCTGATTATTCTTTTTTGTTACTAATTTCTGCGGCTACTGATAGTATATCGATTTCTTTATCTTGGAGAGTTTCCCCCACTGTGTTGTCGTTTATTTCGCTTATATCTTCTGAGTTAGGTGCATCTCTAAATATGTCCTCTGATTGTATTATGTTATCTATTGTAAAAATTATCTTGGTTTTGGTGATGTTTTCTGATAATTCGTTGAAATTGATATCTATGTTAATTGTTTTGCTTATGCATTGTTTTAGATCCATGTATGCTTCGTTTTCAAGGGTTAATATTTTTTGAATATCTGGTATTATTGGTTTTAACAGGAGTGGTGTTTTTGTGGTTGTTGTTGGTTGTTCTTGTTTTGTTTTTAGTTCTGTTTTTATTGGTTCTGCTGTGTTATTTTCTCCTTGGATATCTGCGCTTACATTTATTGTGAATGTTAATAGAGATAATAGGAATAATATTGTTATTGTTAGGGTTTTTATTTTCATCCTTGCATCCTCCCATTACTATGTTATACTTTCAAAATAATAATATTTAAAGTTTCGTATCTAGTTTTTCAAAAAACAGAAAATAACAAAATGAAAAAATAACAAAAAAAGATTAGCGGATAAAACGTTTTCTAAACAGTTTCTTCCATTTACCAAAACTACCAGTTAGTATACGATCTGTTTTAAACACCCAGACCACGATTAGTATCATGATAAGCGCGAATACTGCCACATAGACTATTCCACCAATTACTAGGAAATAGTCACCAAATAATAATGCCCGTGGCGCCATCATAGGGTGACTAAAGGGTATACCAAAAACAAGTCCTTTAAGAGCCAATGGCATGGTGTCAAAATCTTTGAACATTGTTAGAAACATTGGGATCAAAGCGAGCATTGCCACGGGGAATGTCAGTGTCTGTGCGCTTTTGAAATTCTTCGCGAGTGTTCCAAGTAGCATACAAAGTGCAAGAGCTGCTATTAGTGTTACAAAAATTGATGCACCAATAAGTATTAGATCAATCCCGGTAAGTGATAACGCTATACTGGCATCTGCAGATAACCCCTGTATTCCAAATGATGATGACATGTAATACCATAATCCAATCATGTATATTACTGCGAGTAATAGTCCTATGAATGCGCTTGCGATTATTTTCCCGGCTACAATATTTGTCCGTTTAACAGGAAGCGTTAGCAGTGTTTCAAGGGTTTTATTTTCTTTTTCAAGAGCCATAGAGGATATCACCATTTGACCTGACATGATGATTATAATCATTATTATCACAGGTATAAATGTTGACTGCTGAGCAAGCATACCAGCCAGTTGACTTGGGGATACTCCTTGTAGTTCTTTCCCTTTGAAAAATGTGGTCTCATTTCTCATAGTTGGAGTAAGTATTGTACTAGCATTGACGGACTCGTTATTGGAGAGGATTTCCATTGTTATGTTGGTGTTCACAGTGTTTATTAGTTCTTCTACCACACTTGATGATATAGAATCTAGTAGTCCTCCGCCTCTCATTATCCAGAAAACCTCAAAATGTCCTTGTGAACCCTGGATTATGTTTTCTGAGAAATTTTGTTTAATTATAATTAAAGCTACTCCCTCCTCATTGTTGAGAGTATCAATTCCTTGTTGTTTGTCATCAAGGTCTGTAGAGTTAAAAACAACATTAGATGCTTGTTCAAAAACTGAGATGGCAAGAGATGAATACACACCTGTGTCAGCGTTTATTATCCCAATCACTGGCGGTTCATCCAGTTCTCCTTCGATACCACCTATGGTGTTACCCATGCTTCCGAAAATAATCGCCATTACTATTATTGGTAGAAAAGTCGCAGGGGTCAGTAGTTCTCTTACTTCTTTGATGAAGATATTTCCTAATTGACTCATTTTACCACCTTTGTGAAAACCTCTTCTATGTTGATTGCATTATGTTTTTTCTTTAGATCGTCTGGTTTACCTTCTTCCACGATTAACCCGTCATCTATCAGAGCGATACGGTTACAAAGATATTCAACCTCTAGCATATTATGTGATGAAACCAGAAAGGTTGTACCACGTTGAGCGCTTTTCTTAATTATATTCCTGATTTCTTGAGCATTGTTTACATCAAGACCCGAGGTAGGTTCATCTAGTATCGCAAGCCTAGGGTTTATCATCAACGCCCTTCCTACAAGTAGTCGTCTCTGCATACCCTTACTATATGTGTCAACACGATCATTTATCCTGTTGTCTAAATCTGCGATTTCTATCCCTTTTTTCACAATAGAATCAACCTTATCTGTTCCAAAGAAATCAGCTATAAACTCCAGGTATCTACGTCCTGTGAGGTTTCTATACGCTCCTGCATCCTCAGGCAGGTAGCTGATGATTTTACGGATCTCATCTGGTTGGTCCTCAAGATCAAAACCCAGGATTTTTACAGAACCTGAAGTAATAGTGAGGAGCGTGGAAAGAACCCGCAGGGCTGTGGTTTTACCCGCGCCATTTGGACCTATTAGGCCAAAAATTTCCCCCTGTTTTATGTCGAAATTTATGCCTTTTACTGCTTCAATATTTCCATAGTGTTTTACAAGATTTTTTACTTCAACTGCGGTCATAAATATTTTTCCACTCCTCATTTTTTTTATTCTTTTTTAAGATGGTTCACCCCAGCAAGAGCAAGACATAAAACTGCTATTGCTAGGAATATGATGAAATATTTTATGTTTATCGCACATGAGAAACTCATAAAAAATGATAGTATTAGTATTGAAATGCTCATGGCTATGGCTATTCCAAATAGTACAGAGTTTACCAGATCTTTAGTTTTCATTTTTACCTCTTCTTATTTGTTTTTTTAATGTGTTTTTACTGCTGTTCCAAATGCTATTATTTCTGCTGCGCTACCCATGGTTTGTGCTGTTGCGTATCTCATGCAGATAACTGCGTCTGCTTTTAGTTTTTTGGCGTCTTCTATCATTCTTTGCATAGCTGTTCGTCTTGCTTCTTCCACGAGCTCGGTGTAGGGTTTGTTTTCTCCGCCTATGATGGTTCTTCCTGCTGCTCTTAGGTCTTTTCCTATGTGTTTTGTTTGTACGCAGCAGCCGAATACTACTCCTAGTACTTCTTTTATTTCTCTTCCTGGTATGTTTTCTGTTGTTGTTACCATCATAATATTTTATGCCTCCTTATTTGTATATAAATCCGCATTTAGCGCATTTGTAGGTTTTTCCATCGAATCGTAGTTTTTCACTTCCGCATTCTGGGCAGGTTCCTAGTACGCGTTCTTCTAGGGCTCTTAGTCTGTTTAGTTCTCTTTCTGCTAGTTGAGATAGGTTTATCCAGGCGTTGTCCTTCCACCATTTCCAGGTACTGTCGCTGATTGTTATGGTTACTTTTTTCACTATTCATCACATCTTTTTTTTAATTTGTTGGTAGTTCGATTGTCAGGCCAATTATTAAAAATATTAATCCGATGATTGTTGCAATGATTGATTTTATCCTTGATCCCCCTGGCGCGTTTATGATTTTTGTTAGATTTGGAAATATTATCGACAGTAATCCTAGTATTGTTACTATTGCTCCTGCTATTATGAACACGTAGTTTGTTATTGTCATGGTTTTTTTCCTTATTTGAGTTTCACTGCTGTCCCATATGCTAGTATTTCTGCTGCTCCTCCCATTATTGCGCTAGTCATGAAACGTAGGTTTATTACTGCATCAGCACCCATTTTTTTTGCTTTTTCTTCCATGCGGTTTAAAGCGATTTCTCTTGCTTCTGCTAGCATCTCTGTGTATTCCTTGATTTCTCCACCTGCCATGTGTCTGAATCCTGCTTTGATGTCCTTTCCTATGCTTTTTGCCTGTATGGTGTTGCCTCTTACTAGTCCTATCATTTCTTTTATTTCTTTTCCGTGTACAAAATCTGTTGTCACAATTATCATGGTTCAAGATCCTCCTTTTTTATTTTTTCCATGGTTTTTTTAGTGTCTTTTCTTTGTTCTATTATTATTGATATGATTAATACTAGGATTCCTAGTATGATTATTCCTGTGAAAACTCCTGATATTATATCAAATGCTTCCATTAATTCTTCAAATCCTAGGTAGAACCCGTATGCTATTAGTAGGATTATTCCTAGGATAGATAGTCCGAGTCCTATGGTTTTTCCATTGTTCATATAATACACATCCTATACGTGTTAATACGTGTATATATGTGTGTCTCAGTATTTAAAGATTTGTACGAAAACGGCTTTGCACAAAAAAAGATGGTCTTTAACCTGTTTTAGGTGCAATTTTTTAGAAAAAAATAAATATATATAAAAGTATTAAATTATGCAAGAGGTGATAAATTATGAAAAAAGGACTAATTGCAATATTTATAGTAGCAATTTTTTTTGGAATGGCAATAATACCAACACAAGCAATTATAATTAAAACCAATGATAAAAAACAAGACGAAGATACTTCAAATGGTTATTACTGTATTAGAGTAACAGTTAAAGACAAAGCAGGTAGATATGCTGAAGGTGTAAAAGTAATGTATTATAAAGGAGGATCCTTGATACAAAATCAACTGGTAGATACAAAATATACTGACAGTTTTGGACAAGCTACCTCTGATTGGGCGTACGATGAATATGATTGGGCAAAAATAAAATTCAAGGTATCGGGTCGTTTTGTTTATGAATGGTCAGATATTAACATATATGTAGAAACACGCGATGATCCTCCTGATGGGATAATTAAACTCAAAACTATACAAATAAATCCAAAAGTATTACCAAAAACTCTGATGATGGAAAAATTTCAAATATTCGAAAAACTACCAATTTTTTTATTACTAAACAAGATTATATTGTCCTAGGCTTTGTAAGATACTAAAACGGTGACTTTGCTATTAGATTATAGTTTCTGATCACCTTTAGCTGCAAAACAGAGGCTTTTAAATCTTTTACGAATCTTATGGCAAGTTTTATCTATAAAAAATATATTCTATTTTATAATATGATAAATATTAAAAGATTGGTAATTGTAGCAATCATATGCATGCTACTATCAAGTTCCAACCTGGTTTTAGCAAAAACTAAAACATTAAAAATTAACAACACCCTTGAGTTTAACCCTGATGAAAATAACAAATGGGCGTTAATGCTAGATTTTTCTGATGACAGCACAACATATGATACAGTTGAACTATTTTGTCAACAGGGATGGAATAAAGAAAACATACGATTATTAACTGGCGAACAATGCACAAAAACTAACATCATAGAAAACTTCTCATGGATAACAGATCATTCAACAAATTCAGACTCGGTTTTTATCTACATTGACGCACATGGATCCATTTCAGGTTTTGGTCATAAAAAAGTTACCATGAACTGGAGAGACCTAGGCGACCAGGTGGATAAAATTAATGCTAATAAAATCGCCCTGTTCATTAAAACTTGTCACAGCGGTGCAGCTATACCCTATTTAGAGGATAACAATAGGATAATTATAACATCTTGTAAAAGTGACGAGGTAACATGCTCATCGGCTTTTTGCATCCATGTCGGTATCCAGGGTTACGCGGATTATGAAGGAAACTTTGATGGATATGTCTCTATCGAGGAATTGTTTAATTATGCTAACAAGGAAATCACCTCATGCGGCACACCTCAAATCGTAGATAACATACCCGGGGATTTCCCTCTTTTAACAGTTGATAAAGAATATCTCAATATGGGGCATATTGATAATTATCATTTACATCCTATGGATAAACATGGAATGGTTGGTGATGATTATAAATTAGCTCAATCTTTCACGCCACATTATAATAAACTGACAAAAATCAGATTTCTCCTTTTATTCGGCAATAAAGTCGAAGAAGATCTCACTGTTTACTTAAGAAAAAACCTCAATGGAGACAACCTGGCATCTATAGTCATACCCTCAGAGGATTTAACAGAAATGAAATTCTTCGATGCAGATTTCCCAAGTACTGAGGTTATTCCCGGTGAAAAATATTATTTGGTTTTTGAAAGCAGTTCAACACAAATAGGTCATGATTATTATTTTCATTGTTTAACCGCTGATAACTACGAAGAAGACGAATACACGGAGGGAGAATGCTATATGATAACACCAGGGGATGATAATTGGGAAGAACAGAAAAATTTAGATTTATTATTTATAACCTACTCAAAAGATGAGGTAAAACCAGATTTCGTAGTAAGCACGCTAAAACACTCATTTGTTAATGAAGAAGACAAAACATCTCAGATAACAGTAACAATAAGCAACAAAGGAGGTAATTACAACGGAGAAGATGTTAAAGTAAATATCACGTTCCCTGGTGGAGAAAAAACACTATTTTTTGATTACTCGGGAAATGGTGAAAGCAAAACACTAAGTTTTACACCAGAAGTCGTTTTAAAAAATGGGGATATCATACTTGCAGAGGTAGACCCTAACCAGGAGATTATTGAATCCAACGAAATAAATAATGAAGTATCTACAAAGGTAGGAGAAAAAACAAAAATTAGTCATAGAACAGTTGGTCTTATAGAAAACCTTTTAGATAAATTTGATTGGTTATCCCCGATGCTCAGATATTTCTCTAGAGGGCTTTACGTTTAAAACCAAATAATTTTTAATGATTTCATTTACAAAGCATACAATAATTATCTTTAGAAAATTATTTAAACAAAATCAGATATACAACCTGATATAGTCTATGTGGTAAAAAATGACCGAAATATATTGTCAACTCGGACAAATGATGCGATAAAAATATTTTGCAATCGCCTCTCATAGATTATAGAAGAACCCTCATGTTTTTAACTGTGTTTTTTGAAACAACCAAAATAATCTTTTGAAAAAAACTATTAAAGCATGGTGGAAATCATAAGGTAGAATATAATGGAGGAAGCAAAAAATGAAAAAGAAAATAATGGCAATAGAAGCAGCAGCCCTAATCCTAGGGACGATGATACTATCAGTAGCTAGTGCACAGACAATCCATAACAGTAATACTATTTATGAAGAAAATCTGATGAAAGAGTTAAAAGAACATGATGCCTGTTTTGGTAGTATATATGGTAGTACCTTTGTTGTTCATGGTCCTAAAGTTATTGATCCAGTTCTATGCATTGTAACTGTAAACTCAGAGGATGCAAAAATTACCAAATCCTGTATTAGTTTTGGTAGTTATAAAATCAAAAAACTACCATTAGGGTATATGTATACTGTGAAAGCAGGTTCATATAGTGAAGATGTGACTTTAACAACTGATAATCCTAATGTCCAGGTGGATTTCACATTCGAAGAAGATGACGTTAAACTGAAAAACTTAGATTATCAACGACTGTTTAGACCTATAATCAAGATACAATCTATTCTAGGAAAACTATTATCTTAAACCTTTTTCTTTTTTTTTATTGTTTATTCTCTTTTTCTGCTAAATAATCGATACCAATCTCGGTAAGCTCTATCTCTTCATTGGAAACATAATGTAGCATTTCAACCTTTAACAGTCTACTTGTCATATTTTTCAGTTCTTCCATCGAAATATCAAGAGTTGTAAGAACCGTTTCGGCATCGACATCATCTGAATGCATCATCTTCAAAAGCTGGTACTCCTTTTCTGAGATATCAATTTCTACACCGAAATCACTTGGTTTTTCTATCATACCACTGTCACTAAGATTACCAACATAATTTTTAATTATGCGGTCAAGGTTTAATTTATCTACTTCCTTGCCATTTTCCCCGTATACAATGCATTCTTTTTTCTCAGGATCATAATCCCATTTCGAGACTTTATCCCACGCGTAACCAAAAAGACTGATGTCCCTCCTCGAGTTTTTTTCCTCTTCAGATAAGTTTTTATCATTATCAAGATGTTTTTTCACAAACTGCCTATTTAGATATTGTTGTTCTATTTCCATTAACTCAAGATCGACACCATTATTTCTCATCTCAGATATAACATTCTCGCCTGCATGGGTTTTAAGCTCCTTAATAAAAAACAAGCCACCCTGACCTCTGAGATCCATATATACTACTCTTACAACTGCTTCTATAGCTTTACAGACTTTAGTGGTTTTAATATCATTTATATCAGCTGAAACATTGAGGATGTCCTCCACATCAATATTATCCTCTTTTAATCTTATATGTTTAAGGGAATCATAAGTATTCTCAAGTGTTCGTATAATGGCACCGAGGACTTTTGTTACAAAATGTTGAGATGTACGTCTACCAGCTACCTTAAAAAGTCCCTTTAATATTTTACGAACTATATCTGAATTTGTTATATCAGGCATTCTCCATTCATCCATAATTGTTCGAGCTATATTCAAATTTTTACAAATTTGATGCATCCAATAACTCAAGTTCAACAATTTGTTATGAAATATTTTTTTAAATATTTTTAGTTTTATTCATCAGCATTATACAGGTTTCGTAAAAAACCTGCAGAGAGAGTATAATTTTTATACGCCTATCTGTTTTAAAAACACGGAGCGATGTAAAAAATGAAACAAAAAATTATCATAATATCAGTTGTAATTGTTATCCTGCTGATAGTAGCACTATCAATATTTTTATTATTGAAGCTGCCAGATGATCAAGTAAATAAATATGGAAACAAGACCTTGACCACGGAACCATTCCTGTGGAAAATAGAAGGCGACAACCCCTCATATCTTTATGGATCAATACATGTACCCAGTGAGGAAATACTCACCCTACCTAGCGTGGTCATGGATGCTTTTAACGAAGCAGACATGGTTTACACGGAGACAAAACTTGATGAAACCACACAGATGGAGATACTATACAGCTCTTTACTCACTGATACAACACTACAAAATCTTCTTCCAGATGATGTTGAACACCGTCTTAATAATTATTTAAATAACAAAGGATACTCCCTAGAAGTTTTTTCACAATATAAAATTTGGATTATGATAAGTACTATAACTCTTCTTGATGAAATAGAAACCCTGCAGATATACCCAGCATTGGATCAATACATATGGAACATGGCAACAGAGAAAGAAAAAAACACAGGAGGCATTGAAGCATTTTATGAACAAACCTCCATATTTGATGATTTAACCATTGAACAACAAATAACATTGTTAAATAGTACTCTTGATGAATTAGAAAACTATGCCGCACAGGGGAAAAACATAGCTGATGATTATAAAACCGCGTACATCAATGGTAACCTTGCAGCTCTTAACGCATTATTAATCACTGATTACGATGAAACAAACCCAATAGATGTATTACTTTGGGATCGTTTAATCACAGACCGAAATATCAACATGAGCAACCGCATAGCAGAAAACATCACAAACAACCCAAACACGCAGTATTTCTTCACCATAGGCTCAGGGCACTATTATGGAGATGACGGCATACTAAACCTGTTAACAGAAAAAGGTTTCACCGTTACAAGAGTGGAATTTAATGAATGCACAAGCTGCAATATGGGTTATGAAACAATCAACGATAGATGCTACTTACCATATAAATAAAACAGGTTAACAAAGGTAAATCAAACCTTGAAAAATATTTTTTCATCATATCAAGAGTAAATGTTTTAACCTTAATGCCATTGAAACGTTTCATAGACGGAAAAAAATCACTATTATAACAATCAGGGATATCATACGGTGTGTCACCAACACCATCCCTGTTTTGATCTTTCCCATCATAATCATTCCAGAAATTACCTATACTACTATCATTCCAGATATCAGGAATATTAACAAAGAAATCAAAAACCTGAACATCGTTATCAACAAAATCATTATGGCGAACAACACAGGGCCTATCACGCTCACGGCTCCTGTTAATATACATACCATACTGGTTATCTTTAAAAGTACAATAATTCACACAAACACGTTCACCACATGAAACGCCCCGATAGTTTCTGGTGAAACTACAATTAGAAACAGAAACTTCATCCCATATGCTAAGATCATTATCAATATTTATCCCATCTTTTTTATTACTTTGAAATGTACAGTTATCAAAAAAATAACTACTAATTATACCTGTTATCACAACACCATGATTCTTGTTCTCATTATATTTGCAGTTAAGCATTTTAGAACTATTTGATGAAAAAACAGCACCATTATCATTATTTTTACAGAAACTGCAACTAGTATAATCAGAGTTAATATTCCATAAAACATGTAAACCATTGCCATTGTTATTGTTAAACTCACAGTTAGAAACCATGCTGCTTTCCAATCCATTAGCGTAAAAACCCATCCCGGGGTTTAAGTTAAACTTGTTATCTCTCAAAATCATTTCAGCATTGACAAAAGCAACTAATCCACAGTTGTATGTTTCACTATGACCCGGCCAGTCATCACATTTTATATCATTATGCTGAGAAACACATTTTTCAACATGGTTATTGGTTTGATAGTCGAATTTGTTATTATAAAAGAAAATACCACGACCGTTATATTGCATGGTGCAGTTAAACAACTTGTTGTTTTTAGTCGGAGCTTTATCTGCATGGACAAAAACACCTGAATGCTTGTTATTTTCCATCAAGCAGTTTTCAACATTGTTATTGTTGCAACTGTCGATTTTTAAACCATTATCATTGTTATCATGACAAGTACAATTTTTTACTATGTTGCAATCTTTTTTTATGATGATTCCATCATCAAGATTATTGTAAACATTACAAGATAAAATTTCACAGTTATCTGATTTAACACGCAGGCCGTATTTGCCATTTCTAACAGTGAGATTTATTAGTTTGACGAAGGGTGATGCAAGATCAACAACTGGTGAATTTTTTAGATTTCCATCAATAATTGTTAAATCCTTGTTTTCACCTATTATCTGCAAAGGGTTAGTAACTATGATATGTTCAAAATATTCGCCGTTGTAAACATTGATGAGTCCGTTGCTTTTTACAGTGTTTATTCCATCTTGTATTTTGTTAAAATGATCAATGCCCCATCCCAGTGTATTGCTGTCGTAGTCGTCATCTACGTATACTATTTCGATATCTGTTGTTAGACCTATTTGAGGTTGTTGGGTTTTTACGGCTGTTGATATAGTATTAATGCTAAGAAATGAAAGTAGTAATATAACAGATAGTGTTATGGTTTTGTTTTTCATCTATACCAACTACAATTAAATATACATTAGTTTATAAAAATAATGATATATAAAACTTATGGGAAAACGATTAATTTTTTCTAATCCACAATTATAACGTTTTTTACTAGGTATAACTCGTTTTTTCATTTTTTCACAATATTTATAAAATCGTTTTATATTTTAGAGATATCTTATTTGGGAGTAGAAGCTCTTAAATAATTTAAAAGGGAGAGGAAAAAATGAAATTACATGCTTTAAAACATGATAATTATATAAAGAAGCAAGTGGTTTTTCTGATATCTATATCGATGATACTATCTGGTATAATAATTATGTCAACATCTGGTAATGCTTTACCACCACCAAATAGTCCACCTTTTGGGGATATTACATCTATTAGTCCTAATCCAGCAAGCTGTGGACAGACTGTGAGTTTCACAGGATGGGCAAAGGACCCAGAGAATGGGACACTTTGGCTCGCCTGGGATTTCGGAGATGGAAACACACAAGTTGATAATGGTGTTGGCTGGCCGTATTGGTCATATGTTTCTCATTCATATGGTATGCCTTGTACCTATAAAGTATGGTTCAACATGACAGATATGGGTGGAAAAACATGTAATGAATATGATTTTGTTACCATCACGAATGATAACCCAAATACTCCAAGTACTCCTACTGGGCCGACAAATCTAGCTGTTGATGAAACTGGTACGTATAGTACGAGTGCAACCGATCCAGATGGACACCAAGTACAGTATCGTTTTGATTGGGATGCAGATGGATCTCATGATTACAGCAGCTGGACATCTTTTGGAGCCTCAGGTCATACAGGTTATAAGAGTCATTCATGGAGTACACCTGGTACGTACACTGTTAAAGCACAAGCTAAAGACTATTATGGAGCTGAAAGCGGATGGAGTACTGGTCTTACTGTTACAATAAACCGACAACCAAACACGCCATCAACACCAACTGGCCCGACAAACCTTGATGAGGATGAAAGCGGAGTATATGAAACCAGTGCAACAGACCCAGATGACGACCAGGTACAATACAGGTTTGACTGGGATGCAGATGGATCCCACGATTATAGCAGTTGGACAACTCTTGGGGCATCGGGCCATACAGGTTCTATGCAGCATTCTTGGAGTAATGCAGGGACGTATGTTGTGAAATCACAAGCCAAAGATGAATACGGTGCTGAAAGTGGTTGGAGTGATGGCTTAACCGTCACTGTTAATCAACAACCAAACACCCCATCAACACCAAGTGGCCCTATAACACGTGATGTTGATCAACCTGGCACATATGACACCAGTGCAACAGATCCTAACGGAGACCAAGTACAGTATCGTTTTGATTGGGATGCCAGTGGTGGTCATGATTATAGTAGTTGGACATCTCTAGGACCTTCTGGTCATACAGGTTCCATGAGTCATTCATGGACTTCTGCAGGAACATATGTTGTAAAATCACAAGCCAAAGATGAGTATGGTGCTGAAAGCAGCTGGAGCAATGGTCTAACCGTAAACATTATCGCTAATGAACCCCCAGTTGCTGATGCAAACGGCCCATACTATGGAAACGTGGGTGACACAATAACTTTTGATGGGTCAGGTAGCAGTGACTCTGATGGGACAATAATAGATTATGACTGGGATTTTGGCGATGGAAACTATGGTAATGGTGAAACAACCACACACATATATACTAGTGGTGGAACATTTACTGTGATACTCGCTGTGGAGGATGATGACGGGGCAACAGATACGGATACAACCTATGCTTATATCAACGAGTACCCAGTGGCTGATGCAGGATCCTCAAAGTATGGTAAACCAGGACAATCGATACAGTTTGATGGATCAGGCAGTAATGACCCTGATGGCAACATTGTTTCCTACGAGTGGAACTTTGGAGATGGTCATACTGGGTCTGGTATGAAACCCAATCATGTTTATCAGAACAAGGGTACATATACTGTTACACTCACAGTGGAGGATGATGATGGAGCAACTGATACGGATACAACCAAAGCTTACATATCTGAACCTAATGAACCACCAACTGTAGAAATCACCTATCCGGAAGAGGGATCATTGATATCAGGAGAGATACTAATTGAGGGAACCGCTGATGATCCCAATGGTGAGGAAACAATTCTTAGAGTCTTAATACAAATTGATGAAGATGAATGGATTACAGCATATGGAACCTCATACTGGGCATATTCCTGGGACACAAACATTGTAGAGGATGGAATACACACTATATCTGTAAAATGTTATGACAATAGTTATGTATATTCAGAGATAGTGACTATAAGCTTCGAAGTAAAAAACCATTATGAACCAGGAGAACCCAACTTGGAATGCGATGGGACACTGAACTGGGAAAAAATCAAACCAGGATCAACAGTAACCGGTAGCATTATTGTTAGAAACATAGGAGATGAAACCTCAACGTTAAACTGGGAAATACTTGAATACCCTGAGTGGGGAACATGGACGTTCACACCCCCATCTGGTGAAGATTTAAGCCCCGCTGATGGAGACATAACAATAGAAATAACTGTTGAAGCACCAAACAAAAAAGAATCATCCTTCAACGGGGAAATCAAAATAATCAACAGTGACAACACTGATGATTATGAAATAATAACATCCTCACTGGTTACACCAAAAATCAAAACCATACCATTAATATTTACAAAAATATTCCAAAGATATCCACTCATAATGCGCTTACTATCATTGATCCTATAAAAAAATATCACCAATTTTTTTTCTTTCCCATTTATCACACATGTTTTAAACCAAATAAGGTTACGCATTTTGAAAAATGATAACTGTAAAAAATTTAACAAAAAAATACGGCAAAATAACAGCATTGAATAATGTGAACTTTAATTTTGATAAATCCCAGGTGATAGCAATAATGGGAGAAAACGGGGCAGGAAAAAGCACTCTTCTAAAAATATGCGCAGGGATATTACCTTTTGATAATGGTGAGATAAACGTTGAGGGTTACTCTATCCTAAGAGACTCAATTAAAGCAAGGGAAAACATAGGATACCTACCAGAAATGCCAGAGATGTACGATCGACTCACCGGACGTGAATACCTCTTTTACATAGCCTCTCTCAGGCAGATAAAACAAGTCAGAGAAAAAATAGATGACATAACCAAAAAAATTGGGATATATGATTTCCTTGATTACGAAATAGGAACATACTCCAAGGGGATGAAACAGAAAATATCAATAACAACAGCTATCATGCATTCCCCTTCAAATCTCCTACTCGACGAACCAGTGTACGGTCTTGATCCTTTGACTACTAGGAAAATCCAGGATTTCATAAGAGAAAAACAGGGGACAACAATCATTGCGACACATTCCACCCAACTCGTGGAAAAAGTAGCAGACTCGGTCTACATACTCATGAGAGGAAAGGTTACAAATTTTGACAAAGTCTCCAAACTCATGGATAAATATGGAAACATGGAGGAAGCATATTTCCATACAGGAGAAATTAAAAACAATGTTTGAAACCATAAATGTTATTCTAACAAACATCAAAAGAAACCTCTGGAAGAAAATGAGGGAGACACCAGTTCTTTACATTTTTTTCATAACTCTTATTATTTTCTCAATTCTGATATTCGCGTTTCTAACATTTTACATTCAAGTAGTTGAAACCAGGCTAGAAATCAAATTAGAAGATATTTTTTTCCTCGTGTTTTTTATTTTCATGGCTAAATCAGCTTTTGATTTCTATAACTATTACATAAAACCCAATGAGGTATCATACGCGCTTTCAACTCAGATAAATCAAAAAAGAACCATTAGTGAAATATTCCTATCTGTTCTATTAACAAACCTGAGCATATGGTTCATGTTTTCCACTTTGTATCTTTTTTTCCTATTGCTATTTGGTATTAACATTGGTTACCCTTTTGAATATCTTATTTTTAACCTTGGAGTACTAACAGCTATCTGCCTTGGTACAACTATCTGTATAAATTTTTATTCCACACACAGGATTAGGCTTCTACCCACAATAATATTGTTTCTTTTTTATTTGTATAGTAGGGAGCCATTGTTTATAGCTTTGACATTGCCAATAGCGTTTTTGCAACTAGTTTGGAGTATTAACCATGCTATGTCATCTTATCAGAACATCCGACGGAAACAAAGACTAAAGGAGAAATCACAGATAAAAGCCCGTAATCCTATAAAAGCTATTTTCAACAAGGAGACAACCTTACTCTGGAGGGATAAACTTTTTTTTAGCTTTATTTTTACATCTGCTGGGACAGGTCTTGGAGCAGGATACCTGTATCTGTATGGTGATGAGATTTTCATCCCTGAGACTTTGAGGCAGATATATGGCAATTTCCTACCATCATTATTTGTGTTCATGGGTGTACTAGTAGTAGTACTGTATACTGCGGTTTTCCCAGCTTTGAATCTTTTTTTAAATGAGGAGAAAACAATGTGGATAATAAAACACATTCCCTGTAAAAGTGAAACACTTTTATACGGAAAACTCACGACTTTAACACTGTGTTTCATCACAGGTTTACCATTCATAGCATACATTGTTATTTTCACAGGTCTGGAAATACTAGGTTTCATCATCTGGTTCCTGGTTTTCTCCTATATTGCTGGTGTTATCGTCTCTGTGCCACTCGGGGTTAAATATGTTGGTAGAAAATCAGATATATTACTCCTTTATAGTGTGGCAATGATACTACTAGGGGTTCTTGGTTTTGCTGTAGTAATTGCTACATTGATCTGGAATAAATTCGAGAACCCGTATCTTTTTTTCATGTTGTTTTTACTGGTTGAATCATTGGTTTTATATTTATCATTGAAAATATCAGTGAAAATGCTGGATGATAAATACCTGGTTTAACCATTTATTAAACCAATTTTTTTCATTTCATCAAGATTTTTACTATTCTTGTTAAAAAATTGATGAACAGGTTCAAGTATCCTGTTTATATAGTCTGATGTAGCATTTTTAAGATCAAGTGGATGAAGTCCTTTAACAAAGTTTTGTTCGAGTTCCTCATAGTTTTGGAATTCTAGGTTTCCACCGAATTTCTCAGGTCTTTTAATCAGAAATGATTCATTTTGTAACTCTGGGAAAACCACGTATTTACAGATTTCAAGAACAGGGTTACCCTCAACAATTTTTTCAGGGCAATAAGCTTTCTTAAGCTTGTTTTTAACACTATCTGGAGTGTCATGTATACTAATCATGGAATCAGGTTTACTCTTGCTCATCTTAACCTCAGTTGGGTCCATACGACCACCCGCCTGAAGTCCTGTGAGCAGTGGCGTATGAATTGCTACTGGTGATTTACGGTTTAGTTTCTTTGAGACATCACGAGCTAGCATATGCGCATGACGTTGGTCCATACCACCATAAGCTACATCCAAGTCCAGATAAAAAATATCAGAAACCTGCATAGCAGGATAGAATAATTTTGACAGGTCTCGTTCTGCTTCATCCTCTGATCGTCCCATGATATCCATGGCTCTTTTCACACGCTTAACCGATGTCGCCTTAGAGGTCCGCAATACGAGCTCCCAGTATTTTGCATCATTTACATAATCGCTAGCATAAATGTATTTCACTCTGTTTTTTTCTACTCCCATAGCTGTGAAACAATCAATCATGTAACGGCCGCATAGCTGGATTTTTTCAATGTCGCCTTGTAGTTTATCGTTGATATAAGCATGCCAATCTGCCAGTAGTATTGTGAAATCAAAACCGCAATTTAAGAAGTCATTAATTTTCTTAGTGCAAATCTTCCATCCTAGATGTACGGTGCCGCTTGGTTCAAAACCGATATAACCCTTGGGTTTGCTTTTTTGCAGTACTGTTTTTAGTTCTTCTTTTGTGACAATTTCTGCGGCATTGCTGGTTATTTGTTCTATTTTCTCCATATTCTATCATCTATCTAGTTTTTTAATAACCCGGTCTATTATTTTATCTGTCACGCCAAGGTAGTTCTCAGGTTTAAGGGCATTGTTGATTTCTTTCTCAGAGAGTAGTTTAAGTTTTTTATTCTCCTCAGTAAAAGTTTGTTTAAGCGTTTTGTTCTCACGGGCTGCTTTTAGCGAGGTTTTTCTCATAAGTTCATGTGCCTTTCCTCGGCCCATACCCTTGCTTATTAGTGTGGTCATTAGTGACTCTGCCATGGGTAATCCTTTGGATATTTCTAGGTTTTGTTTCATCCTGTCTGGGAAGACTTTTAGGTTTTTGAAAACCGTGTTCATCTGGGTTATAACCCAGTCTGTTAGTATCAGTGAATGTGGTATTATGAATCTTTCAGATGATGAGTTGCATAGGTCTCTTTCATGCCATTGTATAGCGTTTTCATAAGTTGGTAGAATCATTCCACGAACAACCCGGGATAATCCACATATCTGCTCACAAGTGATAGGGTTACGTTTATGTGGCATTGTGCTGGATCCTACTTGTTTTTTCGCCTCGAATGCTTCTGCGACTTCTCTTATTTCATCTCTTTGAAGGTTTCTTATTTCTGTGGCGAATTTCTCTATGCTAGTGGCAATGTTACAGAGCACGCCGATTAGTTCGTTGTACCGGTCTCGGCATACTATCTGCGTTGATACATCCTCCACGCCTAGTCGTAGTTCTTTTAACATCTCCATTTGGATTTGAAGTGCTTTGGGTCCCAATGCTGCTCCGGTTCCAACTGCGCCGGAGAGTTTACCAATGAGCAGCCGGCTTTTACATTCAAAGACTCGTCCCATATGACGGTCTACTTCCATGGCGAAACCGGCCATTTTAAGACCAAAAGTGATAGGAATAGAATGCTGCCCATGTGTACGACCTGTCATGATCGTTTTCCTATGTTTTTTTGCAAGATTTACCAGTGTGGTTCTAAGGTTTTTGAGTTCTTTACGGATGATTTCTGTGGAATCAGCAAACTGCAAAGCATTCGCAGTATCAACAATATCATAACTAGTAGCACCCAGGTGTATGTATTTCCCAGCATCACCCTTGCAAACCTCAGCTAGTGCTCTTGTTACCGCCATTATGTCATGTCTGGTCTCGTTTTCTATCTGTTTAACACGATCAACCTTGACAAAACGGGTTGAGGCTTTTTTGGTGATCTCATCAGCAGCAGTTTTTGGGATGTTCCCAACCTTAGCATGAGCCCTTGCTAGGGCGGCTTCAACATCAAGTAGGTATTGTAATCTTTTTGTTTCTCCGAATATGTCTTTTACTTGTTTTCTACCATATCGGTAATCTAATGGGCATACTGGGTCATCCATATTATTTCACAAACCGAGTATCCAGTTATACTTAATGTTTTTTTCTACCCCAAAAACAGCCTTGCTAACTGTTAGGATTCATTTTAAATACTTAAACAAGGTTTACAAAACCATTGAATTATGGGGGAGTATGAGTTTATGGAGAATCCGGATGAGGTTAAAATGAGAAAAAGTTTAGGCTGGAGACCATCATTTTCAATAGTGGTTGGTGTAGGATGGCTGATATTTCTAATCGCATGGTTGGCATTTTATGCTTCTAACTATGCATGGGAGCAAAATATTGCGATAATTCTACTGTCGATACTTGTAATGGTTTTACTACTTGGCGGTGTATGGGCTGCCTGGGGGTTAAGGATGATACCACGTGAGGGTAAGGCTATGATGAAAATGATGGGTTTCAGATGGAGAGTTCAAACCTCGATTGTTATACCTGTTGCCGCGATGATATTTCTGATTGTTTGGTTCTGGTTTTATGCAGTGCCTTTTACAGTATGGCAAAACATTGCAGTTCTACTTATCACACTGCTGGCTGTTGGTGGTATTCTAGGCGTCATATGGGCTCGTTGGGGTATCAAACATGGTGACAAGATCCCAACTGTTAACTATTTCAAAGAAGAAAAAGAAGGGGAAACAGAGGAAAAAGAGGATAAAGAAACCACTGATGAAAACAAAGAATAAAAAAATATCTTAATTTTTTTTTATTTATAACATTCAACCTTTAAACTTTCAAGGCTAATCCCCTGGTATTGTCTTTTGCTGATATCCCGGTCTTCATCTAGTATGTTATATTTGAAACCAGCATTCTCAATAACTCTCAAATAATCCTCTTTAAGTAAGGCTCCGCCTACACATCCTGCGATCAACTCATCATTATTACGCTGTTCATCTGAAAGCTCTTCTAATAATACAATATCTGAAACATACAGTCTACCATCCTTTTTCAAAACCCTATATGCTTCTTTGAAAACCTTGAGTTTATCCGGAGCCAAGTTAATCACACAGTTACTAATAACAACATCAACAGATTCGTCATCAACAGGAAGACTTTCGATATCACCCAGACGGAATTCCACGTTTTTAAAACCATATTTATCTGCTAAAACTCGTGCTTTTTCGACCATTTCACTGGTCATATCTACACCAATGACTTTCCCCGTTTCTCCTACCTTTTTTGCAGCGAGAAAACTATCGAAACCAGCACCAGAGCCTAGATCAAGTACAACATCACCTTCTTTGATGTTTGATATTGCTACAGGGTTGCCACATCCCAATCCAAGGTTGGCTTCACCTGCTGTTTTTAATTCTTCATCTGAATAACCAATTGAGCGGGCAATATCTTCCTCACTAGTCTCACCACCGCAACAACTACAACCTTTTTTCTTAGCAATCTCACCATAACTATCTTTTACTATTTTTTTTGCATCTTTTTCTTTCATAACTATTACCCAATTATGCAGTCAACGAGGTCAACAACACGTCGTGTTTCTTTTACATCATGAACCCTTAATATGTCTGTACCATTCAACACTGCGATAACAGCTGCAGCAAGACTGCCTTCTAGTCTTTCAGAGACCATGAGTGGTTGATTTTTCCCACAAACATTCCCGATGAAGGTCTTTCGTGATGTACCAACCATCAGGGGGTATCCTAGTTTTTTGAACTCATCAAGCCTTTTTAGGATGACACAGTTGTCTTCAACTCCTCGCCCTGTGCGTTTACCAAAGCCTAGCCCTGGGTCTATGATGATGTTTTCTTTTTTTACATCATTAAAAACAGCATACTCTGTGCGTTCTTTCAAAAACTTGGTTATTTCTTTGATTATGTCATCATAAACCGGGTTTTTCTGCATGTCACGAGGGTTTCCCTTCATATGCATGAGAACAACGGGGACATTATAACGGCTGATGATGTTCACCATTTTTTTATCACCCTGTAACGCGGTGATATCATTGATCATGTTTGCTCCAGCATCTAAAACCTTGCTGACTATTTCGGATTTGTATGTGTCAACTGAGACAGGGATGTTTAGTTTTTTAACGAGCTCCTCCACAACTGGTAAAACTCTGTCAATCTCTTGTTGGATTGTAATCGATTCTGCACCCGGCCTGGTGGATTCTCCGCCGATGTCTATTATGTCAGCTCCCTCTCTTTGCATTTGTATAGCGTGTTCTACTGCTTTATCAACTGAAAAAAATCTCCCCCCATCTGAGAAACTATCTGGTGTGACATTTAGGATTCCCATCAACAATGTTCTGTTTTCCAGGTTAAAATTTTGTTTCCCAATTCTCAGATTTGTCATTTTACATCCTTCAAAACAACATGTATTTCCTCTGATATTTTTTTAAGACGAGGATAATGACGATCGAGTTTTTTTACTAGCTCGTTATGTTGTTTCAGGGTTCCAATGATTAGAATGTCTCCTTTTTGGTCATGTAGCTGAAAAGTGTTTTTTGGTACTGCTACTTCGCCTCCTAGACTGAGCATGTCCTGTTTTATGATTACGGCATCCTGCAATACTATGTTACTTAGATGGATGATTTTGGTTATCATCTTAGGAGCCATAATGCTGATACTCGCGGGATCACTACCAATTTTTTGTATCTGTTTTTTTGCATCATTTAGTGTTTTTATATCAATAAACCGGGGGTTGTACATGTTTTTTCCAGGGAAAAATGAATACAGATGTTATATATCAAATATTTGCAGATTAAGGTTTAATGTTTTTTTAGAATAGTTTTATGTTTTTTATATTCTGGTAATGTTTTTTGTTGAAGGTAAATATTTTTGCGTTTCTGTTAATGGTTATAGCCGCGATCATTGTGTCAATCCTGTGGCATGTTTTTCCTTGTTTTTCTAATTGGTATTCTAGTTTTGATGATAGTTCTGCATCGTTTTTGTTGAACTCAATTGTATCAATTTGTAGAATGTCTTTTATTTTTTTATTTCTCTTGTAATGTCCGTATAATATTTCATGGAGGTTTATTGATGTTATTGCGATGTCTTCTCCAGAGTTTTCAAGTTTTTTTATGGCGTTTTCTCCTTTTTCTGATTGTTTATCGAATATTTCGATGAGTACGTCAGTGTCTACTATAATCATTTTTTTATTACCCGTATCTTTTTTCTTTTCTTTTTTCAAATGTTTCTTTTAACATTTTGTCTTTATCCTTGTAGGTGTTGCAGCCTCTCATTTTTTTAAGGATTTCAATGTTTGAGTTGCTAAGTCTTTCGAATAGGTCGCTGAAGCTTTCGTTTTTTCTTTTCATTGATAGTAGTTTTTCGTAGATGCTTTTTTTGATTGTTAATGTTTTGAAACTCATAATTATGTTTATGTTTAAACATATATTTAATGTTTTCGTTACATACTACTAACACTCCAGAGACATCAAAAAACGTATCTAAGGTATATAAAAAATAACCCGGGGTGACTAAAAGTAATAAAAAAACATGTGTTTATTTGTTTTCTTCTTGTTTCTTTCTTGCTCTTTTAATTTTCAAAGGCAGGTATAACACATAAAAAATACAGAAAAACTCAACATTTGCTACGATGATTATAACATATGGATTACTGAAGAAACCACGGTAGGTGTAATAATGAATAACTCCAAGGACTGCTGTTACTATTAAGGCTATAATAACATATAGTACTATCAGTTGTTTCTCACTAAGATCTTCAAACATAACAAAGAATAGGATAACCAGGGATGTTTTATTTTATTTTTGTTTCCTCATCCTTTTCAAACGGGTGTTTACAGAATGGAAAAGTAATAGGGCAATGAAAAGAGCAACGAATGATAGACCAAAATGGATATAATAAGAACTAATTGTGAAAAACAAATATATCTGAGTGATTAAAACA